>Ga0193717_1001244_pt1 | contig 15764 bp, 13 predicted proteins | sample U2c2metaG_FD_145900 | JGI IMG/M metagenome (GOLD analysis project Ga0193717, IMG submission 145900) | Soil microbial communities from a riparian zone of the East river system, Colorado, United States - U2c2 | ecosystem: Environmental > Terrestrial > Soil > Riparian zone | place: USA: East River... | reverse complement strand
GCGCGCGCCAAGGCGAAAGCTTCCAAATAGGCGGGGTCTTTTCGCGAGTCGTCCCTGCGAACGCAGGGACCCATACGGCGCGGACTCTAGTTCCGGCAGAGCGTCGGAGGGCTTTTGTCACTCTTGAGGCCAGGGGTTATGGGTCCCTGCGTTCGCAGGGACGACTGCTGAGAGCGTGTGCGAGACCATAACCGCATCGACACGGCCATATACAATTCCTCCCGCCCACAAGGGCGGAGGGAACATCAAGAAACTAGACCCCCGGCTTCGGCAGCCCGGCGATGGCGCAGGCGGCGCGCAGGGTGTTCACCAGCAGGCACGCCACCGTCATCTGGCCGACGCCGCCGGGCACCGGGGTAATCGCGCCGGCGACGTTCAGCGCTTCGCCGAACGCGACGTCGCCGACCAGGCGGGCCTTGCCGTCGGCGCCGGGCAGCCGGTTGATGCCGACATCGATCACGGTGGCGCCCGGCTTGATCCAGTCGCCGCGCACCATCTCCGGCTTTCCGACCGCGGCGTAAACCAGATCGGCCCGGGCGCATAATTTCGCCAGATCGCGCGAGCGCGAATGCGCGATCGTCACCGTTGCGTTTTCATTCAGCAGCAATTGCACCAGCGGACGGCCGACCAGATTGGAACGGCCGATCACGATGGCGTTCATGCCCTCCAGCGAGGCATGCACGCTTTTGGTGAGGATGATGCAGCCGAGCGGCGTGCACGGCGACAGCGCCGCCAGGCCACCGGCGAGACGCCCGGCATTGCTGGGATGCAACCCGTCGACATCCTTGGCGGGATCGATCGCGTTGATGACGGCTTCGGTATCGAGCGATTTCGGCAGCGGCAATTGCACCAGAATGCCATGCACCGCGGGATCGCGATTGAGCTCTGCGATCAAGGCCAGCAGATCGCTTTGCGCCACGTCGGCCGCAAGCTTGTGCTCGAACGACGCCATGCCGGCGGCCTGGGTCTGCTTGTGCTTGCTGCGGACATAGACTTCGCTGGCGGGATCGCTGCCGACCAGCACCACCGCAAGGCCGGGCGTCAGCTGATGATCGCGCCTGACCCGCGCGACCTCGTCGGCCACGCGCGCGCGAAGCTCGGCGGCAATGATCTTTCCGTCGATGATGCTGGCCGTCATCTCAATCCTTCTGATCTTGCCTTCTGATCTTGCGTTCGATTTTGCGTTGCGGCGGTCATCTTGCGCAACGTATCACCGAGTTTCGCGGGATCACCCTCGATCGCGATCTGCTTCAGGCGCGAGGTCACGCCGGATAATAGCTGCACCTTCGCCTTGGGCACGCCAAGCACCTTGGCCAGCAATTCCGTGACCGCGCGATTGGCCTCGCCGCTCTCGGCGATGGCGCGGACACGGACCTTGAGCACGGTGCGGCCGTTGGCGAGCGTCTCAATCCCGTCGATGTCGTCCCGTCCGCCGCGAGGCGTCACGCGCAATGCAATGCTGACGCCCTCGGTGGAGTAACGCCAAGGGATTCGCGAAGCATCCATCAATAGCCGATGACGAGGGGCATCACGTTGTAGACGATCAGCTTCTGAACGAGGTAGATCAAAAGAATCAGGATGATCGGCGAAATGTCGAGCCCGCCCAGATTGGGCAGAATCCTGCGGATTGGCGCCAGCAGCGGTTCAGTAATCCGATACAGGAACTCGGCTATCCCCGCCACCAGCGGGTTGCGCGTGTTCACGACATTAAAGGCAACCAGCCAGGACAGAATGGCGGAGGCAATCAGCAGCCACACGTACAGGTCCAGAACTAATAGAATGATTTCGAGGATGGCACGCATGGCAGGGCTTTACTCGCGGGTTGAGGTCGCGGATTCGACTACCCCGCTAAATATCGGTTCCCCCCCTGCCAAACAAGGGAAGCCCGGCCAAATGCCCCTGAAAACAATGATTTCGGCGTTCTTGACTTGCCCTTGGCGCGGATTGTAAATGGCACCGACTGCTGGCCGCCTTCGACGTTATCGAGGCGGTCGCGGAGGGGCCATAGCTCAGCTGGGAGAGCGCGTCGTTCGCAATGACGAGGTCGGCGGTTCGATCCCGCCTGGCTCCACCACGCTTCGCCCTTCGGGCTACGCGTGGCGCAGCCGCGCAAAACCCGAAGAGCGAAGCGTGCCCGGCATAGCCCGAAGGGCGACGACGGGCTGAAGCGACATCCCCCTACTTTCCCGTAAACCGCGGCGGCCGCTTCTCCATAAAGCTCGCGACGCCTTCGCGGAAATCGCTGCCGCGCAGCGCCACCACCATTTCGCGGTTGGCGAAACGAAGTCGGCCAGGTGGCGCGCATAGGCATAGGTCTGCGCGCGCAATTGATCGGGCGGATATAACCGGTTGACGAGGCCGATGCGCAGCGCCTCGTCGCTTTGCGGCGCGAAAACGCCGTCGTGAACACCGTGTTGTCGGCGGCGAAACGCGGATCGCAATACAGTGCATGCACGTATGTTTTCTTGACCACGCCTGTTTAAAAGCACGGATCGTAGCGCGGATGAGGGATCGACCCTATCAGATCTGCATTTTGGAAAAACGCGCTGCCGCGAGCGCGGCAATGCCGCAAATTTATTCGGCGGCTTCCGACATCACCTGCATCGGCATCCGCGCCAGCCAGCTAACGAGAAATTGCTTCAGCCACACGCGCTCGGTCACATCATGCACCGCGCGGTCGGCGAAATGCCGATGGCGTTCGCAGGCGCCCGGCAAGGTCAGGCGCTCGCAGCCGCGCGTGGTCCAGCGATGCATCATTGCGTAGGTCACATCGGGATGGAACTGGAAGCCGAACGCGTGGTCGATCTGGATCGCTTCGACCGGGAAGTCGCTTCCCTCCGCCAGCAACTCCGCGCCGGCCGGCAGCTCAAAACCTTCGCGGTGCCAATGATAGACATGATCGGGCCAGCCGGGGCAGGCTGCGTGGCCCGCGGCGGTGGGCCGGATCGGATAATATCCCATTTGCGCCCGGCCTTGCGGATGCGGCGCAACCCGGGCGCCGAGCTGCTTGGCCAGCATCTGGGCTCCCAGGCAAATTCCCATGAACGGCCGCTGCTCGCGGAGCGGCACCGATATCCAGTCGATCTCCCGGCGAACGAAATCATCCGGATCATTCGCACTCATCGGGCCGCCAAAAATAACGGCACCGGCGTGGTCGTCCAGCGTCTCCGGCAAGGGGTCGCCAAACCGTGGCCGCCTGATATCCAGCGGGTGCCCGAGCCCCCGCAGCGCATTGCCGACACGGCCCGGCGTCGATGTCTCCTGATGCAGCACGATCAGAACCGGCAGCAACGGCGCGGCGGCTTCAGATGCGGCAGTGGATACGCTGCCCGGGAAGCTCAGCACTGACCTCGCATTGGTTTCGAGCGACTGAAACGACATCGTTTTTCGCGTTGGCGGCACAACAGCCGAAATCATACCTAAGCACTGGTTAATTTCGTATGAGCTTTGGACCATGTGCAGAGCAAATCACGGGCCAAAAATGGACTCGGATGCGGGGGGTCAGCGCTTTCGCAGCTGAAAACGGCCGACGGCCGCGAGAATAAACCCGCGCGGAAACAGCCGCAGCAGCACCGGCACGATCTTGATTCCGAGGCCTGGCAAAACCGCGCGTTTGTTGGCCATCAGCCCGCGATAGCCTTGCTGCGCCACATCGGACGCCGAGACATTCAGGATCGCGGAATCAAATCCGGGCTCAAATCCCGCCCGCGCCTGAAATTCCGACGGCACCGGACCGGGACATAGCGCGGTGACGCGCACGCCGCGGGACGCGAGCTCCTGGCGCAGCGCCTCCGTGAACGACAGCACATAGGCCTTGGAGGCATAATAGACCGCCATTCCCGGGCCCGGCAGAAAGCCCGCGATCGAGCCGACATTGAGGATGCCGCCGCGATGCCGGATCAGGCTGTCGGAAAACCGCAGCGATAGATCGGTCATCGCACGGATGTTGACAGCGATGATGTTGAGCTGCTCGGCACGATCGAGCTCGATCGCATTGCCGAACAGGCCAAAGCCCGCATTGTTGACGACGTATTCGACCTCGACACCCGCGGCGGCCAATGCCGCCGCGATTTTATCGCCGGCATCGGATTGCTCGAGATTGCACGGGATCACGATCGGCGCCGTGCCGCCGGCCGCCGTGATTTCGCCGGCCAGCGTCGCCAGGCGATCCGCACGGCGTGCCACCAAAGCGACACGATGGCCGTTCGATGCGAAAACGCGCGCCAGCTCGCTACCTATGCCTGCTGAGGCTCCCGTAATCAGCGTTACACGCTCGGTCACGTTCAATGCTCTTGACTTCAAAATGGGGGGTTAGCGCGGGGACAAGGGCTACGGTTTAGGCGGGCTGCCCGTTACCTGCAAGTGACCCACAGGCATGGTGGCATGACCAAGCGTACATAAAGGAATTGAACGGCAATATTTTGGGCCTCGGGCGGCCAATCCGCCCCTAAATTAAGTTCCGCCATGTCGGGTCGCGCGCTTTCGCCGCACCGCATCATGTCGCCGCGTCCACCGTATCGGAGCCGTCCTTCGCCGGCACCGCTTGCCTAGCCGCGGCCCGATGCTTGAGTTCGATCCGGTCGCGCGAGGAAACGCCCAGCAGGTCCGCCGCGCGCCACATCACGTTGTCCTCGAACTCGCTGACCTGGCCGTCGGCGTAAACCAGTTCCCACATCATTTCGACGATGCGGAGCCGACCTTGCTCGTCCACGGAACGCATGATGACGCTGGTGAAATGATAGAGATCAACCGCCTCGCCTTCGACCCGCGTGGCCGACGCGATCAATTGATCCGCCGTCCCCGGGTCGAGCGCGAAATGCGTTTCCAAGAGGCCGTGAAGCTTTCGCTTCTCGATCACGGACGGTTCGCCGTCGAGCGAAATGACGTGAACCAGAAGCGCCGTTGCAGCCAGGCGATATCCGGTGTCGTCAAAACTCCGAGTGCCATGCGCGCCGGGCGAAACAACATCGGCAATGAATTGGCGTAGTCCGTCCAGCATCAATCTCGACCAGGTTGGGTGAAGCCCGCAGGCCGCAACTGGCGGCCGATGATCATCGTGTGGTCACCGATATATGGGTCAGAAAATCAACCCGTGCAATCCGTGCGCGCTCCGATGGGAGCATTACGTTTAGGTAATCCAAGTTCCTGTTCCCGCTACGCTTCTAAGCATCTGCCTTCAAAAACAGCCAACGTTTCCCCTTTCGTCATGGCCGGGCAATAGCGCGAAGCGCGTCTTCGCGCTTCTGTCCGGGCATGACGAACTTGAGCGCTGTTCCGGTCAGGCGCTACGGTATTTCATACACCACGATCTTGTCGGCAATGCCTCGCAGCGCGGCCTGCTTTTGAATGGGGGTGATGGCCTCGCGGTCCAGGATCGCGGCGACCGCCGGCGCGTCGATCACCGGGCCGGTGATGTGAATCGCCTGCGAGGTCGACAGGCCCTGAACCCTCGCTGCGATGTTGACGGTCTGGCCGAAATAATCCTGCCGCTCGTTGAGCATGACGGCGAGGCACGAGCCTTCGTGGATGCCGATCTTGACCACGAGATCGTTGGTGCCGCGCTCGACATTGAGCCTGTCCATCGCGCCGCGGATCCGCAGGCCGGCCGCCAGCGCTTGTTCGGGCCGATTGAAGGTCGCCATCACGGCGTCGCCGATCGTCTTCACGACGGCGCCCTTTTCCGCGGAAATGATTTCCAGCAGCGCATGGAAATGCGCGCGCACCAGATCGAAGGCGGCGAGGTCGCCGACCCGCTCATACAGCGCGGTCGAGCCCTTCAGATCGGTGAACAAGAATGTCAGCGAGGTGATCTTGAGGCGCTGATCGATATTGAGATTGTCGGCCTTGAAGACGTCGCGGAAGGTCTGGTTGGTCAGCATCCGCTTGGCCGTGAGGAACGGCTTGCGCTTGCCGATCAGATGATGAAGCCCATCGGCGGCGACAAAGACCGTCGGCAGCACCCGCACGCCGGCCTGATTGTCGAGTGCCAGCCGCAACGGCCCGGGACGCATCGTCACCGTTTTGACCGGCGCATGTGCGCTGTTGTAGATCAGTGAAAGCTGCTGACGATCCTTGGTCGGTTCGCCCTGGACATCGATGAACTGCGCCGAGTGCGTCACCGGCTCGAACACGATGATGAATTGCGGCGGCAGTTGCAGCGACAGCACCGCCTTCTCGCCTGCCGGCAACTCAAGCGCATCCAACGTCACCTCGTCCGTCAGCGACTCGAACAGTTCCTCATTCAGGTCGACACCCGAACTCCAGAAAACCTGTCTGAAATATTCCCAGAGCGGCAACCCGTTGGGATCGTGCGCCGCGATCCGCCTGACCTGGGGACTGACGGTGAAGGCAACTTCGACCTGCTCGTCGACCGAGGCTTCATAACCGCAGGCGCATAATCCGCACTGATATTCATCGTGACGCAGCGACTTCAAGGTGCTGTGCGCGTCGAGAACGCCACCGCAACCGGGGCACAGCACGTTCCAGGTAAGGTCGAACAAGCGCAGCCGCGAGGCGTGGAGAAAGCCCGAGATCACGCGCTCCTCGTCGAGCCCGGTTCGCTTCGAAAAATCCAGCACGTTGATCCGGTTGAGCTCGCGATCCGCACCGGTTTCGATCAGATGCTGGATGGCATCGGCGACCGCAGGATCGGCCGTCTGCTTCAATGCTGAAAACTGGGCCTTGTTATCGCTCATAACATCAAGCCTAGGCTAGATTACAGCCGCGTCCAAGTGACGGTTTTATCGACGGCTCGAGATCTGAAACATCGGCGAGCGCTCGGGCTGTGTGGTGACGATCCCGACCGGCATCACCGGCTCCTTGTCGAGTAGCGTAATACGAAACGCGCCGATCATTTTGGCCAGCGCCAATGTTGCTTCGACCAGCGCAAAATGCGCGCCGATGCAGACCCGCGCGCCGACCCCGAACGGCAGATAGGCGAAACGATCGGGCGGCGGCGACGGCGCCATGAAGCGCGACGGGACGAACGCGTTCGGATCGCGCCAGAGCTTTTCGTGACGGTGCAACAGCCACGGCGCGATCAGGATCACGTCTTTCTTCTTGATCGGCAGGCCGGCGATCTGGTCCGGACCGGCGGCCGCGCGGGCGATCAAAAAGGCCGGCGGATAAAGCCGCATGGTTTCGTCGATCACGGCGCGGGTGAATTTCAGCCGATCGAGTTCCAGCGCGCCATTGACCGTTGCGCTCTCGACTTCGACGGCTACCGCATCCTGCGTCGCCGGATCGAGCGCGAGCAGATACAGCGCCCAGAACAAGGCGGTCGCGGTGGTCTCATGGCCGGCGAGGATCATCGTTGCGACCTGATCGCCGAGCTGCGCGTCGGTAAACGCTTGCCCGGTCTCCGGATCGCGCGCGGCGTTCATCAGATCGAACAGATCGAGCGACGGGGCGCCTTCTTTCTTCCCGGCAGCGCGGCGTTCCGCCATCAGCATCGCGATGAAGGTGGTCCAGCGCTTGCGGAAGCGGGCGCGGGACATATCCTGCGGGCTCGGCCATGCCAGCGGCAGCAGCATGTCGAGAAAATGCGGCCGCGCCAGCCGCGCGGCATATTCCATGACAAAGTCACGCAATGCGGCGCCGTGGCGGTCCATGCCGAACGAGAACATGGTGCGGCCGGCGATTTCGAGCGTCATCCGCTGCATCGCTTCGCGCAAATCGACCGGCGCGCCAGCGCTCGCCGCAAGCTTCGTGATGGTCTCATCGGTGGCCGCGATCATGTGCGGAACCAGGGTCGCGACCGCGCGCGGCGTGAAGGCCGGCGCCAAGGTGCGGCGCTGATGCTTCCAGGCGCGCCCCTCGGCGATCAAGAGGCCCTCGCCGAGCATCGGGCGCAACACCCGGATGCCGGGCGGCGTTCGCGTGTAGTTCTCGTAATTGTCGACCAGCACATGCCGGATCGCGTCCGGCGTGTTGAGAATGAAGCTGCCATGACCGAAAAATCGGCCCTGGACGATATCGTCCTCATAGGCGCGCTGGCCCCAGGTTCCGATCGCGCTTTTGCGCATCGCCTTGAGCCGCCCCAACGCGGTCAGGTTTTGCGGCGCGCGCGGCGGGCTTGGCGGCACCAGCGGGGCGCGAGGAGCGGCATTATCGTAGACTTCGGCGATGCTCACAGGCGGCCCTCGCAATGGCGACTTCACGACCGCTAAACAGCTAATAAGTCGGTTCCGCGACCGCAACCCGGTTTCCGCGGCCGGCTACCCCATGTCCGGCGGCCGTCGCGACGGGTTCATTTAAGAGCCCGCGTTATTTTTCAGTGACTTAACCCCCGTTCGACGCTGTCCATGACGGCGTAAACGCTGGACAGCGCAGGAGTTTCGCAGGCATCAATCGGACACCGCCGCAGGGAATCAGGCCCCCGCGATAGCAGACCGGACGGAACGGGATATGACGGATCAGAGCGCGCGTGCGACCTTTGCCCCTGACCAGCATTCGGCGCCGCTGCGGCATCCGGTATTCCGGCGCATCTGGCTCGCGAGCCTGCTTTCCAACCTCGGCCTGTTGATTCAGGGCGTCGGCGCCGCCTGGGCGATGACGCAAATGACGTCATCCGCCGACAAGGTCGCGCTGGTACAGACCGCGTTGATGCTGCCGGTGATGTTTATCTCGATGCCCGCCGGCGCCATCGCCGACATGCACGACCGGCGCATCGTCGCGCTGATTTCGCTGACGATCTCGTTTTCCGGCGCAACGGCGCTCTCCGTCCTGTTCTGGCTCGGCCAGGTCACGCCGGAAATTCTGCTGGCGCTGTGCTTCGTGGTCGGCAGCGGCATGGCGCTGTTCGGACCGGCCTGGCAATCCTCGGTCAGCGAGCAGGTGCCGGCGGAAACGCTGCCGTCCGCGGTGGCGCTCAACGGCATCAGCTACAACATCGCGCGCAGCTTCGGCCCGGCGATCGGCGGCGTCATCGTCGCCAGCCTGGGCGCGGTTGCGGCCTTCGCGGCCAACGCGGTGCTCTACGTGCCGCTGTTCACGGTGCTGTTTCTATGGCGGCGGAACGTGGAGCCGTCGCGGCTGCCACGCGAGCGGCTCAACCGCGCCATCGTGTCGGGCGTGCGCTACATCTACAATTCGCCCTCGATCCGCATCGTGCTGGCGCGCACCCTCGTGACCGGCATCCTCGGCGGCTCGGTATCGGCCTTGATGCCGCTGGTCGCGCGCGATCTGTTGCATGGCGGCGCGCAGACTTACGGAATCATGCTCGGCGCCTTCGGGATGGGCGCGGTGATCGGCGCGCTCAACATCGCCGAAGTACGCAAGCGGATGACCGGCGAGGCGGCGATCCGCGCCTGCGCCATCTCGATGGGCGGTTCGATCGCGGCGATCGCGTGGAGCCGGGAGCCGGTGCTGACCGCCGCGGCCCTGGTGGTCGCCGGCGCGGCATGGATGCTGGCGGTCGCGCTGTTCAACATCGGCGTGCAGCTGTCCGCGCCGCGCTGGGTGGCCGGCCGCTCGCTGGCGGCGTTCCAGGCCGCGATTTCAGGCGGCATCGCGCTGGGAAGCTGGGGCTGGGGCCGCCTGACCGACGCCGCCGGGGTGGAAACCGCGCTGTTGGTTTCCGCCGGGCTGATGTTGATCTCACCGCTACTCGGATTGTGGCTGCGGATGCCGCGGATCGGCGCCCGCAACGAGGACGCCGAGGTGCTGGCCGATCCCGAGGTGCAGCTGTCGCTGACCGGGCGCAGCGGGCCGCTGGTGGTCGAGATCGAATACCGCGTCGATCAGGACAACGCCCGCGCCTTCCACAATGTGATGCAGGACGTGCAGCTCAGCCGCCAGCGCAACGGCGCCTATGGCTGGTCGATCGCGCGCGACATCGCCGATCCCGAATTGTGGACCGAGCGCTATCACTGCCCGACCTGGTTCGACTATCTGCGCCAGCGCAATCGCACCACCCAATCCGAGCGCGCGCTGCACCAGCGCGCGATCGGCTTTCACCGCGGCCCCGACCCGATCCGCGTCCGCCGCATGCTGGAACGTCCGTTCGGGTCGGTGCGCTGGAAGGAAGACACGCCCGACCGCGCCGCCAGCGAAGTCCTGCCGGTGGTCGCCTCGGCCGCGGGCAGCAGCACTTAAAACGAAAACCTACTGCCCGTGCTCGACGAGCACTTTGTCGCAGGCCTTGCTGATCCGGGCGCGATTTTGCTTCAGGCAGGCCAGCACCGCCTGGTCGCCATCATTCATCACGGCGCGGCAATGGCGGCTGACATCGCGGGCACAGGCATCGTGCCCCTTCTGTTGGGCCGAGGCCGCAAAGGCCAGCAAAACAAGCGGAATCGTCAAAAGAAACCTGGCCATCATATCGGTCCTCTTACGCGTCGATGCGCGGGATCATTCAGACACCATTGTGGTGTCAATGCGTTCCCGGCCGTCCGGGATCCCCACAGATCCGCATCGGAAAGACCCGGTGAAAATTAGTCAGCGGAACGGGACGCCGTTGGCAGGACGTTAACGTCTATTTCTCATTAATGACAGTGACGCGAGGGGCGGGCGCGGCGTGGAACTTGCGATGTCGTTCATTGGCCGACATCGGCAGCCACGCGGTCGTGGCCATAACTTTGAGTGTGTAGAAAGAGTATTCCATGCGTAATGCGTTAGGCCTGATGGTGGCGACAATTGTTTCGGCGGCCCTGATCGCCGCCGTGTGGTTCTGGACCTCATCGCCGCGCGCTGAATTGGCCGCAGCCCCCGCTACCGTGAAGGCCGCGCAGGCCGAGCGGCTCTCCGCCGCCGCCAAACCGGCCGACGATGTCGCCGTGACCGCCTCGATCGCGGCCAAGCCGGCAGCACCTGCGCCCGCGCCGGCGGCTCCCGCGGCCGCCATGGTCGCCCAGCCCACCGGGGCGCCCTGCGCCAATCCGGACGCGCTCGGCGTCAGCCGCGTCGTCGAGGTCGACACCACAGGCGGACCCGGTTTCGGCTTCGAGCATTTCAAGCAGCTCGATTTTCTCACCGACAAGGAAGTCGTGCTGACCTTCGATGACGGTCCGTGGCCGGGCAACACCCCCGCGGTGCTCAAGGCGCTGTCGGACCAGTGCACCAAGGCGGTGTTCTTCTCGATCGGCAAGCACGCGGGCTTCCACCCCGAAATTCTCCGGCAGGTCTATGCCGCCGGTCATACCGTCGGCGCCCACACCTGGTCGCATCCCAACCTCAACAGCAAGAAGCTGAACGAGCAGCAGGTCAAGGACGAGATCGAGAAGGGTTTCAGCGCGGTCAAGCTCGCGCTCGGCACCGCGCCGGCGCCGTTCTTCCGCTTCCCGGAACTGCAGCACAACGCCGCGGCAATGACCTATCTCGGCACCCGCAACATCGCGGTGTTCTCCTGCGACCTCGACTCCTTCGACTTCCGCAAGACCAGCACCCCCGACAAGGTGGTGCAGACCGTGATGAGCAAGCTCGACAGGCTCGGCAAGGGCATCATCCTGATGCACGATTTCCAGAAGCACACCGCCGACGCACTGCCCGAACTGCTGCGCCGCCTGAAGGCCGGCGGCTACAAGATCGTGCAGATGAAAGCCAAGGCGCCGGCGCAGACGCTCGCCGAGTATGACGAGATGGTGCAAAAGGACGGCAAGGTGCCGGTCTCCAGCGGCCGCCCTGTCAACAGCGTGGTGCAGACGGTTTCGCAGTAAGCGTCGGGGGGCGGCAGCCCTCGTGTGCAACGAAGCGGTTCGATCCGGCTACCGCCGGATCAGTTTCCGGATGACTTCCACAAGCTTGATCTCATCGCCATCGAAGCTGGCGATCATAGCGTCAAGCATCACGTCAGGATCGAGCCTTTCCAGATCGAGTGCGTAGCCGGCTCTGTTAGCCAGAAGCACAAAGAAGGTTAGCTGTGCTCGGCCGTTACCTTCCCGAAAAGCGTGAATGGCATTCAGCTCTGCCAAAAAATGCGCTGACTCACGGCGAAGTCGTCTTCGCTCAAACCCTCCAGACAATTTTCTGCCTCAAGGCCGGCGAACAGCTTTGCTGATTGAATCTCGATGTGATCGGGAAAGCAAAATGGATTGCCCTGCTTCGATATCCGGACGCTTCGCACTTTTCCGGCCCACTCGTAAACGTCCTGGAAAAGATGGTGATGAATGGCGCAGTAGTGCGCGAAATCAAATTCACCCTCGGGAAGCGGCTCGCCTGCGCGGGCGCTCGAAATCTCGGCTTCGAACTCGTCGAGCTCTGCCTGAATTCTCAGATCAAGCTTGTTAACCAGGACGGTTGAGTTTTCGTAAGTATAGGGATCGTCGGCCGCGTCATACATGTGACTGCGTGCCTAACCCTTGCGATAGGCACGTACGATCTCTCTTCGATATTGCTCGGCTGACAATCCCTTGCCTTCAGCATCAGCCGCCCGCTTCTTCATCGCGGCTGTCAATTTGATGCCCTCGACAGCACTGATCTTGGCAAAGCTTGCGCGGCCGACGACGAAGCCGGATTTGCCGCGTATTCCAGTTGATGGCTTTTGCTTTGGCATTGCCGAAATCTATCACGATGCCGGAATGTTTTAAATGGTGCCGCAAACAGGACTCGAACCTGTGACCCCGTCATTACGAATGACGTGCTCTACCAACTGAGCTATTGCGGCGAACCATGGCGCGGCTTCGGCACGGGCCGAAAACGCCCGCACCTGATATCGGGCGCGCCGCAATTTTGCAAGAAAAACGGGGCGCCGTGGGGCGAACTATAGCGTTTTCGAGCGAAGTGGCAGCCGGTTCGCGTGAAGAAAACGCGTCAAAACAAGAACTCTAGCTGCCCCAGCGGGACAAAAACCCGCGCCAGCCGCCGGTTTGGCTGGTCGGGTGGATTTGTTCCGCGAATTCGTCCCTGGGCCCTTCATCGTCGATTCCGGGATCGTCGGGCGCCCGCAGGATCGGGATCACGGCCGGAATGCTCGATGGCGTGACTTTTGGCAGATCCTGGCGCGCGCGGAACAAGGGCGCGGCCTGCGGCGGTTCGGCCGGGGCAGCCGGCGGTGAAGCTACCGGCGCCGGTTCGGGCGCCAGTGTGACGACAGGCGAATTATCCTGCAGCTCCGGCAGTGCCGGCTCGCTCGGAGCCACGGCAGGTTCTGCCGGAGCTTCACTCGCCAATGCGGCTGAAGGTTCGCGCCGCGGCGCCGGTGGCGCCAGCATCGCTTCCTCGAACGGCGACGGCTCGATGGTGGCGTTCTTGTCGGAGGGCAGGGCCGCGACCGGGGTCTGCCACACAAAGGCGTCGAGCCGGCCGGACACCGGCGACACCGGCCGCCAGGTCGAGGACACATAGCCGTCCGCGGTCCACACCGGGTCATGCAGCGCCCGCACCGCGCGCAGGGTCCAGGCCCGCGCCCGGCCGCTATCGCCATGCTCGGTGCGTTCGATCTCCGCCATCAGCATCGCGACGCGCTGGGTCGGGGCTGCGATGAACGGCGCCAGCGCTTCGCGGGCACGCTTATATTCGGTGGCGTCGATCGCGGCACGCGCGATCGCCAGCGCGCTTTCGAGATGGCCCGGCGCCTTGGCCGCCAGCGTCTCGACGCGCACCAGCCGTTGACGCGCGGAATCCCCGAGCTTCACATGCGCATAGGCGTCGGCCAGATCGGGATGCGGCTGCACCAGCCAGGCCGCTTCGATGATCCGCATCGAACGGCGGATCTGATGCGCCTCGCTCTCGAATTTGCTCGCCAGCACCGCGGCCGGAACCAAAGTCGGCGCCAGCTTGACCGCTTCCATCGCACTCTCGCGCGACAGATCGCGGTCGACCGTCTCAAGCTCCAGCGCGCGCGCCGTCAGCAATACGCCGCGCTGACGCCGATATGTCGCCTTGTCGATCAAGCCCGCCGACAGATTGGTATCGAGGATCGCCAGCGCCCCGTTCCAGTCGCCCTTGGCGCAGCGAAATCCGAGCACCGCATGCGAAGCCCAGGTCGAGGCTGGCGCCAGTTTCAAGGCTTCTTCCGCGATCATGACCGCGGCAATCGGATCGTCGGCGCGCTGCGCCTCGACGAACAATCCGCGCAGGCCGAGCAGCCTGGTATCCTCGCGTTCGGCCATGGCGCGGAAGGCGCGCTGCGCGCCGGCACGATCGCCATCAAGCTGCGCTGACTGGGCATGCAGCAGCAACGTCAGCGGATCCTGCGCCGCATGGCGCCGCGCGACTTCGGCATGGGCCCGGGCCGAAGAGGAATCACCGTGGCCGATCGCAAGCAGACCTTGCGTGATGGCGTGGCGGCCACGCGCGATACGCCGCTCACGCCGGCTGCGCTTGATGCCTTTCGGCAGGCGCCACAGCGCAAGCAATATCGTCCAAACCAGAATCGCCGCGACAACGGCAATGCCGAGCAACAGCACGAACACGGGCACCGAGGGATGAGCGAGCCAACCGCCCCACGTCATCACGACCTCGCCGGGCTGATCGGCAACCCACGCCGCGCCCATGGCTGCGAGCGCAATCAACAGCAGAAACAGAATGATCCGGATCATCGAACGCCTATTGCGTGGGTTTGGCGAGCGCCGCCATGGCGTCCGTTGCGAATTGCTGCGACACGGCCAATGCCGCATCGCGCGCATCGGCCTTGTCGATCCAGGATTGAGCGACGGCACGATCGGCCGGCGGCAGCGTCTTCAACTCACGCCGGGCTTCGTTGGAATCGTTGCGTAGCGCCGCCGCGGTCACCCGCGCCACGACCGCGCCGCGATCATTGCCGACGGCATCGGTGCGCTCGATCCGAATCAGCTTCGCCGCACCGGCTTTCAGGCGATCGACCAGGCCCGAGCCCGCGGGATCATTGTCCTTGTCATCGGTCAGCAGCGGCGGCGACAATTTTGGCACCAGCAATAATAGCTCGCGGCTCAAGACCGCTGCGTTCGGCACGCCGCCGGCGGCAAAACTCTCGAGCGGCTTCAGCGCCGCAGCGTCAGGGGCGAGTGCTTTCGCGGCGTTCAATGTCGCAACGAAAGGTTCGCCCTGCCGCACCGACAATTCGAGCAGCGAGGCCACCACGACCCGGCGCAGCAGCGCGTCATCGGCCGGCTTGGTGGTTTCCGGCGCGGCCGGAACCCGCGCGGCGCTTTCGATCTGATCAAGCCGCGCGTTGATCGCGGACAGATCGGCCACAGCCGCCGCGGCATCGCCCGGCGCCGACCTGGCGCCGCCGATGTCGCCAGCGAGTTTCTGCGATTGGGCGCGCAGCGTGGCGACGTCATCGCGCAGCGCGACTTGCGATTTTTCCAGCGCCGCGATCCGCGCAATGGCGGCCGGATCGGTCGCGGGCGCGACCGGCTTGCTGGCTTTTGACTCCAGCCCCGCGATTCGTGCGGTGAGGCCATCGACCGCGGCCGCGCTGACTTGAGGCTCGGTCGGCGCCGGCGGTTGAACCGCGGGCCAGCCCAGCATCCAGCCGACGCCGATCACCAGGGCTGCGGCCACCGCACCGGACACCGGCGCAATTACCCAGGGTGAAATGGGAGCTGAAATCGGAGGCGAGATCGCGGCCGATGATGCAGCGGCTGGCGCTTCCGCCGTCACGGCTTCCTCGGGCTGAGGCTCCTGCGGCGCGCCTTCCGGCGCGGCATCACCGGCCGCATTGCGGGTCTCGCTGGAAACCTCTGACGCGTCGAGGTCGATGGTCGGCGGCGCACGCCAGGCGCGGCTTGAATCCGGAGACAGCGCGGCGTCTTCCGACTGCGCTTCGGGTTTCTCCCCGGAGCCTGCTTGAACGCCTGCTTGAAAGCCTTCTTGGGGCCTGTCCTCGACCATCGCGATATTCC
>Ga0193717_1001243_pt1 | contig 15765 bp, 12 predicted proteins | sample U2c2metaG_FD_145900 | JGI IMG/M metagenome (GOLD analysis project Ga0193717, IMG submission 145900) | Soil microbial communities from a riparian zone of the East river system, Colorado, United States - U2c2 | ecosystem: Environmental > Terrestrial > Soil > Riparian zone | place: USA: East River... | reverse complement strand
TGTTATCCTGTTATTATAAAAAACCTGCGGTTACAGCTGTGCTGTTGAATTATGTGAACGATATAAGCCTGTTTGAGGCTGCAGCGGCAGGTAAGTTAGAAGCTGTAACCCACCTGATTGAAACCGCCCCCAACTCTATAGATGACTATGCCAGCGATGGTTTTACCCCTTTAGGACTGGCCTGTTATTTTGGTCATGAAGAAGTTGCGCGGTACCTGGTAGCAAATGGCGCTGATGTGAACCGGCCATCAAATAATGGATTTCATGTTTATCCCATACACTCGGCCTGTGCTGATAATTTTACCAGTATAGCCCGGATGCTTATTGAGCATGGCGCCATGGTGAATGTAAAGCAACAAGCCGGGACCACGCCGCTGCATTCTGCAGCACAAAATGGTAATATTGATCTGTTGGTACTATTGCTGGAGCATGGCGCCGAAATAAATGTACGTATGGAAGGCGGAAAGCTACCGGCAGATCTGGCCCGGGAAAAGGGTTTTGACGCTATTGCGGAGATCTTGGATTGATCCTTTACATCGGTTGTGTCTTCACAGGCGATTTACACTTAAAGCGACAAGAAAGAAAAACTGCTTACTTGATCATCCTGCTGAAGACCCCGTTGCTTCCAATAAACAGATATGAAGACGGGCCATACGCAAAGCTTCCTGAAGCGCTCACCTCTGTTGGCATATCATCATTGCCCTTTAAAGCTTCCGATACTTCCAATCTTGCACGTCTGCCCATCGCTTTTCTTTCCGCTCTTACCCATCTTGATATCGTCGCACGGCTAGAAACGCTTTCCCTTGCCAGTTTACGCGTTGTTATGCCGCCCGACAAGGATGCTATAATTACCTGTTCTTTCTCTGCTAATTTGTCCATTTTTTGTCTTTGTAAACCCAGATCAGGACAAGTCAATCAATGAGGGAGACACCTGTGATGTGTCTCTACAAAATTCCAATATATACAGCTATATATTACTTCACAAAGTGCACCTGCATACCGGTAACCTGTTTTATACACCGGGCGGGTTTCTTTTCGTCCTGTACAATGATGCGGTAGGGGCCATCGCCGGGGGCCAGGGGTTTTCCATCAACCTGGTTGGCCAGTATAATGGTACGGTCTGTATAGCCTTTATCCAGCTCAGCCAGGGCGAAAATAACCTGGTAGCCATCGCTGGCTTCAACCAACAGGTATTTGGTCAGGTTTTCGCCCTTAAGATCAGGACCTAAAGTAACGCCGGCATTTTTTAAGATGTCGGCTACTATTACGCCGGAATAGGTATGATCCTTGCCATCCCTGTCTTTACGGGTAACGGTTGTTTGCGTAAACTTTTGCAGATAAGCGGCATCAATGGTTAATGGGGTGCTTACTTCGCCACTTACTTTAATAGTAGATGTTTGCGCTTGCGATGTGAAAGCGATAGCTGTAAAACTTAATAAAGCGATACACGCTGCCAGAAATTGTTTTTTCATAGTATAATTTTAGTGCTTTTTATTTTTTGCGGTTAGTAAACGCGGGTCGGCAAAATCTGGATTATTGATGAAGGTTGAATCAGTAAGCATATTCAGGAACGCGATGAGCTCCTTTTTTTCCTGTGGCGATAGCTTCAGGCTTTTTCCGCCGGGTTCATTTGATTCGCCCCGCAAAAAAGAACTCAAGAAAGCTGATTCCTGGACGTGTTCACTATAATGATCAATCACTTCTGCTAAAGTTTTAAATCTGCCATCGTGCATGTATGGTGCGGTAAGGGCGATGTTACGCAGCGTTGGCACTTTAAACCGCCCACGGTCTGCGGCCAGGCCTGTTAGTGAGGCTATTCCTGCATCTTTGGGCAGGCTATCCAGGCCATTGTTATGAAACAGCTCCATATAAGTTTTAACGCCGCCATGGCAATGCGCGCAATTGGCACCGCGGATGCCTTTTTCTGGTTGGGGTGCATTATTGAATAGCTCCATGCCTTTTAATTCATCGGCGGTAGGTTGATAAGCTTTGCGCAAATACTGATCGTAACGCGAATTGGCCGAAATTAAGGTGCGCTCAAACTGGGCAATGGCTTTAACAATACGGTCGCCGGTAATATTTTCATCACCATAAACCAACTTAAATAAGCCGGGGTAAGCTCTTGTTTGGTTTAATTTTTTAGCTGAATTTTCCAATGACTGGCCCATTTCGTGTGGGTTGGTTAATGGAGTAACGGCCTGTTCTTCCAAACCAAGGGCCCGTCCATCCCAAAAGAATTTGCGCGTCCAAAGTAAATTGGCCAGCGACATGGAATTGCGACTGGTTAATACATTATCCACCCCTTTGCTAAATGCTAACCCATCTGTAAAAGCTTTATCCTGCTGGTGGCAACTACTGCAGGACAGCGTATTATTGGCCGATAGTTTGGGTTCATAAAACAACATTCGCCCCAGGTAAACACCTTGTTTAGTAGTAGGGTTATTTGCAGGGATATTAATACGGTTACCAAAATTTGCAGGATAAACTAAATTATAGGTGCCGGTTTCAATTGTATCCGCGCTATAATTCCAACCGGATAAAATGATGATGAATGTTAACAGCACCGGCACAGCCAGGCCTTTGCCATTGGACAACTTTTTTGAAGACCGGAATAGCTTTGCACCATCAAACATGAACAAATTTAATTAATAGCTAAATATAACATTGGCAAAATAGTTTCTACCTGCTTCAGGGAAACCCTCTACCAACGTATAATTCCTGTCGAACAGGTTATTAACGCCACCTTCAACAGCAAATCCTTTAGCCAGCGTTAAGTGCGCTTTCACATTGGCTAAGTAAAATGCCCCCGATATGGTACCATAACTGGTGCTGTACCGTTTTGAATTGTACTCTTCACTGGCCATAATGTACAGCTTGCTTATCGGCGTATACTGAACCGAAGCAAATACTTTATTCTGCGGTACATCAGTTAAAAAGATGGCCGGGCTTGATAAATTATTACGTTTCAGATAGGTGTAGTTAGCATCTACCCTTAATTGCTCAATAATAGGGTAGCCTATTGCAAATTCGGCCCCATAATACTCGGCCCTGCCTACGTTTTGCACCTGCGATTGCTGCGTTCCTGTTTTAGGGTCAACCTGAACATTGTTTACCGTTTGTATAAGATTGTTGATCTTGCTGTAAAACACCGATGCCTGCAGGGTAAGTTTACCAGCAAGTAAGGTATGGTAACTGAGATCATAATTTAAAGCATCCTCGGCTTTCAGATCAGGATTTGGGATGGCCGTACCAAACCTGTAGGAGTACCTGTCTTTTATGGTAGCAAACCTGGTTTTGCGCGCTATAGAAAGGGTTATAGCGTTTGTACTGTCGATATCATATTGTAAAAGGCCCTGTAGGTTCCAGGCGCTGTTACTGTTGGCCGGCAAATCGCTTACCACATTGTTGGTATATTGCTGGGCATCAATACTGTGCCTGTTCATGTAGCTTACGCCAGTGTTGGCTTTCAGTGCCGGTGTAATATGATAGGTATCTTCGGCACCTACGGTAAAATTATTATCGGCATCACGTCGTACAGGTTCGCCAACATTATGTTCGCGGTGTACATCCTGTTTAAAATGGCCGGCTACACTAAAGCTATTGTTTTTAAATGAAGTGTTTTCGAAAGCGATGCTGCTGCCCAGCGTGTAATCATTATAAATGCTGGTAAAGGCATAAGGCCTGGTCTGCGTGCTGTATGAAGCATCGTCATAACTGGCCAGGTTGTTTTTAAACTGATCATAATACCAACGGGTTTTAATAACATTGGTGCTGTTGATACGATTATTGCTCAACAAATAAATGCTTTGGGTATCCCAGTTTGGCCATTTCCAATAACGCGGACTTTTAAATAAAGCGTTAGCAGCATCATTGCCCGCATAAACCGGTGTTCCCTTGGTGCCATGCTGATAGCTGTAACCTACCGCATATTCCTGGTTGCTGGTAGGGGTAAAGCCAACTTTACCACTCACGGCAACATCATTATTATAGGAATTATCCCGGTGACCACCATCTTCGTTTTTGGTAGGTACGAAGGCTGATGACAGCGGATAATAATTTCGTTTTAACTGTGAGGCAGAAACCTCGTAATAAAATTTGCCCAAATTTGAACCTATATTGGTGTTTAACCTGTATCCTCCGTTTAACCAGCCGGCAATGGCGCTAAGTTCAAATGGTTTTACCGGTTTACGACTGATGAGGTTGATAGCTCCACCTTCGGCATTGGGGCCGTATAGAACGGATGAATAGCCTTTGGCTACCTGTATCTCTGATAAATTGAACGTATTGAATCTCGCCAAATCCACGTAACCATCATAAGGCACATACAGCGGGATGCCATCCAGATAAATAGGAACAGACCGCACATCAAAACCACGAACGCTTACTGCCGACTCATTGCGGGGGCCTACCGCGGTAAGCGTAATACCAGGCAGCAGGTTTAAGGCATTTGCAACGGTAAGCCTGTTATAACGGTTTATGGTACCAGCGCTCAGCTTGTCTGACCGTAAACTGTCTTTAGTGCCGATGATATTAACCTGTCCAAGCTGAAAAACATGCTTCGGGGTATCGGTTTCCTGTGCTTTAAGATCCAAATGTGGTAGCGTAAAAGATACTAAAACAGTGATAATTAAGCGTAAGGATTTCTTCATAGCTAAATTTCGTTATATTTTATTTCATATAACGCAAAATCGCAATTTTAACTGATATTCTGAGCTTTTTAAGAGATTATTTACGGAGCCTCAGAGTGTATAGATCTTTAAAGATTCAGCGTTTTTGTGCTTTCCGTTAAAAACTCCTGAAGCTTTTGGTTCAGTACCTGAAATTGACGGATCACTTTTAGTCCGTGATCGGTTACTACGGCATTGCCGCCGCCTTTGCCGCCCCGGTGCGATATGATTAAGGGTTGTCCAAAATGATCATTCATGTGGTTAACAAGGTCCCAGGCTTGTTTGTAGGACATTTTCATTTGCAGGGCGGCCTGCCTGATGGAACCTGATGCCTGGATACGTTCCAGCAGTTCAACCCGCCCGGGGCCAAGTATCTTTTCCTCACCGGTTTCTATCCAAACCCTGCCGTTTAATTTAAATATAGGATCGTTCATTATTGGTAATGAAAGTAAAGCTATTTTAAATTAAAAGCAAAACGATATGCAAAAGATGCAGCCGGTTTATGACAGGGCTGGTTGTTCATTTTTAGGTTTGGACTGGTTTTTATGATCCTTGGGTTGCGTTTGCTGGTGCTGTAGTTCTTCAAAATACTTTTTCTTTACTACAGTAGTCATTTTATGATCGCCGGTATGGCTCCACCCAGGAGGCATAACCAGATACAGGAATTTGTTTTTAATACCGGGAGCCCTGTAGACATCTTTTGCCAGGGCCACGATCTCGCCGAAATAGGCATCCAGAAAGCTGTTTTTTATCATGGGTCTGCTGATACCATATTCCATAGGGATGTTACGGTCTTCGGGCTGATAAGTGCCAAATACTTTGTCCCATATATTGAGCAGATTGCAAAAATTGGTATCCATGTACAGCGGGTTTTTGGCATGGTGAACCCGGTGGTGCGACGGGGTAAGTATAATCTTATTTAAAAAGCCTAACCGGCCATCTTGTACCAAATTTTCGCCGATGTGGATCATGCCGCCCCAAAAACCGTCGATAAACATAATAACAAACAACATGGCCGGCGGAACGCCCAGCAAAATACAAACGGTTGTCCTGATGAAATCGGCATAAGGGCCCTCCAAAAAGAAGTGCGCGTAGCTTACCGAAAGGTTCATTGCTTCGGGCGCATGATGGGTGGAATGCAGGCACCAGAATAACCTTACCTTATGACCTAAATAATGGTATATAAAATGCCCGAATTCCCAAACTATATAGCCATAAATAAACCAGTACCAGGTAAAGGAGAGTTTAAAAATGGCATATTTTTCAAACAGCCCAATACAAAGGCCAACCATGGCAATGGCGATCACCCGGCCTATAAAAGCATTGAAAACGTAGGAGAAAAAGGTTAGCTTATAATGTATAACCTTAAACTTTTTGAAAAGTGCACCACGTATAATTTCTATCACCAGTAAAAACGGCATAATAGGTATTATAAGGGCTGTAAAACCCTCATAAGTAAGTAGCTTGTCGTAATCGCCTGATTTAATAATAGTTATTAAGTTACCGAAGCCAAAAAAGCCTGTGAATTGTTTAAATACTGCCTCTAAAAAGTCCATTCGCTAAAATTTAGAATTGGTTTATTAATTTATAACGTAATCAATATGTATTTATGTATATACATAGAAATATTTTATAAATGTCGGAAAAAGTAATTAATTAATCAAGTTAAATTGATTTAGCAGTTATGAAAAATCCCTGCCCTAAATCTGCTACAGGGAAGATCCAGGTATAAAATACCATCATTGATCGGTGTGTAAAGATTCCTTCATATGCTAACCTACGCCAATAGTTTTTTTATTAAGTTTCAAAATTATTTACCTTTAATAACCCTAATAATCAACCAATAACGTCATGATGACGCTGCCAGAATTGAGCGCTGGTATTGGTAATGGTAAGGGATAGCTGATGCCTATCAATGGTCAATTATCAGATGGCCTGGCGGTCGCAGTTCATATTAAATAAAATCAAAATACGATGATACTTCAGAACAAAAATGCAATTATATACGGGGCCGGTGGTTCTTTAGGAGGCGCAGTTGCCAAAGCACTTGCCAGTGCCGGTGCCAGGGTGTTTTTAACCGGGCGCGATCTTTCCTCCGTCAAAAAAGTAGCTGACGGGATTCTTGCTTCTGGTGGCAGTGCCCAAGCGGATCAGGTTGACGCGTTGAATGAAAAGGAAATCAACAGTCATGCAGACGGGGTATTAACTAAAGCAGGCACAATAGATATAATGTTCAACGCCATAGGAGTTGAGGTTGTACAGAATATGCCTTTGGTGGATATGAAGGCAGATGATTTTATACGCCCGGTAACTATGGCCATGCAAACTCATTTCTTAACGGCAACAGCCGCCGGTAAGGTAATGATGAAACAAGGATCAGGGGTTATTTTATCCCTTACAGCAACACCCGGGGGAATAGGTTATCCTTATACGGGCGGTTTCGCGCCGGCATGTTGCGCCATAGAAAGCTTTTCCCGGAATTTAGCTTCGGAGTTGGGCGTATATGGTGTACGTGTGGTAAATATCCGTTCTGGCGGCTCCCCTGATTCAAAGGTATTTAAAGAAGCCATCGACAGTAACCCTAAAGGCATGGAACCTGTCATCAGAAAGATGGAAGAAGATACGATGCTTAAAAAGCTACCGTTAATGGCAGACATAACCAATGTCGCCGTATTCCTGTCATCTGATCTGGCCGGCATGATTACGGGGGTTACTGTTGATGTTACCGGTGGTACAACCGCCGGATTAAATTATAGAGTGGCTTCCATACCTTAAAAGCACCATGATTCAGGGATGCCAAACATTGTCCTTTTTATCCGTATCCGGGTCATAGGTGGTACCCAGTATCATTTGCTTAACCGGTTTGATGGCGGTAAATTTAACCGTGGTGGTTTTATTGCCTTTGGCCCAGCAGGCAATACTCTGATGTACGAGTTGTTTACTACCGTCGTTATAGTATACGGTTAGGTTTACCGGTACAGGTTTGGTACCGATGCTGGTAATGGTTACCATGTATTTTTGCTGCAGGTTGTTTACCTTGCTGATGGCCAGGTTGGGTACGCCAGCATCAAAAAACCAGTTTTTCCAAAACCAGTTAAGATTGATGCCCGAGCCGGTGTTGATGCAATTGAAGAAATCATAAGGCATGGGATGCTTGCCGTGCCACTGGCTAATGTAGTAGTGCAGCGCTTTGGTAAACAGTTCGTCGCCCAGCATATCTTTTACATACAGATAGGCCAGGGCTGGTTTAGGATAGCTATCGGTAAATTGGGCTATGCCGGTAAGCTGCGGGGTAAGCGTCATGATAGGGGCATCCTGTTCGTTACCCGCGCTCTTTTCGGTAGGGCCTACGCCATAAGTGTCCACAATTTTCGTGTCGATAACCGGACTGATGAGCCACTCGGCAATGGTGGCCCAGCCTTCGTCCATCCAGCCGTATTTGGTTTCGTTGGTGCCCATGTAAAAGGGGAACATGGTATGAAATATCTCATGGTCGGTAAGCTCAATGGCATCGGCAGCCTCTTCAAGCGGATTATCATTAACCATCATCGGGTATTCCATCTGGTCAAGGCCATCAAACACGGTTTCGTGCGGGTAAGGGTATGGCCATTTCGGGAACTGGTAGCTCATGGTCTCCACAGTTTTGCGGGCATAATTTACCACTTCAAAATAATCTTTATGAACCGGATTAAATACCGCGTCAACACGGGTACGGCGACTGGTTTTTGGGTCAACCACCAGGCTTGATGCTTTCCAGATGTAATGGTTGCTGGTAGCAAAAACCAGGTCGGTTACGCTGTCTGCTTCAAATTTCCAGGTATTGGTAGTATTGTTTTTGGTAATGTTGCCAGCTTTTACATCAGCCTGGGTAATAATGTCGGTCACCTGATCGCTGGTGCCGGCCTGGGTTATCAGCTTAGCATATTTAGGCTGGTACACCTCATCGGTATTTTTCAGGTTCCCGGTGGCCCAAACCTGGTAATTGCCGGGTACGGTGATCTCGGCATTAAAGTGGCAAAAATCGTTATAAAACTCCTGCGAACCCAGGTATGGATATTGGTTCCAACCGTCAATGTCATCATAAACAGCAATCCGCGGGAAAAAATAAGCTACAAAGAAAGCTCCCGAATCAATTTGCCCGGTACGTACATGCGATGTTTTGTTGAGCGTGTAAGCATAGGCAATATCAAAATGAACATGCTGCTTTGGTAGTATGGGCTGTACATGCAACATCATGTTTGTGCCGTCGATTTTACGCTTAGCGCTATCCTGTAACTGGTTATCAATACGCAGGGATTGAATCTGTACACCATCGGTCAGGTCTTTTGCTGCAACAGGCATATCACGTATCACGCCCTTTTTATATAAATTAGGATACAACTTAAACTGTACTTTGGTAAGGGTATCAGGGCTGTTATTGATGTAATCAATAGTCACCGTACCGCTAAGATTTAGGTTTTGCGGATTAAAACTTACTTTAATAGTATAGTCGGCAGTGTTTTGCCAGTAGTTTTTACCCGGCGCGCCGCCTGTTGTGCGGGTGCCTTTTAAGTAGGTGTTTTGCAGGTTAACGGCAATTGGCAGTTTAACCTGAGCATATGAAAGCGTACTGCCTGATAATAAAACGATAGTGAGTAATTTTTTAGGATTGAGCATTAAGCGAAGTTATATCAGTTATATTTGGGGTAAATATAGTAAACAGGATAAACAGGAACGCAAACCTGCAAATAAGTGATTTTAACACATTAATAATTGAAAAGCCCCGAAGCCTGAGTAACTATACTAAATAACAAAAATAAACCAATGACTGCAGAAAAAATGATCATGATAACAGGCAAGCAATATCTGGAATTAAAACAGAGCCTGGAGAGTGGTGAAGGCCTTACCTATAACATAGGTACCGATAAAAAACCCGAAGAGGTTAAAATAATTAATATGTACATGGATACCGATGCCGATTTTACACGCAATCCAAGGCAGTTTGCCAAAATGAACGAAGGCCTTCACATACAGGTAAAGCTGGAGTACATAGTTGAATAAGTACCTTTATTTGCAACTACCACCCGCCTTTAAAACCTTCGGTTAAAGCATCCTTGTAATTTTCCAGATCAAAAGAGTATAGGTAGGGAGCTTTGTGCGCGCCACCTTTGCGTGGCTGCTCGGCCCGGTTCAATATGCCAAAAGCCAGTACGCGGCGCTGAAAGTTACGCCTGTCAAGCTTTTTACCCAATATGGTTTCATACAGTTTTTGCAGCTCGGGCATGGTAAATTCCTTTGGCATCAGGTTATAACCTATAGGCTGGTAGTTCAGCTGCAGGCGAAGGGCATCTAAAGCGGCTTTAAATATCTGTTCATGATCAAGCAGCAGTTCGGGCATATCATCCAGATCGCGCCAGGTACATGAATCTGAAAACTGGTCGGGTTGGGGGGTGACATCAAAAAAATCAACCAACGCATAATAGCCTATTGATAAAAAGCGGTTTGAAAACCAGTTTTCATGATCGGGCAGCATATCTTTATAGAGGTCGCTGTGGAATTTCGCGCGATCAGGATCGCCAAAAACATGAAATTGCTGCAAAAATATTTTATCGAGCCCGGTACGTTCTTTTAATATACGGTTGGCCGCCATTTCAATAGGCTCCTGCTTCATGACAAAACCGCCTGGCAGTAGCCACCGTTCTTCATTATGCGGGTTTAACAGCAGCACTTTCATTTGCCCCTCATGAAAACCAAAAACCACACAATCAATAGAAACATGATCGAGGTAGTTTTTGCGGGCATCATCGCTGTATTCGATAAGTTGTTCTTTAGTTAACATTGGTGCTATTGTACAAAAATACTTTGATTATTTAATTATAATAATTACAATTGTGTACTTTATACACCATGGTTTTGTTGTTTGTTTTAGCCAGTTATAATCAGTAAATTTTTAGTAAAATAAGTTGGTAACATACAGTTACTTAGCTTTTATTATACCCATATTTGTTTATCCAATTTCCGTTATACCTAAATTAAAAAAATGAAAAAGTATTTTTCAACCCGAATTATTAACAGGGTTATTCCGCTTTGTGTTGTTGTATTGCTGCCTTTTAATAAGGTATGGGCCCAAACCAAAGCGGAAGATACCAAAATGAATGTTTTTGTTACCGCTCTGATGAACAAAATGACCATTGATGAGAAAATAGGGCAACTTAACCTGGTAACCATAGGTGCAGCTACAACGGGCTCGGTGGTAAATAAAGGAGTTGAAGATAAAATTAAAAAAGGCGCCATTGGCGGCGTGTTTGGTATTTGGGGTGCCGGCCACGTAAAAGAGGTGCAGGACCTGGCTACAAAAAGTACAAGATTGCATATCCCGCTTATTTTCGGCCTTGATGTAATACATGGGCACCGTACCATTTTTCCCATTCCCTTAGGATTATCAGCTTCCTGGGATATGGGCCTGATCAAACGATCAGCACAAATTGCAGCAAAAGAGGCTACTGCCGAAGGGCTTAACTGGGTTTACTCGCCAATGGTTGATATTGCCCGTGATGCGCGCTGGGGCCGTATCTCTGAAGGATCTGGCGAGGACCCCTGGTACGGATCGCAGGTGGCTAAAGCGATGATTCAAGGTTACCAGGGCAGCAGCATGAAAAATGCCGATGCGGTAATGGCCTGCGTAAAACACTTTGCCTTATATGGGGGCGCCGAGGCCGGCCGTGAATATAATACGGTTGATATGAGCCGGATTAAAATGTACCAGGATTACCTGCCGCCTTACCGGGCTGCTGTTGATGCAGGTGCCGGTAGTTTCATGAGCTCGTTTAATACTATTGATGGTGTGCCTGCAACAGCTAACCAGTGGCTGCTAACTGATGTATTGCGCAAACAATGGGGTTTTAAAGGTTTTGTAGTATCTGACTATACCTCGGTTAACGAAATGGAGGCTCATGGGCTTGGCGATCTGCAAACGGTATCGGCACTGGCTTTAAAAGCAGGACTTGATATGGATATGGTGGGCGAAGGATTTTTAACCACCCTGAAAAAATCGCTTGCAGCAGGCAAAGTAACCAAACAGGAAATTGACCTGGCTTGCCGCCGGGTGCTGGAAGCTAAATATAAACTTGGCCTTTTTGATAATCCTTATAAATCAATAGATGCCGCCAGGGAGACAAAAGACGTATTAACACCAGAAAACCGTAGCGAGGCCAGAAATATATCCAAACATTCATTTGTATTGTTAAAAAACAGTGCGCAAACTTTACCGCTTAAAAAAACGGGTTCAATTGCATTGGTAGGGCCATTGGCCAATAACCAGCGCGATATGCTGGGTACCTGGGTTGTTGCCGGCGACTGGGAAAAATCAATCAGTGTAATGCAGGGTATTAAAAACCTGGTAGGCAACGGCTTTACTATTAATTATGCTAAAGGTGCCAATATTACCGAGGACAGCTCATTTATAAAAAGGCTGAACTTTTTTGGCCAGCAAATGGTAACTGTTGATAAGAAACCAGCTGATGAACTATTGAACGAAGCTGTTGAAGCCGCCAAAAAATCAGATGTGATTGTAGCTGTAGTAGGCGAATCGCAAAGCATGTCTGGTGAATCATCAAGCAGGGCGGATATTGATATTCCTGAAAGTCAGAAAAATATGCTGAAGGCACTGGCCAAAACAGGTAAACCATTGGTTATCGTATTGTTTAACGGCCGTCCGCTTACCTTAACCTGGGAAGATGAACATGCCGGTGCCATATTAGATGTTTGGGCACCAGGCACCGAGGCAGGTAATGCCATAGCTGATGTATTGTTTGGCGACTATAATCCCGCCGGAAAAATAACCGCCACCTTTCCGCGCAGTGTAGGGCAAATACCAATTTACTACAATCACAAGAACACCGGCAGACCATATGATGGTAAAGGGCCGTCAAAATTCAAATCAAATTACCTGGATATATCGAATGATCCCCTTTATCCGTTTGGGTATGGCTTAAGCTATACAACTTTTGGTTACAGCGATGTTAAACTCAATAAAACAAAGCTTAAAGGTAACGAAATACTTACAGCAACGGTTACGGTAACCAATACCGGTAAATATGCCGGTGAAGAAGTGGTACAGCTATACATCAGCGATCCGGTGGCCAGCATCAGCCGCTCGGTAAAAGAGTTAAAGAACTTTAAAAAGATAAGCCTGCAACCAGGCGAACAAAAAGAAGTATCCTTTAACATTACACCAGAGGAATTGAAGTTTTACAATACCCGGCTTAAGTATGACTGGGAACCGGGTAAGTTCATTGTACAGATTGGTACAAACTCCAGTGATACGCACAGTGCAACAGTGCAATGGGATAAATAATTAGTCATAAATTGTTGGGCTTATAAAAGAGCACCGGTATGGAAAATGCCGGTGCTCTTTTGGTTATTAGTTGGTGTGTTTTTTATGCTAAAAAGATAGTGTTGATAATTGTAGAATAAACATTTATTATTTGAAGATATTATTTATAAATGTTTGTATTACAGTTTAAAATAATAAATGTTGTAATGACATTATTGACAAATTGTAATGATATTTTAACACTAAAGGAATATTGGCGATACAAAAATTTAATGCGCTTAATGGCATAAAAATATAGGGTTTTGAGTTGCTCTCCTTCATTATTATTGCTTGTTTTCAACTTTTTAGGATGCACCATCATTGGTATCAACATTTTTACATTACTATATTTTTATAAAAAAAGCGCATTTGTTAATAATTTATTAATAAAACAGGCGCAATTTGTAATGTTTGGCTGCTATAATGATTTACCAATAATTAATTTGCAAATCTGCATTTCTCACTTGTGTAAACAGTACACTCTCGTTACATTAGTTCCATAGCCAATATAAATTTCTGGAACGACCGGAATTATACAGAATCTGATATTATTATAACATTTAAATTTTAATGTTCGCTCATCAGGCGGGCATTAAAAAAGCGGGTGAAGCAGGAGGGAGGTTGAAAATTTATTACGAGAAGATCATATGATAAAACTTTTACATTCATTTTTTTTCAAATCTTCAAGTTTTAAAAGGCTGCGCAACCAAAGCAGCAATATCATTTTCTTTGCGTCCCGCAAACTGCTTATCGTGAAATACTTTATTGTCCATTGTAAACTTAAAATACCAGTTATCGACTTAAAATCTTAAATCAAATATATTAATCAACTAAATCTCAATCTCATGTTTAAAAGTTTACTCCTAAAAGGAAGGTTTCTGGGTGTGCTATTATGCTGCCTGATCTCTTCATTGGTAGTTACAGCCCAAACAAAGTACAAGGGGAAGGTTATCGGAAGCGATGACAAATTACCCGTTGTTGGTGCGTCAATACGTATCAAAGGTACTACTACAGGCGCTGTAACAGATGTTAACGGCGAATTTACGCTAAGCCTGAGCCCGGGCAACACACTGGTGGTTTCTTACATTGGTTATCAAACTACCGAGGTACAGGTAGGTACTGATGCCAGTATCAGGATCACACTACAGGCGGGCAATAATGCACTGAACGAAGTTGTTGTTACTGGTTACGGTTCTCAACGTAAAAAGGACATCACCGGTTCAGTAGCCGTTGTTAATGTAGCCACATTTAAATCTGTACCTGCAGGTAACAGTACTTCACTGTTACAAGGACAGGCAGCAGGCGTTACGGTTACCAATTCAGGTTCTCCGGGCGGAGCTTCCGCGGTGAACATTCGCGGTATCGGTTCTATCTTTAGTACCGCTCCACTGGTGATTGTTGATGGTAGCCCGGGTGCAATGGATGATATCAACGTAAACGATATCGAATCAATCCAGGTATTGAAAGATGCGGGTTCTGCATCAATTTACGGTGTGCGTGCTTCTAACGGTGTAATTGTGATAACCACTAAAAAAGGTAAAGCAGGTAAAACTCAAATCACTTATGATGGCCTTTATGGTACTACAAGACCACTATCTGACGGATTCAAACTGGCAGATACCAAAACCTATATGCAGGCCGAATTTGAATCATACAGAAATGATGGTAAAATAGGCGGTGGTATTAACGGAAACGTAAACAAACAGTTCGATCCGCTGGGAACAGGTACTTATACCCTACCTGACTTTATTTCGCCAGCCGGTGCAAAAACCGGAGACCCGGGTACAACCCTTGCCGATTATACACTTAATCCGCAAACAGGCATTGGTAACCAGGTAACTATGGCCAATAAACAAGGGACTGATTGGTTCCATGAAGTGTTTAAGCCGGCTACTTTGCAATCACACAGTGTTACTGCAAGCGGTGGTAATGATAAAAACACTTATTTAATGTCAGTGGCTTATCTTAACCAGCAAGGTACATTGATCGGAACCTTTGACAAACGGTACTCTGTAAGGGCTAATACAGCTTTTAACATTGCCGACCATGTTCGTGTGGGTGAAAATATATACTTCTTTAACAAGAACAACCCACAGATCAATAACCAGAACGAAGGTAACGCCGTGTCTTACATATATCGCGAGCCACCTATAATTCCGGTTTTTGATATTAAAGGTAATTATGCCGGTTCAAGGTCACCAGGTTTAAGTAATTCCTCAAATCCTTATGCTATTGTTCAGCGTAACCTGACCAACAGTAAGCTCAGAGGCAATAGCCAGGACTGGGAAGTAATTGGTAATGTTTTTGGCGAGGTTGACTTCCTGAAGCACCTGACACTGCGCACTCAATTTGGTGGACGCCTTCAAAATACGTACAACCGCTTCTTTAACCCTACACCTTACGAAAATGCTGAAGGTAATACCGGTGCAAATTCATACACCGAGGTTGCCGGATACGGATCGTTTTATACCTGGACCAATACGTTGAAATATAACCAACTATTTGGTAAACACAGCATTAATCTGTTATTAGGCCAGGAAAATACCAGTAATTACACCCGCCAGGTACAGGGCCAACGGGGTAATTACAGCGCATCGCTTGATCCTGACTATATAAATTTGGATACAGGATCACCAGCTGGCGTACAAAATACCAATAACAGCGCTAACCGTGCGCTTACTTCCAATACGCTGCAATCATACTTTGCTCAGGTAAACTATGCATTTGCAGATAAATATCTGGTAA
>Ga0193717_1001241_pt1 | contig 15771 bp, 13 predicted proteins | sample U2c2metaG_FD_145900 | JGI IMG/M metagenome (GOLD analysis project Ga0193717, IMG submission 145900) | Soil microbial communities from a riparian zone of the East river system, Colorado, United States - U2c2 | ecosystem: Environmental > Terrestrial > Soil > Riparian zone | place: USA: East River... | reverse complement strand
CGTTGAACCCGGGCGCGCCGGTCACACCTCCGCCGGGATGAGTGCCCGCACCACACAGATACAACGCACGCACCGGTGTGGCGTAACGTGCATACGCCGGCAGCGGCCGCATGAAAAACAGCTGATCGAGGCGCAGATCGCCGTGGAAAATGTTGCCTTCGGTAATACCGAGCACGCTCTCCAGGTCGGCGGGTGTGTACAGACGCGTGGCCTCGATCGAGTCGGATAGTCCAGGCACGAAGCGCTCGATCTGCCGCAGGATTTGTCGCGTGAGGGGCTCGCGCTGTTCGTCCCAGCTCGTGCCTGCGAGCCGATACGGGAGGTACTGAATGAAACAGGTCATTACGTGACGCCCAGCCGGTGCCAAGGTCGAGTCGACCAGTGAGGGCACGAGGCAGTCGATCCACAACTCCTCGCTGATGCTGCCCTGCCGTGATCGTTCGTAACAACGCTGCGCGTCGTCGAGCCAGGGCACGATGGTGAACGACGTGCGCTGCAGGGCGCTCGCGCCCGCATCGAGACCGCGCAGTTGCGGCGCCCGCGAGAGCACCATGTTGAGCTTGGCGCACGGTCCATCCATCTTGATGGCGCGCACAGCACTAACGAAGTCCGGGTCGAGATCATCCGCGGGCACAAGGCTCAGGAAAGTGTGCTTCGGATCCGCGTTCGAGACGACGATGCCGGCACGAATTTCTTCGCCGTCCGTGAGCCGCACGCCGACCGCGCGGCCGGAGTGCGTGCGCACCTGTTGCACGGCGGCACCAGTTCGAAGCGTTACCCCCTGCGAACGGCAGGCCATGGCCATGGCGGTGGTGATTGCTCCCATGCCGCCAATGACATGTCCCATGAAACCCTGCTTGGCTTCGTGGCCGCCACCCAGGAGATGGAACAACAGGCCGAACAATGTGCCCGCATCGTAAGGCCCGCCATGTTTGCCGTAGAGGCTGTTGGCCAGCACGAGTGATTTCAGATGCGGCGATGTGAGCGAGCGATCGAGGAATTCTCCGAGACTTCCCGTGACAAACGCCACGAGCTCAGCGATCTCGGGCCCGCGCACACCGCGCATTTTCAATGCGAGACCCAGCAGCTCGCGCAGCGTCGTCATGCCGCCGCTGTGCAAATCCGGCGGCGCGCGCATGAACAGCGGCTCGAGCAGACGCGCGAGGCGCCGCAGCTTGCTTTCGAGCGCCAGGAAAGGTTCGCAGTCCGCCGGCGCGACCCGCTGCAGCACTTCGCGCAGACGCGCTTCGTCCGTCCACCACGGCAACACCATCCCGTCGGGCGTCACGGCCTGCACGCCGGGCTCGGCAGCAACCATGCGCAGGCCATGCCGCTGCAGATCGAGGTCGCGGATAATTTCAGGCCGCAGCATGCTCGCCATGTACGAGGCAGTGGAGACTCGACAACCCGGCGCCGCCACCGGGTCGATCTCCTCGGTGACACAACAGCCGCCGAGAATGTCACGGCGCTCGAGCACCAGTGTCTTCAACCCAGCGCGCGCGAGATAGAACGCAGTAGTGAGGCCATTGTGCCCGCCGCCGATGACCACGACATCGTAAGCATTGCGCGCTGCATCGCCGCTCACCGCGGTTTCTCCGTAACGCCCAGATGCTTCTCGAGATAGCGGCGAATGTCGAGGCTGGGATCTTCCATGGGCGCATAGAACGCCCCGCGGAAACCGCGCGAGCCCATGCCGTCGTGCACGGATTCGCAGCGCTCCCAGTCCTGTCGATTCACCACGTCCCAGAACTGCACGACATCGGTCGGATCGAAACCAGGCTTTTCAATTTCAGAAACGTGAAACAGGAAGTCGCAGACTATGCGCGTCAGCCCAGGCTCTATCGGCCATGACGTGAAGGCCGCCACGTGTTCGGCGGCCAAGCTCAGCCACAGATTGGGATAGACGACCTCACCCTTGTGATGTGTCTTCTCTCGCTCAGACAAGCCGGGGAACGGCGCGCGCGTGGAGGTTCCACTGGCGGTGAAAGTCCAGGCGCCTGCACGGTGTGGAATCCCGTCGTTCCACTCGAGACTCGCACCGCCATTCTGGCGAAACGCGGGCACCAGCGCGCAGAGCTCGGGATGCACCGGCCCGCAGTGATAACACTCGTTGTAGTTCTCCACGAGGATTTTCCAGTTGGCACGCACGTCATAGACCCGCTGCGCACCGCGGCGTAGATCGTGCAATGGATATCGCGACAGCCGCTCCGCCACTGGACCGATCTGTTCGCGCAAAGATTGCGCGGGTCGCTCCGCGAGATTCAAGAAAATGAATCCGCCCCACTCTTCCAGGTGCACCGGCACTAGAGAGAAATTTTCTTTCGGACAGCCTTCGTCGAAGCGCACGAACGGCGCGGCGCGCAAGCCCCCGTCGAGGTTATAGCTCCACGCGTGATACGGGCAGACGATGGCGCCGTCGATGTGGCCAGAGCACGCGGCCAGCAGACGGCTGCCGCGATGCCTGCAAACGTTGTAGAAGGCGCGCAGGGTGTCCGCGCGCGCACGAACGACGATGATACTCTCGCCCACGACCGACACGAGTAGATAGTCTCCGCGGTTCGCGAGCTGCTCCGCGCGACCGACACAGAACCACTGGGCATTGAAAATGCGCTGCCGCTCGAGCTCGAACACCTCCTGGCCGCGATAAAACCGCGGCTCCAATGCCGGCTTCATGTCCGCGGCACGAACCGCCGTGTCGTCACCGTTCATAGCTCTCTCCCCGTGCGCGCCCGTCCAGCCGCACGAAAAACCACAACACTATCGCGACCAGCGCGAACAGCGAGCCGCTGGCGAGCGTCGGCAACCAGCCTAGCCGATCCACCATGATGCCCACCACTGGGGCCAGCACGCCGGCGAGATTGCCGCCGGTATTCATGACGCCGGTGGCCGTTGCGGTGTGTGAACCCGAGGCATAAGTGGCTGCCGACCAGAAGGCGCCCTCGGTGAACTGCGTGAAACCGAAGCACAGCGAAAGAAAGGCGACCGCGACGTAGTGATTGAACGAGTAGATGCCTGCTAACAAGAAGACGGCAACCAGCATCAGCCCTGCCAGCGCGGGCAAACGGCAACCCAAGGTGGGGCCGAGGCGCCTGCACAACACATCGCAGGTAAAACCGCCGGCGAGAGCCAGCACCGCTCCGGCGAGAAACGGCAATGCGTACATCAGCCCGCTCTCGAGCATCGAGAAGCCGCGCTCTTCGACCAGATAGGAGAACAACCACTGCGCGAACATGTAGAAGACGTAGTTCATGCAGAAGTAGGCGCCCGCAAGCAGCAGCACGTTGCGGTTGCGCAGCACTTTGAAAAATTCCGCGGCGCTCGGTGCGCCAGTCGGGGCTGCACGTCCTGCTTCTATGTAATCGCGCTCTGCGGGCGTTACCGCGGGGTGCTCGCTCGGTGTATCGCGCGCATACCACCACCACCAGGCAGCGGTGATGAATGCCAGCGGTGTCAGAACGTAGAAGGACTCACGCCAACCGAATTTGATGATGAGAAGGGTGACCAATGGGCCTACCGCCGCCTGACCCAGCGTGAGCCCGGTATTGAGTATGGAATTGGGAAGCGCCCACCCGCCCGGTGGGAACCACCTTGCGATGGATGCCGCGGCTACCGTGAATATGGGTGCATGCGAAACACCCATGAGAAACCGCGCCACCGACAGCGACACGATGGCGCCGGTGGCCGATGCGACCATGAGATGCGGGGCGAAGCCGGTCACAAACGTGAGCAGTCCCCACACGACGGCGCAGATCATAAGCGCGCGCCTGGCGCCCAACCAGTCTCCAAACATGCCGCCAGGGATCTGGAACAAGGCGTACGCAAGATTGAAGCTGCCGAGAATCCAGCCCAGTTGCTCGCCACTCAGCGAAAACTCCGCTCGAATACTGGGCAGCGCGACGGAGATGTTGTTGCGGACTAGATAGTTGACGAAGCTCAGACCGAACAGCAGCGCGAGAATCCTGAAACGAACCGGCAAGCAGCTCTCCTAGTCGGCCGCGATGACGCAGCCCATGACTGCAACTTATCGCTGCGTGACCACTCGAAGTCAAAGGTTGCGGATCTGAGATATGACCATGGCCAAAACCCTCGCGGGCCTTGTCCTGACGTTGACTGCGGCGACGCTGGTGGCCGGGCAACCCAGAGTTGCCCCACCGACGACGGTGATTCCCCTATTCAGCGAGGCGCTTGCCAAAGAGCGCGGGCCGACTGAAGCGCCGTTTATCGCAACGTACCGCTCCAGGGGGAAGGTGCTGGCTTTCGTCGGCGCGGATCATGTGTTCACAAGCGAGAACAGCACGTTAGGTGCCGTCCGGCGCGCCTTCGCCGACACGAATCCGTCGCTGGTCATCGTCGAGGGTGTTCCAACGGCGTTCGGTCGAAATTTCGAGCCAATCGTGGAAGCGGCACGCCGGCGCGACCGGCCTGACGCGGATGCCTTCGCGAAGAGCGAAGCGATTTTCACGGTCTCACAGGCTGGACGACGCTGTCGCGCGCCTTGCAGGATCGATAGGGGAAACCGGTGATAGTCGTCAAGGACCCCTGATCCGCGCAGGTCACTCGTGTCGCAACGCGTCGATCGGCGCAAGGTTGGCGGCGCGCCGCGCCGGCAGGATTCCAAACAACATGCCGACCAGCGCGGAAAATCCCGTGGCACCCACGACGGCCCACCACGGTACTGCCGGCGGAGGAAAGTGCGGGATCATCTTTGCCGCCAGCACACCGAGCAGCCAGCCAAATCCGATGCCGATGATGCCGCCGATCACCGCGAGCACCATCGCTTCGATCAGGAACTGCATGAGGATGAAACTGCGCGGCGCGCCCAACGCCTTGGCGATGCCGATCTCGCGTGTTCGTTCCGTGACCGACACCAGCATGATGTTCATGATCCCCACGCCGCCCACCAGCAGTGAGATCCCGACCACCGCGGAGATGACGAGCGTGATGGTGCCCGACACGCGCTGAATGGTTTCGGTGAGCGACTGCGACGTCTGCACCTTGAAGTCGTCGGGATCGCTGGGCCCAATCTTGTGCGCTCTGCGCAGCAGCGCGGTGATGCGGCTGGTGACGTCATCGACCGCATCGAGATTGTCGACGGTGAGCATGATGTTCATGTCCGGCTGGCGCTCCGGACCCGCCAGCGCCAGCCCGGTCTCAAACGGGATGACGACGTAGTTGTCCAAGCTCTGCCCGAACATATCGCCGCGCGCCTCCATGAGGCCCACGATCTTGAACCACTCACCGCCCACCTGAATGAAAGTGCCGATGGAGTTTTCCGGCAGCTTGAGATCGGTGCGCGCCTTCTCACCCAGGACGACGACGCGGCGCCGCGTGTCATTGTCGCTGTCCGTTACGAAGCGCCCGAGCCGTGGATACGACTGGTTGACGAGCTGAAACCAGCTCGTCGTCGCGAAGACTTGCGCGCCCGACGTATTGCCCCCGTAACGCACGCCGCCCGGAAGATTGAGCCCGGACATCGGCGTGACGTTGCTGATGCCCGCGATCCGGTGCTTCACGAGCTCGAGATCGGCGGGTTTCAGCCGATTCCACTTGCCGATCAGCCAGTCCTCGCGCGACGTATGCGAATGGACCTGCAGCGCATTCCCGCCGAATCCCTGGAACTCGTCCATGACGGAGCGCGTGAGACCCTGCAGCAGCGAGACGATGCAGATGACCGATGCCACGCCGATGATGACGCCGAGCATAGTGAGAAAGCTGCGCATGCGGTGTGAGCGGATGCTGCCGAGCGCGGAGCGCACGCACTCCTGCACGGCATAGAAAACTGCCTGCAGCCGGTTCACTTCGTCGATGGGTGCGTCTTCACGCATGGCCGGCCTGCTCGCGATCTTCGACGATGCGGCCATCGTGTAGTCGAACCACGCGCCGGCAATATTCGGCGATCGCCGGATCGTGGGTGACGACAATGATCGTCATGCCGTCCCGGTGCAGGTCGCCGAAGACGCCCATGATCTCGCGTGCCGTCTTGCTGTCGAGGTTGCCTGTCGGCTCATCGGCCAGCAGTACGTCCGGCCGGCCGACGAGCGCTCTCGCGATCGCCACGCGTTGCCGCTGGCCGCCGGAGAGCTCATTGGGTTTGTGCAAGGTCCGCGCTTCGAGCCCCACGCGCGCCAGTGCCGCGTTCGCACGCTCGCGCCGAACGCCGGGCGCGAGGCCGCGATAGATCAATGGCTGCGCGACGTTGTCGGCAAGGGTGGTGCGCGGCATTAGATAGTAGCTCTGGAAGATGAAGCCGATCTTGCGGTTGCGCACGCGGGCGAGCTGGTCCTCGGAGAGGCCTCCGACCGCCTCACCGTCGAGCGTGTACGTGCCGGTGCTCGGAAGATCCAGGCACCCGAGCACGTTCATCATCGTCGACTTGCCGGAACCCGAGGGCCCGATCAGCGCCACGTACTCGTTGCGCGCGATCTGCAGGTTGATGTCGGCGAGCGCGACGAGCTCCGTGTCGCCCATCTGGTACGTCTTGCCGATGCCGCGCAGCTCGATCACGCGGCGCTACTTCTTCGCGGCCAGATCGGCTTTTACGTTGATGCCCACCTTCTCGCCGTCCAGCAGGAACAGCAGTGTCTTCGCGGGGCCGACGATGACCTGCTCGCCTTCCTTCAAACCGGCCGTTACGGCGATGTGGCTGTCATCAGCAGTGCCCGTGGAGACGGCGCGCTTGACGGCACGGCCCGCGTCGTAGATGAAGACGCTGGCAACCGACTTTTCCGCCTTCGCCGATTTATCCGGGTTGTCCTCGTAGCGCAGCGCCTGCACTGGCACCGCGAGCACCTTGAGATCGTCCTGCGCGCCCGTGAGCACCTCGGCGCGGCAGCTCATCCCGGGGTGAAAGACGACGCCGACTGTATTCGTGAGACGGATGCGAACCGGGTAACTCTTGTTTTGCCCGGGTTGCTGCCGCGGCGCGATGGCGACCTGATCCACCTTGCCCATCAGGGTCTTGTCGGGGAATGCCGCAGGCACCACGCGCGCTTCCGCGCCCACCCTGACGCGCGCGATGTCGGTTTCATCGACGTTGATCTCCGCATCGATGCTCGTCGTATCGGCCACGTCGACCAGCGTCGAGCCGGCGATGCCGGAGAAGCTCGGCACCGCGGTCTGGCCCACCTTGACGTAGATAGCCGTCACCTTGCCGTTGAGCGGTGAGCGGATCTCGGTCTTGGCGAGCTGCTCTTGGGCCTGCCTCAGTTGCGCGAGTGCCTGTGAAAGTTGCTCACGGCTCGTGCGCAGGTCCACTTCGGCGAGATTGCGCGCCGACACCAGCTCCGCAAGGCTGTTGACGTCCACCATACCCTGCGCACGGAGCGCCTCGAAACGCTTCACCTTCGCGACCTGCGTGTCGAAGTCCACCTGCCGGCGCTCGATGCTGAGCCGCGCCTGGCGGACCTGCGCCTGGCTCTGCTCGATGGCCGCGCGCGGCGCAGCGGGATCGAGCCGCATGAGGAGTTGATCGCGCTTCACCTGGTCGCCCTCCTCCACCAGGATTTCCGTCACCCGACCTGTGACCTCTGGCGCCAACGTGACCTGGCTTTCGTATGTCAGCGATCCCGAGGCGAGCACGGTCGGAGTCAGCGCGCGCAGAGTGACCTGCTCGACGTCGACTGCTTTGTTAGTGTCGTCACGTGAAAGCTTCAGTCCGACCGGTATCACGATCAGCGCCGCGATGACGCCCACCGCGATCCATTGTTTGCGGGTCATGAGTGATAGTTACCGGAAGGCGAAGAATGCCCAGAGGCCGTAGATGACGACCCACGGTAGCAGGGTCAAGATCGCGCTGAAGGCCCAGGAACGCTGGCTCCAGGTGCGCACGCCGATCATCATGAGCGCCCAGCTCAAGAAGGCGGGAATGCCCAGCGATTCGAGCAGCGTGTACCCAGGGCCTCCCGCGGGCACATGGAACAGCAGCTCGTTTAGCGACAGGGGCGCCATCACGCTGGGCGCCACCTGTGAGTTCTCGCTCAGGATCAGCAGGATCGCCGCGACGACGGTCGTCAGCAACATGGGCAGCGAAGTCCAGCAGGCGAGCGCAAACCAATGCTTGAACCCAAAGGAAAGCTTCGTGATCTTGGCGGCCACCAGCAGATACAACGCTTCCAGCAGGAGGACGACCGGAATGATGATGAACATGCTGATCACGGAGCTCCACAGCAGCATGTTCCGGCCGAACATGGCCATCGCGGCGGCACGCTCGTCCTCGCTCATCTTTTGGAAGCTCGGGTCGGTGCTGGACATGAGGTCCTTCAACCACTCGATGTCCACCATGCTGTAGTACCAATAGGTGAGACCGGCGGTGGTGAGGACCACGAGCAGCAGCGGAAACCAGAAGCGCGGACGCTCGCGTAATTCGACGAAAGCGCTGGAAGGCGCGGTCGCCAAGGCGACGGAAAGAGCGAGATTGTTCATGAAGCACCTCTTACCACAGAAGTTAGTTGGAATCGTCCTTTATGCATGACGAATGCGGTTGAGCGACCAAGGCGCCAGGACGCTGACCATCAGGATCACCAACGCCAGCCACAGTATCCCGACGACGTCCCCGGCAGGTACCCCGGCACGCCATGCTGCCCCGAATGCCGCCGAGATCACGAGGGCGCCGCAAGCGTAGCGGATCGTCAGCGCGCGCTCCGCGAAACCGCTCCAGAGAAGGTAGATAGTCGCGAGCACCATGGCTGCTCCGAAGATCCAGAATGATGCCTTGACGATCTCGCCCACCAGTGGCACCGGCCCGAATCCCTTGCGAATCGCCAGGGTCAGCAGAATGATCGCGAGACCCCAGACGACCGGCAGACATTGCGCGACGAGCACACGACGGGGGTAGCGAGTCCGGAGCGCCTCGCGCGCCGCCTGCCAGGTGACGATGCTGACCACGACGATGGAGGCGACGATTGCCAGCGCGACCTGCGCGTATCCCGTCAGTGGGCCGAAGTCATCAGCAAACTTTTGCCGCACCTTCAGCAACGCGGGGAGCAAGTCCTTGTTGTTGTTCATCACCTCTTGCGCCCAGTCGCCCACGAGCGAGCTGGATGCCCACAGACTTGCGCCGATCGCGATCATCGCAACCAGCACGCAGGCCGCACGCACGAGCACTTTGAGTCCGGCGAGCGGTGCGGTGCCGTATGGCTGGGTCAACTCGAACGCGCTCGCATACGTTCGCCCCTGTTTGCGGCGAATGCCGAAGGCATTGTTCCCGAGACCGAACAACACGATGAGCGAGGCGACAATCGCGATCGGAACGGCAGCGATACTGGAAATTGCGAACAAAGTACTGATCGCGCACGCCAGGAAGATCAGTATTGCCACGCCCAGGCCGATCAACAACACTGGCAGGCCACTGGACCTGAGTTCGAACCACACCTGGGCCCTGGTTGCAGACGAAGTGGGACAGCGGAAACGGAACAGGGTCACGAGCCAGTCCGGGTATCCGCCCGACCACTCCTTCTGCTGAGGCACGACCGCGACGGCATCGCCGCGGCGCTGCCGCGCCACGCCGGCAAAAGTGAGACCGATCGACACGGCGCCAACCAGAACCAGCACGGCATTCTCGAAGGTTGAGAACTCGACCCGCAGAGGCAACGCCACATTGTTCTGCAGCAGAAAGTACATCGGCAAACTGAAGGCAAGCGATCCTATCCACTGGAACACTCTGCTTCGGGTCGACCACTGGACGCAGGTGTAAGCAAGGTGCCAGGACACGAGCAACAGAGTCACCGAGAGCAACGGCAGCGGCTGGCCAAAGGCGAACCCCAGCAAAGCCGCGGATACCAGGTACAGCGCTGTGCAGGAGATCGCGTTATAGAACATGGCCACCCCGACGAATACGGTCGTCGGCACCGGACGCGAGTAGAGCAGATGCAGCGGAAAGCCGGGCTTGTACCCATCCGAGAGCCGGCCGCCACTGAGCTTCGCAACGGAAAACCAGACCATTGAGTACACCAGCATCAGGATTCCGAACGCGATGATCGGGCCCTTGTCTAACAGGAGCAGCGCGCCCGCGCCCGCGACCAACCCCACGCCGAGACGCTGACCAACCTCGACGCGCGTCAGCTGCCAGTTCTCCCACAACATGGCGACGATGGGCCTGGCGCGGTTCATGCCGCCTCCGCCTGCTGACGGCTGCGGCCGGCGCGGGCCAGGAAGATTTCCTCCAGCGTGGCATCGCGCGATTCAACGACTTCACCGCCGCGCGCGACGACCGAGTGACGGAACTGCTCGGGCGATCCGCTGTGAATTACACTCCACGTGCGGCCACCACCCTCCATGGCGAGCGCGGTATCGAGCGCAGGCGGTTGATCGAAGTGTTCGACGAAGCGCACGCGACTGCGCTGATAGGCGCTGCGCACGTCGTCGAGGACGCCGCTCAACGTCACGCGGCCCTCGTGCATCAACGTCACGTGGTCTGACATGCGTTCCACCTCGTCGAGGAGGTGGGACGAGAAAATCACCGTGCGTCCGTCATCCGCCACGGCGCGCACGATGGCGTCGAGGATGTCGCGACGAACCACGGCATCCAGGCCGGACGACGGTTCGTCGAGGATCAGCAGTTCGGGACGATAGGCCACCGCCGCGATCAGGCCGGCCTGTGCACGCATGCCCTTCGAGAGCTCCTTGACCTTCTTGGCCGGATCGAGCGCGAAGGTGTCGAGCAGCTCGCGCGCGTACGATGCATCCCAGGTTGGATGGAAGGCCTGCGTGTAGCGCATCAGCTCGTCGATGCGCATCCACTCCGGCAGCTCACGTTCCTCGGATAGATAGCCCACGCGACTCAGCACACCGACGGGGTCGCGAACCGGGTCGAGGCCGAAGACACGCACCGAGCCGCTGGTAGCGCGCAACAGACCGAGCAGATGCTTGAGGAGCGTGGTCTTGCCCGCGCCGTTGGAGCCCACGAGGCCGTACACCTGACCTGCGGTAGCGCGAAACGATACGCCGTCGAGGGCTTTCTTGTGCTCGAACGATCGCGAGAGCTCATTGACGTCGACAACTGTCTGTCCCATTTTTGTCTCTCCTTTCCTGCCCCGTTGCCTATCTATTCACTTCTTTCTTCACGTCCGCCGCTTCGGCGGTGGTCTCGTCCATCGCCGCTTTACGCTCCCGGACCATCCGGAGAATGTCGTCTGCGGTGAAGTTCAACTGGTGCGCTTCGGCCAGCAGCGCGTCGATGCGCTGCTCGATCACGCGGCGCCGTTCCCGCAGCGCCACTTGCTGCGGACGCCCTTCCGAGACGAACGTGCCCGATCCCTGGCGTTTGTGAATGACCCCCGAGATCTCCAATTCGCCGTACGCCTTCACGATCGTGTTTGGCGTGACCTTCAGCTGCAGCGCCAGCGTGCGGATTGCCGGCAGCTCTTCACCGGGCTGAAGCAGCCCAGATGCCACTAAGTATTTGACCTGGTTGACGATCTGGCGATAGATCGCCACGCCGTCGGTCAGGTTGATGGTGATATCCACAGTAGGCGGCTTCGGTCCGTATCAGTTCAAGTGTATGGGTACACTGATACAATTTTCGGGAACCGTCAAGCAGCTTTCTGACGAATTGTGGCAAGAGCGTGATTCTTCGTGACGCGTGCCGTTCCGCGCGTCCCTTCGTGCAGACTGCCGCCCAATGTCGCAAGACACGTACGTCAGCCGGCGACGGCTTTTGCAGACTCTCGCAGCAGCGGGCGGAATGGGTCTGAGCGGATGCTCAGCTCCGACCCTATTCCCGAACGATCGCGTCCGATTCCTGGCGCCACTTCGCGCGCGTGCCGATCGCATCTTCGACATCACTGTGTGCCTGCGACCTTTTCGCGCCGCCGGTCCGCGCCTCGATACCGAACGCATTCGCGACACGTTGGTGGTGCACAACTATGGTCATGGCGGCAGCGGGTGGTCCCTGTCCTGGGGTTCAAGCACGATTGCTGTAGGCAAGGCACTGACGCAATCTCCCGATCGTGTCGCGGTCGTGGGATGCGGGGTACTGGGCCTGACCTCGGCGCTGCTCGCACAGGCCGCAGGCAAGCCCGTGACTATCTACACACGGGAGATGATCCAGCAGACTCCGTCGGTACGCGCCAGCGGATCATTCACACCGGATTCACGCATCGCGCTGGCCGATGCCGTAAGTCCAGAGTTCCCAACGCTCTGGGAAGAGATGGCACGCACCTCGTTCAAGACTTTTCGCAGTCACCTGGGTCTGCCCGGCGATCCCGTACGCTGGATCGACCGCTATGTTGTCTCGGACTTGGCGGCGCCGGTGGCACGCACCTCGTTCAAGACTTTTCGCAGTCACCTGGGTCTGCCCGGCGATCCCGTACGCTGGATCGACCGCTATGTTGTCTCGGACTTGGCGGCGCCGGTGGCGCGCACTCCCGCGGAGAGTGAACTGCAGTTCGCAGCATACGGCAGCCGGGTGCGGGATCTGTTCCCAGAGGGCGAAAACCTGCGCCCCGCCGACACGCCGTTTCGTGCGGCCAGCGTGAGGCGGCGGAGCGTTCTCATGTTCAACATTGCGAGCTACTCGCAGATGCTGATGACGCAGTTCCAACTTGCCGGTGGCCGCATCGAGCATCGCGAGTTCCATGATCCGGTGGAACTAGCCGGGCTTCCCGAGAAGGTCGTCATCGACTGCACTGGGTATGGCGCACGTGCGCTCTGGCGCGACGAGACCATCGTGCCGGTGCGCGGTCAGATTGCGTATCTGATTCCACAGGCCGAGTTCGACTACGCACTGGCGTATCGCGATGTGAATGTCATACCGCGCAGTGATGGCATCGTGGTGCAGACAGTCGCGGGCGGAGACATGCGCGGGTACAAGGACGAATCGCTGGTGCCGGATCGACAGGAAGCCGATGCAGCGGTGCAGACGCTGGCCGCGCTTTACAGCAAGTTCCGCCTCGATTGACGAATAGTACGTGGATCGCATTTATTGCATGGAATCGTGTGTCGGGGCCGGGATTGCAGTACTTTCCAGTCTGGCTAACAACGGTTGGCAAACGGATGCTCGAACAGAAAATCAATGAGATTTTCGGCGACGATGGCCCCACCGGGTTCGGAACCGGCTGGTGGAGCGGCGTCCTGTCGGCGTTTTTTGGAATGCTGGCGTTCGGGGCGGTGGTATGCCTGCATTTTCCCCAACTGCTGTCTTCCCCCGAGCTGCGACCTTACTACCCGATGAACCTCATGCGCCTGCTGATCCAGGCGGTCATTGCGGGGGCGATCATCTTCGGCGTGATCTCCGCCATGTTGCGGAAGAAGAAGGTCCTGGCCTTGACGGGAATGGTCTTCGCACTGGGTGCGACCCTGCTGGGCGGAGCCAGTGTTCCGATCAATGAGGATCTGGGCACTGGACCGGCCATCGGCCTGGACTGGTTCCTGCTCGACATACTGTTGATGACGCTCATCTTTTCACCGATCGAGGTCCTCTGGCCCGCCTATCCGCAGCAGAGCGTCTTTCGCAGCGAGTGGCTGAACGACATCGTGTACTTCCTGTCCACGCATCTGCCGATCCAGATCACGAGTTTCCTGATTCTGTTACCGGCCACCCAGCTCACTTCGACATTGAACGTCGCGTTCATTGCCGAGGCGGTGGGCAAACTACCCTGGCTGGTGCAGTTCCTGCTGGCGATCCTGGTGGCGGACCTGGCGCAATATTGGATTCATCGGGGATTCCACAAGATTCCCTTCATGTGGCGCTTCCACGCGATCCACCATTCGTCCAAGGCGCTCGACTGGATCGCGGGTTCGCGCGCCCACCTCGTGGAAGACGTCGTGGTGAGAGGCGGCATCCTCATTCCGATGATGCTGATATTTCCGCAAAGCATCAACGTGGCCTATCTGTTCTTCGTGAACTTCCATGCCACCTGGGCGCACTGCAATTTCGGCCCGACGATAAAGTGGCTGGAGCCGTTCCTGATCCAGCCGCGGTTCCACCACTGGCATCACACGTCGCAACCGGAATCCATCGACAAGAACTTTGCGATCCACTTTCCGTGGATCGACCGGATCTTCGGAACCTATTACTTCCCCAAGGACAAGTGGCCGGATCACTACGGCCTGCACAACGAGAAAATACCGCCCGGCTTCTGGGGGCAGTTCTTCTATCCGTTGATTCCAGGGCTCAGAACTCGAAAGACTTGAGCGGAATGTCCTTGGGCAATATCGCCCCGTAGTTCGACGCTTTCACCAGGCCCATCGCCTTCATGACTTTGACCGTCATGAAGCCGAAGTCGAACTCCGAATCCTCGTGGCTCAGTCGCAGGAACTGCGGCGAATGGTGGTGGTTGTTCTGCAAACACGCGCTGAAGGTGGCCACTACGGGCAACCAGTCGCCGATGTTCATCGCGTTGTCGTCGTCCTCGTAGCGGCGATATCCCCAGCGCCGCTCGTGAGTCCAGTAGTTCTGGACCATGTTGACCCACACCGCGAACACGCGCGTACCAACCCACAGCAGCGCGGCAAACGGCAGGCTTTCCACCAGCCACCACAGCAGCACGAAATTGCCTGCCTGCGTCACCACGAAGAATACCGGGTTCGCCGCCAGGCGCATGGGCCAGGTCCGCAGGATGGCGTCGTTAGCCACGTTGACGTCGGTCTTGTACGGGAAATTGCACAAATGCAGCGTCTTCCAGAAGCCGTCGGAGGCGAGCTTGTTAGGGTCGCCGGAATGATCGGAATACTTGTGGTGCAGCCGATGGCGATTTACCCAGGTGACGGGGTCGATGTAGACGCCAAAGGCGTTGTTCACGAGCGTCAGGCTCTTGACGAACCAATCCTTGTAGTCGAGCGCGCGATGGGCGATCCCCATGTGAACGACACATGACAGGTACACCCCCGCGAAAAACCAGCACACCACGAGATAGGCCATACCTGCCGCCAGGCCTGCCCAGGGTCCGAGATGCGCCGGGGCGAAATACGCGGACGCCGCCGCATAGATCAGAAGACACGCATAGCCGACCGCGTTGTATATCTTCATGAACTCCCTCCCGAAAGTTGCCCGCCAAATTCTACGTCGCGTAGCGGATCATTGAGGCAGTATTGGCGTCAAGGCATTCGTGGGAGGGCTAGCTATGGCACTGGCAGATATTCCAGTCGTTGTCGCCAGGGACGTCGAGCCGGCGAAGACGCGTAGCGTCGCGCCACCCGCCCGAACTGCCACGGAGCCCTACCGGGCTTACAAGCCACAGCCCTTCACCCGGGAGGAACGTGACAAGGTCACGATCCTCTTTGGAAACCTGCACTGGCGCGCGGAGCGTGTCATGCAAGGTGTGTTTTCGAACCTCGGCTACCGCACGCAGATCCTGCCAACCGCGACGCGCGCCGACCTGCTCGCCGGGCGCGAGGTCGCAGACATCGGCCAATGCTGTCCCACCAGCTTCACGACCGGCAACCTCGTCAATACCTTGAGAGGCGAAGCGAAGCGCATCGGGCCTGAGGAAGTCTCGAAGAACTTCATCTACTTAACGGCAGGTTCCTGCGGCGCCTGCCGCTTCGGTCAGTACCACCAGAGCTATGAACTCGCGCTGCGCAACTCCGGCCTTTCCGGGTTCCGCATGTTTCTGATGGGCCAGGGAGACCTCGACCAGGGCGCGGCAGCCGGCGGCGGGCTCGATCTCAATCTACCGCTCCTGCTCGGCTCTGCGTGGTCGGTGCTGCTCGCCGACGTGGTGCAGGACATCGAATACCAGACCCGCCCCTACGAAACGATGCCGGGCGAAACGGTGCGCGCCTCGAAAGACGCCATCGAAATCCTGCACCGGGCCATGCTCGAGCGGCCCGCGC
>Ga0193717_1001240_pt1 | contig 15777 bp, 13 predicted proteins | sample U2c2metaG_FD_145900 | JGI IMG/M metagenome (GOLD analysis project Ga0193717, IMG submission 145900) | Soil microbial communities from a riparian zone of the East river system, Colorado, United States - U2c2 | ecosystem: Environmental > Terrestrial > Soil > Riparian zone | place: USA: East River... | reverse complement strand
CCTTCCTCGCAGCACGCTGCGCATCAACACGCTCCCCGGCAGACAACTCGGCAAGAATCTCAGCACTTTCGTCGTCGAACATGTGTTCAGAATACCCGCGACCACCGACAAAACCCTTACCCACCACCAACAATCACCCAATCGAGCACGCCAACGGAACCATGAATGCGGAGCGTAAAGGGGGAAGGAGGACACCAGGCAGCGGGCAAGAAAGGCAAAGAGCAGGGACACGGGCAGGGGCACGACGGAGCAGCGAGCCGGCAGAGAACGCAGGCAGGCACCGAAGTGGCGCGAGCACGGGACCGGGGGGCGAGAGAGCCAGGAGCGAGAGGAGCAGAGGGCGGACACGGCAGCGACAGCAGCAGCGACAGCAGCAGCGGCAGCAGCAGCGGCAGCAGCAGCAGCAGCGGCAGCAGCAGCGGCGGCGGCAGCGCTGATCACCCTGCTGCGACGGTGGGGCGCCCGGCGCGGCAGGCACGCCTACCGGCAACGGCAACAGGCGGACGGGCATCAGCAGAGGCGTCGACCGAGCCAATTGGTATAGACCCTTGTGCGAGACTGGAGGACGCCCCTAGCATCCGATTGCTGATAGCGAAACGTCCATTGCGCAGAGTGCAACGGGGGCACACGATGAACATCCGACGGACGCTGACGATCGCTGCGCTGGGCGTGCTCGCGATCGGCTGCGCACCCCCGCAAGCGTCGAACAACGGCCAACAGCAGAGCGGCGCAACCACCGGCGAGCTGCGGGTCTGGCTGTTCCAGGAGGCCGCCAACACCGCCAAGGAGTCGGTGGTCGCCGAGGCCAAGGCCGAGTTCGAGGCCAAGCACAAGGGCGTCACCGTGTCCGTCGAGTACCTGCCGGTCGACGGCCGCGCGACCCGCTTCAACGGCGCCTTCAACGACAAGGCCAGCGCCCCGGACATCGCCGAGTTCGGCAACACCGACCTGGCCGGCTACACCGCGTCCAACGGCTTCGCCGACCTCACGAAGGACATCGACGCCTGGCCGGACAGCAAGGATCTCGTGCCGGAGGTGCTCGACACGGCCACTGTGGACGGCAAGGCGTACGGCATCCCCTGGTTCACCGGCACCCGCGCGCTCTACTACCGCACCGACGTCTTCACCGAGCTCGGCCTCCGGCCGCCGAAGTCGTTGAAGGAGCTGACCGAGACCGCACGCCAGATCCGCACCGCGCGGCCGGACCTGTACGGGATCGCGGTCGGCGGCAAGTACCAGTTCGCACTCCTGCCCTATATCTGGGCGAACGGCGGTGACGTGGCCAAACAGGATGGCGACACCTGGAAGTCCACAATAGACTCGAAGGCCGCGCGGGACGGACTGCGCCAGTACGCCGAGCTGCTTCGCGACGATATCTGCCCGCCCGCGCAGTGCGCGCAGCTCACCGGCAGCCAGTCGGTGGCCGCGTTCGCGGGCGGCAAGGCCGCGATGACCATCGGCGGCGACTTCAACCGCGCGGCCGTCGAGGCCGGCGCCGTCAAGGGCAAGTACGGCGTGGTCCCGTTGCCCGGTAAGGACTCCGGCACGATCGCGCCCGCGTTCGCCGGCGGCAACCTGCTCGGCGTGTTCCGCTCCAGCCAGAGGCACACGCTCTCGCTCGAGTTCATCAAGCTGCTCGGCGGCAAATCCTACCAGGAGAAGCTGTACGGCGCGATGGGCAACATGCCGACGTTCGCCGACGTGCAGGACAAGATCGCGAACGACGACGAGTTCCTCGCGCCGTTCATCAAGACCGTGCAGGCGGGCACGAAGTTCGTGCCGGCGACACCGGCGTGGACCAAGATCGACGCCGCCGCGGTGTTGCCGACCGCCGTGCAGCAGGTGGCCACCGGCCAGCTCGACGTCGACGCCGCCACCAGCGCGGCGGCGGCCGAGATGAACGAGGCGTTCAGCGGTTGACCAGCAAACGGGGCGACGGCCGCGCGGCGCTGCTCTATCTCGTGCCGGCGGGCGTGGTGCTGCTCGCGCTGATGGCGTACCCGATCTACCAACTGGTCGTCATCTCGCTGTTCGACTACGGGCAACCGCAGGCCAGCGGCGCCGCGCCGCTCGTGTTTCTCGGCTTCGACAACTACGTCGACCTGTTGTCCGACCCGCAGTTCTGGGACGTGCTCGGCACGACGGTCGTGTTCGCGGGGGTGTGCGTCGTCGGCAGCCTGGTCGTCGGCACCGCGCTCGCCGTGCTCGCGAGCCGCGCGCGAGCCGCCCCCCGACTGCTGCTGTTCCTCGCGGCGCTCGGCGCGTGGGCGACACCGACGATGGCCGGCTCGTACGTGTGGCTCTTCCTGTTCGACCAGGACTTCGGGCTCGTCAACGAAACCCTTGCCTCGCTGGGGTTCGGTGGGATGCGTGGCCACTCCTGGACTTTCGAGCGGTTCTCGGCGTTCGGGCTGGTCGCCGGCGAGATCGTCTGGTGCTCGTTCCCGTTCGTCATGGTGACCATGTACGCCGGCATCAAGGCGATCCCCGGCGAGGTGCTGGAGGCGGCCGCGCTCGACGGCGCGTCCGCACGCCGCACGGCCACCGAGGTGATCCTGCCGATCCTGCGGCCACTGCTGATGATCGCCACCATCCAGTCGATCATCTGGGACTTCAAGGTGTTCACACAGATCTACGTGATGACGAACGGCGGCGGAGTGGCCGGGCAGAACCTCGTGCTGAACGTGTTCGCCTACCAGAAGGCGTTCGCCGGCGAACAGTACGGGTTCGGCGCGGCCATCGGGGTCGTGATGACCGTGCTGTTGCTGATGATCACCGGCCTGTACGTGCGCGCGCAGCGGGGTGTCCGATGAGGCGCGGGCAGTTGGTCGTCGACGTCGCGTGTGTGGTGATCGCGGCCGTGGTCGCGTTCCCGCTGTACTGGATGGTGTTGTCGGCGCTGAAACCGGCGGGTGAGGTGCAGTCGGCGAACCCGAAGCCGTGGACCGGCGCGCCGACCTTCGACAGCTTCCGCCGGGTGCTCGACGTGGAGAACTTCGGGCTGTACTTCGTGAACAGCCTCGTGGTCGCGGTCGTCGTGGTCGCGTTGTCGCTGGCCGGACCGTGCTGGTCGTGATGCTGCTGGTCGCGCAGATGGTGCCGGTCGAGGCGCTGACAATCCCGCTGTTCTTCCTGATGCGGTCCTTCGGGGACGTGGTGCCGGCGGTCGGGCTGAACCAGCTCGGCTCGCTCGTGTTGGTGCACCTGGCGTTCAGCCTGCCGTTCGCGATCTGGATGCTGCGCGGGTTCGTCGCCGCGGTGCCGGTCGAGCTGGAGGAGGCGGCCGCACTCGACGGCGCGTCGCGGCTCCGGTTCACGTGGCAGGTGTTGTTCCCGTTGGTGGCGCCCGGTCTGGTCGCGGCGAGCGTGGTGTCGTTCATCCACGCGTGGAACGACTTCCTGTTCGCCAAGACGTTCATCATCTCCGGCACCGAGAACCGGACGCTGCCGTTGGGGCTGCTGGTGTTCTTCAAACCGGAGGAGCAGGACTGGGGTGCGATCATGGCCGGCTCGACGCTGATGACGCTGCCGGTGCTCGCGTTCTTCCTTATCGTCCAACGACATCTGGTGTCCGGCATGGCGGGAGCGGTCAAGGGATGAGCGGGTTCGATGGTCTGCTTCCCCGCCCGGTCGGCGTCACTCCCGCGCCGGGCACGCACACGCTGGCAGCCGTTCCCGCGGCGATCATCGACGACTCGTTGCCGCCGGAGGGCTTCCGGCTCACGATCGGCGACGGTCTGCGGATCGAGGCAGCGGACGACGCTGGGGCTTTCTACGCCACCCAGGCGCTTCGGCAGCTCAGTGGGGCTCAGGCGTTCCGCGCCGCGAGCATCCACAGTGGACCGATCAAGTTGCCGCGTGGGGAGATTGTGGATTGGCCGCGGTTTCGCTGGCGGGGTTGTCTGCTCGACGTGGCACGGCACTTCATACCGAAGGCCGGCGTGCTCCGGTTCCTCGACCTGATGGCCGCGCACCGGTTGAACGTGCTGCACTTCCACCTCACCGACGACCAGGGCTGGCGCATCGAGGTGCCGGAGTTCCCCCGGCTCACGTCGGTCGGCGCGTGGCGGGCGGGTTCGTGGGTTGGGCGGCCGCCGGACGGCACCCCCGGTCACGACGGCCGCCCGCACGGCGGTTTCTACTCGGTCGACGACCTGCGCGAGATCGTGGCGTACGCGGCGGCACGGCACATCACCGTGGTGCCGGAGGTGGACGTGCCGGGGCACAGCCAGGCGGCGATCGCGGCCTACCCGTGGCTGGGGGTCACGGGTAGGCCGCTCGACGTCCTGACCCGGTGGGGCATCAACGACAACGTCCTCGCCATGACCGACGAGGTGCTCGACTTCTACCGCCGCGTCCTCACCCACGTGACGTCGATCTTCCCGTCCGAGGTGATCTGCGTCGGCGGCGACGAGGTCCCGACCACGCAGTGGGCCGCCGACGCCGACACGGTCGAACGCGCGGCCGACCTCGGACTGTCCGGTGTGGACGAACTGCACGGCTGGTTCGTCGGCCAGCTCGTCACGCACCTGGAGTCGTTGGGCCGCAGGGGTTACGTGTGGGACGAGGCGCTGAGCCCGACGCTGTCGAACCGCACGGTCGTGGGTGCGTGGCACTCGGGCGTCGCCGCGGCCGACCATGACGTGGTGCTGTGTCCGGAAGAGCACGTCTACCTCGACCACCGACAGTCCGACCATCCGGACGAACCCGTGCCCGTCGGCTATCTCCGCACCCTTGCGGACGTGTACGCGTACGAGCCGGCCGGTGACGTGCTCGGCGCGCAGGCCCAGGTGTGGTCCGAGCACCTGGACACGCCACGCCGGGTGGACTACGCGGCGTTCCCGAGGCTGGCCGCGTTCGCGGAAGTGGTGTGGAGCCAACCGGAACGCTCGTACGAGGAGTTCGAGCGCCGGCTGGTCGCCCATCACCTACCGAGACTGGACGCGCTCGGCGTCGAGTACCGGCCGCTGACGGGTCCGCACCCATGGCAGACGCGCCCCGGCGTACCGGGGCGCGTCCGTTAGGTCACTCGAACTTCTGGCCGTTCTCGGCTTTCTCCACAAGAGAAGCCGGCGGCAGGAAGTGGTCACCGTACCGCTCCGCCAGCTCACGGGACCGCGCGACGAACCCGGCGACCCCGCCTTCGTACCCGTTGATGTACTGGATGACGCCACCGGTCCACGGCGGGAAGCCGATCCCCATGATGGAGCCGATGTTGGCGTCCGGAATGGACCGGAGCACGCCCTCGTCGAAGCACTTGACTGTCTCGAGCGCCTCGGCGAAGAGCATCCGCTCCTTCATGTCCTCGAACGGGATCTCGTAGCCGTCCTTGGTGAAGTTCTCGTACAGGCCCTGCCACAGCCCGTCGCGCTTACCGTCCACATAGGAGTAGAAACCGGCGCCGGACGACTTGCCCTTGCGGTCGAACTCATCGACCATCCGGTCCATGAGCGGCTCGGACGCGTGCGACGTCCAGGTGCCGCCCCCAGCCTCGATCGCCGCCTGGGTCTCCTTGCGGATCTTCAACGGCAACGTCAGCGTCAGCTCGTCGAGGAGCTGCAGCGGCGGCGCCGGGTAGCCGGCCTGCGAACCGGCCTGCTCGATCGACTGCGGGTTGACACCCTCGCCGACCATCGCGACCGCCTCGTTGATGAACGTGCCGATCACCCGCGAGGTGAAGAAGCCGCGCGAGTCGTTGACCACGATCGGCGTCTTCTTGATCTGCTGCGCGACGTCGAACGCCTTGGCGAGGGTGGCATCCGAGGTCTTCTCGCCGACGATGATCTCCAGCAGCGGCATCTTGTCGACGGGCGAGAAGAAGTGCAGGCCGACGAAGTCCTCCTGACGCTTCACACCCTCGGCGAGACCCGTGATCGGCAGCGTCGAGGTGTTGGAGCCGAGCACGGCGTCCGGCGCGACGATGTGCTCGATCTCCGCGAACACCTTGTGCTTCAGCTCGGTGCTCTCGAACACGGCCTCGATCACGAGGTCGCAGCCCGCGAGGTCGTCGGCGGACGCGGTCGGCGTGATCCGCGCGAGCGTCTCGTCGGCCTTCTCGCGCGTGACCTTCCCACGCGACACGGCCTTCTCGAACAGCTTGACCGAATAGTCCTTGCCCTTGTCGGCCGCCTCCTGAGTGACGTCCTTGAGCATGAGACGTACGCGATGCCCGCGCCCATCATGCCGGCGCCGAGCACGGCCACCTTCTGCGCGGTGAACTTCTCGTAGCCGTCTGGCCGCGAGCCACCGGAGTTGATGTGCTGCAGATCGAAGAAGAACGCCTTGATCATGTTCTTCGCGACCTGACCGGACAGCAGCTCGATCAGGTACCGGGACTCGATGACGAGTGCGGTGTCGATGTCGACCTGCGCGCCCTCGATGGCGGCGGACAGGATCGCGCGCGGCGCGGGCATGTTGGTGCCCTTGAGCTGCTTGCGCAGGTTCGCGGGGAACGCGGGCAGGTTCGCCGCGAACGCCGGGTGCGACGGCGAGCCGCCGGGGATCTTGAAGCCCTTGACGTCCCACGGCTGCGCGGCTTCCGGGTTGGCCTTGATCCACTCTTTGGCCTTGGGCAGCAGCTCGTCCACAGTGGACACCAGCTCGTGGACAAGGCCGAGCTCCAGCGCCTTCGCCGGCTTGTGCCGCTGCCCCTGCAGCAACACGTTCAGCAGCGCGCTCTGGATACCCAGGAGCCGGACCGTGCGGGTGACGCCACCGCCGCCGGGCAGCAGGCCGAGCGACACCTCGGGCAGCCCGATCTGCGAGCCCTTGACGTCCGCGGCGATCCGGTGGTGGCAGGCGAGCGCGATCTCGAGGCCACCGCCGAGCGCGGCGCCGTTGACGGCCGCGACGACCGGCTTGCCGAGCGTCTCGAGGCGACGCAGCTGCGCCTTGATGCCGGAGATGAAGTCGAAGCCCTCCTCGGCGTCCTCCGGCTTGGCGTCGATCATGTCCTTGAGGTCGCCGCCCGCGAAGAACGTCTTCTTCGCCGACGTGAGCACGACGCCGGTGATGTCGTCCTTCTCGGCCTCGAGGCGGTCGACGGTCGCGGCCATCGACGCCGCGTAGTCGCGGTTCATGGTGTTGGCCGACTGGTTCGGGTCGTCCATGGTGAGGACGACGATCCCGTCGGTGTCCTGCTCCCAGCGGATGGTGTTGTTCTCAGTCATTGAGTGTCGTTTCCTTACACGCGCTCGATGAGGGTCGCGACGCCCATGCCGCCGCCGATGCACAGGGTGATCACGGCACGGCGGGCCTGGCGGCGCTCCAGCTCGTCGACCATGGTGCCGAGGATCATCGCGCCGGTCGCGCCGAGCGGGTGGCCCATGGCGATCGCGCCACCGTTGACGTTCAGCTTCTCGTCCGGGATGCGCAGCTTCTTCGCGTAGTTCATGACGACCGACGCGAACGCCTCGTTCAGCTCGAACAGGTCGATGTCGGCCACCGTGAGGCCGGCCCTCGCGAGGAGCTTCTCGGTGGCCGGGATGGGACCGGTCAGCATGATCGTCGAGTCGGCGCCGGTGGTGGCGGTGGCGACGATGCGGGCGCGGGGGGTCAGGCCCATGTCCTTGCCGGCCTGCTCGGAGCCGACGAGCACCAGCGCGGCGCCGTCGACGATGCCGGAGGAGTTGCCGGCGTGGTGCACGTGGTTGATCTTCTCGACGTAGTGGTACTTCTGCAGCGCCACCGCGTCGAAGCCACCCATGTCACCGATCGCGGCGAACGAGGCCGGCAGCTTGCCGAGACCCTCGAGCGTCGACTCCGGACGCATGTGCTCGTCGCGGTCCAGGATCGTGAGACCGTTCTGGTCGACGACCGGGACCACCGAGTTGGTGAAGTAGCCGTTGCTCCACGCCTTGGCCGCGCGCTGCTGCGACCGCAGCGCGTAGGTGTCCACGTCCTCGCGGGAGAATCCCTCGATCGTGGCGATCAGGTCGGCGCCGATGCCCTGCGGCACGAAGTACGTGTCGTACGCGGTGGCCGGGTCCATGGCCCACGCGCCGCCGTCGGTGCCCATGCCGACGCGCGACATCGACTCGACGCCGCCGCCGATGACGACCTCGTCCCAGCCAGACGCCACCTTCTGCGCGGCGATGTTGACGGCCTCGAGGCCGGACGCGCAGAACCGGTTGAGCTGCACGCCCCCGACGGTGTCGGGCAGCCCGGACGCGATGGCGGCGGTCTTCGCGATGTCACTGCCCTGGTCACCGATGGGGGTGACCACGCCGAGCAGCAGGTCGGAGACCCGGTCGACGTCCAGCGTGGGGTTGCGCTTCCGCAGCTCGTCGATCAGGCCGACGACGAGTGAGATGGGCTTGGTTCCGTGCAGGGATCCGGTCTTCTTGCCCCGGCCGCGGGGCGTGCGGATCGCGTCGTAGACGAAAGCTTCGGTAGACACGCTGGCGGGTCCTCTCGAGGCGCTAATACTGATTAACATGTTGGCACCGGATCTGTGGTTGTCAACGACCGGCACCCTAAATGGGGTGTGGGTCACCCCCAACCTCACACAGCGCTACAGCCAGCCACGAGCCTGCTGACCGTGCGCTAATCGCCATTAACTTATCGCCCGGAGTTGGCGGATTGCCAACAAGATGGGCATGGGTTACTTTCGCTAGTGACGCTTCACGCGTGGAGGGACCTGGTGGACACTTCCCCGGCGCAGGCCAGGCGGCCGCGCAACCGCAAGGCGCAGCTCGCCGACGCGGCCGCGGAGCTGTTCCGCAAGCACGGATACCACCAGGTCAGCGTCAACGACATCGCCAGCGCCGCCGGGGTCACCGGCCCGGCCGTGTACCGCCACTTTCGCGGCAAACAGGACATCCTCGCGCACGTGCTGCTGTCCGGCATGGACACGTTCGGCCTGGTCACCGAGCAGGCGCTCGCCCAGCCGGGCACGCAGGAGGAGCAGCTCACGGCGCTGCTGCGGGCCGTCGCGGCACTCGCCGTCGACCGGCGTGACGTGACCGCGCTGTGGCGCTGGGAGAGCCGGCACCTCGCGCAGGCCGACCGGACGAAGATCCGGCACCGCGGCGCCGAGCTGATCGCGCAGTGGGGCATCGCCCTGCGGGACGTGCGGCCGGACCTGAGCCTCGCCGACGCGGAGCTGCTCGGCTGGGCCACGCTGTCGGTGTACGGGAGCCTGTCCGACCACCACGTGAGCCCGCCCCGGCGGCGCTTCGAGGACCTGATGGTGACGCTCGCCGCCGCGGTGACCGAGTGGCGGGCGCCGACCACGCCACCAACGCCCGCGCGGCCGGTCGCACCGCCCGCGTCACGGCGCGAGGAGCTGCTGTCCGCCGCGATCTCACTGTTCCGGGACCGCGGGTACGCGGCGGTCAGCATGGAGGACATCGGCGCGCGGGCGGGCATGGCCGGACCGAGCATCTACCGGTACTTCCCCGGCAAGGCCGCGATCCTGGTGGCCGGCGGCTACCGGATGGCCGACCGGCTCGCACAGACGGCCGAGCACGCGGTCACCGAGGCGGCCGGTCCGCACGAGGCGCTGCGTGCGCTCGCGACGTCCTATGTGGACACCGTGCTGCGGTCGGACAACATCATGGCGACGTTCGCGAACGAGCTGCGCAACCTGCCCGACCCGGACCGCAAGGAGCTGGTCCGGCTGCAGCGGTCGTATGTGGCCGAGTGGGTCCGGCAGCTCCGCGCGCTCGCCCCCGACCTGCCGGAACCCGACGCCCGCGTCGTCGTGCACGCCGCGCTCACGATCATCAACGACCTTGCCCGCACTCCCCGGCTCGTCACCCGACCGGGGATCGCGACCGAGCTCTCCGAGCTGGCGGTGACGGTTCTCGACGCTAGGAGGTAGGTCCGAATGTCCACCGAGCTGCGTGCGCCCTACGCCATCGACAAGAACGCGCTCGACCAGTGGCTGATGAACCACGAGTGGCCGAAGCGGGACCTGACCACACCGCCTGCCGGACTGAAGCCGATCCCGGGTGACGCCGGCCTGCCCGTGCTCGGACACAGCCTGGAGATGCTGCGGCTGGGCGTCGACTACGCGATGCGGCGGTACCGGTCGCACGGCCCGGTGTCGTGGGTGCGGGCGTTCGGCATCCGCGTCGTGTCGGCGTCCGGCCCGGACGCCACGCAGGTGGTGCTCGCCAACAAGGACAAGGCGTACTCGCAGCAGGGCTGGGAGTACTTCATCGGCCCGTTCTTCAACCGCGGCCTGATGCTGCTGGACTTCGAGGAGCACCTGTACCACCGGCGGCTCATGCAGTTGGCGTTCACCAGCGACCGGCTGTCCGGGTACATGGGCCAGGTCGGCGACGTGGTCCGGTCGAGCGTCTCGTCCTGGGTGCCCGGCTCGTCGTTCGCCGTCTACCCCGCGCTGAAGCAGCTGACCCTGGACGTGGCGACGAAGATCTTCATGGCGTCGTCGCTCGGCGGCGACAGCCGCAAGCTCACCAGGGCGTTCGTCGACACCGTGCGGGCCGGCACCGCGTTGCTGCGCCTGCCGATGCCCGGCGGCCGGTGGGCCGCCGGTCTGTCCGGGCGCAAGGTGCTGGAGGACTACTTCCGCGCGAGCCTGCCGGCGAAACGCGCGTCCGACTCGGACGATCTCTTCGCCGCGCTGTGCCATGCCCGCACGGACGAGGGCGAGACGTTCAGCGACGAGGACGTCGTGAACCACATGATCTTCCTGATGATGGCGGCGCACGACACGTCGACGATCGCGACGTCGGCGGTCGTCTACTACCTCGGCAAGAACCCCGAGTGGCAGGACCGGGTCCGCGCGGAGTCGCTCGCGATGGGCGACGAGCCGCTTACCGTGGCCTCGCTGTCGGCGCTGCCGTCGCTGGACCTGGTGCTGAAGGAGTCGATGCGGCTGGTCGCGCCGGTGCCGTGGATGGTGCGCAAGACCGTGAAGGACACCGAGCTGCTCGGCCACCACGTGCCGGCCGGCGTCTTCGTCACCACGCTCGCGTGGATCAACCACCTGCTGCCGGAGTACTGGCCGGACCCGCACCGCTTCGACCCGGAACGTTTCGCCGACGACCGTCGCGAGGACAAGTCGCACCGGTTCGCGTACATGCCGTTCGGCGGCGGCGTGCACAAGTGCATCGGCATGCACTTCGGCACGTACGAGGTGAAGGCACTCGTGCACGAGCTGGTCCGTCGTTTCGAGTGGACGGTCCCGGCGGACTACGACGTCCGCTGGGACCCCACCGCGCTGCCCATGCCGAAGGACGGCATGCCGATCGACCTCAGGACTCGTCGGCGGTGACCCAGATCGGGCAGCGGTCCGGCACCTCGTGCAGCCTGCGCAGCTGCGTGAGCCCGCACAGCCACCCGAGCCACTCTCCTTGTGTGCCACCGCGCATCGCCATCGTGAGCGTCGTGCCTTCGTCCACTTCGGACAGGTCCCAGCCAAGGGTGGCGGTGTCGTCGGCGAGCACGAGCCGCCGGTCGGCGACCAGCGACCCGACCGTGCCGGCCGGACCGCCCTCGATCGACCAGTTGCCGCCCTCGTACAGGTCGATCTTCAGCGGCCGCCCGTACCACCGCTCGAACGTCTCCTGGTCGATCAGCGAGTCGAAGACCTCGTCGGACGGCGCGGCGATCACCACGGAGGTGCGCCGGTCGTCGGTGGCGCCCGTCGGTGGCCGGTCCTCCACCTCGTCGACCAGGTCGGCGAGCGCCAGCGACCAGTAGGCCCGCTCGTCGTCTGGCACGTCGACGCCGATGACCGTCGTGCCCGTGACGGTCAGGCCCGGCCACGGCCCGGCGGCCGCGAGCGCGGCCCGCACCTCGGTCTCGGCCGCCACGGTCCTCGCGCGAATCCTCACGGGTTCACATCGTCCAGCAAGGTCAGGCACTCCGGCAACGGCTGCGTGTGCACGACACCCAACCGTCGGGTCGGCCTGGTCAGCGCCACGTACAGCGCGGCAGGGCCGGCCGGCCCTGCCATGATCGTCGCCGGTTCGACGACGATGACCGCGTCGAACTCGAGGCCCTTGGTCGCGCGCGGTGGCAGGAGCAGGGCGTCGACGTTGAGCGTCGAGCCCTCCGGCGCGATCACCGCGACCGTGCCCTCGCCGATCTCGGCCTCCAGCTTCGCGACCATCTCGGTGACCGTCGCGGCGAGCGTGTCGGGCTCGGCTCGGCGCGACCACGGCAGCACGCCGGAGGACCGCACGGACTTCGGCGGCTGCAGCGTCGCGTCCATTGTGGACAGCACGGACGCGGCGACGTCCATGATCTCGGCCGGCATCCGGTAGTTGATCGTGAGCTGGCGGTAGACCCACCTGGACGGCACGTACTCGTCGAGCATCGTCGCCCAGGACCGTGCGCCGGCCGGCGACTCGCGCTGCGCCAGGTCGCCCACGATCGTCATGGAACGGCTGGGACAGCGGCGCATCAGCGCCCGCCAGTCCATCTCGGACAGTTCCTGCGCCTCGTCGACGACCACGTGCCCGTAGGTCCACTCACGGTCGGCGGCGGCCCGCTCCGCGAGCGAGCGGTGGTCGCGCTCCTCCTGCCGCGCGGCGAGCTGGGTGGGGTCGATGAGGTCGACGGCACGCAGCAGCTCTTCGTCCGGGTCCTCGTCGGTGTCGAGGATGTCGAGCACGCCGCGTGCGTACGCCTCCTGCTCACGCAGGGTCTGCTCGGCCTCGTCCTCGGACTCGAGCTCACCGAGCAGCTCGGCGAGCTCGTCGAGCAGCGGCACGTCGGACACGGTCCACGCGTTGCCGCGCTCGCGGTGGAGGCAGTCGCGGTCGGCGTCTGACAGCACGCCGGCGGCAGCGGCGGCGAGCCGGTCGTGCGAGGTGAACAGGTCGATGAGCAGCCGCTGCGGTGACAGTCGGGGCCACAGCCGCTCCGCGGCCGAGGAGAGTGCGTCGCTGGAGAACAGCTCGCGACGGACGTCCGCGGCGAGGTCGCCGGCGAGGTCGGGGGTCTCGCGGGCGTTGAGCCAACCCTCGCCGATGCGGTCGACGGCCTGCTCGGCGAGCGCGAGGATCAGCGAGTCGCGGAACACCTCCTGCGCGCGGTTGTGCACGAGCCCTCGTGAGCGCGCCCTGGCGCGCGCTGCCGCGGCGACCTCGGTGTCGATCTCGACGGTGACGTCGTCCAACTCGATCTCGATCGGCGTCGCCGGCAGCTCCTGTCGGTCGGCGACCGCCGCACGCATCATGTCGACCATGGCCAGCCCGCCCTTGAGCTGCCGCTGCCGCGGCCCGTCGGGGGTGCGGGTCCGCACGGTCGGCAGCAGCTCGCCCGGTGTCGCGAACACGACGTCTGTCTCCCCCAGCGAGGGCAGCACGCCGCCGATGTACCGCAGGAAGCCGGTGTTCGGCCCGATGATCAGCACGCCGCGGCGGGACATCCGCTCCCGGTGCGTGTAGAGCAGGTAGGCGACCCGGTGCAGCGCGACCACCGTCTTGCCGGTGCCGGGCCCACCGTCGATGACGACCACCCCGTTGCGCCCGAGACGAATGATCTCGTCCTGCTCGGACTGGATGGTGGCGACGATGTCGCCCATGGTGTCCGACCGGGGGGCGTTCAGCGCGGCGAGCAACACCTCGTCACTGTCCGCGACCCCGTGCTCGAGAACGTCATCGTGAAAAGCGAGGACGCGGCGACCGCGGGTACGGAAATGGCGGCGCCGGATAATACCTTCCGGATTGGCCGCAGTGGCCACGTAGAACGGCCGCGCGATCGGCGCCCGCCAATCGGTGAGAAGTGGTTCGTAGTCGTTGCTCTCGTCGAAGAGCCCGATGCGACCGATATAGCTGGTCTCACCGTCGGCGTGGTCGAGGCGGCCGAAGCACAGCCCGTTGTCCGCGATCTTCAGCAGCCCGATGCGCCCGGACAGCGTTCTTGCCGCGACATCCCGCTCCCACAAGGCTTCCGTGGTCTCGGCCGAACTGTCGATGAGGACGCCGTCGAGCTTGCCGGTGGCGGTGGAGCGCTCCTCGTCCAGGCGGGAGTACAGAGACGCGATGTGCTCACGCTCGGCGTGCAATTCCGCGTCGTAAACGTCCTTTGACAAATGCGCCCCTCACCTGATATAATCGCAATATTCCCGGTCATTTTGCCCTGTTCGCGAGATTGACCAGCCATTGAGTATGGCGCAAATTCTGGCAAAAGACAATTCACTGATGTCGTGCCGCGCGTGGCCTCCGGCCCCCGGTATCCAGCTTACCGGCTACCCCCGACAGCCCCGGCCGCCGAAGCCGCGGTTGTCCACAGGCCTTCCGGTTGTCCACAGCGACCCCGGTGACGCCCGTTTCTGTCGGTGGTCGCCGGTAGCGTGGTTCGAGGGGGCCAGCGGCCACGCCAGGGGTTCGGTCACCATCGTGGTTGCTGATGTGCGGTGGTCGCCCCGGTGCGGTAGCCGTGTCCGGACCATTGCCTCGTTGCTGGCCGCGAACGGCACTTTGAGGACATCGGTGATGCCGTGAAAGACGCGTTGAGGGCAGCCAGTGCCCTGAACGCGCCTTTCAGAGCATCACGCATGCCCCGAACGCGCCTTTCACGGCACGGAACCACCGGCCCACCGGTCATCCTGGCCGCAGCGCGCCGTCCAGCATGACGGCCCACTGGTTGAGCACTCGGGCCCGTCTGCGGCTGTCATCGGACAGTAGGTTCGCCAGTCCGAGCCCGCGCGCCATGTCGAGGGTCGCCTGCACCGCCTCGCGCACGCCGGGCGCCTTCTCGTCCACGCCGAGCAACTCCAGCGCCGTCTGGTGCGTCTCCCGCCCGACATGGGCCTCCAGCTCCACCACCCGCTCCCGCAGTCGCGGGTCCGACGACGCCGCCACCCACACGTGGATGGCGGCACGGAAGAGCGGCCCGGTGTACATGTGTTCCACCATGTCGATCACGGCCCTGGTGCGGCCCGGACCGGTTGGCAGGTCGACGGCGTGCGAGCGGAGCACGGCCAACCGTTCGGACGCGACGTACTCGACCGCGGACGTGACCAGGTCCTCGCGCGTCGGGAAGTGGTGTTGGGCAGCCCCTCGGGACACGCCGGCCCGCTCGGCGACGACCGCCACCGTGCTGCCCGACCACCCCACCTCGGCAAGGCACTCGATGGCGGCCTCCAGCAGCCGCTGCCGGGTGGCCCGGCTGCGGTCCTGCTGCGGCTGCCGCAACACCTCCGTCATCAGTACGACTTCGGGAGACCGAGCGTGTTCTGAGCGACGAAGTTCAGGATCATCTCCCTGCTGACCGGCGCGATGCGGTTCACCCGCGCGGCCGTCACCAGCGCGCCGAGACCGTACTCGGCGGTCAGGCCATTACCGCCGTGCACCTGCACGGCCGCGTCGACCGCCTTGATCGACGCCTCGGCCGCCGCGTACTTCGCCATGTTCGCGGCCTCGCCCGCGCCCATGTCGTCGCCGGAGTCATACAGCGCGGCCGCCTTCTGCGTCATCACCTTCGCCAGCTCGAGGTCGATCTTCGCGGCGGCCAACGGATGCGCGACGGCCTGGTGCGCGCCGATCGGGGTGTTCCACACCGAACGGGTCTTCGCGTACTCGACGCCCTTGTTCAACGCGTACCGGCCCATGCCGATCGCGAACGACGCGGCCATGATCCGTTCCGGGTTGAGGCCCGCGAAGAGCTGCATGAGCGCCGCGTCCTGCGAACCGACGAGCGCCTCGGCCGGCAGGCGGACGTCGTCGAGGAACAGCGTGAACTGCTTGTCCGGCGAGATGATGTCCATCTCGATCGGGTGGTACTCGAAGCCGGGCGCGTCCGTCGGCACGATGAACAGCGCGGGCTTCAGCTTGCCGGTCTTCGAGTCCTCGG
>Ga0193717_1001239_pt1 | contig 15791 bp, 16 predicted proteins | sample U2c2metaG_FD_145900 | JGI IMG/M metagenome (GOLD analysis project Ga0193717, IMG submission 145900) | Soil microbial communities from a riparian zone of the East river system, Colorado, United States - U2c2 | ecosystem: Environmental > Terrestrial > Soil > Riparian zone | place: USA: East River... | reverse complement strand
CACGTAACGCTCGAGACACCAGGCGGTCCCATGCGGACTCACATCGTCCGCCCAGCCGCCCCTGGCCGCTACCCCGGCATCGTCTTCTACTCCGAAATATTCCAGATCACTGCGCCCATCCGTCGCACCGCAGCTATGCTCGCCGGACACGGTTACGTCGTCGCCATGCCGGAGATCTATCACGAGTTCGAGCCAGCCGGAACCATCCTCGCCTACGACCAGGCCGGCTCCGACCGGGGCAACGTCCTCAAAACCACCAAGGAACTCGCTAGCTACGACGCCGACGCACGCGCCGCCATCGACCATCTCAAGTCACGGCCCGACTGCACCGGCCGCATCGGAGCCATGGGTATCTGCATCGGCGGCCACCTCGCCTTCCGAGCCGCCATGAACCCCGACGTCCTCGCCACAGCCTGCTTCTACGCCACCGACATCCACAAAGCTGGCCTCGGCAAAGGAATGAACGACAACTCCATCCAACGCGCCGCCGACATCAAGGGTGAACTCCTCATGATCTGGGGCCGTCAGGACCCCCACATCCCCACAGAAGGCCGCATGAAGGTTCTCAACCGCCTCAACGAGCTAGGCGTTCGTCTAAGCTGGCACGAGGTCAACGGAGCCCACGCCTTCATGCGTGACGAAGGCGCACGTTACGATGCCGAACTAGCCTATAGCCTCTACGGCCTCGTCTTCGATCTCTTCCACCGCAAACTAGCCGAAGGCGACCAGTCCGCCACCCCAGCATCCAGTACCGAAACACGCCACTAAATCAGGAATCGGTGAGCTGCGCGCCTAACGCCAGCTCACCGCCAGATGCCACCGCATCTCCCGCACCTTGGTCTTCTCCAGCACCTTGCAGTACTCCAGCAGCTCCCCCAACACCCTCTCCCCGTCCGACCCAAGCTGCTGCGGCTCATCCTCCAGCGCTCCAACCAACGCACGCACCGTAACCAGACCATCCGCTGCCGAGTACCATTGAGGCGGAGGCAGTCGTTGCATCAATTCCTTGTTCCCCGCCCCTTCCTCAATCAACTGAGACATGGAGTTCTCATCCGCCGAGAAGAATTCGATCAGCGGTTTAACCCCCAACCGCAGCGCCAATCGCTCCAGAGCATCCTCATACCGTGCCAGCGAACGCCCATTCACGAAGATATCGAACCCAGGGTCCTCGCCCTCAACCACGATGTACATTGAAGCAGCCATTCTCCGCAGTTTACCCCTCCGGGCCGCGGCAGAAAAGTATCATCGCAATGACAAGACCGCCTCATCTCCTGATGCCTTTGAAAATAATATCCACGCGGCCCCTGCTGCCAGCAAAGCGGCCCCCACGCCCATCCTCACCGTCAACTCAGGCCGCAGGACAATATACCCCTCGACCACGGTCAGCAGCGGTATCACAAGATACCGCGCAGCAAAACGCACCGGCGACATCTCCCTCAAAAGCCATATCAGCAAAACCAGCGTGACCAGACCAACCAGTGAAGCTATAGAAACCATCGCTCCGAACCCACTCCACTGCCAGACAAGCGAACCGGTAACGGAACACCAGGCCAGCAAAAACAGCGCATTCGCAAGACACACCAACGCAATGGCATCCACGACAGCAAATGCCTGCAACAATCGATAGATACAAACACCTGCAATCGCGACCAGCCCCACAGCCAGCCAGACAACAACCAGCATCGCCCACTCTCTTGCAGAACCGGGCAACGCAACAGGGAGAAGCAGCAAAACGCCGCCAAACGCCATCAGCGCCGGAGCGAGAAACCTCCGATCTTCTTCTTCAGCATTCGGGCGGCTTACTGTCACAAGCACCACAACAGCCGGAAGCAGCGCGAACGCCGCAGACCGATTCACGGCAAGAACACGACTCCCAACAGACTCAATCAACACCGCCGGCACACTAAGGAAAATCACTCCGGCAGCCGCCAACCGAACCCAATGAAGCTCCGCGATTCGAGCCCTCACTCTCCTCTTCACAAACAGGAATGCACCCAATCCAGCAACAGCGTAAAGCAGGCACTGCTGCTCAAGCAGAGGAAGTGCATCCCCTGTACCTGGAGGAATCAACCAGACAGCAGAGGAAAGGAGACAAAAAACACTGAACACAATCCACAAAGATCTCCTCATAAGAGACCCGCCCCATAAAGCAACGCATCCCAAACAAAAGGGCCGCGCCTTAGCGCGACCCTCTGCTTCATCTGTAAAGACAGCCTACTGATTACCGCCGCCTTGCGGTGCCGTACCAGCTCCAGGCCGACGACCACCACGACGACGCCTGCCACCCGGCCGCCGCTGTCCACCAGGACCAGCTGCTCCATTTGGTCCCTGCCCGCCTCCAACTCGCGGAGCCGGAGCTGCGCCATCAGCGCGATTGAAGTTAGGCTCATCACCTGCTTCATCGCCCTCCTCGTCAAAATCATCGCCGTCTTCAGCAGCAACATCATCTGCAACCGGCGAATCTCCCGTCCGATCGCCTGACGCACCAACCTCGACATTCGGTCCATCAGTTCCGATCTGGCCCGGCTCAGGCAAACCAAGCTTCGCACGCTGCTCGCGCAGAACCGCCTTCCGCGAAAGCTTGATGCGGTTCCCTTCGATCGCGAGCACCTTCACCAGAATCTGGTCGCCCTCACGAAGCTCGTCCTTGACCTCCTTCACGCGATGTTCCGCAATCTCGGAGACGTGCAGGAGGCCGTCCGTACCGGGGAAGATCTCAACGAACGCACCAAACTCAGCAAGCCGCACCACCTTGCCCAGATAGGTCTTCCCAATCTCGGGCACCGCAGTAAGATCGCTGATCATCTGAATCGCGCGCGCCAGACCATCAGCATCGCTCGAAGCGACATTGACTCGACCCGTATCGTCGACATCGATCTTCACGCCAGTCGCATCGATGATCCCGCGGATCACCTTGCCACCCGGCCCAATCAGATCGCGAATCTTGTCAGTCGGAATCTGAATGGTGTGGATGCGCGGAGCAAACTGCGACTTCTCTTCGCTCGCGCCCGCGATCGTCGCATCCATCGTATCCAGCAGCGACAATCTGCCTCGCCGCGCCTGCTCTAGAGCCTCCCGCATAATCTGCGGAGTAATGCCCATGATCTTGATGTCCATCTGGAGTGCCGTAATGCCCTTGCGCGTTCCGGCCACCTTGAAGTCCATGTCGCCATAGTGATCTTCCGCACCGGCGATGTCCGTCAGGATAGCGTAGTTGTCGCTCTCCTTGACCAAGCCCATGGCAACGCCCGCAACCGATCCCTTGATCGGAATGCCAGCCTGCATCAGCGCAAGCGACGCACCGCAAACCGTGGCCATCGACGACGAGCCATTCGACTCAAGAATGTCCGACACAACGCGCAGCGTATACGGAGACTCATCTTCAGCCGGCAGTACAGCCTCAATCGCTCGGAAAGCTAGCGCGCCATGTCCAATCTCGCGCCGCCCAACTCCGCTCATCCTGCCAACTTCGCCGACGGAAAACGGCGGGAAGTTATAGTGCAGCATGAAGCGACGCTTCTGCTCGCCCTCATAGCTCTCCAGTCGCTGAGCATCGTCCGTAGTACCGAGAGTCGCACTGACCAGAGCCTGTGTCTCACCACGCGTAAACAGCGCAGAGCCGTGAACACGCGGAAGAACCCCAACCTCTACCGTCACCTCGCGGATCTGATCGAACGCGCGATGATCTGGACGAATCCGTTCCTTCAAAACCTGCTCGCGGAAGATATTTTCGCGCAGCAGCTCATAATACTTGCTGAGCTTCTTCGCAGCGGCTGCATCACCCTCCGGCAACTCCAGCTTGAGTTCGTCCTTGATAGCCTTGACCAAAGCGTAGCTATCGAACTTCGGGTGCTTCTGCGTGTCGAGAGCATCCTTCAGCCTCTCGCCAACCTTGGCCGTCAGCGCGCTCAGATACTCTTGATCGATCTCGACTGCGGAGACAAGCCGCTTCGTCTTACCTGCACGGCTGACCAGATCTTCAATCGCGGAACAGATCTTCTTGATCTGCTCATGGGCAAACTCGATGGCATCGACGACACGGTCTTCGGCAATCTCCTTCGCACCGGACTCGATCATCACGATGCCGTCCTTCGTGCCCACAACCATGATGTTCAGCTGGCTCTTCGCGCGCTCACTATAGGTCGGGTTCACGACGAACTGATCATCCACGATACCGATCCGTACAGCGCCCACTGGACCATGGAACGGAATATCGCTCAGCGCAAGCGCACAGCTCGCGCCGTTGATTCCAAGCACATCAGGATCATTCTCTTTGTCTGCGGAGTAGACGAAGGCAACAACCTGCGTCTCATTCCGAAACGCCTCTGGGAACAGCGGACGAATAGGACGATCGATCTGACGGCTCGTCAGAATCTCCTTCTCGCTCGGACGGCCCTCACGCTTGATGAACCCTCCTGGAATCCGGCCACCCGCGTAGGTGAACTCACGGTACTCAACGGTAAGGGGGAAGAAATCAATACCTTCTTTTGGGTCTGGCGAAGCCACAGCAGTCGCCAGAACTACGTTGTCGCCACTCGATGTGAGCGCCGCGCCAGAGGCCTGCTTGGCCATGCGCCCCGTCTCAAACTTAATTTGCTTGCCGCCGTCAAGCTCGACTGTTACATCCTGTTTCATGTTGCCTCTCTTCTCTCTTTATCTATCGTGTTAGGAAACTCTTGCATCGCGTCTTCCGCGTTGCGGGCGCGAAAAAGTGCAGCTCCGCTGATATCGGCTAACGCGCCGTCACAGAGCTGCACTGGATTGAATCTGTTGCGGGCTGAGATCTGCCGGCTCCCGGAACAACAGAGACACCATCCACCTCTACCATCGTCGGCAACTCCTGCGACAAGGTCTTGCTCGACCTTGCACGAAGTTTGCAGCCGAATGAGGCCGGGCGTGCTTCCATAGTTTGAACGGTGTCTCCGGAGATGGTGCGTTACTTGCGGATTCCGAGCTTGCCGATGACGTCGCGATAGCGGTCGGCATCGCACTTCTTCAAGTAATCAAGCAAGCGCCGACGCTTGCTCACAAGCATGAGAAGTCCGCGGCGTGATCCGTGGTCCTTCTTATGTGCCTTGAAGTGTTCCGTCAATTCACCGATGCGCTCGCTCAAAATCGCGATCTGTACCTCGGGGCTCCCGGTGTCGGAGTCATGTGTGCGAAACTTCTCAATAATGTCTGTCTTTTTAGCGGATGCCAACACAGCTGTTTTCTGCTCCTGATCTTCTAGTCCACTTCTCGTAGTGTCTACATAAGGATAGCACCGCTTTAGGAAACGCGGCAATAAAGGTGAACCTGCATCTATCAAAGAGGCAACACCAAATATCTAAGCAACATGCGTCTTCAGGAACGCCAGTGTTCTCTCTCGCGCCAGCTTCGCCGACGTCGGATTATAGCTCGCCCGCGCATCGCAGTTGAATCCATGCTCGGCCCCAGGGTAAATATGGATCTCCACCTCAGGATGAGCGGAGCGCACTGCCTCGATCTGGTCCGCGCCGATATGCGTATCGTCACCACCGAAGTTCAACATAACCGGACAGCTGGGTTCCTCGGCAGCGAACTTGCCGATGCCTCCCGGATAGTACCCCACGCAACAGGAGGGCTGCATCTTCAGCGTCTCTCCGCGGGTCGCCGTCAGCCAGCTCATCAAACCGCCAAAGCAGAAACCGATGACCCCGATTCCCTTTCCGGCCTCCTTCACCAGTTCGTAGGCGGCAGCAATATCCAGCAGAGCCGTATCGGGATTGAGCGTCCCCATCAGGGCGTACGCCTTCTTGGCGTCCTCACCCTCATACTTCAACTCCACGTCGCGCTCGGTACGGTCGAAAAGAGCAGGCGCAACCACAAGAAATCCATCCCGGGCATATCCATCCGCGACGCCTCGAATATGGGCATTGACACCGAATATCTCTTGAATCAAAACCAGCGCACCGATCGGTTCACCAGCAGGACGCGCAACGTATGCACTCAACTCATGGCCGTCCTGCGCCTTCAAATTCGTACGTTCACTCATAGCTTCACTCCATGTCAGATTTCTGCGTGTCTAGTTGTCTAGTGTAGTTGATGCGGGTCATCGTCTAGTTGATTCGGGTTATCGGAGATTGGCAGCTGCGTAGCTCGAAAATATGACCCTACCCTGCCTTGCTTAACGCTCTTCGCTGGCCCCCGCATAGCCTTTGATCTCGCGCGTCCAACGAAGAAATCGGAACACCTGTCTCTTCTCTGCCCAGAACAGATTCCAGAAATCGCGCGCAGTCACGGTCTCCGCTCGCTTCCCTGAATACGTTTCAAGCCTCCACCGCAAATAGGGACTTCGCCAGGGCCGCAACCGGTCGCCACGCGTCGCATTCCACAAAAACCTGAGCCCCTCGACCATATCGATACCGTCCCAAAACCAGTATAAAGAATCCGCAGCAATCCAGCAGTCCGGCTCGCTCCTTGGCGAAGGCGTTCACAGGCCGATCATCAGCATTGCAGTCGAACACCCTGTATTTCGCCACTGCCTGTTCTCCCTGAACCAAGCAGAAAACGGCCACAGAAACACTCTAACCACCACAAAAGATCGGGTGCCACTCAGCTTCATCGCGACGAGTGAGAACATATACCTCTCCCAGCCAGCCCTTGCCCTTGTCTATTCTTCAAGGCTCCCCACTAAGCCCAGTCATCCTGAGCGCAGCGAAGGATTCCGATGGACTTCACTCGCCACAAAGGTCCCGCTCTTTTCACCAACCGACTTTCATCGCCCTTGCTGTTGCCTGTTCTCCCTTAGCCAAACCAAACACAAAGGACCAGCCACAGAGGACACTCTCAACCCTTGCCATTGTCCATTCAATGCCACCACCATTTCCGTAATCCTGAGCGCAGCAAAGGATCCCGAAGGCCTTCACTCGCCACAACCGTCCCACCCTTTTCAACAACCGACTTTCATCCCCCTTGCTGTTTCCTGTTCTCTCTCAACCGAACCAAGCACAAAGGACCAGCCACAGAGGACACTCTCCACCCTTGCCATTGTCAATTCAAGCCACCACCATTTCCGTCATCCTGAGCGCAGTGAAGGATCCCGAAGGACTCCACTCGCCACAACCGTCCGACTCTTTTCACCAACCGACTTTCATCGCCCATGCTGTTGCCTGTTCTGCCCGATCCGCTAGAAACCTCAGAAAGAAACGTGGTCCACCAAGCCGCACCACTTGTGGAAGGTTAGCCTCTTATTCTTCCGCGCTTGCCCCCGTCCTTATCTTGCCTCTTCTCTTCCACCCAAAAACATTGTCAAGTCCCTGCCCCACTTAACCCAAGAGAGGAGAACAACATACGTTTGCCGATTAGTTTCCGCCAATTCGCTATACTGAATATATCGAGTCAGCAATAGCCCCGGTCAAAACCGGGGCTATTGCTGTTAAGGCTCATAAACCCTTTAGAAAGAAGAATTTGCCCGTAACCATTTTGATATGACTACTTTACAAGGCATAAATCTGGCAAACATAACATAATAAATGGCTTAGACCCAGTACCTCCCCCGGGGGGGTACCCCACTACGACTGGAAAGCCAACGCAACCCCGAACACATTTCCCTGAAAGGAATAGCAACGGTGATAGCTCGTCCCAAACTCATCTCTAAATCCGAGCGTGCCATCGCGTGTCACCGCAGGAACCGAGATCAGGCAGACAGCCTCGCTCGACCCCAGCTTGCTCTTCCATCCACCCGCGATCATGTTGCACAACTCGCCCACGGCGTCCTCCACCATAGGGTCGCAGGTCTCCGAGACCGTTCCCAGCAGTGCCTCCGCTGCGATCTGCGCCACTGTCTGGCTCGCGTACACGAGGCATTCGCCGTTGATTGCGCCCGAGAACTGAATCCGTGCCGTGATCCGCTCGTGGATGCCGATCTCAGCATCCACGGGCCCACAGCTCCTGTCGAGCATCATCTCGAAGACCTCGGAGACAGCCGAATCCAGCCGCGCAATCCGTTCCTCAGACACGTTAACACCACCATTGCCAAGCATGAGCCCTCGCAGGAGTCTTCCAGCAATATGCGGTCATCACGCCACCTGAAGAAGTGGAAGTACCCGCGCCTTCACCTGGTCTGCCGTAAAGGGTTTGCAGATATACCCCTGAGCCCCGGCAGCAATCGCACGCAGCACAAAAGGCTCACTCCCCTCCGTCGTAATCATCACGACCGGAACACCTTCCGCCAGCTTCTCATCACGCCGGGCCTCCAGGAACTGCAACCCGTCCATCACCGGCATATTGATGTCGCTGACAATCAACCCGATCGGAGAGGCACTCCCCCCATCACTCCGGAGAGCCTGCAAGGCCTCCTCGCCGTTCGAAGCCTGCAAGACCTCCGTAAGCTCCAGGCCGGCCTGACGCAGCGCCCTCTCGATTACCTTCCTCATCACTGCCGAATCATCAATAATTAGAGCTCGCAACCCGTCCTCCGGTAGTCAATGTGGTCTACAGCTTCTATCGACCTCCACACCGAAAGCTTGAATGAGCTCGTTCTTAACATCTTCTAACCAACCCTCTCCACGGTTAGGCCACAAACCTGCCTAAGCCAGTGCATGGATAGCGGTCTCTATGCTGCATACACAGGTCTCATGGCGCGCACGCAGGCGCTCGATACCGCAGCGAACAACGTGGCGAACGCCGGCACCAACGGCTATCGCGCGCAACGAGACTACTTCCGCGGCATCTTCGCCGGAGGCCTCGACCGCGACTCACCAGCTGACTCCCAGGTCGGACAGTCCGTAAACGGCTTCGGGGTCCTCGGCGGAAACCGCCTGGATCTCGGTCAAGGTCAACTGGCAGCCACCGGCAATCCTCTGGATCTGGCGCTGCAAGGCCAGGGCTTCTTCGCCCTCCAGACCAAAACCGGACTCAGCTACACAAGGGACGGAGCCTTCTCGCGCTCCTCCACCGGTGTCCTCCAGACCGGCCAGGGAGAGCCCGTCCTGGACAGAAACCAGCAACCCATCACCATCCCCACCGGCAGCATCCACGTAGCCGGAGACGGAAGCATCTCCGTCTCCACCCCAGACGGAAGCGTAATAGTGGGGCAGGTAGGTGTCTTCGATTTTGCAGACAAGTCAGCCCTCATCGCAGAGGGAACAAACCGATTCTCCGCAGGTGACGCAAAGCCGATCGCCGCAAACGCCTCCATCGAGCAGGGTTCTATCGAAGGAGCGAACGAGGATGCCATTCACGGCACAATGCAACTAGTCCTCGTGCAACGACAGGCAGAGATGATGCAAAAGGCGCTGAGTGTCTTCAACAACGACTTTGACAAGACAGCCACAGAGGAACTACCGCGAGTCTGATAGCAGCCCGCGCAGCAGAATGGAGTTGGAATGATCCGAGCGTTGTATACGGCAGCAAGTGGAATGAGTGCACAACAGGCGAACCTGGACACAGTGGCGAACAACCTCGCCAATTCGGCGACGGCCGGATTCCGGCGGCGCAGACTGCAGTTCGAGGACATGATCTACCAGAACATGATCACTCCCGGCTCTGCGCAGAGTCAGCAGACAGTCTCGGCAGGCCTGCAGATAGGCCTCGGAACAAGGTCGTCGGCAACCGAGATGATCATGACCCAGGGAGACTTCAACCAGACTGGCAACACGTTCGACCTCGCCATCAAAGGCTCCGGCTTCTTCCAGGTATCGAAGCCTGACGGGACAATCGCCTACACCCGAGCCGGCAGCTTCCACCTGAATAACCAGGGAACGATCGTAACTGCGGATGGTGACACAGTGTTGCCCGCGATCACAATTCCCTCGAATGCAACCGACATCGTCATCTCGCAGTACGGAGTTGTGTCGGCGACAATTCCGGGACAGACGGCTGCCGCGCAGCTAGGCACAATTCAGCTAGCGACCTTCGCCAACCCCGGAGGGCTGAGTTCTGTGGGGGGCAACCTCTTCGAACAGACAGGATCCTCAGGCAACGCCATCACAGACGTACCAGGAGGAGCCAGCGGCATCGGCACACTGCAACAAGGCTATCTCGAAAACTCAAATGTCGATGTCGTTGCAGAGTTTGTGCAGATGATCCTGGCGCAACGCGCCTATGAAAGTAACTCCAAGGTCGTTCATGTAGCAGATGACATGTATTCCCAGATTAACAACATGATTCGCTAGAGGGTTCATGAGCAAGAATATTCATACATCCATCCCACTTCTACTGTGCTGTATTGGACTTGGAGCGGTAATCGAAGCAGCTCATGCAGCAGTAAGAGATTGCGGGAGTAATCCAAGCACAGCTATTGGTTCGCTCCTAACCAGTGCTTCATTCTCATCGGCTCAGAACAGTGGAGATTACCGCGTTCAGGCATACAGATGGGATCCTATTCTGCAGCGGAGATGGTTGACGATTGCCAATTGCGATCATCCAGAGCGTCCCAAATTCGCAATCCAGACTCAGGAAGAAACCGATGACGTAACTCTGGATACGGCATCTTCTCGACGTAATAACCGGATACTGGAAGAAAGCTCTCATGCATTACCGGCGCTAGTGCGCGCTGGCGACATCGTTCGGCTCTGGAGACAAGAAGCCAATGTGCGAATCGAAGCCGCCGCGGTGTCAGAGGAGAGTGGCAGTCTGGGCAAATCCGTACGAGTGCGGCTAGTACAAGTTGCCAACCCAGTGGAGCAGCAACTTATCGGTGTGATTCGTGGGCCTGCTGATGTTGAGCTGCAACGGTGAGGAGTTTGATGAAGATGAGATTTGCGAAGATATATGAGAGGGGAGGAGAGCCACAGATCATCGTGACACCGGACTCCCGATCTCTTTCGAACGGTCCAAGCGTAGGACGCTTCGCTATAGGCGTAGTGATAGGACTCCTTCTGCTGTTAATGGCATCTTCGCTGAATGCACAAATGACCACAGAACGGAAGACGCAGGGTCCCAGACCCAATATAGCTTCGACTTCCCTTGCTTCGTACTTGGAACGGGTACACGCAGACAGTTCCAGCGTGCAAGCTGCAGCAGGATCTATCTGGACGGACAGTGGCCGTCTCGCAAGGATGACAACAGACGTACGTGCCATGCGTCCCCACGATTTGATCTCCGTGGTGGTCTCTGAAAATTTAGCGGCTTCAACAGACGGCTCCGTGAAAAACTCTCGGGCTTCAAACGCAAGTTCTCAAGTGTCGAGCCTGTTCGGTTTGTTGCACCCAGGAAATGCTTTACAGAACTTGGTCAATCAGAGCTCTTCTGCGGGACTAAACGCCCAGGGAACTAGCGCTACTAGCTCAAGTCTCAGCACAACATTCGGCGGACAGGTGATTGAAGTTCTTTCAAATGGAACGCTTGTGATCGAAGCGGCAAGAGAGGTTGAGTTTAGCCAGCAGACGCAAACCATCATGCTGCGTGGCTTGGTTCGTCCTGAGGATATCTCGCAACAGAATCAGGTCCTCTCGACCGCAATATCCAGCCTCGAGCTGGAAGTGCGTGGAAAGGGAATCATTACGGATTACACTCACAGACCTAATGCTCTGGTCAGGCTTCTACAACGGGTTTTGATCTTTTAGTGGGGAAACTATGCAGGGTTATTTCAGTAGATTGATAACAAAGAAATCATCGGGGAGGAACATGAACGGTGGACGTGCTTGTGTGCTCGTTGGATTTCTAATAATGGGTGTGGCGGCCTTTGCATCGGATGTGCCTCTTCCGATATTGCGACAGGCCCGTGTCAAAGATGTTGCTTCAATTGAGGGTATTCGCGATAACCAGCTGGTCGGATATGGCATCGTGGTGGGACTGCAAGGCACGGGAGATAGCCAGCAGACGAGCTTTCCGACACAAACGCTTGCGGCAACACTACTCCGAATGGGGGTAAGTGTCCCCGCATCGTCGATTCGCGTACAGAATCTTGCCGCAGTATTTGTGTCGGCGACATTGCCACCGTTTGCCCGTCCAGGGACGAAACTAGACATCACGGCCTCTTCAGCTGGAGACGCGAGAAGCCTTGAGGGTGGTCTGTTGCTGATGACTCCTCTCTATGGAGCTGATGGAAAGATTTACGCCCAGGCACAGGGTCCGCTAGTAGTTGGTGGATACTCGGTGAACGTGAATGGGAATATAAAACAGTTGAACCATCCAAACACGGCACGAATTCCGTTTGGGGCTATGGTGGAACGCGGTGTCCCTCTGGATCTGGGGGGGCGAAATCAGTTCTCGTTATTGTTAAATGACGCTGACTTTCGCAGCGCCGAGGCTATGGCACAAGCGATCAATCATGAGCTAGGTCGGCCTGCAGCTCGAGTTCTCGATAGTAGACGCATTGACTTGTCGGTCATGAATGGAGAGGAGATTCCTTCTCTTCTCGCACGAGTGGAGTCGATTGAAGTTCCCGTCTATCCTCGAGCGAAGGTGATCGTCAATGAGCGTACAGGAACAGTCGTCATAGGAGGAACTGTCGTTTTGCAGCCTGTATCTATACTGCACGGCGGCTTGGCAGTGAATGTGGTAAATGATTTCCTCGTTTCGCAGCCAAATGCCTTTTCGTCCGGAACGACTCAAGTGACACAGCAAACACGAGTCAATGCACAGGATAAACCGGTCAATCGTATTGAGCTCAAGCAGGGCGCAACTGTGGATGATCTAGTCCGAAGCCTGCAGACGATCGGTGCTTCGGCCCGCGATGTTATTTCCATCCTTCAGGCTATGAAGTCGGCAGGTGCTTTGGAGGCGGAAATCGAAGTGCTATGAAGATTACGACGGACATTCCAAATCAGATCTCCAATGGAGTCGAAAAGAAACAGCATTCCAAACTGGTGGATGCTGCTCAACAGTTCGAGTCGATGCTCATGCAGGAGGTGCTGAAGCCAATGCGGTTAGGTCAGGATGGCTGGGATGGAGAGAAAAATAACGACAGTGCCGCTGATACGATCAGCAGCTTTGGAACGGAGGCGGTCGCAAAGGCTTTCTCAAAAGGAGGCGGACTTGGAATTGCTAGCCATGTTGTTCGGCAGGTTACACAAGAGTACGAGAAGAGTTCCTAAAATAGAGTGCTAGGTACTAAAGTTTGCTGAAGACACGCCGATACATTCAAGTAGATGGAGGAACAAGATGAGTTATGCAAATGGAATCGGAAGTCTGCAGCAGGCTCTGAGTGTAATTACTCCAACAGAGACAAAGCCCGCAATCGTTAATGAGGCGAAAAATGAAGCGTCCACCCCAGCTGCAGGACGTGCGGATCAGGCAAATTTGAGTACCGCCGGCGGCCTTATGGCGCAGGCCCTGGAGGTTTCTGATACGCGATCTGCCAAGGTTGTAGCTTTGCAGCAGGCAATTACCTCGGGAAGCTACAACGTATCTTCGGCTGATGTAGCGAACAAGTTGATTCAGTCTCTATTAGGTTAAAGATGGGAACCTGTCGAACTGTAGCTGATTTGCTCGATGAGACCATCGATGCTCTCGCCACGCTGGATTTGGACAGACTTCAGGTTCTCGAGGAGCGTAGCGCGGCGTTATCCGAAGCCAAGATTATCTACGAGAAGAATACTCATTCCATTCTAACGAAGAAGCGCGTACTGGAACTTGTCCTTCAGAGCAGCGAAGAAAGTCTCAGCGCGCTCGCTCGTCTGCGCGATAGAAACGTGAGGAGCCAATGGGTACGCTAACATCGTTGATGGACATGGCCCGCCAAGCGTTGACGGCAGACCAGGCTGCGTTGAATGTGACGGCGAATAATGTCGCGAATCAGAATACATTAGGGTACACACGCCAGGTTGTGAACTGGCAACCAGTGGATGCAGTGACGATCAACGGATCGACCAATGTCACAGGGGGCAACACGGGAAGCGCCGCTGTTTCACAGAGAGATCGCGTGCTTGAACAACGAGTGCAGCAGCAAACCCAGGTTCAGGCTCAGAGCAGCACGCTTGAATCGGCCTTGCAGCAAGTACAGAGCATCTTCGGATTGAGCTCCACTGCTGCATCCGCGAGCACGACGGCGCTTGGTTCGGCGATGAACTCCATTTTCAGTTCCTTGTCCAAGTTAGGGAGTAGTCCCTCAGACACAGCGACACGACAAAATGTACTGGCTGCGGCGAATACTCTGACAGCAGCTTTCAACTCTTCAGCTAACCAATTGGCGCAGGTATCTTCCAGCCTTGACCAGCAGGTGGGCACCATCGCTGGGCAGGTGAATACGCTCACAGCTACGATTGCCTCCTTGAACCAGCAGATCGCCAGCATCAGTCCCAATCAAGATGCTGGTGGTCTGGAAGATCAACGACAGCTGGCGATTACGCAGCTGTCTCAATATCTTGGACTGAATCAGATGTCGACAGAAAACAATGGAATTACGCTGACGACCAGCAATGGAGCCTTGCTGGTCAGTGGCAACCAGTCTTATGCGATAAGTACGGCGTCGGTGTCCGGGACGACGCACATCTTTGCGGGAACAGGGGGCCAGGATGTAACCCAGGGTCTTACCGGAGGAGAGTTGGGTGGCGTACTCCAGGCACGGGACCAGATAGTGCCGACGTTCGCGAGTGCACTCGACAATCTGGCCTATGCGATAGGAACCCAGATGAACGGGCAGAACGCTCAGGGTATCGACGGCAACGGGAACCCTGGCCAAGCGCTCCTTGGCCTTCCACCGAGCGCGAACGGCGCTGCTGCGTCGATCCAGGTCACGACAACTGACCCGCAGGCGATCGCGGCGGCGGCGATCGGAGAGGGATCGACAGGCAACGGGAATGCTCTGGCGATGGCTGGTCTTGAGACGGCGAACATCGTCGGTGGACAGACCGCATCCGGGTTCTTCGCTGCCTTTCTGGGTCAGATCGGGACGGCAACGGCGGGTGCAACAACTGCCAATCAGGCGCAACAGGCAACACTGACGCAACTCACGACACAACGCAACTCGCTCTCCGGCGTATCGCTGGACGAGGAGGCAGCGAATCTGACGCAGTATCAACGGTCCTATCAGGCGGCGGCGAAGGTGCTTTCGGTGGTTAATTCAATCATGGCGGGCGCTATCAACCTGGGAGTGGATACGACGGTCACTTAGTTTGAGATGGGCTGAATTTTGAAGATGTGCACACAGTGTGAACTTGAGGCAGGAGGGGTTGCTTGAGAGCGGATCCAACTTATATCTACAACGTTGCGCAGGCAGTCAATCAGTCGAGCAGTGCGACCGACGGTCTGATCCAGCAGCTATCCAGCGGATTGCGAGTTTCGTCGTTGCAGGACGACCCTGTTGCGGTGGCGCAGAGCGTGCTGCTGGGCAACGCAATCTCTCGCGACGACAGCTTCGTACAGACAGCTTCGAGTGAGGTGGCCATGCTGCAGGTCGCAGACTCCACACTGGGTGAGATTGTTACCCAGTTGACCTCGGCGCTGACACTCGGCGTGCAGGGTAGCAATGGAACGCTCAATGCAGCGAATACCGGGGTGATCGTTCAACAACTGACTGCGATTCGCGATCAGGTTCTCTCCCTGGCGAATACCAGTTATCTGGGCCAATCGCTGTTCGGTGGCAGCCAGGGTTCGGTGAAGCCATTTACGCTGGACACCTCGACGCAGCCGGCAACGGTCAGCTACGTTGGAGATAGCAAGCTGCAGTACATCGAGACGCCGAGCGGGCAGAAGATACAGACGAACGTTCCTGGATCGGATATCTTCGGCACTTCGTCCACAGGCGTCTTCGGCGCTCTCAATCAGATGATCTCCGACCTTTCGAGTGGCTCTCCTACCGCGAGTGTAACGGCGGATGTCTCCACGTTGACCTCCGCACTGGGCAACCTGTCGACGCAGCGCAGCATTCTGAACAGCTCACAGAG
>Ga0193717_1001238_pt1 | contig 15792 bp, 16 predicted proteins | sample U2c2metaG_FD_145900 | JGI IMG/M metagenome (GOLD analysis project Ga0193717, IMG submission 145900) | Soil microbial communities from a riparian zone of the East river system, Colorado, United States - U2c2 | ecosystem: Environmental > Terrestrial > Soil > Riparian zone | place: USA: East River... | reverse complement strand
TACTACGTACCTATTCACCAATGATTTTCACCAACACCCGCTTGCGCCGCCGCCCGTCGAACTCGCCGTAAAAAATCTGCTCCCACGGTCCGAAGTCAAGCTTGCCGTCGGAAATGGCCACCACGACTTCGCGCCCCATGACCTGCCTTTTGATGTGCGCGTCGGCGTTGTCTTCGCCGGTGTCATTGTGGCGATACTGTTTGATCGGCTCGTGCGGCGCGAGCTTCTCCAACCAGGTGGAATAATCGTGATGCAATCCCGCTTCGTTGTCGTTGATAAAAACCGACGCGGTAATGTGCATCGCATTGACCAGCGCCAGGCCCTCTTCAATCCCGCTTTCCTGGATACAGTCCCGCACCTGGCCGGTAATATTGACGAACGCCACCCGTGTCGGAGTATTGAACCAGAGTTCCTTGCGATAACTTTTCATGCCCATGAATCTCCGTCGTTTGATCTCTCCACCAGGAATTTATACAGATAATAGATGCCAAAGTCAGTCTTGAGCGAAGCGTGAGCGATTCATTTCCTAGTTCCGAATAAACGATTGGAACGTTTTGAACGGCTGGAACGATTGGAACGCTTTTTCCCGGAGGGATAATGACCAACGAAGTAAAGTTTATCGACACCACCGTTCGCGACGGCAACCAAAGCCTCTGGGCATTGAATATGCGCGTCGGCGCCATGTTGCCGGCCGCTGAATACATCGACCAAGCCGGCTATGAATCCATCGAATTTTTTCTCAGTGTCATGTTCAAAAAGTACGTTCGCGAACACAAAGAAAACCCGTGGTACTGGTTGAGGGAAGGCACCAAGCGCATCAAAAAAACCCGCCTGCGTTATCACGGCGGCATGCACAGCGCGTTCGAAAAAACCCCTCACGCATTGCTCAAGCTCTTCATCGAGCGCCTGGTCTCCTATGGCTTGACCCTCACACGGACATCGAACTGCTGGAATGACTATTCCGCCTTCAAAGAAGAAATCGCCGATCTCAAGAGCGTCGGCATGGATACGGTCGCCAATTTGATCTACTCGGTGTCGCCGCGTCACACCGATGAATACTACGCGAAGAAAGCCAAGGAAGCCGCCGCGGCCAAGCCCTGGCGCATCTGCTTTAAAGACGTCGGCGGCCTGCTGTCGCCGGAGCGGGCGCGGACCCTGATTCCGGTGGTCTTAAAAGCCGCGGGGAAAATTCCGGTCGAATTTCACGCCCACTGCAACAGCGGCCAGGCGCCGCTATGCTATCTGGAAGGCGTCAAGCTCGGTATGCGCATCCTGCACACGGCAACCCCGCCATTAGCTAACGGCTCGTCGCAGCCGTCGATTTTCAACATCGCCAGCAATCTGAAGGCGCTCGGCTATACCCCGATGATCGATTTGAAACCCCTCGAGGCCGTGGAAAAACATTTCACCTACGTCGCCAAACAAGACGGCCTACCGATCGGCAAGCCGGTCGAATACGACCAGTCGCAATACGGCCATCAGGTGCCTGGCGGGATGATCTCCAACATGCGGCATCAGCTCAAGATCGTCGGCTTGGAGCATAAAATGGAAGCCGCCTTGGAAGAAGCCGGCCGCGTGCGCGCGGAATTCGGCTATCCGATCATGGTCACGCCGCTCTCTCAGTACGTCGGCACCCAAGCCGCTATCAACGTCATCGTTGGCGAGCGCTACAAAGAAGTACCCGATCAAGTGATTCAATATGCGTTGGGTCTCTGGGGCAAAGAAGCGATCGAGGTGATGGACAAGAACATCCGCGACAAGATTTTAAGCCGGCCGCGAGCCAAGGAATGGACCCACTGGGAACAACCGGAGCCTACTCTCCACGAAATTCGCCAGAAATACGGCGCGAATCTTTCCGACGAGGATTTGATTCTAAACTATTTCGCCGGCGCAGATGACGCCAAGGCGTTGCCCAATGGCGGCAAGCCGCGCGAATATCTGGACGCCACGCAACCGCTGGTGAAAATCATCGAACAGCTTGCGAAGCGCAAAGATTCGAACCAGGTCTACATCAAGCAGCCCGGCTTCACGATCAAAATGGAGAAACGCGCAAGCGTTTAGGTGGGAAAAGTTCTGAGTTCTGAGACGGCTTGAACGGTTTGAACCGCCGCCGCAGAGCGGCGGCTAGGGATCATCCCCTTCCGACGTCGCTCCCGGCGCAAGATGACTCACATCCCCCCAGGTCAGCAGGAACCAGTTTTCATCCTCGTGGATGAATACGTTCAATCCCGCGTTGACGAATTCGAAACGGCGCGGCGCATCGAGTGGGATCGAAAGCGTATGGCGGAAAAACCCGCTGACCACACCACCATGAGTTACCACGACAACCGTTTCTCCCGCGTGCCTGGACGCCAACGCGTCCAGATAGGCAACGTTGCGCGCCACTTGCTGCCGCATGCTTTCGCCTTCGGGAATCACATAGTCCGGTCCGCTGGTGCGCAACAGGCGCCGTTCCTCCGGATACCTCGCTAAGATCTCTTCTGCATTCAGTCCCTGAAAGATACCGAGATGACGTTCCCGCAATCGCGTGTCGGTCACGATCTCATGTCCCGTGACGTTGGCGATTTCCCGCGCGGTTTGAATCGCGCGCCCGAGATCGCTGCTATAGAGCGCCGCAAAACGCTCATGCGCCAATCGCTGCGCCAACGCTTTCGCCTGTGCCAACCCCTTGGGGGTCAACCCGCTATCGAGATGTCCCTGGCGAATTTTCGCGATGTTCCATTCGGTCTCGCCGTGACGAACGATGATGAATTGAGTTCGCTGCATGATCGTCAAACTCCGTTGTCCATGCTTACTCGCACGGCCCACCGATGGAAGTCAAACGTTTCGCGACACACAAATAGCGAGACTATTCTCAATTTCTCGATAGCGTTGGCATGCCTCGTCTCCGGTCAAGGTTTTGCGCATTCCCGTTGATTGCTAGTTTTAACTTTTCGGATTACACCACTGGCCAGGAGAAATACATTTCCATAGAACACCATGAAAACCACCACGACCGTACTTTTCCTTGCTGCGCTTATCACGGTTTCCGTTGGCGCGCGGGGCGCGAATGCGCAATCGGAAAAACTCCGCGTCGCCATGGCATCGATCAGCACGAGTCAAGTGAATATATGGGTGCCGCTGGACACAGGTCTGTTCAAGAAACACCGACTCGACGTCGATCTTGTGTTTATCAGTGGCGCACCAATCGTCAATGCTGCGCTTTTGGCCGGCGAAGTTGCCATTGCCCAGGGCGGTCCGGCACCGTCGATTCAAACCAATCTCAAAGGCGCCGGCACCTACATCATTCTCGGCAACACCAATCGTTTTCCCTATCAGCTGGTGGTCGCGCCGAACATTAAGGATATTGCCGATCTCAAAGGCAAGCGCTTCGCGATCGCGCGCATCGGCGCCGCCGATCACAGCGCTGTGCTGTTCGTGTTACCGCGCCTTGGGCTCCAACCGGAAAAGGACTTGAGCCTGATCGCCGTTGGCGCGGTGCCGAGCCGTTTCGCGGCGCTCGTCAATGGGTCCGTTGCAGCGACGCTGTTGATTCCGCCCGAAACCACCAAGGCCAGAGAACTGGGATTTCGCGTGCTAAAAAATTTTATGGATATCGATGTGGACTTCCAGCAAAACGCCCTGTATACGACGAAATCTTTTATCGATCGCAAAACCGACACTCTACGGCGATTCGTTATGGCTTATTCCGAGGGTATTCATTACATCCATACGAATGCTAAAGGCACGCAGCAGATCATGAAAAAATATTTGAAAGGCGACGACAAAGCGATCGAAGAAGCTTACACCGAAGTCGTCCTCAAAGCCGCTCCGAAAATCCCCTATCCGACCAAGAGCGGACTCCAAACTCTCATGAAGTTCATGGCAGCGACGACGCCGGAGATCGCCAATACCAAACCCGAAGATTTCATCGACACTCGATTCATTAAAGAGCTCGAAGACAGCGGCTTCTACGCACGCCTATATCGGTAGGGAGAGTGGACCCGCGTTCCGTTCTCGGCAGACCGTTGTCTTTAAAGTCTATTCAGCCACGTATAATACTGTCCACCTCGCGCTGAGATATGCCCTTTGTTCATCATAACGCTGTCGACATCTTCTACGAGGCCCATGGCGTCGGCAGGCCATTACTCTTTTTCAGCGAAACGGCCTGCGCCGGCGATATCTGGAATACTTTTCAGGTGCCCGAGTTTTCACGGGACCACCTCGTCATCACGCACGACTATCGCGGCACCGGAAAATCGACTCGACCGACCAAGCAATACTCGTGCGAGGATTTCGCCGACGATGCGGCGACAATCTTGGATCATTTGAACGCCGGGCCGGCGATTCTGCTGGGTCATTCGATGGGCGGTCGAGTGGCAATGCTGATGGCTCTCAAGTATCCGCAGAAAGTAAACAAACTGATCATCGCTTCGGTCGGCCCCGGTGTCACCAATGCGCCGCCGATTCCATTCAAGATGTGCAAGGAAATGGTTGAGTGGGGGTACGAGAAATATGTGCGCGAGCACACCCTCGAAGTCGGTTGGACGCCTGGTTATATCGAAAAGCACCCGGACCGGGTAGAACATTTTCTAAATCTTCGCATGAACAATCTGCCGGCTCTCGAAGATTATTTGCATCACGTGGTTGCGCGACAGGCGTGTGATTTAAGTCATCGGCTGAAGGAGATCACCCAGCCGATGCTCGTGATCGTCGGGGCCGAAGATCACGGCTCGGCCACGGGCGCGTCGCACCGGGAGACGTCGGAAGCCATGGCCAAAGAGTTACGAAATGGAACCTTCGCGGTGGTAGCGAACGAAGCCCACAACTATTTCATGACCAACCCGGATGAAGCGCACCGCATCATAAGAGAGTTTCTCGTTTCTAGCCTCTAGCGATGCTTACCACTCGATGTTAATCATTCGGAAAAAAGCGGACACGAGACACGAGACTCAAAGCATATTCCGTTACGGCTTGACAACTTCAGACCTGCTAACCTAGAAATTAATCAAATGTTTCGGTAGGAGGCCCATGATGCTCGCCAAAATCCGCCATATCGCCATGTATACGCACAATCATGCCGTCGTCGATAAGTTTTATCAGACAGTCTTCGGGATGCGGCGTATGACCAGCAATACCCTCGATGAATCCGGCAAGCAAAATACCAACCGCGGCCACATCAGCGATGGCGTCATCGGCTTGGCGATTTTGTCGCGCTACGCGGGCATGCAGTCCGGCATGGACCACTATGGTTTCGAGGTGGACGATATTAAGGACTATGTGCGGCGCATGGAGCAACATTATCCTAAAACCATGATAGCCAAGGGACTCGATTACGTTCCCTTCGCCGGTTTGCGCAGTTACGATCCCGCGGGCACCCAGTTCGATATCGCACAGGCCCACGTCGCTAATGTGCGCGAAGGCTACAACGAATCCGGCTGGGAGCAGCCGCGCTGGATCAACCACATCTCGATTCGAACCGACGATCCATCTGAGGTTGCCGAGTTCTACGAGAAGATTTTTGAGCTCAAAGAAGCCGAGACCTACCGCGATGACGGCTCGATCTGCATGACCGATGGAAAAGTAAAGCTCTTGCTTCGGCCGCGCGACAAGAGTCTTTATCGTGGCCTGCGTGAAGGACTCGACCACATCGGTTTCAAAGTTGAAAACGTCGATCAGGTAAAAGCGATCTGGCGGCGCTAGCCGCGCTAGAACCGGAATCCGCCGGCGGCAAACTCGGCGTCGGCGGCAACGGCAAGAAAAACGAGGAAGACTTTCGACGCTGCTGCCTGGGCCAACACTTCATCGCCGATCCCGATGGCGTGCTGATCGATATTGCGGAATAGAAAATTTTCAGCGAGACGCTGAGAGTTAGTTGAGGGTTCGCGGCGCCGGCTCGTCGGTGCTCTCCAATGGCCCAGCGCCGAGACGGAGCAGATCGATGAGCATGTTTTCGCGGTCTTTCAGCGTTGGCGCTTCAAGCAGCGCCTGTTTTTCCGCCGGATGAAACGGCAAGGAAACTCCGAGAAGGTTCACCAATTCCAAGTCAGAAAACTTCTCCGCCTGCTCCGCTTTGACTTCCATGCCGTGCGCTTTTCCGTAGGCGCCAAGCACTTTGAGCACCGCCGGACGATCGCATTGCCAGCTTTGCTCCAGAGTGGCGTCGGGAAATTCCTGATACACAGCTTTGACCCGCCGATAGCCGCGATGGAGCGCGATCTCTTCACCTAAACGAAAACGATTCACGCCTTTGAGTTGGACAAAGAAACGTCCGTCCTCAAGTTTCTCCAACTTTTCGATATAGCCGGCGCATCCTACTTTGTATAGATCGGGCGCAACATTTTCCGCGCCGGGCTGTGGTCCACGATTGTCGCTTTGCGGCGCAAACGGTTGAATCATGCCGAATATTTTGTCGCCATCCAGTGCGTCTTCGATCATGGCGCGATAACGCGGCTCGAAGATATGCAGCGGCAAAACCGTTCCCGGCAGCAACATGACCCCGGTGAGCGGGAAAACCGGCAGCACCTCCGGCAGGGTCATTTGCGGAACCGTCATCGCCATATTATTTTCCTCGTCATGGATTATTTATAGGTCAAGCGGATGGAGCGGTCAAGGTGATATGCGAAACAACGGTCGCGTTCCCACAAACGCCGCTTGCAATCGACGTGGCGGGTATTTTAGTTTGTCCGCATTAGGTTAAGTTTTGGAACAGCCAGCGAGCAGCTTGGCGAAGGGAACAGCAATGGCGGATTTCATCCCCGTGGAAGTTGGGCGGGCCAAGGATTTTCTCAGCAACAACCATTGGGGCGTACTGGCCACTCGTCGCAAGGACGGCAGCTTGCAAATGTCGCCGGTGACTTGTGGGTTGGATAGCTCGGGCTGCGCGGTCATCAGCAGCCGCGAGACCGCCTACAAGGTAAATAATCTGCGGCGCGACTCGCGCGCCGCCTTATGTGCGTTTACCAACTCGTTTCACGGCGAAGGCTGGGTACAAGTCAGCGGCAGCGCAGAAATTCTCTCTCTGCCTGCGGCTCTCGATACTTTGGTTTACCTGCACCGACAAGCCTACGGTGAGCACAAAAATTGGCCGGAATTTCACCAGCGCATGGCGCGCGAAAAACGCGTGATCATTCGCATCCACATTGAAACTGTGGGTCCCAGGGTCCGGGGCTAAATGAAAGTAGCTTTGACGCGACTGGCCCGCAGTTGGAAGAAACGGCGTCGTCCATATCAGACTACTTCGCTTCTTGCGCTGGTGATCTTCGCTTCGGCAACCTTTTATTATCAAACCCTGCGTGCCGCAGATAAAGACCCGATCACCGCCGGGCAGCTTTTAGTCGCGACCAATGAAATCGCCGATCCACGCTTTGCCGAAACGGTGGTCTATATCGTGAAACACGATGCCACGGGTACTTTGGGACTCATCATCAATCGCCCCGTGACGGAAGGCGCCCTCGACGACTTACTCAAAGGATTCGGCGTAAACGCGAAGAATCCGCAAGGCGATATCGTCATCCACTTTGGCGGTCCGGTGAGCCCGCGTCAAGGTTTCCTGCTGCACAGCAACGACGTGATGTTGAACGAATCGATCCGTGTCGACGACGACATAGCCATGACCTCGGACGTGAAAATGATCGAGGCGATCGCCGCGGGAAAGGGACCGCGGCAGTACTTATTCACCCTCGGCTACGCCGGCTGGGCGCCCGGCCAATTGGCAGGGGAAATCGCCGCCGCTTCCTGGTTTACCATCCCCGGTGATAAAGGATTGATCTTCGGCAAAGACGCCGAGCGCAAGTGGCGCCAAGCGACGGATAGACGACGCACCCCTTTGTGAATCAACAGGAGACGTTTCGACCGCCACGAGACGAAGCCTGGGTTGTCGCTGGGTCAAAGCGGCGAATTTGGAATATAAAATCTGACAGTCAGGGAGACCAAAATGAAAATTACTCGTCTTTATACCGGCAACGATCAAAAATCCTACTTTGAAGAAATCGAACTCAAATTTTCCGGCGACCAGAAAATTCTGACGACGGATTCGCGAGCGGCGACGATGGCGGTCTTTCGCTCGGTAGCGCCGGGCACCGTGCTCGAACGCCATCCGGCACCACGACGCCAATATCTGGTCACCATGGCCGGCGCCTGGGAAATCGAGGCCAGCAATAGCGTTAAGAAAGTGTTCAAAGCCGGCGATGTCATGCTTGCCGACGACACCGCCGGCGAGGGTCACATCTCACGCGTCCTCGGCAGCGAACCCCATGTTTTCATGACGGTGCCGCTGGCGGATTGAAGTTTTGCACGGACGTGTGCCAAATCGATCCGACTTTGAACTCTTGAACTTTGAACTTTTGAACGAAATGGTCGTTCATGGTTCAACGTTCAAGGTAAGACCTGGTAAATAAAAATGGTTTTTAGAGGAGTAAGAATGCTGCGCATCGCCGTACCTGATTTGGTTTCTAATTCCTATTTTCCGATCATCGCCGCCGTGGAGATGGGATTTTTTCAACAAGAAGGCTTCGACGCTTCGGTCGATTTGCTGTTCCCCATTCCGAAAACTTTCGAAGCGTTGCGCGATGGCGCGCTCGACTTTGTCGTCGGCTCGGCGCACGCCACGCTGCTCGCATTCCCGGAGTGGCAAGGCGCGAAATTACTCGCCGCCTGCGGCCAGCATACCTATTGGTTTCTCGTTATTCGGAGCGATCTGAATCCCCAGCACGGCGACTTGAGTGTCGTCAAAGGACTGCGCATCGGCGCTGCGCCGGGCGTCAACCTGAGCCTGCAACGGCTACTGGTCGAAGCCGGCATCGACCCAGACAAAAATGGTGTACAAATTATGCCGATCCCGGGCGCTGCCGGTCCCAATGTCTCCTTCGGACTTTCCGCCGCGAAAGCCTTGGAAGAAGGCAAGCTCGACGGCTTTTGGGCCAACGGCATGGGCTGCGAAGTCGCGCTGCGCAGCGGCGTCGGCAAGATGGTCCTCGACGTGCGTCGAGGCGACGGACCGCCGGCGGCGCGGCACTACACATTCTCGGCGCTGATCGCGACCGACAAACGCATTCACGAGGAACCGGATTCAGCGCGCGCCGCCATCCGCGCGTTGATGAAAGCTCATCGGGCGCTCAAAGAGGACGCGAACCGCGCCACCGCCGTCGCCGAGAAGCGCTTTCCCGCGGCAGAGGCGAAATTAATTGCCGAACTCGTGCGCCGCGATCTTCCTTACTACGATCCGACCATTCCGGAAGATAAAGTCATGAGCATGAACCGCTTCGCCCAGGAAATCGGCTTGTTGAGCCGACCGGTGCCTTACGATCACGTCGTCGCCACAGAATTCAGCCATCTCTGGAAAGAAACGGTTTAAACCGAGGAAACGACCGGCTCAGGGGATGCAGATTGACGGGCGGTTGTACGTCGCGATCCGACCGCTTCCGAGCTATACTTATTCGGAATAGGTGTCTGCTTTGGCACCCTTAAATGGAAATTACCCGATAGATCGATCTCATAAGGACTTTATGCCAACATAAAGGCGCTTTCACGCGCGCGCGACACTCAAATCAAGGCATCAAAGCCGCGAAAGCCCTTTAATGTTTGCCGTAGGCCATTTTACTTTAGATAGCTGCGAGGCTTCCAGTGGTTCTGGCATCGGCGAGCGATAGCTTATAAACTAAAAAGGCTCCATATTTGGGAACCTTTCCGTGAGCCCACAGTCTAATTCACCAGAAGATCCGATGGCATCTGATTCTACCAGCGACGCCGATTACGTCCGACGGTTACAGCGCGGCGAAACGGAGGCCTTCGAGATGCTCGTGCGCCGTCACGAAAAAACGATCTTCAATTTGGTTTATCGCATGCTTGGCGATTACGACGAAGCCGCAGAAGTGTCCCAGGAAGTATTCCTGTCGGCCTACCGAGCCATCGGTCAATTTCGCGGCGATGCCAATTTTTCGACCTGGCTCTATCGCATTGCCCTCAACCATACCAGCACCCGGCGCAAGACTTTGATCCGGCGGCAACAGCGCAACGTGGCGATCGAAGACACCGAACCGGTGCGCGATCTCCAGCCGGGCCCCGCCGAGGCGATGGAAAAAAAGGAAATTCGTGAACGTGTGCAACGCGCGTTAAACAGTCTGGAGCCGGATGACGCGACGGTGATTCTTTTGCGCGACCTGCAAGACATTCCTTACGAAGAAGTCGCGCGGCTCTTGGAAATTCCTGTGGGCACCGTCAAATCTCGATTACACCGCGCCCGCCAGGCGCTCAAATCTCAACTCGCATCTTACTTCTACGCGGGAAGGAAGGCTGTATGAACTGCGAAGAAGTTCAAGCCCAGCTTTTAGAATATCTCGACAAATCCCTCGATCGGATTAGTACCAAGCACCTGGAAATTCATCTCTCCTCTTGTCCGCCGTGCCGCGCCGAGGCCGATAGCTTAGACGACTGCGTTCGGCAGGTCGCGGCGCTACCGATCGTTGACCCGCCGCTCGGATTCGCGCAGCGAGTCATGGCCCACGCCAGAGAAATCGATCTGAGCCCAAGTATATGGCAGCGCTTGGCGCTGTTCATGCAAAATCAAATTCCCCTTCAAGCCGCCGCAGTCGTCCTCATCGCCATATTTTCGGCTTTTCTCTATCAAAAAATGGATTCCAAATCCTCGGCGCCAGCCACACAGATGGCAGTGCTAACGGATGCTGCAGAAAAGGCAAAAACTATCCCGCAGCCAGAGAGCACAAGTACCGCCGCTTCGAAGCCGGTTAAGGAATCACGTCCAAACACAGCGCAGAAGAACACGACACCCGCTGCAGTTGCGCCGCCGTCTGCACCGTCTCAGCCAGCGCGCAAGACCGACGCGGAAAGCGCTTCGGAAGGCCGATTGGAAACGCCGAAACGCGCGCCCATTTCGGTTCAGGAAGTCGCTACCGGCCGGGAAAATTCCCGGTTGATTGGCGATAACTTCACATTTGGCGCGCTTCCCTTTGGGGGGTCTCGGCAATCCTCGCTTCGTTCGGCACCCATGGCGCTGAACGAACCGATGTTTTCGATAAATGAGCCGAGCGCCGATGTTGAATTTGTCGTGCGCCGCCGTCCGGCGCAACGGCGCGATTCGGCGGAGACCGATAATTTAGAATCCACGCGCAAAAGTACAGAAGCGGAAGCGAGTCCGGCAGCGGCGGCGATGCGACGGGCTGCGCCCCCACCGTTTCTCTCGGGAATGATCGTCGAGACGCGTTGGTTTACGGTTGCGCCGGAACACTTCGAACAATTCAAAAAAGATCTAACGGCCCAAACTCTTGTCGAGTCAGAAACGCCCACGGCAAAGCAAGAAAAAGAATTTTCACAGAAAAGCGATCGACCCCTCGCCGTAAAAGTTGTGATTCTTCCCGCCATCGAGCGGTGAGCATCGACCGATCACTCATCGCGATGGGATAGATTTAAGGCAACGTATCTTGGCCGCAGAATTTTCGAAACACTGATAGTACGACTCGTGGCGAGAGATTTGTTCAATGAATTACCCCGCAGCACGCTGCGGGGTATGGAAGGCCCATTATGCGAACGATTCCGATTCCGTCACCCCCGAATGTTTTTATCGGGGGTCCAGTTCAGAAGACGCCTGTGGTGAGCCGCGCCGAACCACCGCTTAAAGCATGCGGGAAGGACGGAGGGTGGATCGCCAATTGATTTAACGAGCAAGCTGCGGGGAATGAACCCGTAGAGGATTTAACCGACGAACAGTGTGAACTTTGCGCCGTTGAGGTTGGCGAGCGGTTTGGGAAACAACAAACGCCGATCGGGCGATAGGACACGTTGAGCGATTTCCCAATTGACCGGCGGCAGCGGCTTGAGTTCGCGGATCTCATCGAGGCTGAAATAACCCGCCTGATCGACTTCATAGCCATCAGCCATCGGTTCGCCACTTACCGGCCTAAGCAGTAAAATTACATAAATACCGTTGCCGCTGTCGGGATCGTAGCGACTGCGTAGCCCGAGCACCGCTTCCACTTCCGCCGTCACTCCCGCCTCCTCCTGAACTTCACGCACCACCGCCTGCTCGATCGTCTCGTCGGGCTCGATGAACCCGCCAGGGAGTTGCCAGTTGCCGCGTCCGTGACGGGACGCCCGCCGGACAAACAACAAGCGCCCATCGCGCACGACCGCGCCACCGACGCCGATGCTATAACCCGTGTTGTAACGCTCAGGGATGGCCATCGGCATTACCCAGGCAAAGCAAACAGCCGCTGGGCATTTTTCCAGCGGATCGACTCCTTTGCCGCCTCGGAGATTTTCGGATTATCGCGCAGCAATCGCACGTCCTCGAATTTCATCCTGCCGCCGGGATCGTCGTGCGGATAGTCGGTGGCGAAAAGAAACCTTTCGGCGCCAAGGAACTCGATCGCCTCCGGAAGCTCCGCTTCTTCCGTTTCGATCGTGAAATAAAAGTTATTCTTGAAGTAATAGCTCGCAGATTGTTTATTTTTTTCGAGAAACACAGGCGCCGGATAGAGCGCCCGCGCGCGCCGCAGCCGCTCGCCTATTTTGCTCAACGTGCGGTTGGAAAGCGGCTGTTCTTGATCATCATAATCCACCGGCGGCTCTTCCAAGACTCGGTCGAGCCACTGCACCAACGGTTTAATAAACGACGTGCCCGCCTCGGTGAAGATAAACTGCAACTTGGGAAATGCGTCCAGTAGGCCGCTGGTAAACAACGACACCAGACTCATCTGACCCTCTTGCGGCGCGAAGATGTAAAGCCCGTCGCGTTGAAAGGGCAATAGATTGCTGATGCGATGACCATGCTGCACGTTATGCAAATAGATTGGCGCCCCCAACTGTTCGGCCCTTTGGAAGAACGGCCAAAGCTCGCGGTGACTTCCTAGCGGTTCGCTATAGGGATGATCCTTGACTGGATAAACCTTATCGAGCACCACCGAACAAAAACCCTGCTCCAGCGCCCATTCCATTTCCGTAATCGCTCCGGAAACATCTTGCAGGGGAATCAATGCCGCGCCCAAAATCCTGCCGGGGAATTTTTTCATCAATCTAAGCAGCGCTTCATTGTGCGAGCGCGCCATCGCGCACGCCAGCGCGGGTTCGATCAGATAAGACCACCAGCCGGAAAACTGCGGCAAAACAACCTGCTGCTCGATCCCCAAACGGCCATCATAATCTTGCATGCGCGAGTCCGGATCCCACAGACTCTTGAACATTGCGCCGGAACCGGGGGCGAGCAACGGGCTCGTACCATCAACTTCCGCAGGATAGCCGGGAAACTCGACGTTCGTGTAAAGATCCTGCTCGTCAAACCTAAGCTCGGGCTTCACAGCCGCGAGCCTGCCGCCGATGCCGTCAAACGCGTCGCGTGGCATCAGATGGGTGTCGCAATCGATGATCACCGGTACCTCCAACAAAGAACTTCTTTGTTTATAAGGTTCGGGCGATGACTAAGTCAAGTTTTGCCAGAAGCCAGTAGTGACTCCTTTTGTGGGTAGTGTGACTACTGGACGAGATAAAAGCGAGGAAGATTCTTCGCTCTGCCAGACTGTGTGAAAACAGCGTTCATGGTTCGACTAAGTCTCACCACGAACGCTGTGGTCTCATTAAAAATTGAGTACTTATCCGTTCGCCCTGAGCAGCGTCGAAGGGCTCCGAGAGAGTTTTCACACAGTCTGTTGCTCAGAATGACACCTGTGGAGTTGTCATCCTGAATTCTTCGACCCTGCTCAGGATAAACTGCGTGAAAAATCTGATTTTGAAATTGACTCACTACCCAGAATCCAGGAGGCGAACCGACGCTCGCCTCCTGGATTGCCTATTGTGCGGGAATTTTGGGGAAAGGTATTTGAGTCAAATTTCAGTCCCGGCCGTAACCCAATCCACGGCGGTTCCAATCGTTGTTCCAGGAGCCGTTGCCCCAACCCCACCAACCGGGATTGTCGCGATCCGATCGACCCCGGTCGTTACCCCAACCACGGTTGTTGTAACCATAGCGATCGAGGTCGCGGCGCAGCTCGCCGTAATCTTCGCGCAGCTCTTGACGGCTCTCTGCGACTTCCCGTCCGCTCTGTCTCGCTTCATTGCGCAGTCGTTCGATCTCAGAGCGGCTGGCGCCGCGTCTGTAGGCTCTCTGCAGTGCCTCGCGGTCACGGCTGTATTCGCGCACATCCTTGTGAAGATCCGCACGATCCTTCTGGATTTCCCGGTGATTTTGATCAATTTCGCGGCGCGCCGATTCGCGCCGCGACTGGTCGTGCCGGCCACGCTGATCCGCCCATGCCAATCCTGCATCGACGAGCGCCATTAGAGAGAAAATTCCCGCGGTTAGAAAGGTTATTGCGGTTTTCTTGTTCATAAGTTTTCTCCTCCTCGGCCTTATAGACGGCGCGATAAAACAAATGTTAACTTTCGCGGCGCATTTTTTGGTTCCGATGGGAAATTTGCGTAAGCTGACGAAGCGTGTGACGGGTCATTGCTCCGACCCCCCGCCCTCCCCGACGCCACGCCCAGTTCAGAGTTGTTTCCACCCTATCTGGGCGCTAAAGTGACAAAAAGTTATTCGCTCTGACACAGGAGTATGCCCGTGGCCAACAATCCCGCTTATGATCCGACCGATCAGCGCTACTACGACCCAAAAGACCTGCGCTCGGAAGTCGAGCGGGTCTTCAGTTTGTGCGCCGATTGCCGGATGTGCGTCAAATACTGCGGCAGCTTTCCCACCATGTTCGACGCCGTCGACGAGTATTGCACCGAGGGCAAATACGCCGAAGTCGACACCAAAAAACTCAAGACCGAGGATGTCAGCAAAGTCGTCGATCGCTGTTTCCAATGTAAACTTTGTTACATCAAATGCCCTTATACGCCCGGCAATCACGAGTGGGCGATCGACTTTCCGCGCTTGATCGCGCGTGCCAAGGCGCAAGAAGTAAAAAAGAAAGGCGTGCCATTGGTCGACAAACTGCTCGGCAATCCCGATCTCGTCGGCAAGATCGGCACGGCGACAGCGCCGCTGGCGAACTGGGGCAGCGAAAATCCGCTCAATCGCAAGTTAATGGAAAGCGTGGTGGGTATTCACAAGGACAAGAAGCTGCCGTCCTTCGCGTCCAAAACATTCGCCGCGCAATTCGACAGCCAGCGCACGGCGCCGCAAGGCGAACCCATAGCGAAGGTTGCCTTTTTTTCCACTTGCTATGTCAATTACAACCAACCGGAGATCGGTACGGCCACGCTGGAGGTCATGGCGCGCAACAACGTCGACATCGTCTTCGCCTACGACCGCTGCTGCGGCATGCCGTTGTGGCATAACGGCGACATGGATGGCGCCATCGAATCAGCCAAAATAAATGTCGCGAGCTTACTGAGTCATGTCCAAGATGGCCGGGCGGTGATCGCGACCAATCCCACCTGTTCCCAGATGATCCGCGTCGAGTACCCTCGCCTGCTGGGCAGTGACGACGCTAAAAAAGTCGCCGCCAAGACCATGGACCCGATGGAGTTTCTCGCCAGGCTTGCCGCGGAAGGCAAGCTCAACAAAGACTTCAAAACCGGCGCGGGCGATATCAGTTACCACATCCCCTGCCATCTGCGCGTCCAGAACATCGGCTACAAGACGCGCGACGTTTTGGCGCTACTGCCCGACACCAACGTGAAGGTCGTCGAGGAGTGCTCCGGCCATGACGGCACATGGGCTTTCAAGAAGGAGAACTTCGCGCAGTCCCTCAAGTACGGCAGCAAGGCGTTTCAGCAGATGGCGGAAGGTAATCCACGGACAACCTGTTCCGATTGCCCGATGGCGGCAATCCAGATCGAGCAAGGCAATGGTCATCAGCG
>Ga0193717_1001236_pt1 | contig 15811 bp, 6 predicted proteins | sample U2c2metaG_FD_145900 | JGI IMG/M metagenome (GOLD analysis project Ga0193717, IMG submission 145900) | Soil microbial communities from a riparian zone of the East river system, Colorado, United States - U2c2 | ecosystem: Environmental > Terrestrial > Soil > Riparian zone | place: USA: East River... | reverse complement strand
GAATTGTGGCCGTACTTCTCAGCGGCTCCGGGCGTAGCTGCGTCCTTCCCTGGTCGTGGTGAGGTGTGTCAAGGGTCGAACTTGTTCGAGCCCGAAGGGCCGCGAAGCGCCCTTGACTCACCTCACCGCGACTAGCAAACTCACGCAGCCCGGCGACGCGAACCACATCCACCTACCGGCCCGCGAACCACCCCCACCCGACGCACCGGTGTTACGGCTGGCGGGTTAGGGCTTTGGCTACTTCCTCCAGTACTACGAGGTTGCGGCCATACGTTACTGCGGTAGGTACAGCGGCTGGGACGATTGCGCGGTCTTCTGGGATGCCTGTGCAAAGGACGAAGACGTCGCCCTCGTGGTCCTCGAGGAGTCGGCCGAGGGCGGCGCGCATCCACGGAGTACGGACTGCGTCTTGGATTGCGACGACCAGCGGGCGGCCGATCGCGGCGGCTTGGGCGGCCGACAGGGCGTCGGCGTCTTCGCCGCGCAGGACGACGCCGTCCGACCCCCGAGCGATCCGCGCGAACACCTCGGGAAGGCCGCTGAAGTAGGGGTTCCAGGCTGGGTGCAGTCCCTGCGTCAGATCCACCACGTACGGCGATCCGCCGAGTGCCGTGAATTCTTGCCCAGCCACCGTCCGTGCCGCCACCTCGCGGATCGGCGCACCGTCGAGCCCGGGCTGACGGGTCCTTTGAGCAAGGGCTGCAGCGAGTTCACGGACCCGCCGGGCCGCGTCAGCCAGCCGGGTGGCGTCCAGTGATCCGTTGCCGACGGCATCGACCAGGCGCGCGGTCAGTGCCTGCGGATCCGCTTCGCCGATCGCGATCATCGCCAGGTCGGCCCCGGCCCTGATCGACGCGACCGCGGCATCCTCGATCGACCGGGTCGCGGTGATCGCCTGCATCTCCAGCGCATCGGTGGTGATCACCCCGGTGAAGCCGAGTTCTTCCCGCAGCAATCCGTGCAGGATCCGGTGAGACAACGTGGCCGGCTGATCGTCGTACGCGGAGAAGATGATGTGGGCGCTCATGATGACGTCGGCGCCGGCGTCGATCGTGGCCTTGAACGGCGCCAGTTCGACGGCGGTGACCTCCTCGATCGAACGGTCCACCCGTGGCAGGGCGAGGTGGGAGTCGACCGCGACGTCGCCGTGGCCCGGGAAGTGCTTCGGGCAGGCGGCGATGCCGGCCTGGTGGACGCCCTCGACGAAGGCGACACCGTGCCGTGAGACGACGCCGGCCGTCGTACCGAAGGATCGGGTCGAGATCACCGGGTTCGCCGGATTGCTGTTCACGTCGACCGACGGGGCCAGCATCAGGTCGATGCCGAGTGAGGCGAGGGTCGCCGCGGCGTCCCGGGCCGAGGCTCGGGTCAGGTCCAGGTCGTCGAGCGCGCCTAGCGAGCGGGGCGAGGCCAGCGGCCACGGGTTCGCGGGGGCGAGGTGACTGAATTCGCCGCCTTCGTGATCGATCGCGATCAGCAGGTCCGGCCGTTCCGCCCGCAGGGACGCGGTCAGGGCGGTGACCTGTTCGGCGTCGGCGACGTTGCGGGTGAACAGGATGACGGCACCCAGACCGTCGGCGACGGCTCGCCGTAGGTCGTCCGGGGCGGTGGTTCCGGTGAAGCCGACGATCAGCGCGCCGGCGGCGTCACGATCCACCGACTGGGGCTCGGAGGCGGAGAAGGTCTTCGACTGTTCAGTCATCCGGACACCCTCTCCTGTCCAGCCCTCGGAACACCAGTCCGAGTCTGCGTCGGAACCTTCCTCACCTCGACGCCTGTAGGTCATCCGAGGTTCGCCTGCCGACGCGACGGTGGGTGGGTAATCGATTCCACACGACTGTTACGGAGCCCGCCCATGCCCGTCACACCCATCAGCCGCCGGACCCTGCTGGCGGCCTCGGCCGCGACCGCAGCCGGGATCAGCGCTCTGTCGGCCGGTTCAGCAGCCGGCTCTCCCGTTCCGGTCCCGTCCGGTGGACCGGCCCAACCGCTCGGCGATCCGTTCACGCTCGGCATCGCCTCCGGCGACCCGGACTACAAGAGCGTGGTGCTCTGGACCAAGCTCGCCCTCGATCCACTGGCCACCGACGGCCTGGGCGGAATGCCCAGCCGCCGCTACTCGGTCCAGTGGCAACTCGCCCTCGATCCACAGATGCGCAAGGTCGTCCGGGCCGGTGTGGTCTCGGCGGGACCGGAGTCCGCGCACGCAGTCCACGTCGAGGTCAGCGGCCTGCTGCCGGGTCGCGAGTACTTCTACTGGTTCCGTTGCGAGCGGCACCTGTCTGAGGTCGGCCGCACGGTGACCACGCCCTTCCCCGGCACCTACGGCTCTCCCCTGGCCATGTCGTTCGTCTCCTGCTCGAACTTCCCCGCCGGCTACTTCACCGCCTATCGGCGAATGGCCGAGGAGCACCCGTCGCTGATCGTTCACCTGGGCGACTACATCTACGAAGGGGCCGGTGGTACAGGGGACCGGACGCACTCCCCTGCCAAGGAGATCTGGACCCTGGCCGACTACCGGGTGCGGCATGCGCAGTACCGTGCCGACCCCGACCTGCAGGCCGCGCACCAGGTGGCACCGTGGGTCGTCGTCTGGGACGACCACGAGTTGGAGAACAACTACGCCGACGAGATCCCGTCGCCTCCCGGGCAGGCAGGCTTCCTGGAGCGGCGCGCGGCGGCGTACCGGGTCTACTACGAGAACATGCCGCTGCGGCGCAGCAGCATTCCGAGTGGCATCGACATGCAGATCTACCGGCGGATCCAGTGGGGTCGGCTGGCGGCGTTCCACATGCTCGACACCAGGCAGTACCGCAGCGACCAGGCCTGCAACGACACCACCTCGGACTGCCCGGCCGCGCTCGACCCGGCCCGGTCGATCACCGGTCCGCAGCAGGAGAAGTGGTTGCTGGACGGCCTCGGCCGGTCCTCCGCCACCTGGGACGTGATCGGACAGCAGGTGTTCTTCGCCGCCCGCGACTTCACCGCCGGACCGGCGGTCAGCTTCAGCATGGACGCCTGGGACGGGTACGTCGCGTCGCGGCAGCGGATCCTCGACGGCATCCAGCAGCGCAGGGTGAAGAACCCGGTCGTACTGACCGGCGACGTCCACAAGCACTACGCGAACGACCTCAAGGCCGACTTCCGCAACCCGGACTCGGCCACCGTCGGCGTCGAACTGGTGACCACCTCGATCACCTCCGGCGGCGACGGCACGGCCACGCCGACGGCCGGCGAGCTCCAACTGCTGGCCGAGAACCCGCACATCAAGCTGGTGAGCAATCAGCGCGGCTACGTCAGCACCCGGATCGAGCGCGACAGCCTGCGCGCCGACTTCAAGGTGCTGCCGCACGTCACGACTCCCGGAGCCCCGATCTCGACCCGGGCGTCCTTCGTGGTCGAAGCAGGTTCGCCGGGCCTCAACCAGGTCTGACCCGCTCTGACAGGAACCGCCATCCGGCCGCTGGGCCGGATGGCGGTTCTCTCTTTCCCCGGCCGTCACTGATAGCAAGATCCGCCCTGTCCGTGCCCTGCCGACGCCATCGTTGTCAGCCTTTGTCATGGCAAATGTATGGCCCTCCCGTGCGGGAGGATGGCCAAAGTCCGTGATCGAGCTCTCGCTGAATCGGCCGGTTACGGATAACGTTGTCTCTCGACCTTGACCGCTCTCGACGGAGCCAGATGACCGTGACCGCACAGCGCACTCCGCACTCGCACTGACAGGGGAACCATGAGCGACGAGGCAACGGCTGTTCTCGGCATCGACATCGGCGGCACGAAGATGGCCGCCGCGATCGTGTCCGCGGACGGCGAGATCCTCACCGGAGACCGGATCCAGACGCCGCCCGGCGACGCGGACCAGGTCTTCGCCGCGCTGGGCGAACTGATCGGCCGGGTGCAGGGCGACCTGAGCCCGGCCGCGGTCGGGATCGGCTCGGCCGGGCCGCTCGACCAGAAGCACGGTCTGGTCTCGCCGGTCAACATCGCCGGCTGGCGGAACTTCCCCCTCGTCGACCGGGTCCGGGCGCTGGTCGGTGACGTGCCGGTGGAACTGGGCGTGGACGGGCACTGCTTCGCGCTCGGCGAGTTCTGGACCGGTGCCGGACGCAACGTCGACAACCTGCTCGGCATCGTGGTGTCGACCGGTGTCGGCGGCGGCATCGTGGTCGAGGGGAGGCCGCTGCTCGGGCAGTCCGGGAATGCGGCGCACCTCGGGCACATGGTGGTGGACCTGGACGGCGAGGCCTGCGCGTGCGGGTCGTACGGGTGTGTCGAGACCTACGCGAGCGGGCCACGGATGGTCGCCCGGGCCCAGCGCAAGGGCTGGCGGCCGACCGAGACCGTGGACGCAGCCGTGCTGTCGGCAGACGCGGCGGCCGGCGACGGGATCGCAGTACAGGTTTTCGATGACGGCGCTCAGGCTCTTGCCGCGGGCATCGTTGCGACCGCCGTCACGGTCGACCTGACCACCGTCGTGATCGGCGGCGGGGTGGCGAAGGCCGGCCCGGTGCTGTTCGACCCGGTCCAGCGCTGGGTGAAGCGGCTCGCGCAGCTCCCTTTCGTCGCCGACCTCACCGTCGAGCCGGCCCAATTGGACAACGCCGGCCTGCTCGGAGCGGCCCGGCTGGCCTGGGACGCCCTCCGGTAACCCTCTGCACACACTCCTGCCGCGCGGAAAGGGGTCTCCCGCGCAATTTTGTGCAATTTTTACCCAATTGCCAGGAACCCTGTAACGACCACCCCTGTCCACCCGATGCAACGGATGGATGGGGTGGGGGCACGTCATCCAAGGGCAATCAGGGGGGCCTGCCTGCCAGGGATTGACCGTACGCGTGTGCGGCGGAGAGGAAACTCTCCGCCGCTCGCGCGGACAGCTCAGCCGTACGCATGTCCAAACAGTGTTGTCCGGGGCAACACTCGACCGTAGGGACAGGTCCTGATGGACGTGGTCGTACTACTGATGCTCGGCCCTCTGATCGCGGTCGCCGCGGTCAGCACCGCCGTCGCTGCCGGCTCCCGTGGGAACGGGCCGGACCTGGGCGACGTCGGATCCGTCTGGGCCGTGTTTGCCCTGCTCATCAGCGTGACCAGCGCCCACGGGCTGCTGCGCCGAGGAGTCAGGGGTGCGATCGATCCTCAGGAGGGATGAGGATCGACGCGGGTTCTGCACCGCGGACGGTGGGCGTGGTGGTAGCGGGAGGCTGCCATCGCGCACAAACCCCCGTCCACGGTGCAGAACCGACGTCCCGGGGTACTCCGGGACGCGAGGCCGGCCCAGATCCGTGCCGGCCGGGATTCGTCTGCCGGTCAGTTGAGTTCTAGCGCGGCGAACATGCCGGGCTCGTAGGAACCTCCCGGGTTGCGCACGATCACGCCCATCCGGTTGGCCGCGTTGATCATGGCGACCACGCAGACCAGTGCGCCGACCTGGTCATCGTCGTAGTGCTTGCGCACCGCGGCCCAGGTCTCGTCGGACACGCCCTGGTGGGCGTCGGCGAGCCGGGTGCCCTCCTCGGCGAGCGCCAGCGCCGCTCGCTCGGCCTCAGTGAACACGCTGGACTCGCGCCAGGCGGCGACCAGGTGGAGCCGGACAGAGGTCTCCCCGGCGGCCGCGGCCTCCTTGGTGTGGAAGTCAACGCAGAAACCGCAGCCATTGATCTGGCTGACGCGCAGTTCCACCAGTTCCCGCAGAGGTTTCGGCAGCGCCGACTGCTCCAGGGCCAGCGCAGTGTTGTAGAACCGCTTGGAGACCTTCGCGGCGGTCGGGCTGTCGAACAGGTTGAAACGGGGCTCCATGACATCGTCCTCACTAGTGGAGTTGCACTGACGAACACAAGATGCCGGCCACCCGATCGACGTGACAGCGCGGTGGTGTGACGTGAGCCACCGATCTTCGGTGTCACAAACCGGTGGGATCCGGCGTCTTGTGGGCGGCACAGTCGAGAGTGAGGAGTCACCTATGCCGGACCCTGGTACTGCGGCATTCGTTGCCCACCGCAACCTGCTCTTCACGGTCGCCTACGAGATGCTCGGGTCGGCCGCAGACGCGGAGGACGTTCTCCAGGAGACCTGGTTGAAGTGGGCGGGCGTCGATCTCGACACGGTGAGGGACCAGCGCGCGTACCTGGTCCGGATCACCACCCGCCAGGCGCTGACCCGCCTGCGTACGCTCGGCCGTCGCAAGGAGTCCTACGTCGGCTCCTGGTTGCCTGAGCCGTTGCTCACCGCGCCGGATGTGGCCGAGGACGTGGAGTTGGCAGAAAGCGTCTCGATGGCGATGCTCCTAGTACTGGAGACCCTCGGACCGACGGAGCGGGCGGTGTTCCTGCTGCGCGAGGTTTTCGCTCTGGAGTATGACGAGATCGCGGAAGCCGTCGAGAAGAGCCCGGCCACGGTTCGCCAGATCGCCCACCGCGCGCGAGCCCATGTCGCCGCGCGCCGGCCTCGCGGAGTCGTCTCTCCGGCCGAGACCCGCGGTGCGCTCGAGGCGTTCCAGCGAGCAGTCCACACAGGCGATCTGCAGAGCCTGCTGGACATCCTCGCGCCCGAAGTCGTCCTGATGGCTGACGGTGGCGGAGTCAAGCAAGCCTTGCGGCAGCCCATCGTGGGAGCCGACAAGGTGGCCCGCTTGCTGGCCGCCGGCTCGAACCTGGTCAACGCCGAGATGTCCGCAGTGCAGGTCAATGGCTCCCCTGCTCTGCTAGTCCGGCTCAACGGAGAGACCGACGGCATCATGGCGATGCGAATCGACGACGGCCTCGTCACCGGCCTGTACTTCGTCCGCAACCCCGAGAAGCTGTCCCACCTCGAGCACGAAACCACCGTGAGCCGCTGACTCCAGACGTCAGGCTTTGAGCCAGTCGGGTTCGGGGAGCAGGGCGCGGTCCAGTTTGCCGCTGTCGTCCAGGGGGAGTTCGTCGACCGGGATCAGGTCCACCGGGACCAGGTAGATCGGTAGTTCCTTGGTCAGGTCCAGCATCAGGCGGGCCAGTACTGCGGGATCGTCGTCTTCAAGTACGACGTAACCGAGCAAGCAGGTCTCACCGGCCGGCGCTGTACAGGCGATGACAACCGCATCCGTTACCCCGGGCAGATCCGCGAGTACGTGCTCGGTCTCGCCCGGCTCCACGCGGTGGCCGCGGATCTTCACCTGGTCGTCGACGCGACCCAGGTAGTCCAAGGTGCCGTCGGTGCGCCACCGGCCGAGGTCGCGGCTGCGGTAGAGCCGCCCGCCCGGATTTGCTGGGTCACTCACGAACGCGGCCTCGGTCTCGTCCGGTCGTCCGAGGTAGCCCTGGGCAACGGCCACACCACCGAGGTGGATCTCCCCGATCGCGCCGACCGGTACCGACCGGAGTGCCTCGTCGAGGAGCCGGACCACGACGCCATCGATGGGACGGCCGATCGACGGCCGGTCCTCGGCGGGATCGACCTGGTGGATCGTCGCGACCACCGACGCCTCGGTCGGGCCGTACTCGTTGTACAGGGCGATATCCGGATGCGCCTCCAGGAACTCCCTGATCCCGTGCGTCAGCACCATCGCCTCGCCACCGGCCACGACCTCCCGCAGCGCGGGTAGTTTCGGCATCTCGGGCATGGTCGCGAGCAGCGCGGTCAACGGGGTGAAGGTCATGAACAGCCTTTCGACCTCGTACTCCGCGAGCGCGGCGACCACCGCATCCGGGTCGTACCGGTCGTCCTCGCCGATCAGTACCAGCGCGGCGCCCGACGCGAGCGCGGTGAACATCTCCTCGACGTGCACGTCGAACCCGAACGAGGTCCACTGCAAGGTCCGCAGCGACGGCCGGGTCCGCAGGTACTGACGGACCAGATTGACCGGGCCGCGATGCGGAACCGCGACGCCCTTCGGGTTGCCCGTCGAGTCGGACGTATAGATGCAGTAGGCAACATCATCTGCCGCTGCCCGAACCGGCGGAGCCTGGTTGGCGCGCGCGTCGCCGTCCACGGCCGCGACCGGAACCAGCTTCAGGCTAAGGCGATCCGCCAGCGCCGCGTCATCCCCGACGAGCGCGACCGCTCCCGCGTCGGAGGTCATGTAGGCCCACCGCGACTCCGGTACGCCGGGGTCCAGCGGCAGGTAGGCTGCACCGGACTTGAGCACAGCCAGTACTGCGACGACGAGTTCCGTGCCACGGGCGACCCGGATGGCGACGAGTTGCCCCGGCTTCACGCCGAGGTCGACCAACTGCCACGCGATCGCATTCGACCGGCGATCCAGTTCGGCGTACGTCAGGTCGCGATCCCCGTGGATCAACGCGGTCGCGTCGGGCGTCCTCGCCACCTGCTGCTCGAACATCGTGTGCAGGCCGCTGAGTTCCCCAGCCACCACGGCGTTCCGGCGTACGCGGCCGATCGGTCCGGTCTTCGGGGCCAGGCCTTCGAGCTCCTGGAGTTCCTGCCGGTCGGAGTCGATCGGGATCATGAGTTCCGGAAGGGACAACTCGGGCTCGGCGGTGGCGCGACGCAGTACGGCCTCGAGGTAACCGAGGAGTCGCTTGATGCTGGACTCGTCGAAGAGCCCGTCGCGGTAGTCCGCGGTGCAGCTGATGCCGGCGGGGTGATGCGCGAGCGTGAGCCGGAGGTCGAGCCCGGGCGTGAGCTCGTCATCACCGGCTTCGAACTCGACCAGTACCAGGAACAACGGGTCCTGCTCGAACACCCCGAGATCGACCGAGGCATGATCGAACGCGCCGGTCGTTGCCTCCCGCACCCGCTGCGCCAACTCCCCGAGATCCGGCTCCCCCGACAAATCAACCCGCAACGGCAACGGATGAAAGCTCTGAGCCACGTTGGAGCCCTGGGCAGCTGTCTCATCATTGCTCTGCGCAATGGTCTTGTTGCTTTGTGCAACCGTTTCGAGGTTCGGTGCCGCAGTCGTGTTCGCGGTGCCGGGTCGCCGCAGCGCCGCAGTACCGATCGTGATGTCGTCCTGGGCAGCGAACCGTCCCAGCACCGTGCCTACAGCCGCGAGCATCGTCATCAACGGACTGACACGACGATCCCGGCTGAACGCGAACACCGCGTCACCAAGCTCCGCGTCCAGCTCGTGAACGTACTTGGCCGCGCCTTCGCTAGCCGTCGGCCGCGGCCGATCCGTCGGCAACACCAACGGCTGCGCGCCACTCAACGCACCCTGCCAGTACTCCAGATCCCGGGTCCGCCGCGCCACCGCCTCAGCTTTCGCCTCTTCGGCCCGTACTGCGTCCTCCGCCTCGGCCCGCGCTAGTTCCGCAGCTTGTACGGCGTCATCAGCTTTGGCGCGTGCAGCGTTCCTGGATCCCGCCTTTGCCTTGTCCACCACAGCCTGTACTGCGGACGCTCCGGGCGCGACTGGCTCCGAGGTCTGGGAATCGGCGCCTTCGGACGGCGTGTCCTGCGTCGCCTCGTTCAGGATTGCGAGCTGTTCACGCATGAGCTTGGTAACGCCGTCGACCAACTGACCCGCGACCCGCAACTGCTGCGACATCAACGCCGCCATGCCGGAACCAGGAAGATCCGCCTCACTGGTCGCGGACGCGGCAGCATCCACCTTCGCCGCCAACTCCGCCAACCCAGACCCCAGAACCGCTAACGCCACCCGCGAATCCTTCGGCCCTTCAGCGCCGGGCAATTGCGCGTGGGCGGACGCCTGCTCCCCAACCGCCTGGTCGCGCTCACCTTCGGCCTGTTCGGCGGGCCGCAGCAGATCAAGTGGATCAACCGCACCAGCAACGTTGCGTGAGGCAACCGCCGACGCGAGCTTGTGCGGCGTATCCAGCTCGTCGAAGAGCTCACTCACCGCAACCTGCACGCCGTACCGCTGCCCGACCTCCTCCACCACCCGCAGCATCGAAAGCGAATCCGCACCCAACTCGACGAACGTGTGATCCACCGTCACGTCGTACGGATCAAGCCCCAACTGCTCCCCCGTCAGATCAAGCACAACCTCCAACGACGCCCGATAAACCTCCCCAGCCCCAACCAACCCCTGGCCAACGCCCCCAACCCCGGCACGCTCGTCCACCTCGCCGTTTACACCGGCGACCGCAAGCGCGGCGCCAGCTCCGCCACCCACATCCCCCTGAGCCCGCACCACCGAAGTCGCCCGCACGACGGCCCCACCGCCAGCCGGCTCGCCTTCACCCGACCCACCCCGGGGACCAGCCTCGGCCGACCCATCCCGGACAACCTCAGCCGCCCTCAACTCGGTCGCCCTGCCGTCCGCGTCCTCACCACCAGCCGGCTCGCCCTCAGCGTCAGCCGTTACGCCGGCGCGCGCCGCGACAACCTGCTCACCCTTCACGACCGCCTCAGGAACACCCGCCTGCGCTAACGGCTCCGCACCCGCTGTCGACTCGGAAGCACCTGTTTCCGTCTTCGCAGTCGCCTCAGCAGCGACGCCCAGCTCCGCAACCTCAACCGCCTCGCCAGCATCCGCGCCCGCTTCCGCCTGTCCGCTCGTCTCGGGAGCGGCGTCTGCCTCTCCGCCCTCGACCAACTGACGAGCGTCCGCCTCGGCGGCAACCGGTGCGGCTGTCTCTACGTCCGGCGCTTCGGGAGCATCGCCTTCCGCCTCGGTCGCTTCGGGAGCATCGCCTGCCGCCGCGACCTGCAGCGCCTCGGTGGGTGGTGTGTGGGGGGCGTCGGTGTGGTCGTCGGCCGGGATGGTGAAGGGGGACTGCTCGGGTTCAGGTTGTTCTGGCTCGGGTGCGATGAAACCGTTGGAGGCCGGCGGGTCGAGGGGGATCCGCTTGAACGCGGCACCGGACCGTTCGAGTGGGCGGTTCTCGGCCGGCATCGGCGGTGCGAGGCGCGTGGCCGGATGGGCGGGAACGCCGATCGGGTGGTGCACCCGCCGGAACGGGTACGTCGGCAACGGCACCCGGCCGCTGTCCGCATAGACCCGCGACCACGCGATCTCAGTGCCCTGCAGATACAGATCCGCGAGCCCGTTCATCGTCGCGAGCACAGGATCCTGACCGAGGCGCTGCGTCGGGATCCAGGTGCTGTTCGGCGCGATCCGGCGACCTGCGGGGCTCAGTACGGCGTCCGGGCCAAGCTCCAAGAATCGTCGGCAACCAGCAGCAGTCAACGCCTCCACCGCATCACCGAACAGCACCGGCTGACGCAGCTGCCCGACCAGGTAGTCCGCATCGAGCATCGTCCCGCTCTCGAGCAGTTCACCCGACCAGCTCGACACCATCGGCATCCGCAGCGGCTTGAGCGAGACCTCCGCCACCGCCGCCGCGAAGTCCTCGAGAATCGGATCCACCAGCGAGCTGTGGAAGGCCCGATCCACATCCAGCCGCTGCCAAGCGACCTCCAGCCGATCCAGCTGTTCGGCCAACTGCCCGACGATCACCTCGGACCCGGTCAGCACGAACGACTGCGGACCGTTGCCGGCGGCAATCTCCACTCCAGGCGTCTGCGCCAGCTCACGCACCCGGTCCGCGTCGGCCCGGACCGCCACCATCGCGCCCGGTGCGGTGCCACGCTGCATCAGCTCGCCGCGCTTGGCAGTCAGCCGTACTCCGTCCGCGGGCGACATCGCACCCGCCACGCACAACGCGGCGTACTCCCCCACGCTGTGCCCGACCACCAACGCCGGCTGCACACCGAACGACTGCCACAGCCTCGCCAACGCCAACTCGAACGCGAACAACGCCGGCTGCGCGGTCTCGGTCGGCCAGACGCCTTCGGACGAACCAGCCGCGGTCAGCAGCAGTTCGAGCAAGCTTCCGCCGAACTCCTCGGCGTACACCCGGTCGCATTCGTCAAGCACAGAACGGAAAACCGGGAACCGTACAGCGAGCCCGGCCGCCATCCCGCGACGAGCCGCGCCCTGGCCGGTGAAGGCGTAACCGAGTGGCCCGGGACCACCTCGTGGTACTTCGGCTGTCTGGGCTGTGGACAGCGCCTCGGCGAGCTCGGCCTCGGAACCACCCGCCACAGCAAGGCGGTGACGATGTGCCGGGCGGCCGAGCGCCGCAGTACCGGCGAGGTCGATGAGGCGGTGGCCGGTGCCGTGGTCGAGGTCGGCGCGGAAGAGGTCGGCGAGTTCGCTCAGGCCGTCGCGGTCGGGCGCGGACAGCGCGAGGACGACCGGGCCGTCGTCGCCGCGGCGGATCTGCCGGGGTGCCTCTTCGAGGATGACGTGTGCACTGGTGCCTCGGGCATCGAGTGCGCTGACGCCCGCGCGCAACGGCGTACTAGCTTCCCATTCGCGGACCTCGGTGCCGATCACGAACGGGCTGCCGGTCAGCGGGAGGTCGGGGTTGGGCTGCGCGTAGTTGATGGTCGGGACCAGCGTGCGGTGCTGCAGCATCAGGACGGTCTTGATCAGCCCGGCCATGCCGGAAGCGCTGTCCAGGTGCCCGATATTGGGCTTCACCGAGCCGATGGTGCAGAACCCGACCTGGTCGGTGCGACGACGCAGTACCGACGCAAGCGCGCGGAACTCGGCCGAGTCGTCGGCGGCGGTCCCGGTCGCGTTGGCCTCGATGTAGCTGATCGATTCGGCCGCGACACCGGCCTTCTCCAGTGCGCGTTCGACCAGTTCGACCTGGCCGCCTTCGTTGCTGACGGCGGATCCGCGGATCACGGCGTAAACGGTGTCGCCGTCGGCAATCGCCTGGTCGAGTCGCTTCAGCAGGACGGCCGCGACCCCGTTGCCGCCGACGGTTCCGTCGGCGCCGGCATCGAACGCCCGGACATGCCCGCTCGGCGACAGGATCGACCCAGGGCTGGCGTGATAACCCGTTGCCTGAGGCACATGTACTGCGGCGGCGCCGGCCAAGGCCAGATCCGCGTCACCACTGCGCAACGCCTGGCACGCAAGGTGAACCGCCACCAACGAAGAGGACCAAGCCGCCTGTACGCCGATCGCGGGGCCGGTCAATCCGAGCCGGTAGGCGACTCTGGCCGCGAGGTAGTCGGTCGGCTGGTTCTGCTGGGTGTAGAGGTTCATCCCGGAACCGGCGAAGATGCCGATCCGCCCGGAAGCTCCGGCATGACCACCGTGCTCGAGCGCCTGCTGGCAAACCTCGAGGAACAGCCTTTGTGCGGGGTCGGTGAGTTCGGCCTCACGCGCACTCAGCCCGAAGAAGGCAGCGTCGAACGACTCCACGTCATCCAGCGCACCGCTGACAGCGACAAGCTCCTCATCCCCGAAAGCGTCGGCCCCCCCGGTCTGCGCGAGTTCGTCCGAGCTGAAGCGGCGGATGCTCTCAACCCCACCGACAAGGTTGTCCCAGAACTGCTCAAGCGTCTCGGCACCGGGGAACCGCGCCGCCAAACCAACAATCGCCACCGGCTCCCCAACCGGAGCCTTGGCCCCAACCCGCCCCCGAGCCCCAACCCGAGCAACCCGCTCCCCACCAACCACCGAACCAGCACTCGCCGCAGCCGCACCCCCCTCAACTCCCGCGACAAGCTCGCCAACCCTTTCCGCCGATTCCGCCGATCCCACGGCCGGCTGCCCATCAGCAACCACGCCCCCTGGCGCATCCCCCTCGGACACCTCGCCAGCACCAGACTCCTCGCCTGCACCGGACTGCTCGCCGGCGTCGGACTGCTCGCCTGCACCGGCGGCCAGATCGCCAACCTCTAACTCCTGACCACGATCGCCCTCGGCGGACCCAGACTCAGGCTGGGCGGACGGGGGCTCCGCAGACTCGGCGGACTCGGCCTCGGCAAACTCGGCCACTGACTCAGGCGCAGACTCGGCCGACTCCGACTCAAGCTCGGTCGACTCAGGCTTGGTCGACTCAGGCTTGGTCGACTCCGACTCAGCTTCGGCGGACTCCAGCTCGGGCTCGGCGGCTGCCTCGGCGTCGGCGGCGAGCTCGTTTGGCTCGTCGGCCGTGGCGGCTGCTGTCTCGGCGGATGCGGACTCAAGCTCGGCGGACTCAAGCTCGGCGGACTGGGGCTCCGCGGACTCGGACTCAGCAGACTCGGACTCGGCAGACTCGGACTCGGCCTCCGACTCATGCTCGGCCGCCACAGGCTCGGGCTCGGCGGACTCTGACTCAGGCTTGGCGACGGGCTCAGCGTCGGCGACGGGCTCGGGCTGGTCTGGCTCGTCGGCCGTGGCGGCTGCTGCCTCGGTGGCACTGACAACCGAGTCGCCACGCTCAAGCTCTGCGTCAGGAGTGTCCTCGGCATCCGAGGCAGCGACCGCCGCGTCCGTCGGCTCGATCGCCTCCGTCTCCTCGTCGGCGTGAACCGCTGTCGAAGACGGCTCGACCTGCTCTTCGGCGCTCGCCCCAGCTGACTCGTCACTCGCCTGTACAACAGCTTCGGCAACCGGATCGACGCCTTCTTGATCGAGCTCGGCAACCGCCTCCGCACCTACCTGCTCGATACCGGTCTCGATACCGGCCTGCTCGACACCGACGGCCGGCTCAATGCCCGCCCGCTCGGCCTCAGCAACCGCCTCCGCACCTACCTGCTCGACACCGAGCTCAGCACCTACCTGCTCGACACCGAGCTCAACACCGGCCTGCTCGACACCGACGGCCGGCTCGGTGCCCGCATGCTCAGCCTCGGCAACCGGCTCCGCACCTACCTGCTCCGCCTCGGCAACTGCCTCCTCGCCGTCGTGCTCGGCTGCGAGAGTCTGATCGGCCTCCGACTGGCCGTCCGCCGATTCGGTGGGCTCGACGGGCGCTGCTTCGGTTTGATCGCCATCTGCGTCGTCCGGCTCAGCAGGGTTGTCCTCGGCGACTACTGGAGGTGCTTGGGCGTCGTCGTCATGCGCAACCACCTCGACAGCGTCATCCTGAGCAGCATCCGCTTGGGCAGCATCTTCGTGCGCAGCAATCGCCTGTACCGCGTCGCCCCGGAGTGTGTCCGCCAGGACAGCGTCGTCCTGAACAGCGTCATCCTGGACGGCCTCTACCTGAGCAGCCTGGTCCAGCGCAGCGTCTGCCTGGACGGCGTCGTCATGCGGAGCCTGTATGCCGTCGTCCCGGATCTCGTCGTCCTGAGAAACGTCATCCTGGACGGCGTCTGCCTGAGCAGCCTGGTTCAGAGCAGCGTCTGCCTGGACGGCGTCGTCATGCGGAACCTGTACGCCGTCGTCCTGGATCTCGTCGTTCTGAACAGCGTCGTTCTCCAGAGCGTCCTCATGCGCAGCAGCCGTCGGCGTGGCGTCGGTGGGGCTGGCCTCGGCGACGTCGGCCTCGTCAGGCAGCGGGTCAGCAGCCACAGGCTGAAGCTCGTGAGTTGCAGGCTGCGGCTTGTCTGCGGCAGCCGGCTCATCGGCGGCAGGCGCGGAGGCGTCGGCGGTGAGGGGCGGCTCGGAGGTCAGGTCGTGCTCGACCGGAGGCTGGGTCTCGCCGGTCTCGCCGGTCTCGCCGGTCTCGCCTGCCGGGTCTGCGGCCGGGTCTGCGAGGTCGGCGGCGGCGTCTGCAGTCGGGGTGGCTTCGGCGGTGTGATCGGCGAGCTCAGGAAGGACCTGGGCGGCGGGGTCGGTGTCGGTCGCAGAGTCGGTGGTGTCGGCCGCGCGGTCGGCTTTGTCTGCAGCGGCTTCCTCTACTGCCAGGAGGGCTTCGACGGCGTCTGTCGGCGCGGCGAGGGGGACGTCCTGCGGGTCTGCGTGACGTGAGGCTGGCTCGACGACGAGGGCGGGCTCGGTGTCGGCCGGCGGTGCCTCAGGCGCGCTGGACTGCGGGTCGGATCCGGACTCGGCGAACACCTGCGTGTCGAGCTCAGAGCGCTCGGGCGTGGTGAGCTGCGCGTCGGGCGCTCGCTCGGCGGCCGGTGCGACCTGGTTGGGCGCGATGTCGTCGGCATCGCGCTCGCTCTGGTC
>Ga0193717_1001234_pt1 | contig 15826 bp, 16 predicted proteins | sample U2c2metaG_FD_145900 | JGI IMG/M metagenome (GOLD analysis project Ga0193717, IMG submission 145900) | Soil microbial communities from a riparian zone of the East river system, Colorado, United States - U2c2 | ecosystem: Environmental > Terrestrial > Soil > Riparian zone | place: USA: East River... | reverse complement strand
GTAGCGGTACGTTGTATGGTTTGTATAACTATCTTTTTAGCTTCTTTGGTAGCGGTAAGTTTGGCCTCGTCCACAATATCCTTTATCTGGATCATAGCTTTGGTACGGGCTTCCTCGCGCAACGTATCAACCAGTTGGTTCCTTGCCTCATCGGCTGATAGGCCTGCAATGGTTTCCAGCTGCTGAACATGCGAATTTTTCAGGATCTCTACTTCTTCTTGTTTTTTAACAACTATCTCCGTTTGTTTCTCCAGATTTTTACGGGTGTTGTCCAACTCGCTTTCCTTGCGGTTCATGTTTTCCAGGCGCTGGTTTAATGATTGCTCTTTTTGCTTTACACCGTTTTCGCGCTGGTTAATGTTGTTATTTTTAGTGTTTACTTCCTGCTCATGTTCGGCTTTCATTTGTAAAAACTTCTCTTTGGCTTCCAGTAACTTATTCTTCTTCAGGATCTCGGCGTTGTTTTCAGCATCCTTTAATATCTTTTTCACTTTATTCTGTGCCGATGTTTCCTGGTCTTTAAAAAGCTTCCGTAGCAGGAAGCGGCCAATGATAATGCCAATAATGGCACCTACCAGCAGCCCGATAATAATGTATAATAGTACGTCCATCTTCTTTTAGGGTGTAAGGTTATATAAATAAAAAAACCGCAACTAATTCTTAAGTATCATGTATTTAAAAACTTCTTTTCGGATATTGGAATCATGGGTTACGTTAGTACAAGAGTAACGCATGCCTCTTAGATCCGCTCATATTGAAGCGTTAAGTTTTTAATAGTGAAACCTAAAATTTAACTGCGGCTAAATCTTAAATGTGCTCTGTATATAGGTAAGAACGTTTATTACTTCGAGAAAAATTCGGACAGCAAATGATCCAACTGATAAACCTTTTCGGCAATATCGGTATCTTCAACGGTAACTTTCTTCTCAGCTTTTAATGATGATGTAGCATAATGCAACACACACATCGAAAGCAGATCCTGTTTATCCCTTACCGCGTAATTTTCCTGATATTCCTTTATCCGGTCATTAATCAGCTTAGCCGCCCTGCGTATTATTTCTTCCTCCTCCATGTTTACCTTTAATGGGTAAACCCTGTCAGCAATATTTATTTTTATTGAGATTTCTCCCATTGAGCTTTTCACTTTTTGTATTATTTCTTCAATAATACAATACACTTATCTATTTCTTGCACAAAGTCGTTAATTTTTTGCTTTATGTCAAGACTTTTCTCATTTGTTTCAGAAAATGATTTTGCAAGTTTCAATACACGAAGCTTTTCTTCCAGCTCTTTTGTCTTCCCTTTACTTGCATCAAGGGCAACAGTCAAGGCTTCGCTTTCCAGTTTTAACAGGTCATTTTCCTCCTGTAAAGCAGCACAGAGCTCAATTAACCGCTCGGTCTTGTCTACAATTTTATTTAATTGTTCTGCTACAGAAGGCATGTTTTTTCTAAACGCTAATTTCTAAATCTAAACTCCAAATTAAATATAAATCCCAAATCGAAACTCCGAACTCCAAAATCAAAAACTATTTCCTGATCTCGGCTCCGGCCTCTTTACCTAAGTTATAAATTAATTTTTGCATAATGGCATCAATGGCCTTATCGGTAAGGGTTTTTTCAATATCCTGTATGATAAAACTCAACGCGTATGATTTTTTCCCGGCCGGCAGCTTGTCGCCTTCATAAACATCAAATACACTAACCTCTTTTAACAGCTTACGCTCTGTTTTTTGGGCGATCTGTTTTAACTGACCAAATGAAACGCTTTTATCTATCAGCATGGAAAGATCGCGCCTTACTGCCGGAAACTTGGACACCTCCTCATAAACGATCTTATTTTTGCGCACTGCCGATAACACCAGGTCAAAATTAAAATCGGCATAAAATACCTCTTTATCCATATCCGCTTTTTTCAAAGCAATAGCAGCTACGGAGCCAAACTTAACCAGCTGTTTACCATGCAGCATGTATTGCAGTCCGAAAGCCATTTTTTTGCAGGTAGCATCATCCACTACATAATCGGTTATATTCAATCGCTGCAAAATACCATCAACAACAGCTTTCAGGTTATAAAACGATACGGGCTTTGGCTTTTGGTTCCATTGCTCGGCCGCGTTTGCACCGGTAATGAATATAGAAAAGCGCTGTACCTCGCTGTATTTATCATCCTTTACGCTGTAAACTTTACCAAACTCATAAAATTTCAGGTCGGCTGCACGGCGGTTCTGATTATACGTTATAGCCTCCAGTCCTGAATATAACATGGTTTGGCGCATTACATCAAGATCGCTGCTTAATGGGTTCAGGATCTTCACTGCTGTTTCCAGGTTATCTGAATAAGCCGATTTTGTTAACGAGTTGGATAGGATCTCATTAAAGCCATTGGCTGTAAGCAGATCCGACAATTGATTCTGCACCGTATCCTTCTCGGGCCTTTGCGAGTTGTTTAATGATGCCCTGATCTGGGTAGGGATCTCAATATTGTTGTAGCCGTAAATACGCAAGATCTCCTCAACAATATCCACCTCGCGGGTCACATCAACACGATAAGGAGGCACCTGCAGCGAAAGGCCATCTTCGGTCTCGTTAACCACTTTAATATCCAAAGCCTCAATAATGCCTTTAATTTCGGCATGAGGGATAGCTTTGCCTATCAGCCTGTCGATATTTTTGTAGCTTACATCAAAGGCAAACGGCTCAACCGGTACAGGGTAATGATCAACTATATCAGACGATACCTCGCCGCCGGCAACCTGCTGTATCAGCAAAGCCGCACGCTTTAAGGCAAACACCGTCATATCAGGATCGGTACCACGCTCAAATCTGAACGATGCATCTGTTTTTAAGCCATGCCTTTTAGCGGTTTTACGTACCGATACCGAATTAAAGTAAGCGCTCTCCAGGAAAATGCTTTTTGTAGGTGCTTTAACACCCGAAGTGATACCCCCGAATACACCGGCAATACACATAGGCTCTTCGGCATTACCTATCATGAGGTCATTGGCTGACAGTTTGCGGTCCACATCATCCAAAGTTTTAAAAACTGTTCCTTCGGGGTAGTTTTTAACCAGCACCCTATTACCCTTTATTTCATCGGCATCAAAAGCGTGCAGTGGCTGACCCAATTCGTGCAGCACATAGTTGGTAACATCCACAATGTTATTAATGGAACGGATGCCAATTACAGCCAGCCTTTCCTTTAACCATTGCGGTGATTCCTTAACTTCAATCCCACTGATGGTTAAACCTGAATAACGCGGACTTGCCTGTTCATTCTCTACAATAACCTCAACCGTCCTGCTTGTATTGGCTACCTTAAATGCGCTTACATCGGGTTTAATGATACCCATCTTTAAAAACGCGGCAACATCGCGGGCGGTACCTAAATGCGATGCGGCATCGGCGCGGTTGGGGGTTAAACCGATCTCGTACATGTAATCGTCATTCAGCTTAAAGTAATCTTTAGCCAATGAACCTACTACGGCATCAGCATCAAGCTCCATGATACCGGCATGATCAAGTCCCAGGCCTATCTCATCCTCGGCGCAGATCATCCCTTCAGATACTTCACCACGTATTTTTGATTTGTTGATCTTGAATGGTTCGCCGGCTGTTGGGTACACCATAGTACCTACAGTGGCTACAACCACCTTTTGCCCGGCAGCCACATTAGCAGCGCCGCAAACAATTTGCAGGTCTTCAGGGCCCCCTACATCAACTTTGGTGATACGCAGCCTATCGGCATTGGGATGTTGAACGCACTCTTTTACAAAACCTATCACCAGGCCTTCTAATCCGCCGGGGATGGGTTGTACTTTTTCCAGGCTCTCTACCTCCAAACCGGTACCGGTTAGGATAATTGAAATTTCCTGGGGAGTTTTATCTGTATCAATAAATTCTTTAAGCCAGTTATACGATATCTTCATTATTCAGAAATAATAATCGGCAAAGATATAAAGATTTCGGATGTCGGATTTGAGATTTGGGATTTATTTGGATTATGAAGTCGAATTTAGGTTAATCAGCTAAATCCGAAATCGAAATTCCCAAATCCCAAATCAAATGATCCCTTCATCCCCAAAACTATAATACCCATTACCGCTAATAATGAGATGGTCAAGCACATTGATCTCCAGCGTGCGGCCTGCGGCGCTTATTTTTTTGGTGAGATCAATATCCCGATGACTGGGCTTTAAATTACCCGATGGGTGATTATATGCTTTATGATGCACTGGCGTGCTGCAGCAGGGCTATATAAAAAATGATCTTAGGGTCGGCTACCGTGGCTGATAGTCCGCCTTTACCTACCAGTTCCTTAGCCAGTACCTTATGTGAGCGACCCGCCAGTATGATCCAAAATTCCTCGTGGTTCAGATCTATCAGGTGGCGGCGCAAAATGTTGTAAGCATAGCGGCGGCTGTTAATGTATGCTATGGCTTTGGTTTCGGTTTCGTTACGACGGCGACCCATTTCAAGCGCGGCTATGATGGATATAGCTCCGGCCTCCCCCTATCCCCTTAAATTTTGAAAGTTCACTTATGGAAGCTTGCCCAGCTTGTTCAGGTCATTTTGATAATGATGCAGCATGCGTTTGCTCAGTTCAACGGCGGTTTCATTGCAGCTGCCCGAGCCAATGAGTATCGCAATCAGTTAATGCCCGGCGGCCCTGGGCGCTCAGTTTCTCACGCGGGCGATCTTCTTCGGCCTATGATTTTATACTGATATTGTCTTTGTAGTTTTCCAGGGCATTAAAATATGCAAAAACGGACAAACAAAAAAAGGGATCACGCCATGGCACAATCCCCTTTTAATATTTTGTAGCTATAAATTAGCTTAAGCCGTTTACAAATTTTGTAAGCTTCGATTTATTGTTTGAAGCTTTATTTTTGTGAATAACATTCTTTTTAGCCAAACGGTCTAACATAGAGATCACTTTAACTAACAGTGCACTTGCATCAGCTTTAGTGGTTGTGCCTCTTAATTTTTTAATAGCGTTCCTGGTTGTTTTAGCCTGGTACCTGTTACGTAAACGCTTCGCAGCGTTTGACCTGATTCTTTTTAAAGACGATTTATGATTTGCCATTGTATAGCTTTGTTATTCTTTTTTCTATTTATTTTAAGGACTGCAAATATAGGTTGATAAATTTAAATATGCAAGTGCTTTTTTAAATTTAAAATGCCTGTTTAATCCATGCAAAAAGCTATGTCCCAATCCGCTGCATTAACAGGGGTGTTATTTATAGCAAAAACAATTAAACCATAGCTGCAAACGTTATATGACTACTACCAAGAATACCTATGACTACAAACAGCACAACACGATTCAGTAACCGAGGGCTTTCTTTCTCTTAAATGCATGGATGAAAAGGTTATAAAAGTTTCCGCCAAGAAATACGGCGCAATAAGGGTGGACGAGACCTATATGTTCATTGAGCCCATGGTAAGCAAAAAACAAATTGATGAATATCTGTTTAGGAAAAACGTTGATTAATTATTATTAAGAAATTTAGGTATACTAAAATTTTTAGTATAGTATTGCGTTTTTTAATTGTGAGTCAAATTAATGCCAAGTAGATAATTTTTTTGTTGAATAAACATTTTTTGATTTTATAAATTAACTTGGCGTGTAATTATATGTTAGCAACCCCATCTTCCAACTCATTAATTACCAGTGCAGTTTCGCCATTCAAAGAAATTGTAGCTTATGAAGCCCTGTGGCAAAATGAGAAAGCAAGTTTTAAAACGCTTTCACAATTATTCGCCCAAAACCCTGGAAGTTGTAAAAATTTAATTCTTGAGCACAAACCGGATGCATCGGTATTCGGAATATTTGTTGCCCGCCGTGTTATTGAAAAACTGGATGCCGTTGACGAATTTGATGATGAATGGGATATATAAACAATACCTACTCAGCTCTAATTAAAAATCTTCAACATTCACATACTTAGTATAATCAGGCTTCAATGATATTAAAAGGTGTTGGGTCATTCCTCAACTTCCTAAGAGGCTTTAAAGAGGAGAAATAAGGTAAAACTGCCCTAATCAAAAATGGCAGTTTCGGCATAAAGGCGAAAGTTTTCATTTGAAACGATAGGCGTTTTTTTTATTGTATACTGGTTCCTAAGTCGTTCCACCGCCAAAGGAAATTCGAAATGCCGTTTCAAATTTGCCCCAAACTCGTCCTCAGAGGTGTAAAATACCTCCTCCGTTTTAGTTTGAGTATCGAATACACCCGTCGCAAAATTTGCTTTCATATCTGTGATTCTCCCGGCATCGGCATATGCATCCATTATCAAAAAGTCAATAATTGGAATACCTTCCAGATTTTGGCCAGAAAATAGCGGATAATTAGTAATGACCACACTAATTATTTCTTTATCATCGATATCACCGACCCACTTGTTCAATAGATTTTTGTTCACCATTAAAAATTGTGCTTTTCTTTGTATCTGAACTGCTCCTTCCTTTAATCGCTTTGTCGCATTATGGTAATCGCGAGCTTCCATTGGGTATTTTATACACTTGATTTCGGCGACTAAAACGACGTTCTTGAAATTTATTATAAGATCGATTTCTTCACGGTCATTAGGGCCTGCTTGTAAATTGGATATTGGGCAAATATGAAATTGGTATAGCTTTCTTGATAACGTTCTACTTAGTGTTTGCTTAATGTGTATTTCCAATGAAGCGCCACGGCTTTTAAGATCAATTTTACAACGTTCCAACCATTCATCAATTAGGTATAAAATACGCGGTAGACATATAGGCATTAATGCAAACAGCAAGTCATTACCTTTTTTTATAAATGGAGGCTATGAAGCTGCCCTTGAAAACAGGCCGACCACCAGAGTTTATGATCGTAAAGCAGATGGTGATGTTGAAGCACATCTGGTGGCCTTAAGCTGTAGTAAAGCACCGGAAGGATTTTCAAGATGGTCATTACGTTTACTTGCCGAAAAAATGGTAGAGCTTCAATATGTTGATGAGATTTCCTACGAAACCGTGCGAAGGGTCTTAAATTACGTCCCTGGAAAGTAAAAGGATGGATACCTTTACTATACGTTCCAGGGTGACAAGTTTGAAAGAATAATCTACATGCAGGCTAATCATTTAGATATCCATATCGAGCAAACTGATATTGACGCGATCACTGCTGAGATTAAGGGAATTCGAAAAAAGATGAATTATAAAGAATAGGCACAACTTATAAAACTACTCACCTGCCAGATCAAATAGTGGCAATTGCAGCTAAGATTAGCGGGCTTGCGCACGCTTTATAGCTTTCCACGCCTCTTCCTTTTCGTTTTCGTAGGCCACATTTTTAGCGGTACGCCCCCATTCATCTTTCAGGTTTTTATCGGCACCGGCCTTAACAAGAGCCGTAACCATTTCAGGCTGGTTTTCGCGTCCGGCAAAATGCAGGGCTGTCCAGCCGTGTATGCCTTTCGCGTTTACGTTAGGGCTGTTGCTTAACAAAATCTTTACCATATCTAGGTCGTGCGCTACGATGGCCGCCATTAAAGGAGTCCATCCTTCTTTCCCTTTGTCAATTAGTGCTTTATGGTTGATCAGGTTTTGAACCAGCGACTGGTCTTTTTTATAATAAACGGCATAATATAAAACCGTCATGCTGGTATCTTTATAGCTAAAAGACACATCTGTTCTGGCGCCTTTTTCAATCAGCATTCCGGCGGCCCGCACGTCTGTAGTGTAAAATACGGCATAATGTAAAGCGCTAACGCCATTAGCTGCCGTTGCTGTGGCGTTTGCCCCAAGGCTAAGCAAGCTTACAGACAAGCCATATTTATCCTTTTTAAGCGCGTACATCAATGGGGTTTCACCCTTACTATTTTTAATTTCAATATCGGCGCCTTTGCGTTTCAGCATCCGTTGCATATACTCATCCTGCGTGTTTACAGTTACGTGCATTAAACTATAACCATCCTCGTCTTTCAGGTTCATATCGCCGCCAAGGCCTATCAGGTATTCAGCTTCGCGCTGATTTTTAGCTAATACCGCCGCCAGCAAATATTTGTTGGGATCCTTGTGCTTGTCAAGTTCCTGATCGATCTCTTTACTTCTGCTGTCGCTACCCGCAAGCGCAGCCTCCTGCTTGTACAAGGTTAAGGTATTGATATCACGTGATTCTTTTGCCAGCTGATACAATTTATCGCCATTGCTTTGATTGATGCTGGCTTTCTTCGCTTGCTTTTTATTCTCGCGCTGTTGGATCTCTTCTTTCGCTGCCGTCAGGTTCTGGATTTTATCGTCTTCTATTTTCTTTTTAAAGGCATCATCCTGAGTTTGCAAACCGGCGTCTATCTCGCGCCCAAGCTCGGCCATTTTTTGTCCCGTTTCTCCGGATGCCTCGGCGCCTCCAAGCATATTATTATAGTTACGATAAGCAATTTTCGCCTTTACCCAATCATCCATCTGGACGTAACCTTGCGTACGCAAAGCTTCTATCCGCACATTAGTGCCGCCAAGCTGATTTTCGCAACTGGCCAGATAGCTCATACACTCTTTTATATTGCCATCTTCGAGTGCGTGCTGGGCTTTAGTGTAATTTTCGCGGGCGGTTTGGGCGTATGCACAGCTACAAAAACTTAACAAAGCAATTAAGGTAACAAGCCCTTTCCCTACTATTTTGATTGAACACAATTTCATTTTGATTAGTTATTTTGCTTTGATGTGCCAATAGATACCAACATTAAAAGCGCTTTTGCTACCGCTAACCACATCGGGCATAAACATGTACGATACCGATAGCCCCATCGGGTGAGCATCTTTAAAGTGCGATTTAAACGGGCGGTAAAGTTCAATAGCCATATATTTTTGCACGGCACCAAAGCCTTGTTTTGAGCTGTTTATTTCACTGTCGGTAGCTTTTATACCACTGCCATCGGTATTTAATATGGGCAAATTGGCTTTGTAATAAGCTGCTTCCCAGGGTTTGGTTACACCAAACCGTGCGGCAATAAAATAGGGGAAGAAAAACCCATAACTCACCCCTGCGCTTACCGTTGGCGCAGCGTACACATAATCTGTTTGCTCATAAGCCTTTGAGCCATTTACCTCGTACAAATTATGCTTTTGGCGTTTGGCACCGGCCCATGTACCGGCCGAAATAATAACTGAAGCCCTTGGATTCAATTTGATACGATACAGATCAAGCTTGAGTTCGCCGGCATCTTTTACCCATTGGTTGCCCGGAGCCTGCTGGTAACTTAGCCTGATGCTTTGCATGGGCGATAGCCCAGGCTTTACATAGCGCGATGGTACTTTGGCAAAATATTCCTGGTCTTTATTTTGCGCTAAAAGCTGGCCCGAAACCGTGAAAACAAGCAGTATAAAAAGTATATGGCTACGCATTAATTTTCCGGGATATAAAAAGTTAACGGATTAAGTACGATACTGAACTGCACAATATCTATTCGGCGGTCGCTATCCAGCGTGGTCGTAAAACACGAGCTGGAAAAGTTGGTTACCCGCACATACTTACCTGTAGCATTGCTACCCGACACAACACTGCAACTCAAATTATTACAATCTTTATAAAACTGAATTGAGCCGCCTTGCGAAATGGTGATATTGATGTAAGATTCCGATTGACTGGTCCGGCCCACTATATACACATCGGCCTGGGTGGTTTTATCTTTACCTCTTAACACAAACGTAGAATAATCGTACGTATCTGATCCCTGGTTTTTTGCTATTTGCTGGGTAATGTTAACCAGGTTATACTGACCCACGGATTGCCCGGTGGCGTTATTTATTTTTAAGGCGTAAGTTGCCGTGGCATCTACAGTCGCGGGGGTAAAATCAAGGTCGTTTTTGGTGGAACACCCTAAAAGCAAAGCCATGACAAAAAGTAAAAAGGGTTTTATACTACGCAATTTGTTATCGTTTATTTGTGAGCATTAATTTTTTACAGCGTAACCGGCGCTAATGGCGGTGTTTTTAACTGTTTGGTAGCAGTCGCTTTCACGCTTTTGATTTCTCTTTTTATCTTCTTCGGTATAAGTTTCCCCCCCTTGTGTTACGATTAAATACATTTTTCTATTAACGCTGGCCGTTTTAGTCGATCCGCTGAAGCTCCCATTTTCAAAATACCGGTTATCATAATAGGTGGCTTCATACATCCAGCAATCCTCGTCTTTGGGTGCGCTCTGTGATTTGAATACATATCCATCACTCAGGTTCCAATCGCCGGCTAAGCTGGCTAATATCTTGCCCGAGCTGTTGATGGCCGAAATTCCGGCAGCCGTACGACCTAAAAATATTCCCTTTTTAGCCGTGGGCTTCAAATCGCTGTAAATAGCAGGCAAGGCGCGTAAGCCTTTTTTTGCTTTTAAACCATATTTATAAGTTGTTGGGTCGCGATACACCATCATATCACCATCGGACACTTCGGCATGGTTCCAAAAATCATCGCCACCGGTACTTTTACCGGCCATCGCTGCTTTTTCGGCTACTTCTTTCGGGCTGTCCAGCTTTTTTTCATACCTATCGTACTGTTTGGCAATGCCAACAAACTTGTCAAACTCCCAGTCAATATCCGTTATCCTGAAAGATTGGATGTTCACATCTTCGGCAAGTTTAAAAAGCTCAATATTGCCCTTCACAAACGGACCATCCTTTTTTTCGATGTTCAAAAAATCGGGCCAGCCACCTACAGCCATTGTGGGGATAACAAAGGGGGCATCTTTGCCGCTCGCCGCGTATAAAGAATGTACACCATCAACCTTAATCTTATAGCTGTCTTTATAGCCTGCGCTGCCCAGGTCGGTCATAATATTGTTCCGTTTCCTGAAGTCCGCATACACCTGGTCATCCAAATGGCCGCCTGTTATCGTTATTTCGGCGCTAAGGTTATAAGGCTCAATACCATCAAAGCGTTCAAGCAGATCTGGGTATTTTATAAGGTCGTTCCTATATATTGATTTGCTTACCATTTTACCATTTTCCTCATACATCACCTCGTAATAGCCGGATGTGGTCCATTTAAAAGCGTACTTTTCAATCGGGTCGCCGAAGAGTGTCCACCATTGAAAATACAGTACGGCATCTTTAACAAAACCCCTAACCGCAACATTTTTACTATCGTTGTACATCCAGTTATGCTTTTCCAAAACAGGATCGGTTTTTTCAAAAAATGGCGATGTGGCCGTGTAATATCCTTTAGCCAGTTCGCTAAGGGGTAAAAACACCAAAGCGCCTTTTACTTTGCCATCCTTAGCTTTAGGGATACGTCCCTGGGCCAGTACATTGCCTGAAGCAAAAAACAACAAAACAGAAACGACAGATATCCTTAAAAACATAAAGCGGATAGTTGAATAAATATGGATCGAGTTAGATGATCTTACCAAGATCAAGCGATCGGTAAACGTTCCGGAATTATTTAAAAACATGGTGTATGTCGATAGCAAAGTACATTTTTTTCGAACTGCAAATTATAATAACACGAGGCTCAGAAAAATACCTATTTATGAGTATTTTTAATCGAAATTTAGCTTTTCGAAAAGGTGGATTGCATAGAAATCCTATTGGGTAAACTGGAACCAAAAGAGGACAACGAAAATGAGTCATTGAATATATAATATCTATGCGGATAATTATCTTAAATAGAGTTTCCGGATACTGGAATTGTCGGTGAAATAAATTGTGCTTTCGTCTTTTGATAAGGCCAGACGCTGGGCATAAACACCGGCTTGTGACCCAACGCCATCAATGCCAAAAGGGTATCTATTATTTGGCCCGACAAGGAATTGAAGTTTTCCGTTAACAATACTTTTTATAGCTCCCTGGTCGGCGATATATAAAACCCGGCTATCTTTTGAAGCGATGATGCTGGTAATGCCATTAAATTTCAAGTCTTTATAAATCTCGGTAAATAACCCCGACGGGGTGTATTTGTATATATGTTTACCGTCCATTGCCAAATATTTTATTCCGTTATATGCGCAATAAAGGGTCTGAATATAATACGGTGTATAAGGATTTGGCAAATATTTTAATGAGTCGACAGGTACATAATATGGATTTGTCCCAATATTTCCGGCATGATCCGGCAAAAATTTCCGGAAGCTGGCATTGGTGCTCATCCAAAGAACATCGCTATAGGGGTCATGTTCCAGAGAAGTAATCCCGTAGTATTCACCCTGGCCTGTTAAAATTGATGGTGTCGACAGTGCCCCGCCCAATTTCAGGATCCAAATTATATGCCTTCCTTCTGATATTATATTAATGCTTCCGTCTTTTGATACCCTTACAAATTTAGGACCCGTCAAACTTCTGCCATCGCTTGCATTAGGGATCGGTACTGTTGACACCACATTGTCCGGTGTTATTTTCCGAATCTTGCCATTATAACTATCGGCCACATAGAGTGTCCCATCGTCCGTTAAATCAATCCCAAAAGGATAATTGAACCGAGCCGAACTACCCGTACCATCCGTATATCCAAATGCACTTATACGCCCGGCAAAGGTAACCACTGTTAAGGAGGTATGGGCTTTTGCAGCGGCTGTTGTACGCGTTACACCTAATTTATCTGAGTCAGAAGCAGGTGAAGGGACTTCTGCGTTTTTTTGCAACAAAGGCGAGCAACTGTACAGGTCTATGATAGGTTTTCATAATGGTTAAAGTTTAATATAAAGTTAAACGCTACCGGCTCCCGATTACTAACAACAGTTTGGTTGTATATTATTTTGTATACAAATGTGGTATTAAATATTACAGGCTGTACATTTTAGTGCATGAGGTTAAGGTTCCTCCTCGTTATAAGAATTATCACCGAATTAATCAGTATCGAAGATGATAAAATAGTTATCACATTACCTGATAATGGTAAGTCCTTTGATAAAAATTATGATGAAGTTTTTAGGCTGGTTAATGACAATATCCAACGATCAGGACTAGAGAATGTGATTATGATTTAGCGTTAAAGCAGCTAATCAGTTTACGGATTCTAAAATTTACAAATAGTAATGATAATCACCACAACTTAAAGTTGTTTTAATTTTAAAACATATGGAGAGTCGGCGTGGTTATGTCTAATAGTGGTATTTCCGCTACAAATAGTAGCCTTGGCAATTGTAGTATTATGTAGGTCTCGTCTTTGATAAGTCGGGGCTTTTTTGGAAACTTAAAAATTTTCCATATGTATACGATTGTGTAATAATTATAAGTCAGATACATATAAACCCTCCTGAATTTATCGCGGAGCTTTTTAAAAATGGCAGAACAAAGCAAAGGCATGTTAAAGCAGCTTTTAATATAAGTTGTGATACTTGCAGTTATAATTATGTAAGGATCATAATATCATTAATCGATCAATCAGTAATAATTAGATGAAAGACCAAATCGATCTAACCACGCAATCTTGTGCACCAATACGATTATAGGTCACGGTTGCAACGCTAAGGGCAAAAAATCGCTAATTACTGCTGCCGCTAATCTCACTTTCCACTATGGCATATCTTTTCATTCATTTCGTTACTGCTGATTGATGGGCTAGGAAGTTTAAAATTCTCATGCGCTAAACGGTTAATCAGGTGTGTATGCATTACAAGGAATTTAAGGCAGCAATTCTTAATAATTCCAGGTAGTGTTGACAGAATTTCAATTTATCCATTTTTTCATGGCTGTATTTGACAAAGCGTTTAGCTTCGAGTTCATCGATCAGTTCACAAATTTGCGCTGTATAACGGTAATAACCTTCCAAGTCCGGGAATACGAGCACGACTACATTTTTCATTTTAAAAAATCCGGGTACGGGCAAGCCAAAGCTTTCCAGGTCTTCAAGGTTGGGATATTTCAGCACGATATGGATCTTCATCTTCCGGCCATTAGATAAAACGATCTCCTATATTCTTGATGTGATCCCCCCACCCTTTCCGGGCCGTTTGCTCCTCGAAATCGGCCCGCCTGCCCAGCATGGTGAATGTATCCGCCACAATTTCGGTCGTGTATATTTTGATCCCTGCATTATCTTCAAAGGACCTTGTCCGGCATTTACCCTGCAGGTAGATCAGTTTTCCTTTAATCAGCACTTTTTCCGCTGCTTCGGCCAGGGTTCTCCACATGACAATATGATGCCATTCGGTGATTTCTACTTTGTCACCGTCTTTTGCGATCATCTCGCATGTCGCCACTGCGACATGACCCTCCATGTATTTGAACTCGGGCGTTTTACCGAGCTGTCCTACTAATATTACCTTATTGATTCCTGCCATAACAAAAGAACGATTAGTGTGATTTAGGGAACAAGCGATACAACCTTTGGTTTTTAAAATTATGCTCATGAAAACAATAAATCTGGACGCCTGTACAACAAGGTCGACAAATAGAGAAATAAGATAAGCGCATTCAATCGATTGAAGTCCCAACAATCCATCTGGCCGAACCGGAAAAAAATCATCGACATCGGCTGTGTCCGCAAACAACGTTTCAAATACCTTGTTGCTTATAGTTCCAACATGCTACGCCCGTTAAAAAACTGTTATGATAAAGATAACTATCACCTGCTTATGCCTGCTTCCCGCTGCTTTATTCGCACAGGACGCTTCCAATATGATTCCTAAACAAAGCGCTGTTAAGGACACCGCCCGGCAAACAGACCTGATCGATATTGCAAAACAGCTATTTAATATTAACCCGCAAAAACCGAGAATACAGCGGGAAAAGAAAATCTATTTTTCCATCCTGCCCATCCCCGGTGTCGTGCCTGGTGGATCCGGACGGGCGCTGATCACCAGTACAACAGCCGGAACTTACCTCGGACCGCAAAGCACAACCAATCTTTCCAGCGCTACTTTTGCACCTTATTGGAATTTGCACAGCCGGTATGGACTACCGTTGCGCTCCAGTATATGGCTAAAGGATAATACCTGGAACATACAGGGAGATATCCGGTTTCTGGTCTACCCGCAATATACCTGGGGTTTAGGCAGCAGTCATAGTTATAGCGAAAAGACTTTGGTAGATCACAATTATATCCGTTTCTATCAAAGTGCGCTTAAACGTATTACACCTTATTTCTTTGCCGGCTTAGGGTACAATTTGGATTACCATACCAATATTAGAAGTGATGAGCCCGGCATTGATCTGAAACAGTTTACCGGCTATGCCCATGGCACCAATGGCAGTTCGGTTTCATCCGGGGTAAGCCTCAACTTTTTATATGACACCCGGAACAATTCGATCAACCCCTTGCCGGGTGCATACACCAATATCGTTTACCGGATCAATCCGACATTTTTGGGGAGTGATAATTACTGGAACTCTCTATATGTCGATGTGAGAAAATACATACCCTTAAACCCGGCAAATAAAAATCAGCAGAACACGCTTGCTTTATGGTCCTACTTCTGGACGGTTTTAGGAGGCAACCCACCTTATCTTGATCTGCCGAGTATCGGTTGGGACCCTTACAACCGCTCCGGTGAAGGCTTTGATCAGAACCGTTACCGCGGGAAATCGCTGTTCTACTTTGAAAGCGAATACAGGCGCGATATTACCGCTAACGGGCTCTTAGGCTTCGTGGTTTTTGCCGATGTTAATACCGTCAGTGGCTCGGGCACCTTATTCAGATCCTGGCATCCGGCAGCAGGGACCGGTTTGAGGGTGAAATTCAATAAAGGATCCAATACCAATATTGGGATCGACTATGCCTTTAGTAAAGGGTACAGTGCCATTGTATTGAATCTCGGCGAATCATTTTGAGTAGCGGTTGGGGAGCTGAGAGATAGGGAAACTTTAGGGCACTTTGGAAATCTCTTTACGTTATCCTTCCACGACAGGCAAGGTGAAGTAAAAGGTGG
>Ga0193717_1001233_pt1 | contig 15826 bp, 14 predicted proteins | sample U2c2metaG_FD_145900 | JGI IMG/M metagenome (GOLD analysis project Ga0193717, IMG submission 145900) | Soil microbial communities from a riparian zone of the East river system, Colorado, United States - U2c2 | ecosystem: Environmental > Terrestrial > Soil > Riparian zone | place: USA: East River... | reverse complement strand
GGGAACCCGCCGGGAACAAAAACCCGAATCAGCGGACCAAGAAAGCGAGATATGTAATGGCAGATACAGATGAAGATTGGCAAGCCTTTCTCAAGAGCACAGAACTCGATGACGACGAAGTAGAAACTCCCCCCGGAGAAGACGAAAATCTCGAAGACGAGGAAAGGCCTGAGCAGCCCGCCAAGAAGCCTGTCCCCGAGAAGAAACCTGTAGACAGCGACGCCGACAAAAAGCCCCCGGCCAAAGTTGAGCCCAAAAAGCCAGCCGCGGATGAGGACAAAGATGCCGCCGAAGCTAAAAAAGCCGCCGCGGACAAGAAAAAGCCTCCGGCCGCCGACGCCTACAAGTCGAAGCTCACGCAGTTTCACAACGACGAGGACGAACTTGACATCGAAAAAATCGAGAAGGCGTATATCGAGACCTCGAAAGAAGGTGTTAGGCTCAACAGTCGAGTCGAAGAGGTAGAAGGTCAGATGAAGCAATTGCTCCAAGCGATTGCCAAGGATCCGGACGTTGCCAAGAAGGTGCTCGGTGAAGAAGGCGCCAAGACGCTTGATAGCGATATCAAGGGTACCACGCCTCCAGCGGACCCAATTGTGGCCGATTACGAAGCCAAGTTGACGAAGCAATCACGACAGGAGTACAACGACTTTGTTGAGGTTCATCCGGAGAGTGTCAGCGACCCTGATAAGGCCGCCAAAATCTCCAGCTTTTTGAAATTCTATGGTCCCTGGTACAGTAAGGAAAACGGTGGTGAAATCGCCGGGATGAAAGATTCCCTGGAAGCCGCCTACCGTCACCACGGCTGGGATTTGGAAGTCGAAAGCAAGGAAGATCTCGCCAGCGCCGCCCGCGATGCTGCTGCCACCAAGCGGCCTCCTGCCGGCAAGAAGTCGAGCAAGAAGGGTGGTTTCACGAAAGAGGAAACATTCTTCGCCAATAAGCTCGGCGTGAAGCTCTAGGGATTTTAGTACCGCTGATCCATTAATTTGAAAGGAACGCATATGTCCGCCCAAAATACCGGCCATAAGCAGGGCCTCAGTACATTTGCGACTGAAGAGCGCCCTGTGGCTAGTGGTGTGACCGTTACCGATGGCGACTTTGTAAAACTCCTGGCTGGAGGCACTGTTACCAGCGCCACCATTGGCACGGGTAAGATTTACGCTGTCGTTCAGGGTTCGGACACCACGAACTTAGTCAGTCGAACCTTTCGCAATACCGCTGTCGGCAACGCCGGCGGAACCGTCACCGTGCTTTGCGAGCTAGTGTCGGATAATCGCTACAAGCTGCCGGTTGACGCCGCGCTTGCTAGTGACGCGGAAGGCCAATATTACGCATTAACCGGAGCAACTGGGGTACAGAAAGTAGCGAACGCTACCAAGAGTGCGACCGTCGGCCAGCTGATCTGCCGGAAGCGAGTTGCAGATAGCGCTGGTGCTTACACCATCGGTATCTTTGAGGTCGCTGCTCCTGAAAGTGAAACAACCATAGTCTAGGTTTTAGACTAGAAAGTGATTTAATATGGCAGAAACACGACCTAAATGGCCGCAAGCGCTCGATAAGAGTTTCCGCAAAATCTTCGATGAAGTGGAAGCGAAATTCGATTCTAAGCTTGACCAGGTGTTCAATGTTGGACGCTCGGATAGCGCCTATGAGCAGGACGCAGCTCTAGGTGGCTATGGCCTACACGAAGAGACCGCTGAGCTGGAGGCTATCAAGTACGAAGATACCGCTCCGCAGTGGGAAGTGACGTACACACATAAAAAGTACACGAAAGCCGCAGCCATTTCGCAAGAAATGATCGACGACAACAAGTGGAACATGGTTCGCCGTGCTCCAAAAGGCTTGAGCCTGTCGAAAATGCGCACGTTAGAAACCATTGGTGCCGATGTCTTGAACTTCGGCTTCGTAGCCGGTGGTGGCGGAAAGGCTAAGTTTACCGGAGGTGACGCGCAGGCGCTCTTCAGTACCACGCACGTCAACCGTCAAGGTGATATTACGCAGAGTAATAAGATCACCACAGCCCTCACCCAAGCCAGTCTTCAGACGGTGACCACCGCCATGAAAAAGCGCTTGGACAGTAAGGGTATGATCGTCGAGTTCCAGCCTTCCAAGCTGGTTGTTCCAGCTGAGCTGGAATATACGGCTCGAATCATCCTGGAGACCTCCCAGAGTACGGGTAACAACTTTAACGACATCAACCCTGTAAAGGGTGCCCTGACGTTAGTTGTCTGGCCATACTTGAAGAGTGCCACCGCTTGGTTTGTGATCGACGGCGACATGAATGAACTGCATTTCTTCATCCGCAAGGACGAAGGTGTGCAGGGTCCGAAGTGGGAATGGGAAGTTGAAGCCGCTAAGTGGAAAAGCGTTGTCCGCGTTAGCGCCGGTTTCTCTGACTGGATGGGCGTTTACGGCTCTGTCGGTGACGGCTCCTAAGAGAGTTGTTGCAGCAAGGTCAGCGGAAATTCCGCTGACCTTGTGTTATACTAGGGGTGGTTCGGGACCTCACGCGATCTTCTAGCCCAAGGAAGTATCAAGTAACAAAAAGCACCTTGCGGGGTGCTTTTTGCATGGTAGAATAGGGGGGCGTATTCGTAGTTGATACGCTTCTGACTTGTCCCAACGAGGAGCTTCGGCTCCTTTTTGGGTGGTACAATATGGCTATGGCCCTAACTCCCATCAAATTCGCAGTTTACTACGGCACCATCACTCTCAAAGATGGCTCCTCAGCCACGTACAGCGCCGCTGACATCGCTTCGCTGTACAACGTGGCCGATTTACCCTACCTGGCCGTCTCGCTCACCGGACCGTCTCCATTTAAGCCGGGCCGTGATGAGCTGGAATACATGCCCCTGAAGCCCCAAGCTGATCCTGGCCTGTATTACGACGCCAAGGAAAAATATAATTATGCCGACGTGGAATATTGGGACGATGATTTCGATGCCCACGCTGGGGGTAAGTGGACCATTCGGCCCCGCCAACCGGATCCCGACGCCACATAAAGTTGCTTTTTTAATGACTTTTGATAATACTTAGACTATATGGCAGACATCATCCCAATCACCCACTCAGCCACCCTCCCTATCACCCGTGATACGGCGATCGAGAGTTTTGTTAATAGCACGATTCTACCGCTCACCTTTCAGAACGTTTTAAACAATGTCATTTTAGATCTGACGGGACCCAACCCATATGTGTAGCTTAAAGTTTAGGAGTTTGTTATGTCGGCAACAGTATTAATTCGACGGCTCACCAGCACCGGTCCGACCCTGACGGACATCACCTCTATCAACACGCGCGCTAATGCCGAGGACACTCACACCACGGCCGGTACCAGCAACTCGGTACTGATCCCAGCAGCCGGCAGCAATTATTCTTACTGGGTCGTTACTCGCCTGGACGTCACGGCCATCACCGGCGGCACGGTCAACAACATCAAGTGGTACGCCGATGGCACCAACAACTTCGGTACCGGTGTCACCTGTAACGGCAACACTGCCACCGCCTATACCCAGGCCACCGGCACGGCCGGTACCACCGGCCTCCAGCTAACCACCGGTAACTACGCCACCGTCACCACCCCCGTCGACGTCTTTACCTTCACAGCCGGCTCACCCAAGAGCGTCACCGGCTCCACGTCGTCTGTTTCGGCCGTATTCGCCGATATGTTTGTCTATCAGCTAGTGGTTGGCACGACGGCCGCATCCGGCGCCAGTGCTCAGGAAACCTTTACTTATCAATATGATGACACGAGTTCTTAGGAGGAATTTATGGCAGACCAACCCAGCAAAATGAAAGAAGGCCAGCGCGTCCGTATCCTCATTGGCGGCCCGCTCGATCAAGTCGTCGATGGCACCGTGCGCGTCGTCCAAGACAAGCCTGGCAAGAAAGTCGGCGTTGAGCTCGATAACTATGCCGAAACCGCCCACACCCTGGACGATGCCCTGGACGTACCACTTAAAACCGATGAGGCCACCGGCCGAAGCTTCGGCAAGGGTTGGTGGACGCTCGACGATCACTGCGAACTCCTAGAGTAGTTTTACAAATTAATTCGTTAAAATCTCCGGAAGGGGACCAACACAATGGACGAATCACAGTCAGACCAAATTATAGACCCTGGTGCCACCGATACGGTGGATTACGTGGTGTGGGAAGCCTACCTGGAAATGGACGATGGCCGAATGCATGTCGTTCACCAGAAGGATATTTATAACGAAGAACTGGAATTTCGCCCCAGTTACGAAGAGCTACCGCGCGACAAGCTACGCCTGTTCCGAATGGTGGCTGTCGATAGCGGCCGCTGCCTCTTGCAGTTACCTTTTAAGCCGGGGCAGGGCGGCCGCCTGATCTGGCGTCGCCGCCGACAGCTCCAGCCAGGCGTTGGCGAAACCTGGTTTTATATCGTCGGCAAGCGTGGCGCTTTTATCAATCTGATTATGCCGGATTTCAGTATCGTCTCGGATGATAATTTCTCGGAAGACAATGTGCTGTTGAATGATATTGATCCGGTAGCGGGGGAAGAAGGATAGTTCTGTGGCCACGCCAGTCTTTCGCTCCGCCAGCTCCATTACTACCGCCAATGGTACCAGCGCCGTTATCAACAAACCGGCTGGAGCCGCGGTTGGCGACATCCTCATCGTCAGCTTTGCTTTTAACTCGGTCCACACCAGCAACGCCATCACCCCCCCAGCCGGCTTCACGCTCCTAGGCTCCCGTAGTGCTAACAGCACCAACACCTCTCAGAACACCTACTACCGCGTAGTCGATGGCAGCGAGGGCTCAACCTTTACCTGGGCGACGGCCACCAATGCCCACATGGCCATCACCATGGCCGCCTATTCGGGGGCTGATACGGTGGCTCCGATCGGCAATAACAACATTGCCAACAGCGTCGCCAGTACCACTGTTGGCTACGGTGCCCTGTCGGCCAATACAGCCGCTGGTATCGTTATTTTAACGACGGCGATGCGTAACGCCACCAGCTCGACGACCACCATTAGTGCTGCCGGTAGTGGCCAAACTGTTCGCCAAGATGTTTGTAGCACTACCTCGGCCTTCATGGAGTCCAGCATTATCGAGGGCGCGGTGGTCGCCGCCGGTGGCACCCCGACCATCAACAGCTCGACGGCCTCCACTAGCAGCCAATCCGCCACGGTTTCTTTCGTGCTGCAAGGCATTTCACTGACGAGCCCCACCCGTTCCCACACCACGGACACGCTCAAACGCAAGACCACCACGCTGACGCACACGACGGATACCAAGGCTTCGCGGGTGATGTCGACCCTAGTGGACAATTTCAACGACAACAGTTTTAACACGGCCCTCTGGACCCGCTACACCACCGGCCGGGTACTGGAGCAAAACCAGCGCATTGAAATGACCACCCTGACGGCCGGTGATTATTACGATATTACCAGTATTAGTACCTTCCACTTGACCGGCTCGGCTGCTTGGTCGGAACTAGTTAACGCCGGCAACCAGTCTCTGACCTCTTTGGAGGCCTATCCGGTGTTGCTAAAGTCCGGCGGCCTCAACGTTAACACGCTGTTTTGGGTGGTCACGAATAATTTGGTGAAAGCCTATAAACGGGTGGCCAGCACCAACACCTCGCTGTATAGCGCGACCTATGATCCAAACGTTCATAAATGGTTCCGGATCCGGGAAAGCGGTGGCACGACCTTCTGGGACACCTCGGTTGATGGTATCACCTGGACCAACCGCTTCTCCGTGGCTAACCCCATAGATCTGACCGACTTAAGCTTCTCGCTGAGCCTGGGGACGGCGGCCGAGCTCAGCACCTCGTTCGCCTATTTTGATAACGTCAACTCCTTGCGGCAGACGCTGACGCACACCACGGACACCTATAAACGGTCGGCTTTTTTCCGGGCTCATACGACTGATACTTTGCTGCGCAAGGTAAACACCAGGTCCCACACGACCGATGTTAATAAACGCGCTGTTCTGACTAAATCTCACACCACGGATACGCTGAAGCGCTTAAGTGCTATCCGAACGCACTCCACTGACGTGTTGAAGCGAAAAGCCACCCTGCGCTCGCACACGACGGATACCAATAAGCGAAAAGTAACCACCAAGACTCACACCACTGATGTCCTGAAGTTGGCTCGGCTCCTCAGAACCCACACTACCGACACGCTGAAGCGGGCCACAAGCGTTCGCTCTCACACCACTGATGTGTATAGGCGGGCCGGTCCGCAGCGCCTCCACACCACTGATGTCCTGAAGCGGAAGTTGACGCTTAAAACGCATACGACCGACACGCTGAAGCGAAAGGCCAATACCCGGACTCACACTACCGACACCAATAAGCGTAAGGTGACAACCCGCTCTCACACCACGGATATCTATAAGCGTCCGGTCAGCACTGTTTTGGACACCTTTGGCAAAAAAACCGATGGCACCTCCAACAACACTTCATCGGTCGATAATAAGCGAGCCAGCCAGGCGACGCCGCGAATTGGTGGCTACGTCCAGACTTTGACCTCTAATGTCTGGCTATCGACGACCGGCTCCACGGTGGCTCGGGGCTTCATTTACGCCGACGACGGCACCGGCGCCCCTGGTGCTTTACTGGCCATCACTGACGAGGTGACGGTCACCAACACCACCGAGCAGGCCATCGTCTTCCCGTTCTCGGCCGGTAATATCATCCACGTCAACGGTGGCACCCCGTACTGGATCGGTGTCCACTGGAAAGATCCCGGGGCGCTCAACTTTACCATTAGCCGCAACGCCAAGCCGCTCAGCAACTACACCTTGCCACAGAGCTATGTTGGGGGGACTACTGATCCGTTCGGGGCTGGATCGGTCGCCACCGGCCAGATCGACGCCTATGTGACGTTGCTACAAGATAGCGTTGGCAGCTGGTTGAGCAAGATCCAGGCCTGGATCTATCCCGGCGCCCCGGCCGACTGGGCCCAGGAAGAGTACGTTGACGGCCGCAAGATCTCGATGCTGAAACCGGAGTATTACAAATTGGCCAGCGACGGCTCGCTGATCCAAACAACTGTCGCGCTGGAAGGCGTTAACGGCTACACGGCGGCCAATGCGCTCGATATCCTGGCTTACTCCGACAAAGCCTATTACACGGTGTCCGGTGCCTTAACCGGCGTCAATGCCCTGATGGTTGATTCGGCCATGCAAGCGACCAACATTTCGACCCTAGTTAGCTTCTGTCAGTCGATTGGCTTCGATGGCCTGGAGCTCGACTTTGAAGGCTATGCCAGCTGGTCGACGGGCGTTTACGCCGGTTATCTGACCTTCGTGACCAACCTCGGTAACGCCCTCCATGCCGTTGGCTTGAAGCTGATGATCGACGGCCCAGCCATCGAGAACAGCACCTTCCAGGCGTTCTTCAAATGGAAATACGAAGATTTTGACAGTCTGCCGGTTGACTACATCTGTGTCCTGGCCTACGACAAGCAGTGGGATGATGGCGGCGGGACGAGCTTGGCACCCGACGCCTGGACGGTCAACGTCGTTAACTGGGTCAAGGGCAAGATCACTGACGACAATCGGATTGTGGTGGGTATTCCGGCTCATGCCTACTACGCTACCACCGGCGGTTTCGACATTGTCTACCAAACACATGACCAGATGAAAGCGCGCACTGGCTATAGCACGGCCACTCGTAATGCCGACAGTGAAATGCTGTTTGTTAGCGGCGGTGTCAGTAATATTTATAACGACATCGTCTCCATCAACCAACAGCGGGCCCTGGTTGAATCCCTGGGAATCGTTAACGTTAGTGTTTGGCACCTCGGCGGTAATGACTGGTTTAGCGACCTGCTAGAGCCGGCCGAGACGCATCTGTTAGCTCATACCACCGATACCTTGAAGCGCAAGGCCACCCTCAAGACACATACCACCGATACCTTGAAGCGTTCGGGCGGCACCCGAACGCACTCCACTGACGTGTTGAAGCGAAAAGGGGTCACCAAGGTCCATACCACCGATGTGCTGAAGCGAAAAGCCACCACGCTGAGCCATACCACCGACACGCTGAAGCGGGCCGGCGGCTCTCGCTTCCATACCACCGATGTCTTTAAGCGGAACCAGTTGCTGCGCTCTCACACGACCGACACCTATAAGCGCAAGGCCGTGCTCAAGACTTACACCACCGATGTGCTGAAGCGAAAAGCGACCCTGAAATCCCACACCACCGATGTTTTCAAACGCCGGGTGCTGACGCGTTCGCACACCACGGACACCTACAAAGCTCGCCGCTTCACCCGTTCGCACACCACCAGCACCTATCTTCGCTCGCGGCCGTATAGCCGAGCTGTCCCCAAAATGGTGATGAAGCCGATCAAGGTGCACCTTGATGGTGCTCGGCCAAAGGTCCATACCACCGTCGACCCAGTTAAGGTCCACTTAAGTGGCTAACCGATTTTTAAAGTCACGCCGAAAGGGTTAAAATAACGATATGAACATTAGTGTCTACAATCCCGAAACCGACGATCTGGAAAAGTCCTATCTCAGCTCACCAGCCACCATTGGCGCCGTGACGCTGAAGGTAAAAAATACTAATAATTTCCCCAACGCCCGGCGAGTGCTGATCGGCAGTCCCGGCCGAGAACGGGCCGAAATGGTCCTGCAGAGCGCCAAGACGGCCACCACCCTGACAGTAGGGGCCACCACCTTCAACCACGACCCTGACGATCCGGTGTACGCCCTCAGTTACGATCAAGTGCGGATCTATCGTTCGACCACTGGTGTCTCGGGGACCTACACCTTGCTGACCACCACTGACGTGGACTGGGATAACGCCGACAACATTACTCGTTACGACGACGTCAACGCGCTCAGCACCTATTTTTACAAGAGCACTTTTTATGATTCCATCGGCCTGGACGAATCGGACGCCTCGCCAGCCATCCAGGCCACCGGCTTCCCGCGCAACACTAGTGGCGGGGTCATTATGAGTGTCGCCAGAGACGTTAATGACACTGATTTTATCGTCCACACCATTGAGCAGTGGCTGGCCGTCATGAACGATGTCAACGACGATCTAATCACCCGAGCCACCAAGCCTTACCGTTTCTTAAAAAAACATGATTCGATTGACCTGGCCACTGATGACAATAGCTTCCCTTATCCACCCCTGATGTGGAAGATCGACTACACCGAGTCCAACTCCTCTAGCCCGGCCTACCCGCGCAAGCCGCGCGAAGTCTCGCCCCTGGATATGCGTTACCGGCAGCAATTTAATACTCTCAGCGCCGACTATGTCCGCGAGATCGCCTATGACGACGAGGAAGAGGTCGTGCTGTTCAACCCGGCCGCCCGCACTGATCGACTCGGCGCCTTCACGCTGCACTGGTATAAGTTTTTCACCGAATTTACCGGTATGAGCGACCCCATCGAAACACCGACCCCCCTGGTGTATAAGCTGGCTATGAAGCGGGAGCACTATCTCACCCTGTCGGATGACGACAATAAGTACCTAACCAAAGCCAAAAATTATGATGATCGCTATGAGGCCGAAGTCATGAAACTGCAGCGCGAAAAGAACGTCAAAGCCAAAGCCCCCTCCGGCTTGTATCCTGACATTAAGCGGTACCGACAGTAATGGCCGTCCAAAAATACGTCTACCCTGAATTTAGTGGCGCTCTGCAGCAGCGTACCACGGTGCATATCAAAAAGCCCAATGAGGTGGTCGATGCTGGCAACGCCAACTTCGACAAGGTCCTAGGGGCTATCACCCGCCGTGATGGGGCCCAAAGCACCGTCGCCTCCATGCCGTCCCTGCCAGTATCCAACCCCACTCTGGGGGCTTTTATTGCCCGCTATCCAACCGGCAGTGAAATTTGGGCGATTAACAATATTGCCGGCAATGCCACCTCTACCCTGAAGCGTTGGGTTGGCCCCGGGGTTGGAACCTGGAGCGACGTCCAGACTGGCATGCTGGCCAATGCCGAGACGAATTTTTTGTATGATCTGGAGGAAGTCTGGGTCAGCCAGTACCGAGTCTCTGACGACACCATGGGGGCACCCTTCACGGTGGATTCCTCGCACTCCGTTAGCACCACTCGCCAACTGCAATTCGGCCCCCAAGCTCGCTTCTTCACCGAATTTAACGGCGCCATCTTCGCCGCCAATGCCACTGTCGGCGGCGTTCGCTACCGTGACCGCCTGTACAAGAGCTCTGGACCAACCGGCGTCATTACCTTCACCCGTAATGCTCAGCTCGATACCTTGTCGCCGATCACCCTCGTTGACCAGGTGCCAACTATGACCACCAACACCACCCCTCTGGGCGTGGCTGCCGCTTCGGCCTTCTTTGACGCCCCCAGAGACGCTTTCGCCGCTTTTAACGATGATCTCGGAACGTACTGGATAACAACAAGTGGCACCGTGACCGGCACTATTTCTTATGATTTTGGTAGCGGCGTTACCAAGATTATCACCTATTATTCCATGGTCGGGCCCTGGCTTGGAGAAGCAAATCCTAATGTTGCTCCCAAAACCTGGACCTTTGAAGGCTCCAACAACGGCAGTAGTTGGACGGTTCTTGATACCGAAACGGCCGTCCCTGTCTGGGTGGCCGGTGAAAAACGGACCTATAGCACCAGCAACACGACAGCTTACCGGTATTATCGAATCAATGTCTCAGCCAATCAGGGCAATACTTCGTTCCTGGAGATCGCCGAAATCGAGCTCTTGGTATCGACCAGCGCCGTTAAGTCCCAAACCATGCTGCTCGATAGCGTCCGCTACATCAAGCCGGGCATGGTAATCGACTTCTATACAGCCGGTACTAACACCTTACTGTTCTCGATCACTGTTAATACCGTCGATAAGGCCAATGACTCGATCACCTTCATCCCCTTTACGCTGAACTTTGTGCCGGGGGACGTCACCACCGGTACCGATCTCATTACCCTCTCCAGCGCCACGGCCTTCCCGACCGGCACCCCCATTAAATTCAACACCACCATCGGTCTTCCCGCCCCTCTCATTGCTGACACCACCTACTACGCCATCAACATTAGCCCCACGACCATCAAGGTCGCCACCAACCTGATTAACGCCCAGTCCGGTGTGCCGATTGATCTAACCACCACCGGCTCCGGCGTCCACGGCATCCGCCTGACCTACGCTGTCGGTAACAAAGATGAGCTCTGGGGCAGCGGCCGCAAGGGCAAGTTGACGCGCTACTGGAATACTGATTACAAAAACCCCGAAGACTCCGATTACTTGAAGCTCCCGGCCACCTTGGATGGAGCGACTGATATCACGGCCGTGGGCTCGATCTCCGGCCGATTGTTCCCCTTCACCGAAAACGCCATGTTCAAATACGACGGCCAGAACCTGACCACCCTGAAGCGCGACGTCGGTTGCATCGCCCACAAGTCAATCGCCTATTACGATACCTTCATGGTCTGGCTGGATGGCAAGGGCCAAGTCTGGCTCAGAAACGAAGAGGCCGGCACTACGGACGTTATAAGCATCCCGGTGCAGAAAACCCTGCGTCGCTTCACCCAAGCCCAGCTACGGGCTGCTACGGCGGTCTGCGTGGGTTACATGTACAAATTGACGGTGGGGGTTGACGCTGAGATCGGCCTGACCTGTCGCCTGACCTATAATTTTCTCAGTAACCAGTGGAGCAAGGAGTGGTTCACGGCTCAAATGCCGGTCCAACTGGAGTATTTATATAGCGGCCTGCCGCATCCTCACTGGTTCGACGAAGTCGGCCAGATGTGGGTCGACGAGCAGGGCGATGACGATAATGGTTCGCCGATCCCCTTCGATGTCACTTTTGGCGACGATACCTTTGGGGTTGATGAAATCAAGAATTTCCTGGGGGCCAAGATTTATTCTGACAATGTGGCGGGCACCAAGATCGTGGTGCGGATTGATGGTGGTGATCCTTATGACGTTGGTGAATTGACCCAATCGCCGCAAGTGGTGCGCTTTCCAAAAATACCCAAAGGCACCATGATTAATATCCGAGTGGAAGACAGCACCAGTACCGGCACCGCCGTGTCGATCGAGAAAGCCGTTGTATACTACGTGACAGAGGAGGATACCATCCGTGCCACAGCAAAATCCTAGATACACCTACGAAGACGCTGGCTTTAACGGCTTCCTGAGCCGCTCGCTGAAGGCCAACCCGCTGGCCCAGACGGTCAACCAGGGGATCGCCCTGGGCTCTGGCACCCCACTGAATGTCGATATGCAACAACTCTTTGGAGCTCTGGGTAACAAAGTCAAGATCGGCCGGATTATGCTCAATGGGATTGACGGCCGAATCGAGATGAGCGACGAAAATGGTGTCGATACGTCCTGGTATGGTGACTTAACCTAAGGGGGCGCTATGGATGAAAAATCAGGCCTGATTGTTGACCAAGCTGGCGTCTCCGTCCGCAGCGCGGCCGACTACCAGAAGACTATTGACTCGCGCTGGAAGTTCCTGGATATCGCTTTCGAGCAGGAATTTGAAATGGTCCACGCTGATTCTGGCGCCACCCACTGGTGGATCGAGAAGCTACTCGATCACAACCTGGGCTATTTGCCAGCTTTCACCTACCGGCAAATTACCTTAGATCTGGGGGGCCTGAACCCGCTCTTCTTCGCGCCGGAGGTGATCGCCACCAGTCGCTCGATTTACTTTCGGACCCGTTATGTCTCAGGTGATCCAACGACGCCAATGCGCATTAAGGGCTTCCTGCGGGTCTTCGCCCAGGACATCACAGCCGAATTTCTGGCACCGGTGGAGTTTATCACGCCCAGCACCCAGCCGGGCCTGAGCACGGTTGGCATGAAGATCCTGAAGAACCAGGGCGCGGGCATCAATTCACATGAAATGTCGGACTTTTCGATCAACACCTCGGCCAAAGCCCTGGCCGTCCACCGCACGGGCCTGGTTACCACCGACGCCACTGGGCTGCTGAGTATCAACCACCGCCTGGGCTATCCCCCCACCATCTTCCTGGCACGGTTTATTAAGCCAGCCGACTGGACTTCGGTCTTTGCCAACCCGATTACCGAGAACGTCGTCCAGGCCATGAACCCGGCCGCTGGCGCCAAAGTCAGTGCCACCACCAACGATGTCTTTGTCCGCGGCGCTCAATCGGTGCTGGTTGGCACCTGGGCCTATCTCATCACCAAGGAACCGGCGGAGCTGGCAGTATGAGTGGTAATCAGGGCTTATTAATTTTCGGTCCCGATGGTGGACCCACCAAAGTCAGGAACGCCTATGACAGCCGTAAGCCTCGTCTGCAGGCCGACATGACCCGGACGCCCAAGCACATGGCTATCCTCGACGATTTTCCTGGTGGCACCGGACTGGTCAGTACGGCCGATGGCAGCATTTCCCGTGAAATATTGCTACCCATCCCGCACCATTTGCCCTATACCCCGGAAGCGATTGTTTATTTCTATGTCAAAAAATACAACGGTTCGATTACCGACCCCAAAGCCGGATTGTATGGTGGCAATATCATTTTGTACAGTGGTTCGTCGGGCACCATCGCTGATCAGATCGTGGTCGAGGTTGATAGCCAGGAAGTCCGGATCGTCCACACCCTGCAGGACCTGGGTTTTGGCGGCGGCTACGTCTCCGATGCCGCCAAATACCTGTTGCGGCTGAAGTATTATATTTTTTCCAATAACTCACATGTGGCTAGCTATAGCGATACGGCAGTTGTGGTATAGAATAAAGACATGGGACTTTTTGACTCGATAACCAAAGCGGCAGCCATCGGCCTCGGCACGGCTTATGACTATTTGACCCCTGGTAAGGGCTCTAGCCGACTGACTGATTATGGCACGGGGGGCAACAAGCCAGCCGCCCCTGCTCCTAAGCCAGCTCCCAGTGGCTTCCCGACCTGGGGAACTGGAGCGGCACCAGACGCCACGGCCGCTGCCACAGCCGCCTTGCTAGCCAAGTATGGCGTTGGTACCCAAGCACCGATCCCGCGCATGATTAGCTTCGATAGCGCCGGCTCCTGGGACAAAGCCCGCCAGATGGCCGAAAATGCCGTCAACCCGGTGTACCAGGCGAAGATGGCCCGCTTCCTCGATCAGCAAGCCTTTGATCTGAAGAATCAACAGGCCACCACCACCCAAGGTAAGTCCGCCCTGGACGAAGCCCTGAGCCGCTTTATGGCCGACAGCGCCACCACCCGCACCCGCACCTCGGCCGACACGGCCACGGACATTGCTGACACCACTGCCGCTCAAGCTTTCCAGGCCCGCGGCGAGGGACTGAGCTTCGACACCGCCAACCGGGCCCTCAACGAAAGCGTCTCGGCCGCCGGGACCGCCGAATCCGGCTTGGGTCGCCAACAAATCGCCGATAATCAGCAAGCCCGCACGGCTATGAGTAATGAGCAAGTCCGCCAGTCGGACAATAAAATCGAGGCTGCCAATACTTTAATGAATCGCACTTTCGAGGATCTGGCGACCGGCGACACCCGCAAGACGGCCGACACCGTCAGTGGCAAAGCCAAGCTCGATCTGGACATGGAACAGTTTATCGAGCAGCAGGGCCTGACCAAAGCCAACGAAACGGCCAACGAAGAAATGCAGCGCCAGGGCGACATCGTCCAGCAGTCCGGCACCTATCAAGGCCAGTTAGTCGACCAGTGGATCCAAAGTCTCAGTGGCAAGGGCTACACCGCCCAAGAGATCGCTAATGCCGCTTCGATCTACAAGTAGAAAAGGAGTAGAATACAGTTATGTTCGATGAATTCGCGAAAAACATTCTCGGGGCTAACAAAGGCGACTCTGGCAATATTTATCAAAATTATGCCGCCAGTGGTATGGACGCCAGTTCGGCCAAGTATGCCGGCAACCAAGCCTCGGCCCAAGCTAGCATTGACGAGCAAGAGCGCCAGCAAGCCGCCGAACGGGCTAAGGCCGCCGCCGCTATGGCCGCCGAAGCTGACGCCAACGCCAAGGATCCCAACAAGGCCACCATGGAAATGAAGCCCGATCACTCCGGCTACTTCTTCCGTGACGGCATGGGTAAGGAGCTCAATATTAATCAATTCTCACTGCTAACTGGCAAACGTCCCGACGAGCTCCTGGCCGATTCTGATAACCCCCGCGACCAAAAATTCGTCCAGGACTATAAGACCATGAAAGACATTAGTAGTGCCTGGGTGAATGGCGATACCGCCACCCTGCAGAAGTATCGTGCCGCCGATCCCGATAAATTCAATACTCTGGTGTCCCAGTATAAAAAGCCGGCTGACATGGTCCAGGGCTTTATGAAATATTACTCCGACTACTACGGCGATACCACCGGTAAAACGACCGCTAACAGCGCAGCCTTCAGCCCCGGCAATGTTACTGGGCCCAGCAAGCCTGAACAGAAACTCCTGGCTCCCACCAGTTTGTCGCAAACCCTGGCTCCCCGGCCGGCCACTCCAGCCATTCCTTATTCCGGCACGGCCAATCTCGGCCAACGGCTGACCGGCATCGCCGAACGTATCCCCGGATTGAATTTGTTAACCGGCCGCCAAGACGAACTGAATCGCCAAAAGAAGAAATTGGCGGCTAACCCTTGGAGCACCTATCGCAACACCATGATGGGACGGTAAGATGGATTGGCGCGCCACCCTCGACGAACGCAAGAAGCGCGATCAGCAACGCTTTGCGGCGACGGCCCCGCCGTCTTTTTTTGATAACAGCAAGGATAATACACCGACTGAAGATGGGGGTGGCTTTTTTAGTTCAGTCTTCCATCCGATCTCGGAGGCCATTCACACTGTCGGCGCGGCCGGTAGTGCCGTCGGAGGCTTCTTTGGCAGCATGGCCAAAGACCTGGTTGATACCACCGAGACGGCCGCCA
>Ga0193717_1001230_pt1 | contig 15900 bp, 17 predicted proteins | sample U2c2metaG_FD_145900 | JGI IMG/M metagenome (GOLD analysis project Ga0193717, IMG submission 145900) | Soil microbial communities from a riparian zone of the East river system, Colorado, United States - U2c2 | ecosystem: Environmental > Terrestrial > Soil > Riparian zone | place: USA: East River... | reverse complement strand
GCATTCCAGGTAGCCGTGCTGCGTGGTGTGCAGGTCCAGCATGAACTGGGCGAGCGCGCGGTGCAGGTGGGCCAGCTGGCCGCGGAGTACCGTGAAGCGGGCGCCGCTAAGCTTTGCGCCGGCGTCGGCATCGAGCCAGCCGTGGCGGATGCCAAGGTCCACGTGGTCTTTCACCTTGAAGGTGAAGCTGCGCGGCTGGCCCCACTTCAGGATTTCCTGGTTGTCGTTTTCGTCCTTACCCACCGGCACGCTTTCGTGCGGCAGGTTGGGAATGCGAAGCGCAATGGCGGCAAGCTTTTCCTGGGCGTTGAGCAGGGCTTGTTCGTTGGCCTTGAGCTTGTCGCCGATGCCGGCAACCTCGGCCATCAGGGCGGCGACATCCTCGCCCTTGGCCTTGGCCTGGCCGATCGACTTCGAGCGGGTGTTGCGCAGGTTTTGCAGTTCCTGCGTGGCGGTGGCCAGCGTCTTGCGCTCGGCCTCCAGCGACTCGACCTGGGCGATGTCCAGGTCGAAGTTGCGGGTGGTTTTAAGGCGCTCGGCGGTTTCGGCCAGGCGCCCGCGCAGGAGCACGGGATCCAGCATGGGTAGTTCCGGTCAAATCAAGGAGTTGACCGGAGATTATCTGGTCCCGATGCGAAAATGACAACGCTCAGGTTACGGCGCCTTGCTATGGCACGGGACGTAATCCCCGCGCTCCTTCGCTCCGCGGCCCAGCCACCAGGCCATCGCTGCACCGGCGACCAGCCATCCCACCAGCTGATAGGCAAAGGTGCCGCCCACCAGCGCCGTGGGGAACGAGTACCAGTTGCCGAACGGCACGATGTTGGCCAGCACGCCAAACAGGCCCATCAGCCCGGCGATGATCACCCGGCGGCAGAAGCTCATGGCGGCAGCGGCCAACACGAAGGCAAGGAACAAGGCACACAAGGTATCGCCTATCCACTGCACCACCAGTTGGTGGCCCATGGCGGTCATGTCCCGCGGCTCGCTGCGCAACACCACGAAGGCAAAGGGCTCGCGGCTGGATTTCTCGGCCATGGCCTTGACGGCGGTGGCGTCACCCATGTGCGCCGGATCCGGCGAGGGCAGCAGGAAAGCGTGATTACCTGCGGGCAACGCCACCTTCAGCGCGGCCAACGCGATGTCTTCATTCACGGGCTGGGCAAAACCCGCCTCGCCCAGCGGTGTGGCCATGTGGGCGATTGCGCCCCAGATGAACATGACGATCCCGCCCAGAATCCCAGCGATCACGATACGCATGCGTCTACTCCCCTCCCTAAGGTGTGACGGACCATAGCGCGTTATTCGGCACGGGAAACATGTCCGTGGCAGTGGGGGTCAGAGTTATCACTCTGACCCCTTGCCGACAACGTTGTCAGATCGGACAAGCCCGGCACTTTGGCGCAGCCGACGTCGGGCGCTGCAGCGCAGCGTTGCAAAATGCCTGTCGTGGAAGGTTTTCGGTCTCAATCGGCCTTGCATCGCAGCATAAATGGTTAAAACTCAAACGTTTACGTCTTCACAACCGCCATCACACTTTGTTGGTTTGCCAATAGACAACGTTGTCATTCAGGTCTACACCGGTCTGCGTTCTCGGTTAGCGGCAAAGCGCAAGGACGCGGCACGAGCGGTGAGGGGCGCCTCGGGGGAGTCGATGGCGCACCGCTCGATATTCCTTCCATGGCGGTACACCTAAACCGGAGGCAACACCCATGAACCTTAAGACGTCCGGCCTTGCGCTCGGAACCCTTTCCAGTGCGCTCGGCGCAGCACTGGCCACCCTCGCCCTTTCCGCCGTGCCCGTACAGACGGCGGAAGCTGCAAGTAGTTGCGCAGCAGCCTGGAGCGCTACCCAGGTATACACAGGCGGCAACACCGCCAGTGAGAACGGCAACAACTACATCGCCAACTGGTGGACCCAGGGCAACGACCCGGCCACCAGCAGTGGCGGCAGCGGCTCGGGGCAGCCGTGGACGTCGCAAGGTTCGTGTACGGGCGGAGGTGGCGGGACCACTCCGCCGCCGGTGGATCCGCCGCCGCCGACCAACCCGCCGCCGGCCGCAGGCTCGCTGGTGTTCAGTCCTTATAAGGACATCACCATCAACCTGGACTGGAACACCAACATCATGTCCACGCTGCTCACCGGCACGCGTATTCCGGTGGTGGGCAGTGGCAGCCTGGTGTCCACGCAAGTGCCGAACCTGGGCGCCATTACGCTTGCCTTTGCCACGGGCGAATGCGGCAGCGAGAACTGGGGCGGCGTGCCGGGTGCCGCATTTGCATCGGCCAATATTGCAAGGCTCAATAGCGCAGGCGTGAACTACATCGTCTCCACCGGTGGCCAGGCTGGCGTCTTCAGCTGCGGCAGCACGGCCGGCATGGCGTCGTTCCTTAGCAGGTATGGCGGCTCTCACCTGATCGGCATCGACTTCGACATCGAGGGCGGCCAGTCGGCGGCCACGATCAATGGGCTGGTGTCGTCGGCTGTGTATGCGCAAGGCCTGAACCCGAACCTGCGCTTCTCCTTCACCCTGGCAACCCTCGGCGCGTCCGATGGCAGCTTCGGCGGCGTGAACTCGCTGGGCGATAGCGTAATCAAGGCGATCAAGGCATCGAGCCTGCAGAACTACACCATCAACCTGATGGTGATGGACTTCGGCGGCGCAGGCGCGGGCGTGTGCGTGGTGAGCGGCGGCGTGTGCAACATGGGCCAGTCCGCGATCCAGGCGGTGAAGAACCTGCAGCACACCTACGCCATTCCGTTTAGCAAGATCGAACTCACGCCGATGATCGCGTTGAACGACAACACGACGGAAACCACAAGCATCGCGGACGTCGACACCATCACCGCGTACGCCGCCACCAACAAGCTCGCCGGCGTGCACTACTGGTCGCTCGACCGTGACACCCCCTGCCCCGGCGGCTCGACGGGCTTCGCCTCGCCCACCTGCAGCTCGATCAACTCCACCACGCTGCAGTTCACCAAGCGGTTCCTCAGCGACCTCGGCCGCTAACCCTCTGGGGAACCGAAGGGAGCGTCGTGCGGAGGCACGGCGCTCTCTTTTTTCTTTTGCACGAGCCCCTACGCGGAAACGGCAAGTTCTATGTGATTGATCTGTGACCGTCATCGTTTGCGGATGGTCAAAGTAATGACGTGCTACGCAAAACCGTCAACCTGACCAGGGTTCGAAAGATTGACGAAAGCTGGGCCTGCCAAGTCTCGATGTGGGGAGGGGCACAGGCTGGAGGGCCTATGTGCGTCATTCCCGTACGACGCAGTACTCGTTAACGAAGTACCGGAGCCGCCCGGCATGGGCCGGCGGCACGTCTATGGGTTGAATAAAGGACTTACGAATGAAGATCGATGGTTCGAACAAGTCATTCCGCAAGACGCTTCTTGCACTGGCCGTGGGCGCGGCCGTGCTTTCGTTCTCGGCGCATGCCGCGGACAGTTGGGTGGGTACAAACACACGGGCCGCCATGCAGCCGGCTGCCGCCAGCAACGTTGCCACCGCGCAAAGCGTGGCGGCCACGGGCTATACGCTTAATGTCACCGGTTCACCGCACATCGACGGCGGCGTGGTCACGGCGCTTACGCCCAGCCATCCGCTGCATGTGGAAGTGAGCCTGAAGTTGCGCAACCCGGAAGACCTCGCCGCGTTCAACGTGGCGGTGAACCAGCCGGGCACGGCCGAATTCGGCAAATTCCTCACCCCGGCGCAATTCAAGGCGCGCTTCGCGCCCACCGACGCCCAGGTGCAGAAGGTGGTGGCCCACCTGACGCAAGCTGGCTTTTCCAACATCCAGGTAGCGCCGAACAACCTGATGGTTTCCGCCGACGGTACGGCCACCAACGCCACCAACGGCTTCAACACCACCATGAAGTCGTTCACGGCCAACGGCCGCGACTTCTACGCCAACGACCAGCCGGCCATGGTGCCCGCGGCGCTGGGCGATTCCGTCAACGCCGTGCTGGGCCTGCAGAACGTGTCGGTGAAACACACGCTGCACCATGTGTACCATCCCGAGAACATCGTCGTGCCTGGTTCCAGCGCCACCCCGCAGGCCGCCGGCACGATCGGCGCGCACAACCCGCAGGACTTCGCCACGATCTACGACAAAGGCTCGGTGCCTGCAGCCACCAACACCGCGGTGGGCATCATCACCTGGGGTTCGATGACCCAGACCATCAAGGATCTGAAAACCTTCACCACCAATGCGGGCCTGGCTACCGTCAACACGCTGGAAACACGCGTGGGCAGCGGCACCTTCGCCAACGACAACGACAGCAACGGCGAATGGTCGCTCGACAGCCAGGACATCGTGGGCACCTCCGGGGGCGTGAAGCAGCTGATCTTCTATACCTCAGCCAACGGCAACAGCAGCAGCTCGGGAATTACCGACGCCGGGATTACCGCCACCTATAACAAGGCCGTCACCGACAACATCGTCAAGGTGATCAACGTGTCACTGGGTGAAGACGAAACGGCCGCCGAGCAGTCGGGCGTGCAGTCGGCGGACGATGCGATCTTCCAGCAGGCCGTGGCACAGGGCCAGACCTTCTCGGTGAGCTCGGGCGATGCCGGCGTCTACCAGTGGTCCACCGATCCACAGTCCGGCTCGCCCGGTTACGTGGCTAACTCCGCAGGTACCGTGAAGATCGACCTTACCCACTATGGCGTGAGTGAGCCGGCCAGCTCTCCGTACGTGATCCAGGTGGGCGGCACCACGCTCTCCACTACCGGCACTACGTGGACGGGCGAAACCGTGTGGAACGAAGGTCTGTCCCAGATCGGACCGCCGACGTATACCAACGAGCGCCTGTGGGCGACGGGCGGCGGCACCAGCTTGTTCGAGACGGCTCCGGCATGGCAGAAGACGGCGCTGGGCTCGAGCACCACGCATCGTGTGGGCCCGGATGTGTCTTTCGACGCGGCATCGTCGTCGGGCGCATTGATCATCGTGGATGGATCGACCGAGCAGGTGGGCGGTACCAGCCTCGCCTCGCCGATCTTCGTCGGCGTGTGGGCGCGTATTGAATCGGCGGCGAACAACACCATCGGTTTCCCGGCGTCGAACTTCTATGGCGCCTTCCCCACCAACACGGCGATCCTGCATGACGTAACCTCGGGCAACAACGGTTACCAGAGCCACGGCTACACCGCCGCCACCGGCTTCGATCAGGCCACCGGCTACGGCAGCCTGGATATTTCCAAGCTCAACACCTATGCCCAGGCCAACTGGGCCACGGGTGGCGGCGGCGGTACCAACGTGCCGCCGGTGGCGAACTTCAGCGTGGTCACCAGCGGCCTTACCGCCACCTTCACCGACAGCTCCACCGATAGCGATGGCAGCATCGCCTCGCACAGCTGGTCCTTCGGCGATGGCAGCACGTCCACGGCCACCAGTCCCAGCCACACCTATGCGGCTGCAGGTACCTATAACGCTACCGAAACGGTCACCGACAATGGCGGCGCGACGAACTCGAAGTCGTCCTCCGTCACGGTTTCCAGTGGCGGCGGCGGTGGCGGCAATGTGCTGCAGAACGGCGTAGCGGTAACGGGCCTGTCGGCGGCGCACAACGGCAAGCTCAACTACACTGTGGTCATTCCCTCCGGCGCGACGAACCTGAAGATCGCCATCAGCGGTGGCACCGGTGATGCGGACCTCTACGTCAAGCTGGGCTCCGCCCCCACCACCAGCACGTACGACTGCCGCCCGTTCGTCACGGGCAACAGCGAAAGCTGCACAGCCACCGCGCCTACCGCGGGCACGTACTACATCATGCTCAATGGGTATGCCGCATTCACGGGCGTCACCTTGAAGGCCACCTGGAACTGACACCCCTTTTTAAGGGTGGGTAAAAAAGTAGGGCCCGGCAGCTTTTGCCGGGCCCTTTCTCGTTTGCTGCCATGGACAGAATTTCCCGTCACGCGGAATCGCGGGCCCTCGTTTATATTCGGCCATTCCACCACCAACGGGAGTCGTCATGGCCGAGCCATATCAGCGCATTTCGCCGTTCCTCTGGTTCGATGACAAGGCCGAGGAAGCAGCGAAGTTCTACGTATCGATCTTCCCCAATTCCAAGATCCACGGGACCACGCACTACCCCAAGGGAGAGACCGGGCCTACCGGACGCCCGCCAGGTTCGGTAATGACGGTAGCGTTTTCGCTGGACGGCCAGCTGGTCACCGCCATCAACGGCGGCCCGATGTTCCATTTCACCGAAGCACTGTCGCTGGTGGTGATGTGCCACGACCAGAAGGAAATCGATCACTTCTGGTCGAAGCTCGGCGAAGGCGGTGATCCCAATGCCCAGGTCTGCGGCTGGCTGAAAGACAAATATGGCCTGTCCTGGCAGATCGTGCCGAAGAATGTCGCCGAGATCGCAGGCAGCCCCAAGGCGATGGAAGTGATGATGCAGATGAAGAAGCTCGACATGGCCGCCCTCAACAAGGCGCTCGCGGCCTAATGGTTGGGGGTCTGGTTGGGGGTCAGAGTTATACTCTGACCCCCGCAACGCTAACCCCCACATCGTCTTCGATTACTGCGAACCCTTCACAGCAAACGTCGCCTGCACATTCTGCCGAAGCAGGCCCAGCTCGAAGTGCTTCTTTATTTCATCCGACCATATCTGGGCGATCACCCTGTAGACCTCTTCGGTCGGATGGGCTGCGTCGCTAGTGGTGGTATAGAACGCGGCCAGCTGGTCCCTCGGTGTAGCCCCATACCTGACCTCGACGCCGGTCGGTTGCTTGCCTTTGGTGAACCCGTAGGAGTTCAGGTTCCGGCCGACGTGATCCATCGGGGTGTAGATGTCGACGACGGCCGCGGGGTTCCTGGGGAAGTGGGCAGTGATCTCCTTGGCCAGCTCGTGTCCGAATTCAAAGGAACCCTGCGAGAAGCCAAGTACCTTGTCGGTCGCCTCCTGCCCCATATAGCGCACCGCGTCCTGGGGATTGGGGAGGTTGCCGAACAGGAAGGATGCGTTGGGATCGAGGGTAATGATTTCCTGGCAGATCTGGCTCATCTGAAGGGCCACCGCTTTCATGTCGGTGGGTTCGCGCCCGTTCGTCACCAGGTCGTTCAGGCCGAACCAGATCAGGTACAGCGCCACGCCGGGTTCCGGACCGTAACCCTTCAGGTCATTCTTGTAGCGGGTGAACTGCTCCCGGAATGTACCCAGGCCCGCACCCCAGCGGTCCGCTCCGCCCATGGCACCGCCCTCGGCGTAGTTGGCGTAGTAAAGGGGACCGCCGATCGACGAACCCTGGTTACTGTTCCGGCTCCATGTCAGATGGGGAGTTGCGGCAGCCTCGGATGTCGCCTTGTCGACGGTGATCAGCGGCAGGCCGCCCGCCCATTCCCAGATGAAGTCCGTCCAGTTGCGGTTGTCACTGTAGCGGTTGACCTGGTTGGTGCGCATCAGGCCAAAGAGCGAGGCGAACTGTCCGGCGACGGTTTTCCGCTTGACGCCGATGTCAGAGAGGCTGTCGCCGAAGATGATGAGTCGTTTAACGTTGGTGGTCATGGCAGCGTGTCCTTTCGATAGTGCATCGAGGTGCGTAGCTATGCGTTCAGGGAATCCGAACGAGCGAGGGTGCGCATGGCGTACCCGGATGCACTGTCACCGCTGCATTGATGCGGTCATATCGGGAAATTCCCGATTTCTTCAGGCGTTTTTCCCCGCCTTCAGGCGCCGCTGCACCGAGCGCCAGACCCAGTTGGACATCAGCACGGAGGTGCCGATGTTGGTGATCAGCTCGCCAGGCCAGACATGGCCGTAGCTCACACCTTCGTATCCCAGGCGGTCGGCGACGATGCCCAGCATATTTGTCAGCGCGCCCGCGGCGATGAGTGCGTGGCATACGCGCAGCAGGCGGCACAGATGGCGATCGGTAAGCAGCCAGCTACCGCACAGTGCCATCACCAGGCTGCAACAGAAGTCGGCGTAGAGGCAGAACAGGCCATCGCTCATGGTTTGTCGCCTCCGGCAATGCGGTCGATCACGCGGTTGGCCAGCGACTCGCCGCGAGAGTCGACCAGCCGCTGGGCGATCATCGTCACCCTCAGCCCGAAACAGCCGACCAGGAACGAGACGCCGGCATGTATCTCCGCCGGCGAATCGGGAAGGAACCGCCCTTCCAGCGCGGGAGCCAGGAACACCGCCAACATCGTCCCGCACACCACCTGCACGACGGCACGTTTGCGCGAAGGCTCGTTCCCCAGCGCCACCGGAAGGGTGGCGCCACCGATCGCCGCCAGCAGCAGCCAGAAGCGGGTGAAAAGCAGCATGGTGTCCATGACGGTGTCCTTGTTTACGGTTAGGGTGTGGACGCCGCAGGCGGGCTGAGCTCACCGCGCCACGTGTTCCTGACCGCGTCGAAGGCGATCTTCAGGTGACCATTGGAAGCCGGCGTCAGGTTAAGGTTGTGGCCGGTGATTCCGTCGCAGAATCGGCCGCCATTCGTGGACACGGAAAAACGGTAGACAGTCGCGGTGTCGTCGGCCTTCAACAGCCGCGCTGGCACGTCGCACGAGAATGGCTCATCGAAATGAACGTTCGCGGCCTGGGCGTTGAAACGCACAACGATGGAAACATCGCTGTTTGCCTGCTGGACCAATCCCCGCCACTCACCTTGCGGGGGTGACGCGAGGGCCATAGCGGGCAGCAGGCCGAGCAGAGCGGCCAGGCCCAGGGCACGAGGTTTTACGGTACGTGAAAACATATGATTCCCCTTTCGTTATGAATGGCGTGGTCGCGCTGTTGCCTCAATGGCCGAACCACGCCGCGATGCCGGCAACACCGGCGATACCAACAAGAACCAGCGCAAGGCCCAGCCCCCACGCACGACGTTTGTCGCGCGCACGCCGGGGAGGCTCATCCAGGCAGGCGATCAGCGCGGTACTCCAGCGAGGCGACACGCGCATTTCGGAAAGTTTGTCCATCAGCGCACCGCCGCCATGGGAAACCCCACCACGCGCCCGTCCAGGACGACGCTGGGCTGCCAGGCGTCGACGGCACGAAAGCAGATGCTCATGCGATGCATCTTTGGGCGGCGAAGCCAGCGCAGTCGAACAGGACTCATGTCGATCACCAGTTCATCGGCGTCGTTGCCGCCGCGCTCATAACGCAACCGGCAGTCGAACGCCACGGACAGCTCGGTGACCTGCGGCGTGCGGGGATCGCGGAAAGCGCGTAGCGGTATCACCACGGGCACCAGCGGCGCATCGGGGCTGGCGTCGCGCGGCACGTCTACGTGCAAGGCCTGGGCATCGGCACCTCCGGCCTCGTATTGCATGGCGCGGCGTCGCTGCAACGCCTCGTTGGCCGCTTCGACGGAAACCCGCAGCGCATACAGCAATTGATCGAACGTGCAGTTGGCCATGGCGCCCTACCCCTCGCCCAGCCAGACGGGCTTGCGCGGAAAGCCCACGTGGTAGCAAAGCCACTGCAACACCACCTGATGCTCGCCGATCTGCAGGATCGTGAAGCTCTTTTCCACGCCAATGATGGATCCGCGCGGCGTATCGGTAAGGCAGCGATTAAGCAGCGCCTGCGCTTCCTCCAGCTGCGCGTCGCTGCGCATCTGATTGGGGTTGTCGTTGCCGACAACCACACGCTTGATGAACTTCACGTCGGTCAGGTCGAACATGCTCATTCTCCGGAAGGAATCGCGACGACCTCGCGGGCGCCGCGATCCATGGGCCGAAACACTTACGGAACCGAACCGCCGTTCGGCAAGGAACCCGCCACCAGTACCGGCGCGCCGATCTTGCGCGGCGCACAGGCGCTCTGCAGGATGTCCATGACGCGCGCAAGGCCTTCGGGCATGCCCTTGTCCTCGGCATGCACCTCGACGTGGTACTTGGCCGAATTGTCCGAGGTTCGGGTGTTTTCCTTGGTAGAAGACACCGAGCCCGAAATCTTCGCCGTGGCTTTGAAGATGCCCCAGCCGATGGAAGCCTCGGCACTGAACGCTCCCTGCTTGCTGTCCTTTTCCGTCTGGGTGAAGGACGACTTCACTTCCATGTCGAAGGTGATGTCCACCTTGGTGACGCTAAGGTTGGGTACCTTCACGATGGCAAGCAGCGGCACCTGGAGTTCGACTTCTTCCTCGGCAATGCCTTTGCCGTCCGGATCGTCCACCGGACGCTTGAAGCGGAACTGCGCGGTGCGGGTGTCTCCCACCCCGTTCGGATCGCCCGCGGCAGGCGGCAGGAAGCCGATGACCCTGATGAAATCCGCGGTGGCCTGGGCCAGTTTTACCTGCGCTTCGCAGGCGGCACTGAGCGGCGAGCCGATCAGGTCGCCCATGGGCAGGCCCTTGAATTGACTAGAAATATTGACAAGATCAGTCATGCTGTTACTCCTTACGGTGTTTGACGCGGCGCGCGGAATGCCCGCCGCGATTCAGCGCGGTCGACCGCCTTTAGTCGCCAGGCTTGAACGTCTTGAAGACCCCCTGGATCTGCGAAAGGTGGTTCATGAGCCGCGCGGCGCCATCGGTGGGTTCGCTTCCTTCCACACGCAGCACCACGTGCACCGCGCCGCTCTTGCGCTCGTTGCCGCCGGCCGTCGGGTCCACGCGAAGTTGCGGGCGCGCCGAGGCGGCCTTGCCTTTCCATGCAGGCTCGCCCGCCTGCCCTTCGTCGGGCACATCGCCCTCGATCAGCGGGCCGATGTCGGCGTCGAAGGTGATCTCCACGTCCTTGATGCGCAGCACGTTGGTCGACACCAGCGGCAGGATCGGCGCACGGTAAAGGTCTTCATCGTCTTCGCCTGCCTGCGGGTGCAGCGACGGCATGCGGATTACCACGCTCTTGGGCCGGTTGTCCTGGTCGAAGAAGTCGCTTAGGTGGCTTATCTGGTGCTGCTCGATGCGATCCTGTGCATCGACCACAGCGCCGGCGATCGCTTCGATCAGGGTGTTCAGTGAGGTCTGAGCGGCCATGGTTTATGCACCTTTCGTTGTGGCAGGGGCCAGGTCGGGGAACGAGTCCACCCGGGCCAGCCAGCCATTGAGGAACTTGCCCAACGTCCGGCGCTTCTTCACCAGGTTGGTGTAGTAATCCCTGCGGCCCTGCTTATAAGCGGCATACACAGCTACGGCGTTCGCTTGCGTCAGTGCCCCAAGCGTGCCCGCACCTATCGCCCCATCCACCACCAGCTGCGGCGCCACGCCTTGCGCGTTCAATACACGTTGCAGCAGGCGCGACGCGTTCGCGCCGGCGTTCACCTGGAAATCGAAAACGATGTTCGCCAGCGGTTGCAGGGCAATCTCATCGCCGTGCACCTTGTCCCAGTACAGCGCCTTGTAGATCGTGCCCGCCTGGCGATCGGTCAGCGCACGCAGGTTTTCCAACGTGGGCTGGATACCGAGCAAGTTCTTTGCGCATTTCTGGAACGTTCCAAAGGTGATGCCCTTGTTGGTGGCGCCGCCCGGGTCGTCCGGATCGTCGACGAACCCACCCTCATGCTTGAGCAGCGTGGGAAAGAAGCTGTTGAAGTCGGCCATGGACGTGTTCTCCGATTCGACGCGGTGGCGTTGGTCGGGTCACTATCCGGTCGCTTCGGCGCGCGCGTTATCCGGAAAAACCTGATTCCCGAACGTGCGAACGCTGAGCGCGATGCGTCATGGATCAAGCACGGTAAGTCCTTCGCGCAATGCGTAACGCGTGAGCTGCGCAATGCCATGAATGCCCAGCTTGGCCATGATGTGTTCGCGATGCGTGCCCACCGTTTTCACGCTGACATGCAGGCGTTCGGCGATGTCCCGTGCACTCAAGCCCTCGGCGAACAGCTGGGTGATCTCCCGTTCCCGCGGGCTCAGCGCCTCGGGCTCGGCAAACGAAGGGCTGTGATGGCGGCGCATGCCGTCGACCAGCAGGTGGGCAATGTCGGGGCTGATGTAATAGCGCGAGCGCATCACGCTGTCGATCGCCTCACGCAATGCGTCGAAGCCGTCGCGTTTGAGTACGTATCCATGCGTACCGGCATCGAAGGCCGCGCGAACCCACCGCGCGTCGTCGTAGCGGGACAGGCACAGTAGCCGTGTGTCCGGACAGCGTGGTGCGATACGGCGTATGGCTTCCAGGCCGCTCAGGCCGCGCATGGCGCAGTCGAAGACAATCAGGCCAGGCTGGCAGCGCAAGGCCGCGCGCACGCAGTCGCGCCCGTCGCCGGTACTACCGATCACCTCGTAGCGCGACAAGCCGGCCAGCAGCGACGCCACGCCCTCGCGCAGCAGTGCCTGCTCATCGGCAAGTAGCACGGTTACCGGCATCACCGCTTGGCCTCCTGTATCGGCGCCGAGCGTACACAACGGAAAACACCGCCACGAGGGGCGGTGGTGTGGCCATGCAACGACATCGTCAACCCCCTGTTTGAACCGACAGTCCCAGCTACCAAGCCGGTTGGATCGCCGGAAGGTGCCAGCACCGTACGCTGGGGTATCCCATCGGCCGTATCAGCCAAAAACTGATTCTTCGGTTCAACCGGCTAAACAGTGACCGGCTTCCGGGGACAACGAATACGCATTTTCTTGCATATCAATACAGGGGAGTCGGGGAGTGCCTTAAGCTTGCAGTGCATTGCGGGCTGCCTTGGTGGCCGCCAGCACTATTCACAACAAAGGGGGGACTCACATGTTGTCAGGCACCGTCAAACCTGCGCCGCTGAAGCGGCTCCCACATCGTGCCCTGGGCCTGGCCATGCTGTTGGGCCTGCTGCCCGCCGTGGCCCTCGCGGCACCTCCGCAAGGTGAATGGCAGGGAGTGATCCACCAAGCGAACAACGATGTTGCCGTCGATGTGAGTTTCAACGCCCAGGGCGCACGCCTTCATTTCTCTGAGCCGTTTGCATGCGCGGTGCCGGCCAAATTCCTGAAGATCAACGGCACGGCGACCGTCTACCGTTTTGCTGTGTCCACGAATGGCGGCCGATTCTGCGACGGACTCACCGGCCAAAACCTTACGCTGACGCCGGCTTCCAATGCTCAGCTGAAGGTAGCCTTTGAAGCGGGCGGGAAAACATGGGGCGGGGAGCTCAGTTCACGGACGCACTGAATGGGTCGGAAGTTGATCGAGCCCAGCGACACCACTACGCCCGGCTGACGCCCTCCAAGGTGACGTGCAAAAAAGAAGGGCGGACAGGTTACTGTCCGCCCTTCGGCTATCTGCTTACCTTGTAGATGAACTTCAGTTGTTGCTGATCCGGTACATGGCGATCGCGTGTGCCGGCAGGTTGACCTTGATGGAGCCGTCTCCGCTGGCGTCCGTGTGCTGCCAAAGGTCGCGAACCTTGTACTTGGCCGCAGCCTTCAGGCCAATTTCGCTAGCGGCCACGCTGGCGTCCACCGCGGCATCGGTTTCGTTGAACACCGCTACTGCGCGGCTGCCGTCCTTCATGGGCTTGACGATCACATGGATGCCATTGGCGTCGCGCACCTGCTTGCCCTGCACGCCCAGGGGATCCTGGTCCACCGCGATCACTTCCTTGTTCAAGAGGATCTGCAGTGCATCGGGTTTGATCTTGCGAAGGTCCGTGCCCACCAGGAGTGGCGAGGCCATGATCGCCCAAAGGCTGAAGTGGCTTTGGTACTCCACATCCGTCATGCCGCCATTGCCCACTTCCAGCATGTCCGGATCGTTCCAGTGGCCCAGCGAGGCGTACTTGTCCAGCACCACGTTCTGCTTGAAGATTTTCAGCATCGACGCATAGGTATCAGTGATGTCGCCGGTGGTGCGCCAGGACTGCGCCGATACCGGCGGCTTGCCTGCCCACAGCCAGGGCTTGTTCTCGCCCCATTCGCACATGCTGAAGAAGATCGGCCGGTTGGTGGCGCGCAAGGCTTCGGCCATGGCCGTGTAGCGCTTGTGAGCATCGATTTTCTGGTTGTTGCAGTTGTCGTACTTCAGGTAATCCACGTCCCAGGATGCGAACGTCGCGGCATCCTGTTTCTCGTGGCCCAGGCCACCGGGGAAGCCACGGTTCTCCTGCAACGGCTCACAGGTGGATGTGCCCGCGCTCGAATACAGGCCGAACTTCAGGCCGTGCTCGTGGACGTAAGCGGCCAGCGCCTTGATCCCGCCTGGAAAGCGCTTCGGATTGGGATGCAACGCGCCGTCCTTGTCACGCTGCCAGTTGGCCCAGCAGTCATCCACGTTGACATAGGTGTAGCCGGCGTCCTTCAACCCCAGGCTAACTACCTTGTCGGCGACGCCGCGGATCATCGCTTCGTCGAACTCATCGCGGCAATGCGTGGAGTTCCAGTTGTTGAAGCCCATTTGCGGCAAGGGCCCACTAGCGGCACCCGCAGCGGCGGCACCGGCTGAAAGAGCGGAAACAACAGCGAACGAGACAGCAGTGCGCAGCCAGCCGGCGCGGCGATGGTTCTTAAGCTTCATGTTCAAGGGACCTTTATGCTGGTTGTTCCAAGGATCGGGTGCTTCAACGTGTTCAGTACGGGCTGGCCTTCCACGAGCAAATCCAGCACCACAAGTTCATTGCCACTGGGCTTGAGCCAGGCACCGGGCACATAGAGGGTACGCTGCGGGCCGATGCTCCAGGTGCGCCCCAGCGGACGGCCATTGAGCCAGACCATGCCCTTGCCCAGGCCCTTGGTATCAAGGAAGGTGTCCGCCGATGCACTACCCGAGACCGGCGCGTCGAAACTGCCGCGGTAGAAGCATGGTGCGTGACTGCAAGGCGCGTGGGCGAACTTCAAGGCGTCGTTGTTGGTAAACGGCAGGGAGTAAATCTGCCAGTCGGACAGCGCCTGCCCTTGCACGCTTACCGAACCCAGGATGCCCTTGCGCTCGGTGCGCACGTGCTCGCCAAAATTGATGCGCCCGTCGTTTTGCACCAGCACATCCAGCGTGTCGCCCTTGGCAAGCTTGATCGGCAAGGTGTCCTGTTTCAGCCGGCGATCGAGCGTGCCGATCCGCTTGCCGTTGACATAGACCTGGGCATAGTCCTGAAGCCCGTCGATGTGCAACGGGCCCGCGGCAGCGGTGTCGATGCGCTTGCGATACAGGATGTCGCCATAGGCCTGGTCCAGCGCCTCCATGGTCTTGAGCTCATGCGAGGTCACCGGCGTGGGCAATGCGTCCCACAGCGATGCGGATTCGCCCAGCTTGATGTTGCTGATGGCCTGGGTCCCAGGAGTCGGCGGCACGGGAGGTAAGTGCCCTCCCGTGGCCTTGGCGATCACCTGGCGAAGCGCAAGGTACTTCGGCGTGACGCGCCCGCTCTCGTCCAGCGGGCTGTCGTAGTCGTAACTGGTGACGTCGGGCTGGTAGCTGTCGTCGTCCCAATTGGCACCGTTCATCCAGCCGAACGAGGTGCCGCCGTGGAACATGTAGAACGTGACCGAATAGCCTTGGCTCAGCATCCACGCCAGTTCGTCTGCGACCACTTTGGCATCGGCGACGTGATGCGGCGCGCCCCAATGATCGAACCAGCCCACCCAGTATTCACCGACCATGAAGGGGCCGCCGGGCTGCCACGTCTTGAGTTTGGCAAACTTCTCGCGCGCATGGCCGACACCGAAGTTGATCACCTTGGCCAGGCCAGGCAGTGACCCCGGGGTCTCGGCGCTGTCGGACGTATACAACAGCGAGGCATCCAGGCCGCTATCGGTGATGGCCTGGCGGATCTGCGTAAGGTAGGTGCTATCCGTGCCGAAGCTGCCGTACTCGTTCTCCACCTGCACGGCGATGATGTTGCCGCCGCGGGCCCGCTGCAGCGGAGCCACTTCCTGGCCCAAGCGATGCAACCAGCGCTGCACCGGTTGCATGAACTTCGGATCCGTGCTGCGGATGGTGATGCCCGGGTCTTTCAACAGCCACGCGGGAAAGCCGCCGAGTTCCCATTCGGCACAAACATAGTGACCCGGA
>Ga0193717_1001229_pt1 | contig 15903 bp, 13 predicted proteins | sample U2c2metaG_FD_145900 | JGI IMG/M metagenome (GOLD analysis project Ga0193717, IMG submission 145900) | Soil microbial communities from a riparian zone of the East river system, Colorado, United States - U2c2 | ecosystem: Environmental > Terrestrial > Soil > Riparian zone | place: USA: East River... | reverse complement strand
CCATTCTCGGTGCCTACGCGATCTCGAAGGCGGCGGATATGCAACTCGCGCGCAATCTCGCCTGCGAGTACGGCAAGGACAATGTGCGCGTGAACTGCATCGCGCCCGGACTGATCAAGACCGATTTCGCCAAGGCGCTGTGGGACAATCCGGAGAATCTGAAGGCATCGACCGCACGCTCGCCGCTGCTGCGCATCGGCATTCCGGACGAAATCGCGGGTGCTGCAGTTTTCATGGGCTCAGCGGCCGGTAACTTCATGACCGGCCAGACGGTTGTGATCGACGGCGGCGCGACGATTAGCTGATCGTCGTCTGAATCAAAAAAAGCCGGGCGTGAGGTAATTCACGCCCGGCTTTTTGTTTTCCGGCTTTACTCCACCGCCGCGTAAACCAGACTGCGCACCAGCGTGCGGAAGTATTCGCGCTGGCCGGGCCCCTGCGACATGAAGATCGCGAACAGGTCTTCCTTCGGATCGATCCAGAAGAACGTGCCGGCCATGCCGCTCCAGAAATACTGGCCCACCGAGCCGGCATAGGGCGCCATGCCCTCATGCGTGCGCACGGCAAAGCCAAGGCCAAAGCCGTGACCAGCGGGCACGAGATGCGATTCCACTTTGACATGCGGGGCGAGATGGTTGGACGCCATGAACGCGAGCGTTGTGCGGCCGATGACGCGGGTTCCATCGAGCGCGCCGCCGCTGAGCAGCATCTGGCAGAAGCGTGCGTAGTCCATCGCGGTGGAGACCAGTCCGCCGCCGCCGGATTCCATTTTTGGAATTTCCAACGGATCGAACAGCGCGACCTTGTCGCCGGTCCAGGGATCGGCGGGGAAGGGCTCGGCGATGCGCGGCTTGTTGCCCTGCGCGGTGTGGAAGCCCGTCTCGTTCATCTGCAGCGGCGCGATAATGCGCTCGTTCAGGAACGCGCCGAGTGTTTTGCCGGAGACGACTTCGATGATGCGGCCGAGAATGTCGGTCGAGCGGCTGTAATTCCACTCGGCGCCCGGCTGACACATCAGTGGCATGCCGGCGATCAGTTTCGCATGTTCTTCGTTGGTGATGTCGCGGCGGAAGGCTTTCGCCTTTGCATACATCCGCTGCACCATGCCCGTGCCGGTGATCTCATACGAAATTCCAGACGTGTGGCGCAGCAAATCCTGAATGGTGATCGGTCGGACCGGCAGCGCGAATTCCAACTGGCCGTTACGTTCGATGCCGACCTTCTGGCTGGCGAACTCCGGAATGTATTTGGCGAGCGGGTCGTTGAGCAGCAGGTAGCCGTCCTCAACCAGCATCATGATGCCGAGCGACACCAGCGGCTTGGTCATCGAGAAAATGCGGAAGATGCTGTTCGTCGCCATCGGCGCGCTGCCGGCTGGATTCTGTTTTCCCTGCGCCTCGAACCAGCCGATCTGGCCGCGCCGCGCCACCATCGACACCACGCCGGGCGTTGTGCCCTTGTCGATCTCGCGCTGGAATGCGTCACGCATCCGCTGCAAGCGGAGCGGCGAGAGGCCGATCGATTCAGGTTTGGCCGAGGGAAGAGGGGGAGTTGCCTTGGCGGCGGATGGCGTGGCGTGGACGTTCATGGAGCCTCCGGAGTTTCTTGTGTTTTTGACGTTGCCGTGCTGGAGCTTGGCTCAGAATGACCCGCTTGAACAGGCTGCCATCGCACTGCAAATACAACTATTAGTATAGACAATCCTCCATGCTCTCCTTTATTGCTCGCCCGGGCTGAGTGAAACATCAAGAAACTGTGGGGCTACAAGGGGACGGTCTGGAGACGAGCGCGGTTCGCCGCGCTTGCGGGTATGCTTGCGCTTACCGGCTGTGTGACAACTGAAAATTCACTGACGCGAAACGATATCGCCAGCATGAAACTAACGGACGTTTCCGTCAGTTTTGCTCCCGATGCGTACATTCAATGGGAGGATGGCATTCTGGCCTACGCCACGGCGAAGGCTATACCGGATGACCAGATTGCGACGGCGACCAATACGCCGGAAGCTAAAGCCTACGCTCAAAATTTGCTGGCATCGCGGATCAAGGGTGGGGTTGAAAAGGCAATGGCCGGCCAGCTCAACGGCTCGCGGCCCGTACGGCTCAACATTGTCGTCCGTAGTTTCACGATCTCACCGGCGATTCAGCGAATTGTTGTCGGCGGTGGTCACGGCATGGTTGCCGACGCAAATCTGGTTGACGCGCGCACCGGCGCCAATGTCATGTCCCATCCGAAACTGGCTGTCGTTCTGGTCGTCGGACAAGGAGTTTTGGGGACTGCAGTTCAGGCGGCGATCGATAGCGCTTCCAAGGAGACCACCCTTGATAAGATCGTCGATCGTTATGGCGGTAACTATCGCGACTGGCTGCTGCGCAAGACGTCGTGAGCATTGGACGCGTCGTTTGAAATAAAAAAGCCGCTCCACCAAAAGTGGAGCGGCTTCAAATCGTCGGGATGGACCCGGCTCAGGCCGCCCGCACTTCGCGCAGGAAGGCGTCAACCTGAGCCTTCAACGTTTCGCCGTTTTGTGAAAGCTCGGCGGCGGATGCGACGACCTGATCGGCGGCCACGCCGGTTTCCCGGGCTGCGTCCCGCACGCCGACAATATTAGCTGAGACTTCACCGGTGCCCTTCGCGGCCTGCGAAACGTTATGCGCGATCTCGCGGGTCGCTGCGCCTTGCTCCTCGACGGCGGATGCAATCGCGCTTGCGATCTCGTTGACCTTGCTGATCGTGCGGGTGATTCCGTCGATGGCCTCGACGGATGTCCGTGTGGCGGACTGGATGGCGCTGACCTGCGCTGAAATCTCGTCGGTTGCCTTCGATGTCTGGCTTGCCAGCGCTTTCACTTCGGATGCGACGACCGCAAACCCGCGTCCGGCGTCGCCGGCGCGAGCCGCTTCGATCGTGGCGTTGAGAGCGAGCAGGTTGGTTTGCGCGGCGATCTCGCTGATCAGTTTCACCACGTCGCCGATTTTCTGCGCGGCCAGCGCGAGGCCCTGAACTTCATCGTTGGTGTTGTTCGCCTGCGTGGCGGCCTGACCGGCCACCTGCGCGGATTCATTCACCTGCTGTGCGATCTCGTTGATCGAGGCGTTGAGCTCCTCGATCGCTGCGGCCACCGCCTGCGCATTTGCCGACGCCTCTTCCGACGCATCTGCGACCGTTGTGGTCTGCTGTGTCGCTTCTTCCGCAATCCGCGCCATGGTTTCCGCCGTGCTGCGCAACTCGGTCGCCGCGGAGCCGACGGCATTTACAACGCTGCCGACGCCGGTCTCGAACCGCGCCGCCAGAGCGAGGACGGTGCTGCGGCGTTCTTTCTCCGAGGCAACTCGTTGCTCTTCCTGCGCAGACCGCAAACGGCCGGTTTCGACAAGGCTGTCCTTGAACACCTCCACCGCGCGCGCCATCGAACCGATTTCGTCGCCGCGCTTCGCGCCGGGCACCGCGATGTCATGCTTGCCGGACGTCAACTGGCGCATCGCGCGCTCGAGCGAGAGGATCGGCTGAGCCATGCTGCGACCAAGCCACGCCGCGATCAGGCCGGCGATCACAACAGCGCCAATCGCACCTGCTGCAAGCCATTTGGCGGAATTGGAAGCCAGCTCCTGATAAGCCTTGGTGTTGCGCACGATCTCGACCACCGCGACCGGCTGCCCGGAAAAGTTCTTGATCGGACCAAAGGTGACGGCGCTCGGCTGGCCATCCAGCGAATTCGTCAGGACGATCGATTCACCGGCCAGCGCGCGCTTGAGGACGGCCGGGGATGCGGTGGCGCCCTTCACCGTCGATGCCAGGGTCTGGATCTTGTCGTCGTTAATCTGGTGGATGGCGACATCAACGCCAAATCGGGCCTTCATCGAGTTCACGAAGGTTTCGCCGAAAGGCGCGCCGACATCGACCGTTGCCAGCACAGTGTCGCCATCAAGGATTGGAGTCGCGCCGAAGATGTTGAGCACGTCGCGGCCGGCTTCGACTCCGCCGATCGGTTTTTTCGTCGCGAACGACTGAACGATCATCTTGCGGCGAGCGGTCACGTCGTCACCGAAGGCCTTGGGGTTGTGCACGCGGGAAAGGGCGATGCCAGGAGGAATCTGAATGGTGATCAACTCGATGCCGAGCGGTTTGATGTCATTCAGCGTCTTGCCAAGCAGTGCGATAATTCCGGCCCGGTCCTGCGCGCGGATCAGGGGCTTGAGCTCAGGCATGTCCGCCACGGTATTTGCGACCGCCTGCACGGCGCGCGTATCTGATTCCATGGCGCCGATCATGTTCGCGTAGTCGGATTTCAGTTCGCGATGGAGGGCCAGATCGACCGCGTTGTTCTGTTGCCAGAGTCCGAAAACAGCTAATCCGGCACACGAGGCCGCCGCCACAAGCGATATTGCGATCATGATGCGAACGGAAATCGATTGTAGCTTGCGCATTCTGCCCCCAAAAAATCCTGAACCTGCTGGTTTCAGCCAGAAATTCGTAGGGGATTTGGATCAATAGGCCGTTAAGAAATCGGCTTTGCGGCCAATCGCCGCCGCGCTCGTTCGCCCAGCGAATCTTTGGCGCGTTAGCCGTCCCGCGGCTCGTCGATCGGCGACACGATGCTGAGATGGCAGACGAGGCCCGAGGGTGGATAGCGGAAATTGCTTTCGCCCCCAAGTTGCCGGCATAGATTGGCGATCAGCCTTGTTCCGAAGCCTTCTTCCTCCGGCGGCTGGACGGCGGGGCCACCGCTTTCGCTCCAGATGAGGCTGATGGCTGTGCCTCCCTGATCTGCGCGAGTCGTCCAGTTGATGGTGACGCGGCCGGTGTCGTTCGACAGTGCGCCGTACTTGAGTGCGTTGGTGCAGAGTTCGTGCATGATCATTGCCATCGGGACGGCCGTCGTGGGAGGCAGGCTCACTGGCGGTCCCGAAATCGCGAAACGGTGCCCGCGCTCCTCTTTCAGTGGAGCCATCGCGGCCTCTGCAACTTCCGACAGATCGGCGTGCTGCCAGTTTTTTCGCGTCAGCAGATCGTGGCTTCTCACCAAGGCTTGCAGCCGGTCGTGAAACTGGCGAAGCGCTTCCGGCCCCTGGCTGTTGCGAAAGCTCAAGCTCGCGATCGACTGAACGGTGGCGAGGGTGTTCTTGACGCGATGCGCGAGTTCGTGAACCAGAATTTCGCGGCGTTCTTCTGCGGTTGCGCGCTGTTCTTCGCGCATCGCATTCTCGTCCATCAGCCGGTCGAACGTCTGCCCGAGAATTCCGATCTCGTCGCTACGGCCGACGATGCCGGTTCGCGCCGCGTCGTGCCCGCGCCGCCAGGCTTCCGCCGTTGCCACCATGCGCATCAGCGGCCTGCGGATGATGCCCTCGCCGACGAGCCATGCCAGCAGGAACGCGACCGCGCTTCCCAGCGCGAACAGCGCGATGCTGTTGCGGACGGCGCGGTCGATCGGTCCGAACGCCTCGCTGCGTGAGGTGCCGCTGCTGACGTAGAGGCCGAATGGCGTGAGGGCCGCCGGAACGTAACCGACGATACGGGAAATGCCGTCGATGCCGATAATATCTTCAGCGCCGGAAACAGAACTGCCGATCCGGCCGAGACTGTCGGTCAGCTTTTTGCCGACGTACTTTTCCCCGAACGGTTCGCGCGATACGACGATACCGTTGCGATCGGCAATCACGATGGAGCCGCCGCTTTGGACGCCGCGACGTTTCAACTGCTGCCCGAGCCATTCGAGATTAAGGCCGGCCACCACCGCCCCCTCGACCTTGTCACCCCGTATGATTGGGATCGCGAGCGGAATGACGTTGCGATCGGAAATCTTGCTGGCGGTAAAGGGGCCGATAGCGAATTTTTTCTGATCGACGGCCTCGCGAAAGTAGTCGCGGCTCGCAAGATTCGGCGAGGCCGGAGTCGGTTCACTGAAGCAGCGGATGTTGCCGTCCAGACCGACGACCAAAAGGGAGGTCAGCGGTTCGACACTTGGCCGAACGCGCACAACGTAGTCGGTGCATGCCGTGCTGTTGAGCTTGCTGACCTCGTCGGTCTCCGCGACGGCGCGGAGCGTGCCCTCGATACCGTCGAATATCTGGCCGATTTCGGAGGCGACGACCTGCGCGTTGCGCAGCGCCTCGGATCGCACTTCCGCGTAACGGGTGTTGCGCAGATCGAATGAGCTGTAGCCGACCGCCGCAAGGCCGGGCAGGGAAGCAACCAGAGTCAGCGCCAGCAGCCGGTGGGTGAGCGACATGCGGCGTATGGCATTGCGAAGCGACAAACCGTTTCTTTCCCCCACCGGTTGAGCTTTTTTGCAATCTACGCGGCGCGCCGGACGGCGGCAATCGCCGGAAATCGGGTTCCATCAGAGGTTTATTCGTCGGAAAGCGGACGGGGAATTCGCCAAGATTTCTCAAAGAAATCGCCAAGAAATCGCGAAGACGGGGCGTGACGGAGCGAAAATGGTTCGCTATAGAAGCGGCTCTGTAGGAGCGTAGCTCAGTTGGTAGAGCATCGGTCTCCAAAACCGAGGGTCGCAGGTTCGAGCCCTGCCGCTCCTGCCAGTTGGCAGTCTGTCCCCCATACCTTGACCTGAGGCCCGTCCCACAGTAGATAACGGCACCTGCTGTCGGCCCGCTTTGACGGATATCCGGCGCGGCATTGAAATCCCCGGACAATCGAGCCCGCTTGGCGGCTCATCCTTCAAAAGAGGGTTGGGCGCACGAGAGGGCTGTCCGGATTCCTGAAAACAACTGAAATCACGCCGGGTTGCGACGCTTTCCCGGCATTATGGATGCGGATCACCGGCGATGGCTTTCAGCCCGTTCAAATTCCTGCAGGAAGTGCGCTCGGAGACCGCCAAGGTCACCTGGCCGACCCGCCGCGAGACCATGATCACCACTATCATGGTGTTCATCATGGTCGCGGTGTCTTCGATCTTTTTCTTTGTCGCGGATCAAATCATTCGCGTCCTGATTACTTATCTTCTCGGCATTCAGGCCTGAGCGCGGAATTGAAACAATGAGCATGCGCTGGTACATCGTTCACGCCTACTCGAACTTCGAAAAGAAGGTCTCCGAATCCATTCGCGAGCAGGCCAAGCAGCGCGGACTTGAAGATCTTTTCGAGCAGGTGCTGGTGCCGACCGAAAAGGTCACGGAAATCCGCCGCGGCCGCAAGATCGATGCCGAGCGCAAGTTCTTTCCGGGCTACGTGCTGGTGAAGATGAACCTCACCGACGAGGCGTTCCATCTCATCAAGAACACGCCCAAGGTGACGGGTTTCCTCGGCGCGGAAAACAAGCCGATGCCGATTTCGGAAGCCGAGGCCATGCGCATCCTGCATCAGGTGCAGGAGGGCGTGGAGCGTCCGAAGGCGTCGGTGTCGTTCGAGATTGGCGAGAATGTGCGCGTGGCCGATGGCCCGTTTGCGTCGTTCTCCGGTGTGGTCGAGGAAATCGACGAGGCGCGTTCGCGCGTGAAGGTCGCGGTGTCGATCTTCGGACGTGCGACGCCGGTCGAACTGGAATTCGGTCAGGTCGAGAAGGTCGCCTGACGCGCGGCCGGGCGCCCGCGAGGCGCGTCGGCTGGTTCCCCAGCCTCCGCTTTCGTCGGTGGCTTGATACCTTAAAGGGCTGCCGGAGCTTCCCTTTTCGGTCGAACTCGTGTATCGGCACGCGCTGTCCCTTGGGGACATTCATACGTGGGAGGCATGACCGGTTCGCCAGCCGGAGCAAGCATGCCGGACCACGATCCAAAACAGCTGCTGGTTCAATGGATTGGACCGGTAGCCTGCGTTTCACATTTGGCAAGATGTGAGCGCAATGGAGACTGCCTATGGCAAAGAAAGTGACCGGATACCTGAAGCTTCAGGTGCCGGCCGGTGCGGCGAACCCGTCGCCACCGATCGGTCCCGCGCTTGGTCAGCGCGGCCTCAACATCATGGAATTCTGCAAGGCGTTCAACGCGCAGACGCAGAAGGAAGAAAAGAACACCCCGATCCCGGTGGTCATCACCATTTATGCGGACCGGTCCTTCACGTTCGAAATGAAGACTCCGCCGATGTCCTACTTCTTGAAGCAGGCAGCGAAGATCCAGTCCGGCTCCAAGCTGCCGGGCCGCGACTCCGCGGGCAAGGTGACCAAAGCGCAGGTGCGCGAGATCGCCGAGAAGAAGATGAAGGATCTCAACTGTGACACCGTCGAAGCAGCCATGAAGATGGTTGAGGGCTCTGCCCGTTCGATGGGTCTCCAGGTGGCGGGGTAACGATCATGGCAATTGGCAAGAAGCTCGCGAAAGCTCGCGAAGGCATTGATCGCGAAAAGCTCTACTCGATCACCGATGCGGTGAAGATGGTCAAGGAACGCGCTTCGGCTAAGTTCGACGAGACCATCGAGATCGCAATGAACCTCGGTGTCGATCCGCGTCACGCCGACCAGATGGTCCGTGGCGTCGTCACTCTGCCGAATGGCACCGGCCGCACGTTGCGCGTCGGCGTGTTCGCACGCGGCGCCAAGGCTGAAGAAGCCAAGGCCGCGGGTGCGGACGTTGTCGGTGCGGAAGATCTCGTTGAGAAAGTGCAGGGCGGTGCGATCGACTTCGATCGTTGTATCGCAACCCCCGACATGATGCCGCTGGTCGGTCGTCTCGGTAAGGTGCTCGGCCCGCGTGGCATGATGCCGAACCCGAAGATCGGCACCGTTACCATGGACATCGCCAACGCCGTGAAAGGCGCCAAGGGCGGTTCGGTCGAATTCCGCGTCGAGAAGGCGGGAATCGTGCAGGCCGGCATCGGCAAGGCGTCGTTCTCGGAAGAGAAGCTCGTCCAGAACATCAAGGCATTGGCCGATGCGGTGGTGAAGGCGAAGCCGGCTGGTTCCAAGGGCACCTACGTTCAGCGCATCGCGGTCTCGTCCACGATGGGTCCGGGCGTCAAGGTCGAGCCGGGCAGCCTCAACTCCTGATCGGCACGGCATTTAAATGATTGAAAGGCGGAGTGATGAAAATCGCTCCGCCTCTTTCTTTGGCACGTTTGCCCGACGCAATTGCGTCTTTGCATGGCGGCTCCGACGCCGGTGGCGGGACAAATTTCATCCGGCGTGCGATGAATTCATTCCCTCCAGATATTTTCCTTTTCCGGTTTGAACATGCCCCATCAAGTCCTGATCTACTCACGGTTTCCGAAAGCCCAGATGGTGCGCATTGGCGAGCGCTACGATTTGCTCGACGGCGTGGGCAAACCGCCGATTGAGACGTTCAGCGCCGAGCAGCTCAAGCCGATCCGCGCGATGATCACTGCGGGCGGGCAGGTCATCCCGCCGGCGGTGCTCGATACGCTGCCCTCATTGGGCGCGATCATCTGCTACGGCACGGGTTATGATGGCGTCGATTTCGCCGAGACCGCGAAGCGCAAGATCATCGTCGGCAACAGTCCTGCTGCGAATGCTGCCGCGGTCGCCGATCTTGCCATGACGCTGATGCTGGCGGCGACGCGGCGCTTGCTGCCCGCCGACGATTATGTTCGCAGCGGCGGATGGTCGAGCGCGAAGCCATCGCCAATGCTACGTCCGCTGCCGAGCATGACCGGTCGCAAGATCGGCATCTACGGTATGGGCGAAATCGGCCGCAAGATCGCGGCGCGGTGCGCGGCGTTCGAGACAGACGTCGGATACTACAGCCGCAGCAAGCATGACGTGCCATATGCTTATCATGCGAGCCTGGCGTCGCTGGCCGAATGGTCCGACATTCTGATGGTGGCGGTGCGCGCAGGCGCCGACACGCAGCATGCCGTCAATGCGGACGTTCTCAAGAAGCTCGGACCTCAGGGCACCATCGTCAATATCTCGCGCGGTTCGGTGATCGATCAGAAAGCGCTGGTGACGGCGCTTGAAAGCAATGTGATCGCGGGGGCAGGGCTCGACGTTTACGAGAAAGAGCCGCACGCACCTGATGCGCTGACAAAACTTCCCAATGTCGTCCTGACGCCGCACATCGGCGGCCACACAGTCGAGTCGCACATCGCCATGCAGGACTGTGTGATGGCGAATCTCCATGCCTTCTTTTCAGGCAAGCCGCTGCGCTATCCGGTCACGTGAGACCGAAATATTAAAACTCATCATCAACATCAGGGATGCTGACATATATAAGAATCCGCAACTCACATTGCGAGGGTTCGTTCCTTTGCGAGTGAAAAAATATTGATCGCCGCGCTGCACATTAGTTTGATTGCTGATTAGAACGAGTCGAATGTAGAATCTTTCCTTCTGACGTTATCGGAAGGAATGCGGCCATGGCGGCCTATACGCTTAAGATCAATGGCGGCGAACATCGTGTGGATGTCGACCCGCAAACTCCTCTTCTCTGGGCCATTCGCGACGGCGCGGGCCTGACCGGCACAAAATACGGATGCGGTGTCGCGCAATGCGGCGCATGTACGGTGCATGTCGATGGTCAGCCGATGCGCTCATGCGCGCTGCCGGTCTCCGCGGTCGGCACCAGCGAAATCACCACCATCGAAGGCATCAAGAGCCGCGAAGCGCAAGCCGTGCAGAAGGCATGGGTCGCGCTTGACGTGCCGCAATGCGGTTACTGCCAGTCCGGCCAGATCATGAGTGCGACGTCGCTGCTCGAGATCAATCCGAAGCCGACGGACAATGACATTGACCTTGCGATGAACGGCAACCTCTGCCGCTGCGCCACCTACGTCCGGATTCGCGCTGCGATCCACGACGCTGCCAAGTCGCTGGAGGGCTGAGCATGAATATCCATATCAAGAACGACATCAAAAAAGTATCCACGCTTTCGCGTCGATCCGTCCTCAAGGGCGGCGCGGGTCTTGTGCTCGGCGCTTATCTCGCGCGGGGCGGCAAGGCGTTTGCGCAGGGCGCACCCGCAGCGGCGAGCGTCAACATCACGCCGAACACGTTCGTCATCATCAAACCTGACGATACGGTCACGGTGCTGTGCAAGCACATCGAGTTCGGGCAGGGGCCGTTCACCGGCATGGCGACGCTGGTGGCCGAAGAACTCGACGCAGACTGGTCGCAGATGCGCGCCGATCACGCGCCGTCCAATCCTGTGCTCTACAAGAATCTGCTGTTCGGCGTTCAGGGCACCGGCGGATCGAGCGCGATCGCCAACTCCTACATCCAGATGCGTCAGGTCGGTGCGGCCGCGCGTGAAATGCTGGTGGCTGCTGCCGCCAGCGAATGGAATGTGCCGGCGTCCGAGATCACGGTCGAAAACGGCGTTATCAAGCACGCATCCGGCAAGGAAGGCCGTTTCGGCGCGTTCGCCGAGAAGGCCAACCAGTTACCGGTCCCGGCCAATCCGAAGTTGAAGGATCCGGCGGCGTTCAAGTTCATCGGCAAGGAGGGCGTGGTCAAGCGTCTCGACAGCGCTGAGAAGTCGAACGGCACTGCGTTGTTCACGCTCGACATTCACGAGCCCGACATGCTGACGGTGGTGGTCGCGCGTTCGCCGAAGTTCGGCGGCACCGTTGCCTCGTTCGATGCGACGGCTGCGAAAGCCGTACCAGGTTTTGTCGATGCAAAGCAGGTGCCGACAGGCATCGCGGTCTATGCCAAGGGATTCTGGCCGGCGAAAACCGCGCGCGATCTGCTGAAGATCACGTGGGACGACAGCAAGGCCGAAAAGCGCGGCACGGCGCAATTGCTGGCCGAGTTTCGCACCCTGGTGAAAACGCCGGGCAAGACTGTGAAGCAGGAAGGCGACTTCGCCACGGCGATGGCCAAAGGTGGCCGCGTCGTCGAAGCCGAATTCGTGTTTCCGTATCTGGCGCATGCGGCGATGGAGCCGCTGAATGCGTTCATTCATTGGCAGGGCGACACGGCAACCTCGCGCTACGGCAGCCAGTTTCCGACGCCGGACCATGCCACCATCGCGAAGATTCTCGGTCTTCCGATGGAGAAGGTTCAGCTCAAGACCATTCTTGCGGGCGGTAGTTTCGGTCGCCGCGCACAGCAGACGGTGCACGTCGCCGCCGAGCTTGCGGAAGTTGCAAAAGCCATAGGCCCCGGCAAACCGATCAAGCTGGTGTGGACCCGCGAGGACGACATGCGGGGCGGTTACTACCGTCCGTTCAGCGTGCATCACATGCGCGGCGTAGTGCGTGACGGCAAGATTGAAGCCTGGAGCGACACCATTGTCGGCCAGTCGATCATGAAGGGATCGCCGTTCGAGGCGATGACCTTCAAGGACGGAATGGATTCGACAGCCTACGAAGGCTCGAATGAAATTCCCTACGACGTCGCGAACTTCAAGTGCGATCTGCATCAGGTCGAGGTCGGCGTGCCAGTGCTGTGGTGGCGCTCAGTGGGGCACACCCATACCGGCTACGCGGTTGAAGCCTTTGTCGACGAGTTGCTGGAAGCCGCGGGCAAAGATCCCGTCGAGGGACGGCTTGAGCTGATGAGCAGGAAGCCCCGCCACGCGGGCGTGCTTCGTGCGGTTGCGGAACTGGCCGACTGGAAGAATGCGAAGCTTGAGCCCGGCCGCGCACGCGGCGTCGCCGTCGTCGAGAGCTTCAATACTTTCGTCGCTCAGGTCGTTGAACTGTCGATGACCGCGGAAGGCCCGAAGGTTCACAAGGTCTGGTGTGCGGTGGATTGCGGCATCGCCGTCAATCCGGACATCATCCGCGCGCAGATGGAAGGCGGCATCGGCTTCGGCCTCGGTCACATCCTCTATGCCGATGTGGCGATGGACGACGAGGGCCGCGTGACGACGGGCAATTTCGACAGCTACCGCTCGCTGCGTATCAACGAGATGCCCGAGATCCATGTGACGATCGTCAAGTCGGATGAGAAGCCGAGCGGCGTCGGCGAGCCGGGGGTGCCGCCCATCGGCCCTGCGGTCGCTAACGCGATGGCCAAACTCGGGCATGTGCGTCCACGGCAATTGCCGATCGTGCCGGGAGCTTCCGCATGAGTTTGATCGGGCAAAGTGCAATTGCGCTCGGTGCGGGCGCCCTTGCCGCGACGCTGCTTGCGTTCGCGGGACCGGCGTTTCGCGGCGAGGCCGATGCTGCGGTCGAGCAAGCGAAAAACATGCAGACGCTGAAAACGGTGGCGAGTTTCGACAAGATCAAGAACAAGAACCAGCGCGCCGTCGCGCTGTTCGAAGAAGCCGGCAAGGTGATCATGTCGCCGCGCTGCATGAACTGCCATCCGGCGACCGAGCGTCCGACGCAAACGGACAAGATGCGACCTCATATGCCGCTGGTCGTGCGCGGTGACGGTGGCGTCGGCGCCGCAAGTGGCCTCGCATGCAACACCTGTCACCATGACGCGAACTTCGACGCGGCGGGCGTGCCGGGCAATCCGAAGTGGGCTTTGGCTCCCATCGAGATGGCCTGGCAGGGCAAGTCGCTCGGCCAGATCTGCGTCCAGATCAAGGACAAGGAACGTAACGGCGGCAAGGACATGGCCGCGCTGGTAAAGCACATGGCTGAAGACGAGCTGGTTGGTTGGGGCTGGAACCCCGGCGGCAACCGGACCCCGGTGCCCGGAACCCAGAAACAGTTCGGCGACCTGATCAAGGCCTGGGTCGCGGCGGGGGCGACATGTCCGAAAATCCCGGCGAGCAGCGGCAAAGGATGATAGGAATGGAGCCACGGATGGCAGGCGGAAGCTTCTAAAGACCGCTACGGGCGCTTCTGGCCCGAAAAATGCTTTGGGAACTCAGAATCCCCTTGGCAAGCCGATCTCAACCCGTTAAACATTCCTTTCCGGGCGTGCTGGCTGTCGCTGGCGCGTCCGTGTTCGTTTTCCGAAAATCAAACCAATAGGAGTCCAGTCCTCGTCGATCATTCCGCATGGATTGCTCACAGGAACGGAAGACCTTTGTTTTGTTGGAGGAAAACGGGCGGGGGCTGGTTCCGGCGTGAAGCCGGGCAAAGCTTCCATCCTGTCCAAGACTGCAGGTGCCTTGCCGAATCCCTTGCGGAAACGGCTTCGCTTAATTCCCTGCACAGACGGGTGAAAACCGGATTTCGTGACCCGCTGCCGATTCGGTAGCGGCTGCGGATTTGGTTCGAACCTCGACACCTCGTTCAGGCGTGCCGCAAGGCAGGTCGGGGCGAGAGGGCAGGCTTCCGAAATGTCGTCGTGCCCGACGTGTTGAGAGATGAATGTCTCGAGGCCATTGGGTGGGACGATCGGTGCAACCCGGCGGTCCTGCTTAGGTAGACCGCCAACCGGAAAGAGCTTGCTGTGGAACGAGCGGCAAAAAAAGAGGCGGTCGAAACGCTAAACGGGGTCTTCAAGGCCACGGGCGTAGCGGTCGTTGCTCATTATTCCGGCCTGACCGTCGCCCAGATGCAGAAGCTGCGTACGCAGATGAAGCAGGCTGGCGCCTCGGTAAAGGTCTCGAAGAACCGTCTCGCCAAAATTGCTCTTGAAGGCACGGATGTTGTTTCCATCGGCTCCCTGTTGAAGGGGCCGACTGTGATCGCCACCTCGGACGATCCGGTTGCAGCACCGAAAGTTGCCGTCGAATTCGCCAAGGCCAACGAGAAGTTCGTGATCCTTGGCGGCGCGATGGGAACAACTGTCCTGAATCCCGACGCTGTGAAGGCGCTTGCCTCGCTGCCGTCGCTTGATGAACTGCGCGCGAAGATCGTCGGCCTCCTTGTGGCGCCGGCGACCAAGATCGCTCAGCTCACCACGGCGCCTGCTGCGAAGCTGGCCCGCGTGGTTCAGGCCTATGCCTCGAAGAGTGAAGCGGCGTGATGCCATTCTCCATCTCAACTGGTTCGAACTGATACGCTGAAGGAAAGATACAATGGCTGATTTACAGAAGATCGTAGACGACCTGTCGAAGCTCACCGTTCTCGAGGCTGCCGAGCTGTCGAAGCTCCTCGAAGAAAAGTGGGGCGTTTCGGCTGCTGCCGCTGTTGCGGTTGCTGCTCCCGCCGCTGCCGGTGCTGCTGCCGCTGAAGAGAAGACCGAGTTCTCGGTGGTTCTCGCCGCGGCTGGCGACAAGAAGATCGAAGTCATCAAGGAAGTCCGCGCCATCACCGGCCTGGGCCTCAAGGAAGCCAAGGACCTCGTCGAAGGCGCGCCGAAGCCTGTCAAGGACGGCGTCAACAAGGACGAAGCCGAGAAGATCAAGGCTCAGCTCGAGAAGGCTGGCGCCAAGGTCGAACTCAAGTAAGTCGATATTGTTTTCGGCCGGTCCTTCGGGGCCGGCCGGACACATAAAAGTGTGACGGTTCGATGTTTGACCCCTCGAATCGCCTCGATTACCGCCCATATAGGCGGAGGCACGAAAGGACGGATCGCCCTTTGAAACCCGGAACGAGTTCAAGGCGGGACGTCGGGAGACGAGAGATTTCGGGCTTTAACAGGCCGTAGGATTTGTTTTGCCGGGCAGGGCGCCACCAGCGCCCCGCGCGTCATTTTGCGTCTTGAGATTCGGAAACGGGATGTCCCGCCGCCTGAAGCTCGGATGCCGCGATACTCGGGCAATTTGCTTGGGCGATTTGAAATTCAACCCGGGGTCGGTGCCCATCGCACTCCGGAAGATGTCGCCAGTCAAGGGCGGCGAAAATGAGAGGCCACGATGGCGCAGACGCAGCAAACTTTCACCGGTCGCAAACGCGTTCGCAAGTTCTTCGGACACATCAAGGAAGTTGCCGAGATGCCGAACCTCATCGAGGTTCAGAAGGCGTCTTATGACCAGTTCCTGATGGTCGATGAACCAACCGGCGGGCGGCTGGACGAAGGCCTGCAGGCAGTTTTCCGTTCGGTGTTTCCGATCAACGATTTCTCGGGCACCTCGCAGCTCGAATTCGTCCGCTACGAATTCGAACAGCCGAAGTATGACGTGGACGAGTGCCGCCAGCGAGGCATGACTTTCGCTGCGCCGCTCAAGGTGACGCTGCGCCTCATCGTGTTCGACATCG
>Ga0193717_1001228_pt1 | contig 15904 bp, 15 predicted proteins | sample U2c2metaG_FD_145900 | JGI IMG/M metagenome (GOLD analysis project Ga0193717, IMG submission 145900) | Soil microbial communities from a riparian zone of the East river system, Colorado, United States - U2c2 | ecosystem: Environmental > Terrestrial > Soil > Riparian zone | place: USA: East River... | reverse complement strand
CTCGGGCAAGTTCACCTTCACCTACGGACACGTCGAGGCGCGGATCAAGGTATCCGGCACGCAAGGATTGTGGCCCGCGTTCTGGATGCTGGGCGCCAACTTCTTCGACAAGACGGCGAACTGGCCGTACTGCGGTGAGATCGACATCATGGAGCATGTCGGCAAGGAGCCGAACCTGTCCTATTCCACCCTCCACGCCCCGGCTTACAACGGCGCGGGCGGCGTGGGCGCACCGCGGGACTTCGGCGCCGACGTCTCCGCCGGGTTCCACGTGTTCGGAATGGACTGGGACAGCAAGCACATGACGTTCACCGTGGACGGCACCGCGTTCCTGACCCTCGACAAAGCCACTGTGGAAACCACTCGCGGACCGTGGGTCTTCGACCACCCGTTCGCGATCATCCTCAACAACGCCGTCGGCGGTGACTGGCCCGGTCCGCCGGGAGCGGGAACCGTGCTGCCGCAGGACATGGTCGTCGACTACGTCCGCGTCTTCCAGTAGCGCGACTCCGCCAGCTGTCGACAGATGGCGGTCTCTTAGTTACTGAGAGATCACCATCTGTCGACATCTCGTGGCTGGATGGCGTTACAGGGTGACGTCGGCGCGCAGGATCGAATAGCCGACGCTGTCGTGGTACGCGCCGTCGCGGAAGCCGTAGCCGCGCAGCACGCCTTCCTTGGTGAAACCCGCCTTCTCCAGCGAGCGCTGCTCGGCGACGTTGCCGATCTCCGTCATGGCTTCGAGGCGGTTCACCGTCGTGTGTGAGAAGAGGTACCGGGCCAGCAGACGCTGTGCTTCGGTGCCGTAGCCATGACCGCGCGCGCCCGGGAGCAGGCCGATGCCGATGTTCCAGCAGGTGGAGAACGGGCCGGTCTGGCTCTTGGCCCACGAAACGAAACCGAGTCGCTCCTCGCCCTTGACGACCATCAGCAGCCCGCGCTGCGGTTCCAGCAGCCCGTTGTCGAACCAGCGGCGCTTGAGCAGCTGCGGGGCCTGCCAGCCGAACCACTGGTAGGGGCTGCTCGCCACGGGGTCGTTCGTCAGGACATCCACCACCGGCAGATCCGATTCCCATGCCGGGCGCAGTGAAACGTCATCAGTCATGGCCGCAGCTTAGGGTCGTGTCGCGGGTGGCCGATCGGCGCCGGTGCTTCGGCCGTTCGGCCGATGTGAGGGCGGATGTCGCCGTTTACCGTCGGAATCCGTTGGCCGAAGGTAAAGTGTCCCGGATCACATCGAGTGAAGAACCGTGGGACGGTGGGCCGCGTCTGAGGGGATGTGGCACGTTGGGGGCGGGACCCATCGCCGCGCTGGAGGAATTGTGATCAGAGCGGTAAATCTGACCAAGCGGTACGGCGACGCCGTCGCTGTCGACAATCTGACCTTCGACGTGCCGGTGGGCACGCTCGCCGGGCTGCTGGGGCCGTCCGGGGCGGGCAAAACCGCGATCATGCGCCTGGCGCTGGGCCTGGACATGCCGACCTCGGGCCGCGTCACCATCGGGGGCAAGCGGTACGAGGATCTCGAAGATCCACTTCGGACGGTCGGGACCTCGTTCGCGAACCCGGTGCCGTCGTCGAGCCGCTCGGCCAGGTCCTATCTGACCAGGCTCGCCAGGGTGCACAAGATCGCGCCGGGCAATGTGGATTCCGCTGTGGACGATGCGGGCCTGACCGAGGTGGCGGAGCTGAAGATCGGCGCGCTGCCCGCGGCGATGGTCCCGCGGGTGGCCATCGCGGCGGCGTTGCTGGGTGACCCGGGGGTACTGCTGTTCGACGAACCGGCGGCCGGACTCGATCCGCATGGCGTGCTCTGGCTGCGCAGGCTCACGAAGCGGCTCGCGGGGGAGGGGCGGACGGTGCTGGTGTCGTCGAAGCTCCTGGCGGAGATGGCGCTGACGGTCAGCGAGTTGATCGTGCTGGACCAAGGAAAACTGCGCTGGCGGGGCCGCGCCGAAGACTATCTGAACCAGGCCACGGAGGACTCCGTCAAGGTCCGCGCGCCCGCGCTGATCGGGCTACGGGCCGCGCTCGAACAGCACGGTGCCGTCACCCGTGAAGACGGCGACGGCATCGTGGTGTTCGGAATGGACAGTGCGCGGATCACCGAGCTGGCCACGGAACAGGGCTGGACCCTCGACGAAGTGACACCCCGGCGCAGCGACCTCGAAGCAGCTCTCTCGACCTTCTTCGGTCCTTAAGAGAGTGGTTTGTCCAGGACGGCCTTCAGGTGGCTGAAGGTGTCGATCGAGTATTTGCCGTGGTACCGGCCCATACCGCTTTCGCCGACACCGCCGAAAGGCAGGTCCGACGCGGTGAGATGGGCCAGCGGCAGGCCGAACCCGAGCGCACCCGAAGAGGTCTCGGAAAGCAGGCGCTGCTTGGTGTCTTCCGATTCCGTGAACGCGTAGAGCGCGAGCGGCTTGTCACGCGCGGTGATGAACTCGATGGCGGCGTCGAGGTCGGGCACGGACACGATCGGGAGGATCGGCCCGAAGATCTCGTCGCGCATGACGGGTGCTTCCGGATCGACGTCGGCGAGCACGGTCGGCGCGATGTAGCGGCTGTCGCGGTCGCTGTCGCCGCCGATCACGGTCCGGCCGTCGCCCAGTAGCGCGGCGAGCCGGTCGAAGTGGCGGGTGGCGATGACTCGGCCGTATTCCGGGCTGGTGGCGGGGTTTTCGCCGTACAGCGCGCGCACCGCGGTGACCAGGTGCGGCTCGATTTCCTTGGCCGTGTCCCCGATCGCGAGGACGTAGTCCGGCGCGACGCAGGTCTGGCCGGCGTTCAGGAACTTGCCCCGGACGATCCGTTCGGCGACGAGCGCGAGGTCCACGCCGGGCTCGACGATCGCGGGGCTCTTGCCGCCGAGTTCGAGCGCGACCGGCGTGAGATGTTTCGCGGCGGCGGTCATCACGATCCGGCCGACGGTGCCGTTGCCGGTGTAGAAGATGTGGTCGAACCGCTGCTCCAGCAACGCCGTCGTCTCCGGGATGGCGCCTTCGACCACGGCGACGGCCTCGGTGTCGAGGTACTGCGGCACCAGCCGGGCGATCGCGGCGGAGGTGGCCGGAGCGAGTTCGCTGGGCTTGAGCACCGCGCAGTTGCCGGCGGCGAGCGCGCCGATCAGCGGCGCGATGACCAGATGTAGCGGGTAGTTCCACGGGCCGATGACCAGCACCACGCCGAGCGGCTCACGCACGACCCGGCCCTGGGCGGGCAGCAGAGCGGCGGGCAGCGGCGCGTCTTCGGGGGCGAGCCAGTCGTCGAGGTGCTCGACGGTGTGGTCGATTTCCCGGACCAGGAAGCCGATTTCGGTGCGCTGCGCTTCGGCTTCGCTCTTGCCGATGTCGCTGTGCAGCGCTTTGACGAAGGTCTCGGCGTTCTCCGTGAGCAGCGTTCGCAGGGCTTCGAGCTGGTCGTTTCGCCAGGTGACGGGCTTGGTGCGGCCGGTGCGGAAGCTTGCGCGGAGGTGGGCGACGACGTCGGCCGCGGTGGAGGTCATGATCACCACTGTAGACGAAACGAAAAGCTTTCGTTTCGTCTACAGTCCCTTCTGTGACTGACGACATGCGGACTTCGAAGAGCCAGGCCCTGCTCACGGCGACCGTCGCCGTGCTCCAGGAGAAGGGCTACGGCGGCCTGACCACGGCCGAAGTCGCGAAACGCGCCGGCGTGTCGACGGCGACGCTGTACCGGCGGTGGCGCTCCAAAGAGGACCTCGTCATCGGGACGTCGCAGGAATGGTCGTACGACCTGGGACCCGCCGAAGCGACCGGCAGCCTGGCGGGCGACCTGCGTGCGCTGCTGCGGGACAAGATGGCGACGCTGAACGGTCCCGGTGGGCATCTGCTGCGGGCGTTGATCGGGGAGGCCGCGCACAGTGCGGCGCTTTCCCAGGCACTGAACGCCGCTTACGTCCAGCCGATCGCCGCCCGGATCGAGACGGTGCTCGGCTGGGCGGCCGAGCGCGGGGAGATCCCGCCGGTGATGAATCCGCGGGTGGTCACCGACCTCGTGCTGGGGGCGACGACCAGCGCCGCGTTCTTCACCCGGGCCGAGGGGGACGCGGCCGAGGAGCTGCTCCCGTTCCTGCTCCGCGCACTGGGGGCTCAGACGCTATGAACGGACCTTTCCTTGCGCGAGACGCAAGGAAAGGTCCGTTCATAGCACTTTGGCGAGCCCTACTTCCCGCTTGTGAACAACGCGCTCACGTCGGCATCGGACAGTGCCCGGTCGTAGACGCGGACCTGGTCGATCGCGCCGTTGAGGTGGTCGACCTGGTTGCCGCCGTACTGGCCGCGCCCGATCACGGTGTGCCCGGTGGACGCCTCGCCGAGGCACGCGTCCTTCGTGGCCGCCAGCTGCCCGTCGACGTACAGCTTGACCTGGCCGGTCGCGGCGTCACGCACGCCCGCGACGTGGTACCACTGGCCCGGCACCGGTGCTGTCGGCGCCAGCGCCCGGGTACCGACGAAGCTGAACGCCAGCCGCTTGTCGGCGCCGGAGTACTGCAGGAAGAAGGCGCTGTGGTCGCCGCCGTCCTGGCTGACCACGGTCTGGAACGCGCCACCCGCGGTGCCGTCGCCGGAGTCGTTGAGCTTGACCCAGGCGGCGACGCTGTAGTTGCCGGTGGTGTCCAGCAGTGCCGCGCCGGTGTCGGCGAACTGGCCGGAACCGTTGAGCGCCAACGCCGAGCCGCTCTTCCCGGCGGTCCAGGCGGCGCCCCCGACGAGAGTGGCGTCATGCGTGCCGACGCTGTCGTCGGAGACGCTGCCCTGGTTCTCGTCGAACGCGTACGCCGCGATCCCGTCCGGGCCGGGGGTTCCCGGGGGCAGGTTGCCGCCCGGCGTGGTCCCGACACTGCCGGAGGCGTCGATCAGCGCCCGGTTGGCCTGCCGCACCTTCGCGAAGTCCATTTTGGTCTTCTGGCGGTCGTAGGTGAAGAAACCGTTGACCTCCTTCTCGACGTCGGTGGTCTGCGTGTAGACGCTCGCGGACGTGCCACACCGCTGCTCGGCGAGCAGCACCCGTTCCTGGATCTGGGTGTAGCGGCTGGTCAGGGTCGCGCTGTCGGGCTCCATCTCGTAGGCGAAGCTGCCGGCCGGGTCGAACTCGTGGCCCGCCACCTTCAGCCCGAACCCGCCGTACTCACCGATGGCGGCCGCACGGGTCGCCGACGGGCTGGGCGATCCCGGCCCGAGGTAGTTGTGCTCGTCGTAGATGTCACCCTTTCCGCTGTCCGGCTCGGAATCACAGCAGTTGACGCCGCTTTCGGCGTTGACCAACCGGCTCGGGTCCCAGGCCTTGACCTGGTCGGCGATCCGGCCGACCTCGTAGTCACCCCAGCCTTCGTTGAACGGCACCCAGGTGACGATCGAGGTGAAGCTCTTGTGCTGGTCGATCATGCGGTGCAGTTCGGACTCGAAGTTCGCCCGCGCGGCCGGCGTCGGCTGCCCGGCGTTCTCCGGCCAGCTGGTCTTCATCGACGGCATGTCCTGCCACACCAGCAGACCCAGCTTGTCGGCGTGGTAGTACCAGCGGTCGGGCTCGACCTTGATGTGCTTGCGGACCATGTTGAAGCCCAGCGCCTTTTCCTGCTCCAGGTCGAACTTCAGCGCCGCGTCGGTCGGCGCGGTGTGGATGCCGTCCGGCCAGAAACCCTGGTCGAGCGGGCCGACCTGCATCACGAACTTGCCGTTGAGCAGCATCCGGGTCTTGCCGTCGGCGCCCTTGCCCAGGCTGATCGACCGCATGCCGAAGTACGAGCCCACTTCGTCGACGGACTTGCCGTGGCCGCGATCGACGATCCGTGCCTTCAGGTCGTAGAGGAACGGATCGTCGGGGGTCCAGAGATGCGCGTCGGGGACGCGCAGTTTCAGCGGGGTGTTCGCCGCGCCGGTGACCCGGCCGACGACCCGTTTCCCGTTGTAGGCGACCACTTCCACGCTCTGACCCCGGTCGAGGCCACTGGCCTGGACGGTGACGCCGAGCGAACTCGTGGCGAGGTCGGGTGTCATGTCGAGCCGATCGATCCGCGCCGGTGCGGTGGGTTCCATCCACACGGTCTGCCAGATCCCGGAGCTCGGCGTGTAGAAGATGCCGTCGCCGGGCTTGCGCTGCTTGCCCAGCGGCTGGGTCCCGGTGTCGTTCGGGTCGGCGACGCCGACGACGATTTCCTGCAGTCCCTTGCCTTTCAGCGCGTCGGTGACGTCGACGGAGAAGGCGTCATAGGCGCCGGTGTGCTGGGTGACCTTCTTGCCGTTGACGTACACCGTGGCGTCCCAGTCGACCGCCTGGAAGTGCATGAGCAGCCGCTGGTCGGACTTGCCGATCTTCCAGTCCTTCGGCACCTCGAAGGTGCGTCGGTACCACATCAGGGTTTCGTGCCGCATGATGCCGGACAGCGCGGACTCGACCGGGTAAGGCACGAGGATGCGTTCGGCGAGATCCACGCCGGTGGGCGGAGCCTGGCCGGCGGTCGCCGCGGCGAACTGCCAGACACCGTTGAGGTTCTGCCATTTGTCGCGGGTCAGCTGCGGGCGGGGGTACTCCGGCAGCGCGTTGGTGGGGGAGACCTGGCCGGTCCACGGCGTCGACAGCGGTGGCGTGAGCCGTTTCCAGCCGGTCGATGGTTCGGCGGACGCGGCGCCGACGCTGACCGTGGCCAGCGCGACCGCGACGGTGGAACCCAGGACGGCTAACCGTCTCCAGGTGGGGAGTTTCCGGGACATCAGCGGACACCTTTCTCGAGGGGGCGAGAGCGGGGCGGCGGGACGGATCCGATCGTGAGCAGGATGTTGGCGTAGTAACGCTGGTCGCCGGTGGCGATCGTGGCGGCCAGCTCGAAACCGCGGCAGACGGCGTAGAAGTCCTTACGTGCCAATGACTCCATGGGCACGGCCGCGCCGATCAGGCGCTGGTAGTCCGCTTCCACCGCCGACGGTGAGCCGTCGTCCGGGCACATCAGGGTCGCCGATTCGATCGGGCTGGCGTCCACAAGGGACTCCAGTACCTGCTCGACGGTGACGAGCCCGGGCCTGAGGTTGAGGTTGATCACCTGCGCGAGCGGATTGGTGTTGGTGTGGCAGGCGTAGTTGGCGTCGGCGATCAGGATCCGGCTGCCGTGCCCGGCTTTCGCGAGCACGGCGATGATGTCCGGATGGATCAGCGGATAACGCAGCATCGAGGGCTCCCCCTGGGTCGTGGCTCACTTGCGGGCTCTGGCGAGGAAGCGCTGGATCACCACCACGACGAGCAGGAACGCGCCGCTGACGACGGACTGGAAGTTGCTGTCCAGCGTGCCGATCTGGTTGATGATGTTCTGGATCACGTTGCGCAGCAGCACCCCGATGACCGTGCCCAGTATCGTCCCGGCGCCGCCGACCAGCAGCGTGCCGCCGATGACGACCACGGAGATCGCGTCCAGTTCCAGGCCGATCCCGATCACCGTCACCCCGGACTGCAGGTACGCCGCCGTCATCGCGCCGGCGAACCCGGCGAGCAGCCCGCTCATCGTGTAGACCGAGACCTTGGTGCGCGCCACCGGAAGTCCCATCAGCAGCGCGGAGGATTCGGCGCCGCCGGTGGCGAACACGGACTGGCCGAACCGCGTCTGTTTCAACAGGACACTCCCGGCCACGCACAGGATCAGCGCGACGTAGACCGGGATCCCGAGGCCCAGGAACGTCCCGCGGCCCAGCGCCAGGAAGTCCGAATCGGGCGCGATCTTGTAGGTGGTCGCGCCTTCCTGGGTGATCGCGAGCAGCAAACCCCTTGCGAACAACAGGGAAGCGAGGGTGACGATGAACGGCGCCATGCCGGTTTTGGCCACCAGCAAGCCGTTGATCAACCCGATCAGCCCGCAGACGGCCAGCGGCAGCAGCAGGGCGACGACGAAGCCCCATTGCGAACCGTACGCGGCGAGCACCCCGCCGAGGGCGTAGACCGAGCCGACCGACAGGTCGATCCCGCCGGAGATGATCACAAAGGTCATCCCGAGCGCGATCACCGCGAGGAAGGAACTTTGCAGCGCCAGTTCCCGCAGGTTGTCGGCGGTCCCGAAATGCGGGTAGGACAGCCACGCGATGGCCACCATGACGACCAGCACGATCGCCGCGCCCTGGCGTTGCAGCACACCGGCCATCAGCTCACGGCGGGTCCGCGCGGCCATCTCCGGAGCGGAATCCGTGGGCGGGACCAGGGAAGTCGGTGCGGTCATCGGCTGCTCCGCTCACGTGCGGCGTAGACGGCGACGACGATGATCGCCGCCTGCACCATCTGCGCGGTCGAATCCGGCAGGTCGTGCTTGATCAGGGTGGCGTGGACCAGTTGCATGAGCACCGCGCCCATCACCGTGCCGAGCACCCGCACCCGGCCGCCGGTCAGCGGCGTGCCGCCGACGACCACCGCGGTGATCGCGGAGAGTTCCATCAGCATCCCGGTGTCGGCGGGATCGCTGGCCCCCAGTCGCGCCGTGGCCAGCACGCCCGCCACGGCGGCGAACACTCCGCACAGCGCGTAAACGCCCAGGAGCACGGGTTTCACCGGCAGTCCGGCAAGTGTGCTGGCGGACCGGTTCCCGCCGATCGCCACCAGCCGCCTGCCGAAGGTGGTACGCCGCACGAGCAGGCCCACCACCACCGACAGCACCGCGGCGACGAGCACGCTGACGGGGATGCCGAACAGATCGTCGTTGCCCAGCGCGAGGAACTCGGGATTGCGGACCTCGACGAGCCTGCCTTCGGCGATGACCAGCGCGAGCCCTCGACCACCCACTAACAGCGCGAGGGTGGCGACGATCGGCTGGATCCCGATGTAGGCGACCAAAAAACCGTTGAACAGCCCGGCAACGAGCCCGGCCGCGAGCGCCATGAGGATCGACAGGAAGACGCCGTAGCCGAGGTAGAGCGGGATGAGCGCGGCCGACAGGGCCATCACCGCGCCGACCGACAGATCGACGCCCTCGGTGCCGATCACCAGCGCCATGCCGAGCGCCACGATGCAGACCGGCGCCGCCTGCAAGAGCTGGGTCCGGAAGTTGGCGCCCGACAGGAAGTTCGCGGTGAACAGAAGGTTGAAAGCCAGGAGCACCACCACGGCGAGGTACACGCCGTACGCCTGGAGCCAGCCGGACTTGCGAGCGCGGCTCGACCGGGTTCCGGTATCCGTACTAGTCATCGGAGTTCCTTTCGCCGACCGCCGCGATCGCGGCCAGCACGTTGCCCTCGGTGACCTGGTCCCCGGCGAGTTCGCCGACGACGGCACCTTCGCGGAGCACCACCACCCGATCCGCGCCGTCGATGAGTTCCTCCATTTCCGAGGAGATCAGGAGCACGCCGAGCCCGTCGGCGGCCAGTTCGTCGATCAGTGCCTGGACCTCGGCCTTGGCGCCGACGTCGATCCCGCGGGTGGGCTCGTCGAGCAGCAGGATGCGGGGCTCCATGCACAGCCACCGGGCGAGCAGGACCTTTTGCTGGTTGCCGCCGGAGAGCTCGGCGACCTTCTGGTCGGGGCTGGAAGCCTTGATCCGCAACCGTTTGACGAACGTGTCCACGATCTTGTCCTGTTTGGACCGGCTGACCACGCCGAAGCGCGAGAGCCGGGGGAGCGCGGCGAGCACGATGTTCTCCCGTACCGAAAGGTTCGGGATGATGCCGTCGGCCTTGCGGTCCTCGGCGAGCATGCTGATCCCCGCGCGCATCGCCGAGGCGATGTTCCCCGCGCGTACCGGTTTGCCGCCGAGCAGCACGGTGCCGCCGCTGAGCGGGAGCGCGCCGATGATCGCGCGGGCCGTTTCGCTGCGTCCCGAACCCAATAGCCCGGCCAGGCCAACGACTTCACCGGGCCGGATCGTCACCGAGACCTCGGAAAGCCGATGGGGACTGGACAGGTTTTCCGCGCGCAGCAACGGCTCCTTCTCGGCGTGGCTGTCCTCGCCGAAACTGGTCGCGCCGTGCGCGCGGATGTCGCTGATGTCGCGGCCGAGCATGAGCGACACGAGTTCGATCCGGTCGAGCCCGGCCAGGTCACCGGTGTGGACGAGCTTGCCGTCCCGCAACACGGTCACCCGGTCGCAGATCCGGTACAGCTCGTCCATCCGGTGACTGACGTAGACCACCGCGATGCCTTGCGCCTTCAGTCTTCCGATGACCGCCAGTAGCGTTTCGACCTCGCGCGGTTCGAGCGACGACGTGGGTTCGTCCATGATGACGACCCGCGCGTCGACCGAAACCGCGCGGGCCAGCGCGACCATCTGCTGCGCGCCGACACCCAGGCTGCCCAGCGGACGCCGGACGTCACCGGTGATGCCGTAGCCGGCCAGCAGGTCGGCCGCCATCGCGTTCATCCTCGGCCGGTCGATGAGCCCGAACCGGGTCCGGGGTTCCCGGCCGAGGAAGACGTTGCCCGCGATGGTCAGCAGCGGAACGAGGTTGACCTCCTGGTAGATCGTGGAGATCCCGGCCGCCTGCGCCTGCACCGGAGTGCCGAACGCGACCGGCTCGCCGAGTTGCCGCAGCTCACCGCCGTCGGGCTGGTAGACCCCGGTGAGCACCTTGATCAGGGTGGACTTCCCGGCGCCGTTCTCGCCGACGAGGCCGTGTACCTCGCCGGCCCGCAGGGCGAACGTCACGTCGTCGAGAGCCTTGATACCGCCGAATTCCTTCGAGACTCCGATGACTTCAAGGACGGAGTTGCTGTCCACGAGGCGCGCCCTCCACGTTGGTCCGAAAGGTCAGTACGAGGTCAGTACGCGTTGCCGAGCTTCTGCGTCGCGTTGGTCTCGTCGTACTGGTCGTCGGTGATGATCACGTTCGCCGGGATCTCCTTGCCGTCGGAGAACTGCTGCAGCGTGTCGAAAGCGAGCTTCCCGAAGCGCGGGTTCGACTCGATGACGGCGTTGTAGCTGCCGTCCACGATGAGCTGCACGGCGTTATGCGTGCCGTCGACCGAGATGATCTTGACGTCCTTGCCCGGGGTCTTGCCCGCGGCCTTCAGCGCGTTGACCGCGCCGATGCCCATCTCGTCGTTCTCGGCGTACACCGCGCTGATGTCGGGGTGACTCTGGATGAGCTGCTCCATCACGGACTGGCCCTTGGACCGGTCGAATTCACCGGTCTGTTCGGCGACGACGGACAGACCCGACGCCGAGGCGATGCCGTCCTTGAAGCCCGAGGTGCGGTCGGTCGTGACGTTGTTGCCGGACGCGCCGAGCAGGATCGCGACCTTGCCGGTGCCACCGGTCACGCGGATCATCTCCGCGGCGGCGCGTTTGCCCTGCTCGACGAAGTTCGAGCCGATGAAGGTCAGGTAGTCGGTGCAGGCCGTCGCGTTCACCTTGCGGTCGATGGTGACGACCGGGACCTTCTTCGCCTTGGCCGCGTCGAGGGCGGGCTGCAGGCCGTCGGAGTTCAGCGGCGCGACGACGAGGAGCTGCGCGCCGCGGTCGAGCATCGACTTGATGTCGCTGATCTGCTTGTTGAGATCGCTCTGCGCGTTGGTGACCAGTAGTTTGTCGCTCGCGATGCCCAGCTTCCCCGCTTCGTCCTTGATGGACTGCGTCTCGGCGATGCGGAACGGGTTGGCCTCCTTCTCGGACTGGGAGAAGCCGATGACCGCGGTCTTGAGATCCACCTTCGGGTAGCCGGTTTTCGTGAGGGTGCAGCCGGGACCGGAAGCCTGGGACGGCGCCGCGGAGGCGGCCGGGCCTTCGCCGGACGGGGCGGCGCCCTGCGTCTCGGTCTTGGCACACCCGGCCAGTGCGACGGAGGCCACGGTGGCGGCCAGTGCGACGGCGGGTATCCGGCGGCGGAGCGCCGGGTGGGCGGAGGCGAACATGGGGACTCCTTGGCGACGTTGACATGGGGAGACGCGGAGAGTTGGTGACCCGGGTCACCTGATGCCGTTGTTTTTACATCGTTGATACAACGTTGTAAAGAGGCCGTCCAGATGGTTACACTCCGATCGCCGGTCAGGATCGCGAAGGGAACCATCGATGGTCGCCACGCTCAAAGACGTCGCCACGCTGGCCGGGGTATCGGTGAAAACGGTGTCGAACGTCGTCAACGGCTACGCCTTCGTGAAGCCGGAAAACCGGCGCCGCGTCGAGCAGGCGCTGGCCGAAACGGGCTACCGGCCCAACGTCGGCGCGCGCAACCTGCGCCGCGGGCGGACGGGGTTCATCGCGCTGATGGTCCCGGAGCTGAGCATCCCGTACTTCGGCGAACTCGCCGGTCTCGTCATCACCGCGGCGCAGGGGCAGGACTGGAGCGTGCTCATCGAGCAGACCCAGGGCACGCGGGAACGCGAGCGGGCGTCGCTGGAGTCGCTGGGGCCGCATATGGCCGACGGCGCCATCGTGAGCCCGGAAGCACTGGAGGCCGAGGACTTCGGCGACATGGCGCACGGCGTCCCGCTGGTCATGCTCGGCGAGCACGCGGTGGACGTGCCGATCGACCACGTCGCCATCGACAACGTGCTCGCCGCGGAACTCGCCGTCCGGCACCTGACCTCGTTGGGGCGCAAGCGGATCGCGGCCATCGGCCAGAACCCGCATCGTGGCACCGCGGCACTGCGCCTCGCCGTGCCCGCCCTCAACTACCACCGCCGCGACGGCGCCGAAGCGATGGCGTACCTGCTGAGCCTGCCGGAGCCGCCCGACGCGGTGTTCTGCTTCAACGACCTTCTCGCCATCGGCGCCATGCGCGCCGCCGCCGAACGCGGGTTCCGTGTCCCGGCGGACATCGCGATCGTCGGGTTCGACAACACCGAAGAAAGCGCCTACAGCCTGCCGTCACTCACCACGATCGCGCCGGACAAGACCGCGATCGCGCAGACCGCCATCGACCTGATCCGCCGCCGCATCGACAGCGTCGAAGACTTCGAACCCCAAGACGTCCAGACCCCTTTTTCCCTGCAGATCCGCGAAAGCACGGGGAACTGAGCGAGCGAGGAGAGCGCTCTCCCTGCGTGCTATAAAGGTTTATGAGTGAAGTAGTGCGTCCGCCTGCCTCGCGGTCTCCGACACTGGAGGACGTGGCGAAGGTCGCGGGCGTTTCCCGGGCCACGGTTTCCCGGGTCATCAACACCACCCGCAACGTCGATCCCGCGATCAGGGACACCGTCCAGCAGGCGATCGCGGCTACCGGTTACGTCCCGAACAGCGCCGCCCGATCCTTGGTCACCAAGCGCACCGGCACCATCGCGCTGGTCCTTTCCGGCGCGCAGGACCTGTCCAACAGCCAGGTTTTCGTCGACCCGTTCTTCGGCCGCGCCGCCGGGGGAGTGGTCAACTTCCTTCGTACGCGGGGAAGGCATCCGGTGGTGATGCTGGCCGACACCGACGAGTCACGCACTCACGTGGTCGACCATCTGCGCCAGGGCAACGCCGACGGCGCGGTGCTCATCTCCACCCATTCGACCGATCCGCTCCCGAAGCTGCTCGTCGACGCCGGGCAGCCCGTCGCGTTGTTCGCGCGTCCGCCGAAGCCGCTCGCCATCTCCTACGTCGACCTCGCGCACGCGCAGGGCGCCGCGATGGCCGCCGACCACCTCGTCGCGCGCGGCTGCCAACGGGTCGTGACCATCTCCGGCCCGCTCGACGTGTTCGCCAGCCAGGACAGGCTGTCCGGTTTCCAGACGGCGATGGCCCGCCACGGCCGCCCGGTGGTGCCGCATGTCGAGGGCAACTTCACCCAGGACAGCGGGGAAATCGCGATGCGACGGCTACTGGCCGAGCACCCCGACCTCGACGGCGTGTTCGCGGCGAACGACCTGATGGCCCAGGGCGCGCTGGACGTCCTGCGCGAGCAGGGCCGCCGCGTCCCCGCCGATGTCGCCGTCATCGGGTTCGACGACAGCAGCGCCGCGCAGGCCAGCCGCCCCGCGCTGACCACGATCCGGCAGCCGGTCGAGGACATGGCGGGCGAGCTGACCCGGCTCCTGCTGGACAGCCTCGACCAGACCGAGCGCCGGGTCACCTCCGTCATTTTCGAGCCCACCCTGGTGATCCGGCAGTCCGCTTGAATCGTGTCGGCTGGACAGCGCGCGCGACATCGTGGTGAATGAACATCTCGACTAGGAACTGGAGTACATGGTCATGACTGCTGTAGCCGGGATCGACCCGTCCGTTCCGCCGAGCGGATCCGGTTGCGTCGAGTGCGACGCGATGGACGGCTGGTGGGTCCACCTGCGCCGCTGCACCCAGTGCGGGCACATCGGCTGCTGCGACAGCTCACCCGCGCAGCACGCGAGCGCGCACGCCGAGAGCAGCGGGCACCCGCTCATCCGCAGTTACGAGCCCGGCGAGGACTGGTTCTGGAACTACCGGACCGAGGAGTTCTATGACGGACCCGCGCTGGCCGGTCCCCAGCACCACCCGCTCGACCAGCCCGTCCCCGGCCCGGCCGGCCGCGTGCCCGCCGACTGGCAGAGCCACGTCCACTAGCCCTCGAGCTGCCGGTCGTGGACGCGCCGGAGCAGCAGCAGGGAGAGGACGGCGCCGCACAGGCAGAGCGCCATGTCCCATTGCGTGTCCCAGATGTCGCCTTGGGTGGCGAGGAAATCGTCGGCCCCGGCGCCCAGGATCACCGCGCTGAGCCATTCCACGAACTCGAAGCACGCGCTGATCGCCAGGCACACGCTCGCCGTGAGGAACGACAGCCAGCCACCCGCGCGCAACGGCGTCCGCCGCACCAGGATTTCGCGGACCACGATGGCGGGCACAAAACCCTGCACCACATGGGCGAAGCGGTCGTAGTTGTTGCGCTGCGTGCCGAGCAGGTCCTGCACGGCGTTGCCCAGCGGGGTCTCGGCGTAGGTGTACTGGCCGCCGTAGCAGAGCACGAGCGCGTGGAACACCAGGAGCCAGCACGCCAGCCGCGTCAGCGGGAATCTCTTGCGCAGCACCAGGATCACGGGGAGCCCGACGAGCACCCAGACGACTTCGAGCACCCAGGTGCCAAGGGAAACCGCGTTGATCCCGGTCCAGGCCAAGGCCAGCAGGAGGATGCCGACCTGCACGCTGCCTTCGGTACGGCTGACCGTCGTCACCGCGCTGATCTTAGAGGTGGTGTTCGTTCGGGCGCGCGACGACGGCGAATCGTGGTTCGATGGTTTACGAGGGAACCGAGGAAGGAGATCATCATGAACCTGCCTGAGGTCGTCTCACCCGAAGTCTGGCGTGCCGCCCGGATCGAATTGCTCGCCGAGGAAAAGGCGATGACCCGCGCCCGCGACGCGCTGAACCGGAAACGCCGCGAGCTGCCGATGGTCAAGATCGAAAAGGACTACGACTTCGATGGGCCCGAGGGGAAAGTGAGCCTGCTCGATCTTTTCGACGGCCGCCGCCAGCTCATCGTCGGCCATTTCATGTTCTCGCCCGACTGGGACGAAGGTTGCTCGAGTTGTACGGCCGGAGCCGACGAGATCTCGAAGGGGCTCCTCGACCACCTGCACGCACGCGAGACCACGCTGGTCAAGGTTTCCCGTGCCCCGCTGGAAAAGATCGAACGCTACAAGGCGAGCAAGGGCTGGACCTTCCCGTGGTACTCGTCCTTCGGCAGCGCCTTCAACTATGACTTCCACGTGACGATGGACGAATCCGTCACGCCCGTCGAGTACAACTACAAGACCAGGGAAGAGCACGAAAAGGCGGGCACGGGCTACTACTTCGAGGGGGATCAGCCCAGTGAGCAGCCCGGGTCGAGCTATTTCCTGCGCGAAGGTGACGACATCTTCCACACCTATTCCACCTTCGGCCGCGGCGGGGAGATGACCGGTGGCTCGTACTACTTCCTCGACCTGACCGCGCTCGGCCGCCAGGAGGAATGGGAAGAACCGAAGGGCCGCGTGCCCGTCGCGCACCACACGAGTCCGGATTTCGCGGAGTAGCGCCGCGGTCAGT
>Ga0193717_1001227_pt1 | contig 15913 bp, 14 predicted proteins | sample U2c2metaG_FD_145900 | JGI IMG/M metagenome (GOLD analysis project Ga0193717, IMG submission 145900) | Soil microbial communities from a riparian zone of the East river system, Colorado, United States - U2c2 | ecosystem: Environmental > Terrestrial > Soil > Riparian zone | place: USA: East River... | reverse complement strand
TTGAGCACCGAGCGCGTCAGGGGTGGACGGATTCCGCCAAGCAGACCGGCCATCTGAAGCAGGGCGCCGTACTCGAGCTTCTGCCACCGGCCCGCGGCCGACGCCGTGCAGTTCATCAGCACCGCCTTGCCGATGCGGTCGGGGTGGGTGGCGGCGAACGTGCCGCCGATCATCCCGCCCCAGGAGTTGCCGACGAAGTGCGCGCGCTCGACGTCGAGACCGTCGAGCACGTCGACGATGCACTGCGCGCATTCCGCGAATGTAAAAGGCGCAGTGAGCTTTTGACTTTCACCGTGCCCGGGGGAGTCGACCAGGATGACCTGGTGGTCGCGACCGAAGTGGGCCGCCTGTGCCGACCACATGTCGCCGGTCATCAACAGGCTCGGCCAGAACATGATCGGGGGGCCGGTGCCGCTGACTTGGACGCGAATTTCACCGAGTGCGGTGTCGACCAGACTGTCTTGCACGGTTGGAACGGTAGTCCCCACTCCGAAGCCGGCGCTTATTTTGCTTTTTGAATGATCACACGAAGTTGCTGCACATGCCGCACTACACTGTGGGTACAGCCGTGGCCAAAGGAAACGCAATGAAGTCCGATCGGACCGATACCGCCGAATCCAGGACCCGGCTCGAACGTCGCATGGGGGCTGACCTTCGCGAACTGACGTCCGAGGCGGACTGGATTGCCCGAAGTTTCGCAGAACAGAACCACGTGTCCGCCAACGAATTTCGCGCGCTGCTGTTCGTCATGATCGCGGAGGGTTCGGGCGTCCAGCTCACCGCGGGCGATTTGCGCAAGCAGATGGGCCTTTCCGGGGCGGCCATCACGTATCTCGTCGAACGCATGGCGGACGACGGACACCTGCGGCGGGAGACGGATCCCAGCGATCGTAGGAAGGTCATCCTTCGCTACGGCCAGCACGGCATGTCGATCGCCCTCGAGTTCTTCAGCAAGCTGTCGAAACAAAACGAACAGGCCATGGCCCACCTGCCGGACGAGGATCTCGAGGCCGCCCACCGTGTGTTTGGCGCAATGGTCGAGGCCATGCGTAGCTTTCGGGACGACCTGACGGCGTCGACGAGCACCGAGGTCAATCCCGGTTGAGCGTCGCCTCTTCGAGGTCGAGGCCGTGTAACGCCGACCGCAGCACCTCGTCGCTGATCCTGCCCGCGTCGCGTTCTTCGATGAACGATTCGCGTTCGGCCGCAAGCATTTCCAGTCGCAGCCTCTTGAAGGCCGCCGACGGGGCCTCGCCGATCTCGTCAGGTCCGCGGCCCAGGCTCTCCCAGGCCGAGCGTTGCCTGCGCTCGTTCCAGCCGCGCAGGATGTCAGCGGCCGCGTGAACCCGGGAGCCCGGCCGTTGATCGGCAAGGACCTCGTCGAGTCGGGCGGCGGCGGCGCTCGCGGCCTTGGTTTGCGCCGCTGCTCTTTGCAACGCATCCCGCTGGTCGTCGTCGCTCTCCACGTCGAGCACCCTGATGAGCCAGGGCAGGGTCATACCGTGCAACAGCAGCGTCCCGATGACCACGACGAACGTCAGGAAGACGAGCTGCGGGCGCCCGGGGAACGGACCACCCGACGCGGTCGTCAGCGGGACGGCGAACGCGGCGGCCAACGACACCACGCCGCGCATCCCCGCCCACGCGACGATGAAGACCTCCGATTTGGTGGGTTGTCGCGGTTCTCGCTCGCGGATCCGCGCCGACAGCATGCGCGGCAGGTAGGCGAATACGTATACCCACACCATGCGCACCACGATCACCGTCGCCAAAACGGACACCGACGCGATGGCCAGGGTCGATGCCCTGATGCCCGCGAGCTCGCCGACGACCGTCGGGAGTTGCAAGCCGATCAGCAGGAACGCCAACGACTCGAGGACCAGCTGCACGGCCCTCCACACCGCAGCGTCCTGCAGGCGGGTGGCGTAGCCGGCGTGCGTCGACCGCTGTCCGAGGATGAGCGCGGCCACTACCACGGCGATCACCCCCGAGCCGTGGACCTCCTCGGCGACGAAGTAGATGAAGAACGGGGCGGCCAACCCGATCGCGCTCTCGACCAGCGGGTCGTCGAACCACGCCCTGACGTAGACGATCAACTGACCGATCAGGCCGCCGACCACACCGCCACCTGCGGCCGCCAGCACGAACGTGCCGAGTCCCGACTGCCAGGTGGCCGCCGTGCCGATCGCCGCCGCAAGCGCGACCTTGTACGCCGTCAGCGCGGTGGCGTCGTTCAGCAGGCTTTCGCCGCCGAGCAGGGTCATGATCTCGCGCGGGAGCCCGAGCCTGCGCCCGATCGCCGTGGCCGACACCGCGTCTGGCGGCGCGACGATCGCGCCGAGCGTCAACGCCGCGGCGATCGTCAGTTCGGGCACCGTGTGGAACGCGACGATGCCGACCGCGAACGTGGTCGCCAAGGGAAGCCCGACCGCCAGCAGCCCGATCGGGCGCACGTTCCTGCGCAAGGCCACGTAGCTGCTCTCCAGCCCAGCTGACCAGAGCAGCGGCGGAAGGATCACGAACAAGACCAATTGGGGTTCGAGCTCGATGCCGTGCAGGCCGGGGATCAGGCCTGCCAGCAGCCCGGCGACGACGAGCGCCAGCGGCGACGACACGTCGTAGCGACGCGCCACCCCGGCCAACAACACCGAGCTCACCAGGACCACGAGTAGCGGGGCACCCACGTGCCGAACCTCCCTGCCGTTAGATCAGACCTGCCGTTGAACGAGACCGTGCTTCAAAGGAACCCGGGGCCGGTCCCTATCCTTGGACAGCATGCGGAGGAGAACACGGCGAAGCGACGTTAATTCCCCGCCACAAACTTGCGAGCACCTGTCCGCGGCCGCCGGTGCCGACGAGCCGGAGCCGGTGACGCCGGGTCGCTGCGGTGAATGCACCGAGCACGGCGACGATACCTGGGCGCACCTGCGCATGTGTCTCACCTGTGGGCACGTCGGCTGTTGTGACTCCAGCCCGCACCAGCACGCCAACGCGCACTTTCATCAGACCGAACACGCGGTGATGCGTTCGGTCGAGCCTGGCGAGAATTGGCGTTGGTGCTATGTCGACCTCCAGTTGGGCTGATGGTCTGGCAGGGTGGTCAGGCGATGAGTGAAACGGCCGGCGGGCAGGAGCGAAGCGACTTGGGGATTGTGTCCGGTGAAATCAAGGTCATGCTGCTTGGCGAGGGTGACGCGGGGCGCGAGCTCGAGCTGGCGTTCGAGCACCTCGGTGCAGTCGTGATCGCGGTCGAACACTGGGATGACGCGGAGCATCTCATCGCCCTGTTCTCCGAGCACGCTCCCGGCTTCGTCGTCGCGACGTCTACGGACGTGCCCGCCGACGCGCTGATCGCGGCAGCGGAGCGCTCCGGCGTCGAGGTGTTTCCCGGGCCTCGCGCCATGCGGCTCAGCCTCGATCGGGAGGGGCTGCGTCGGCTTGCCGCCGACGAACTGGGGCTGCCGACCGTGCCGTTCTGGTTCGCGTCGTCTGAAGCAGAGCTCGAGGCGGTCGCCGACCACGCCGGATTCCCGCTTGCCGTCACGCCGTTGAGCGCCGCACAGTCCGACGGGCGGTCGGTCATGCTGCGGCCGGAGGACGTCGAACCCGCGTGGCGGATGGCCACCAATGCGCCGTCGGCGACCGGGACACGCGTGATGGCCGAGACCCTCGTCGACGTCGACGAGGAGCTCACCCTGCTCACGGTGCGCACCACCGGCCAGTCGGGCCCCGCGGTGCACTTCTGCGAACCGATCGGCCACCGTGAGCACCCCGAGGGACCGCTGGAGGCGTGGCAGCCACAGCCGATGCCCCCCGCGGCGCTCGACGCCGCGCGTTCGATCGCGGCGCGCATCGTCAATTCGCTCGGTGGACGCGGGGTCTTCACCGTCGAACTGTTGGTGCGCGGGGACGAGGTCTACTTCTCGACCGTGCACGTGCTGACCGGCGATACGGGCCTCGTGACGCTACGGTCGCAACGCCTTTCGCAGTTCGAACTGCACGCCAGAGGGATTCTGGGGTTGCCGCTCGACACCATCATGATCTCGCCCGCGGCAGCCGAGGTTGGTGACGCCGCCAAGTCGACGGTGCCAGTCCCCGTGTTGGCCGAGGCGCTGACGATCCCGGAGACCGACGTGCGACGCGTGGGTGGGTCGTCGGTGGCGCTGGCCTCCGCGCCAGACGTCGTGCGGGCGCGGGACAGGGCGCATCGCTTGGCGGTCGCGCTGTCCAATCTCGAGTCGTGACCAGTTCCGAAGCGTCCGATTGGCCTGCGGACCGGCCCACGTTGGCGCCGTTTCTCGGGGCGCTGGCAATCATCCTGCTCGTGGTGATCGGAATCGTCGCGTTCAATGTCTTCGGCGGTTCCGATACGACGCCGGACCAGCAGCTGAGGGGCGCCGTCGTCGGTCAGAACGACGCTCTCCAACGCCAGCACTTCGCCGACTTCCGTGGGTTCACGTGTCGCGCCAACCAGCGCAATGAAGCCGACGTCCTTGCTGGTCAGCGCAACTCGATCGCGAAGAGCGGCGAGCGTTACGTCGACGAAGTCTCCGATATCCGGATCGCAGGGGATCGGGCGACGGTCAAGGTGACCTACCACTTCGACAAGACTCCGGACACCACGTCGAGTGCCGAAGTGACCCTCGTCCGCGAGGACGGGGCGTGGAAGGTTTGTTCCAGCTAGTTATGGGACACTCGCCGTCGTGAGTTATGCCGGAGACATCACGCCTGAAGAGGCGTGGAAATTGCTGAAGGACGACCCGGACGCGGTGCTGGTGGACTGCCGAACGGCGGCCGAATGGCGCTGGGTAGGCGTGGCCGACATCTCCAGCCTCGGGCGCGACGTCGTCTACATCGAATGGAACGGCGCCGACGGCACGCACAACGACGGATTCGTCGACGACCTGGTCGCGGCAGGCGTCACGCCCGGTGAGCGGCCAGTGGTCTTCCTGTGTCGTTCGGGCAACAGGTCCATCGGAGCCGCCGAGGCCGCGACCGTCGCTGGCATCACCCCGTCCTACAACGTGCTCGATGGTTTCGAGGGCAACCTCGACGAGCAGAAGCATCGCGGCGGCACCGGATGGCGGGCCATCGGACTTCCGTGGACGCAGTCATGACCAATTCCGATCAGCCGGTCCCGTCCGTCCGAATCCCGACGCCGCTACCCGATGGCGTCAGCCAGGCCACCATCGGTGTGCGCGGCGGGCTGCTGCGGTCGGGCTTCGAGGAGACCGCCGAGGCGATGTACCTGACGTCCGGGTACGTCTATGAAACGGCGTCCGACGCCGAGAAGGCGTTCACCGGAGACATCGACCGCTACGTCTACTCGCGCTACGGCAACCCGACCATCTCGATGTTCGAGGAGCGGCTGCGGCTCATCGAGGGTGCGCCCGCATGCTTTGCGACGGCCACCGGGATGGCCGCGGTTTTCACGTCCCTTGGCGCGCTGCTGGGGGCCGGTGACCGGCTGGTGGCGGCGCGCAGCCTGTTCGGGTCGTGCTTCGTGGTGTGCAATGAGATCCTGCCGCGGTGGGGTGTCGAGACGGTGTTCGTCGACGGCGAGGACCTCTCCCAGTGGGAGGAGGCGTTGTCGGTGCCGACGCAGGCGGTGTTCTTCGAGACGCCGTCCAACCCGATGCAATCCCTCGTCGACATCGCCGCGGTGTGCGAGCTGGCCCATGCTGCGGGCGCAAAGGTGGTGCTGGACAACGTCTTTGCCACCCCGCTACTACAGCAGGGCCTGCCGCTGGGGGCCGATGTCGTGGTGTACTCCGGCACCAAGCACATCGACGGCCAGGGCCGCGTACTCGGTGGGGCGATCCTCGGGGACAAGGAGTACATCGACGGACCCGTGCAGAAGCTGATGCGGCACACCGGGCCGGCAATGAGCGCATTCAACGCGTGGACGATGTTGAAGGGCCTCGAGACGTTGGCCGTCCGCGTGGACTACTCCAACGCGTCGGCGCACCGGGTGGCGGAGTTCCTCGAGGGCCACCCATCGGTGGCGTGGGTGAAGTACCCGTTCCTGGAGTCGCATCCGCAGTACGACCTGGCGAAGCGTCAGATGCGCGGCGGTGGAACGGTCGTCACGTTCGAGTTGGTGTCCGCCGGCGGAGCCGGCAATTCGGCTTCCGCCGGCGGAGCCGCAAAGGAGCGCGCGTTCGAGGTGCTGGACAAGCTCCAGGTGATCGACATCTCCAACAACCTCGGCGACGCGAAGTCGTTGATCACGCATCCAGCCACCACGACGCACCGCGCCATGGGGCCGGAGGGGCGCGCGGCAATTGGCTTGGGAGACGGGGTAGTTCGGGTGTCCATCGGCTTGGAAGGCACCGAGGACCTGATCGCGGACTTGGACCGGGCGCTCAGCTAGTCAGCCTGGTTGCACGGAATTGGCCGCCTAGCGTCATAGCATCGGTCGGTGTCCAAGTCGACGGCAGCAAAGAAGGCGCGGCGGAAGCGACGGATCACCGCGCGGAACGATCGCTGGTTACCCGATGACGTCCAGGCTGACGTCGAGGGCGTGGCGCGCATCGCGAATCAGATCGTGGGCCGGGGTTGGGAATTCGATGGGGAGTTCTCCACGGAGAGCTTCATCACTTGGTACTACCCGCCTTCCGGCGCCGAGTTCGAGGACGAGTCGGTCGAACCCGTCACTCGAATCTGGATAACCGATCCCGCCGAACCGCACGTCATCCTCGTCGGTTCCAGCGAGGCAGGCCGGGACTACACCTTCAGCGTCGACGACCTGGTGGCGCGACTCGACGTGATCGAGGCGTATCGATTCGGCGATCCGGAACCGACGTTCGGCTAGGGCTGAGGGTGCGTGAGCGTGCGCGGAGTGCCGCAGTATGGCGGGGCGTGTCGCGTGCAGACGCGCACGCTCGCCGGCAAAGTGGGCTGACGATTTACCTGTTGTTTGGCTGCCCCATCCCTGTGACGCGGCTATAGTTTTGGCCGTGATCAGCGGTGATGCGCTGACCGGACGCGACACAGAACTGGCGGAGTTGCGTCGGGCACTGGGCGGGGTCAGCAAGTACGCGGGCGTGGTGATCGCCGGGGCGGCTGGCGTGGGCAAAACGAGGCTTGCCCGCGAGTTGATGGCCCGTGCGGCCGGGGCGGGCGTACAAACCAGTTGGGTCGTCGGGACGGCATCGGCCCGCCCGATTCCATTGGGCGCGTTCACCACAACGCTTAGTGGCGAAGCCATGACCGCGATGACCGAGCCCGCTCCCAGCGTGCGGCGGGTCATCGATTCACTCGTGGACGGGCAGGGCAAGGTCCGACATCTCATCGGCGTCGACGACGCGCACCTGCTCGACGGGTACTCCGCGCACGTCATTCACCACCTCGCCCAGACCCGCGAGGCCCGGCTGGTGGTGACCGTGCGCACCGGTAGCGCTCAGCCCGACGCCGTGACTGCGTTGTGGAAGGACGGGTTGCTGGCCCGGCTGGACTTGGATCCGTTGTCGGAGGAAGCAAGCCAGGCCATGGTCGAGGATCTGCTCGGCGGTCCCATCGCGCCACGCAGTGCGAAACGGTTTTGGCAGCTCACCGGAGGCAATCCGCTCTACCTGCAGCAGCTGGTCAGGGACCAGGTGGCGGCCGACCGGATTCGGAAGGCGGCCGGATTCTGGATCTGGGACGGTGGCGTCGCCGTGTCTCAGAGCATGAGCGATCTCGTCGGCAGCCAGCTGGACCGGTTGTCTCCCGAGCTGGCCCGCGTCGTCGACATGCTGTCCCAGTGCGAGCCGCTGGAAGCCGAGGTCCTTGCGGACCTGGTCGGGCGCGAACAACTCGAGGCTGCCGACCACCTGCACCTCGTCACCGTCGAGCGCACCCGCGGCACGCTGATGGCGCGGCTCGCTCACCCGTTGTTCGGTGAACTGCGGCGAGCCGCCGTCGGTGAGCTGCACCTGTCGACGGTGCGCGGTGAGCTGGCGCGGAGGCTATCCGCCGACGCCGACCGTGACCCGCAGGCCACGGTCCGCCGCGCGCTGCTGGGGCTGGAATCCGACCAGACCTCGGACGCGGAGCTCTTCCTGGACGCGGCCAGGCACACCATGCGGCTGCTCGACCTGGATCTCGCGGATCGGTTCGCAGCCGCCGCCGCGGCGCTTGGTTCGGTCGAGGCCGTCGAGCTACAGGCGATCAACCGCTTCCTGGCCGGGGAGGGCGCGAAGGCGGAGGAACTGCTGCGCGAGCTCGTCGAGCGCGGTGGCGACGACCGCCATCGATGGACGACCATCCGAGCGGCGAACCTGATCTGGATGCTGGGTCGGCCCGCCGAGGCCGCGCATATCTTGACCGAGCTTGCACTGGGCTCCGAGACCGAGGCCCAGCGCGCAGAGCGGTTCGCGATCGAAGCCTGTGTCGACGCGGTGTTCGCCCGGTGTGAGTCCGCCGAGCAGAAGGCCCGCGCGGCCCTGAGCTCCGATGAGCTGTCCGACCTCGGCGCGATGCTGGCCGCGGTGGCATTCGTGATGGCGTGTGGCGCGCTGGGGCACACCGAGGACCTCACGTCGGTGGCCCGTGCGGGACTCGACCGTGCGACGAACTCCTACGAGTCCGCACACTTTCGCTTCTGGGCCGGCGGCGTGTACGCACGGGCATGTCGGCTGACCGGCCGCATCGCGGAATGTCAAACCGCGGCGACTCTGCTGTCCGACCTGGCCAAGGATGCGCCGGGGCTGGCTTATGCCAACCTGATATTCCTGCTCGGCCATGCAGAACTGATGCGTGGCGACCTTCATGCTGCGGGGACGATGCTGCGCGAGGCCCTTGCTGGCGTCGAAAACCACGGCATTACCACGGGTTTACGGCCGGCCTGTACGTTCGCGCTTGGGGAGTTGTATGCCAAGTTGGGCGATGCCGAGGCGTCCGCCGTGATGGTGGCCGAGGCCCGTCGTGGGGTACAGCCGGACTTTCTCTTCATGCAGACGGCGCTGGCGTTGGCGGCGGGTTGGAGCCAGGCGGCAGGCGGCTCGCTCGCGGAAGCCATCGAGACGGTGCTGGCCGAATCGAAGATGGCGCGCGATCGGGAGCAGCCCACCCACGAGGTGGCCTGCCTGCAGGCCGCGCTGCAGTGGGGAGTCACCGACGGGTCGGGCGCGCTCGCCACTCGGGCCCGCGAACTGGCCGATCAGTTGGCGCTCCCGTTGGCCGAAGCCGTTGCGACGCATGCCGAGTCATTGCGAATCGCCAGTGGCGAAGGCCTGCTGGTGGCGTCGCAGGCCTACCAGGCCATTGGCGACCAGTCCACCGCGGCGGACGCTGCGGCTCAGGCGGCGGTGGCGTTCATGGCCGCACAGCATCGGGGCAGCGGGCTGCTGGCCGCCGCGACGGCCGAGCAGTTGGCCCGCGACTGCGGCGGTCTGTGCACTCCTGCCACCCGCAGCTTGGCTGCGCCGGTTCCGCTGACGGGTCGGCAACGCGAAGTCGCCGAACTGGTGTCGGCGGACCTGACCAACAAGGACATCGCGGACCGCCTGTTCATGTCCGTGCGAACCGTCGAGGGCCACGTACTACGGGCCTGCCAGCGCATCGGAGTGACCACGCGCGCCGAACTTGCGGCGATCATGCGCGGACGCAGTGGCCCTACTTCTCGATGACTCCGGTGGCCGACTGTGCGCGGTCCTCGTAGCCCTGGCGCGCCGTCCTGTCGAAGTCGAGGAAGACGCGATCGTTGCCCATCTTCTTGGAGAGCCAGCGGCGCCCGCGTGGGCCCAGCATCGAGGTGGCGGCGCCGACGAACCGGAGCGGGGCAGGTACGGACACGTGGGTCTTGGGCTTGTCGAGGGCCTTCACGACCGCCGCGGCGATGTCTTCGGGTTGCACCGGCTTCTGCGCTCCGGTGGTCTTGGTGCCCGCGATCAGTTCGGTGTTGGTGAACGTCGGCAGGATGACCGTCACCTCGACGCCCTGCGGAGCGAATTCGTCGGCGAGGGCGGTGGATAGCCCGACGACCGCGAACTTGGTCCCGGCGTAGACGACCTGGCCCGGTACGGCGACCATGCCTGCCATCGACGCGATGTTGATGATGTGTCCCCTGCCACGCTTGACCATCTCGGGCAGTACCAGCCGACAGCCGGTCAGCACGCCCCACACGTTGACCTCGATCGAAGAGCGGATGGCCTGTTCGGACTGTTCGAGGAACGGACCGACGGGCATCACGCCCGCATTGTTGATCAGCACGTCGATGTGCCCAGCCGAGCCGTCCGCGCGAGCCTTGTCGAGGAACGTCGCGAACGATTCCTGGTCGGTGACGTCGAGCGGATAGCCGGTGACCTGCCCGAACTTGGAGAGCTCGGTGACCGCGGACTCGAGCACCGTCACGTCGCGGTCGCCGATGACCACGCGTGCGCCGCGGGCCAGCAAGGCCTTGGCCGTGGCATGCCCGATGCCGCGGGCGGCGCCGGTGATCGCGATGGTCCTGCCTATGACGTTGTCCATGCGGCCAAACTTTACACCTGTCAAGTTTGGCGTGGAAGGGGCCCGCGGACGGCTGAGCGGCCGCGAATTTCGATCACCGTGATCTGATGACGAGCTGTAGGAATGCAGTCGAGCGACGCGCGTTGAAGAGTTAGGTGATGCTCGTGTCAGCGGTGAGTCAATTGCGCTTCCAGCCCGTCGGTCAGGACGACCCGCTGGCGCAGCCGCTGCTGGACGAACTCGCGGTCGAATACGCCACGCGCTACCGCGGGACCGTCAGCGGAGTCGGCGAGTGGCTGCGGGGCTACCCGGCTGCGGAGTTCGCGTCGCCCGCAGGCGGCATGCTCGTCGGGCTGCTCGGCGACGTGCCCGTCACGGGCGGGGCGTTCCGCCGCTTCGACGACGACACCGCCGAACTCAAACGCATCTGGACCGACGCGCGCCACCGCAGGCACGGCTACGCGCGGACATTGTTGTCCGAACTGGAGCGCGAGATCGCGGCGCACGGGTACCGCCGCGTCTACCTGACCACGGGCGACCGTCAGCCCGAGGCCGAGGCGCTCTATCTGGCGACCGGCTATCGCAGGTTGGCGGAAGCGCTGCCTGCAGAGGGCGAGGTCTATCCGATGGCGTTCGCGAAGGATCTGGCGATGAGCGCTTGCGCGAAGAGCAGAGGGCGTCCGTGAGCGAGCAACTGCACGTCGCCGTCGCGCTCGAGGGATACGGCTGGCACCCGGAGTCGTGGCGCCATACCCCTGACCGCCAACCGATCCTCAGCGGTCGCTACTGGGCGAGGCTGGCCGCGACGGCCGAGCGCGGCCTGCTGGACTTCGTCACCTTCGACGACGGGCTCACGCCGCAGCGACGACGCAGGGCGGGCCTCGAGCCGCGCTGGCTGGCCGGCCGACCCGACGCCGTCATGGTCGCATCGCGGGTCGCCCCCGCCACGTCGCACCTCGGATTGATTCCGGTCGCCACGGTCACCCACACCGAGCCCTTTCACCTGTCGAAGGCGATTGCGACGCTTGACTTCATCTCCGGCGGCCGGGCGGGCTGGCAACCCCGGGTCAGTGGCGCACCGCATGAGGCCGCGCTCTTCGGAAGACGCGACGTCACGACCGCGGACCTGTTCGAAGAGGCCGGTGACGCGGTCGAGGTGGTGCGCCGATTGTGGGACAGCTGGGAGGACGACGCCGTCATCCGCGACGTCGCCACCGGTCGCTACGTGGACAGGGACAAGCTGCACTACGTCGACTTCGTCGGTAAGTACTTCTCGGTCAAAGGCCCGTCGATCACCCCGCGATCGCCGCAGGGCCAGCCCGTCGTCGCCGCCCTGGCGCACGCCAGACCGATCTACGAATTCGCCGCCCGCAGTGCCGATCTCGTCTTCATCACCCCGATGGACGACGGCTCGCTGCGGGCCATTCTCGAGGAGCTCGCAGAAGTGGGTGGCGCAGCGCTGAAGGTCTACGCCGACGTCTACGTCGCCTCGTCGGGCGTGGTCGACACCCGGTCGGATGCGGTGGTGGTCGACGGCAGTGCACCGGAGTTGGTGGAGCTGCTGCTGCGGTGGCAGCGCATCGGGGTCGACGGCGTGCGGCTCCGCCCGGCAGTGAATGCGATCGATCTACCGTTCATCGTCGACGAGGTGGTGCCGCTGCTGCAGCAGGCTGGGGTCTTCCGCACGACGTACTCAGCCGAGCCGCTGCGCCAGCGCCTGGGCCTGCCCGTCGCAGTCAATCGCTATGCGGGGCAATCGTGAATGTGATGGGGGCGAGCGAAGCGACGGGGAATGTGATGGGGGCGAGCGACGCGACGGGGAATGTTATGGGGGCGAGCGAAGCGACGGGGAATGTTCCGCTGTCAGTGTTGGACCTCGCGCCCGTCACCGCGGGCAGCGATGCCGCAACGGCCCTGCACAACGCCGTCGAGCTGGCCCAGCACGCCGAACGCTGGGGCTATCGGCGGTACTGGATTGCCGAACATCACTTCGTCGCGGTCGCCAGTTCGTCGCCCGCGGTGCTCGTCGGGCAACTCGCCGCCGCGACCGAGCGAATCCGCGTCGGCACCGCGGCAGTACAACTCGGGCATACGACCGCCGTCGCCGTCGTCGAGAGTTTCGGCATCCTTGACGCATTTCACCCCGGTCGCATCGACCTCGGGGTCGGCAGGTCGGGCCATCGCAAGCCCCCGCCGCCAAGGAAGCACGCCGCGCCGAAGCCGCCGCGCGAACGACGTGAGGTCGACGGCGTCGTGATCCCGCTGCCGTTCGACGTCGGCGCGCTGATGAAGAACCCGCGGCTGCAGGCCAGGATGGCGGTGCTGCAGCAACCCGGGGCCGTGACGCCCGACTTCTCGGATCAGGTCGCCGACATCCTTGCGCTGCTCGGCGGCACGTATGCGGCCAACGGCGTCGAGTCGCACGTGACGCCCGGCGAGCGGACCACGTTGTGGCCGTGGGTCTTCGGCAGCAGCAAGGGGGAGAGCGCACGCGTGGCAGGCGCCCTCGGGCTCCCGTTCGTGGCGAGCTATCACATCACCCCGGCCACCGCGCTCGAGGCCGTCGACGTCTATCGCGACACGTTCCAGCCGTCCGCGCGGCTGCCCGAACCGTACGTCGTGGTGTCGGCGGACATCGTGGTGGCCGACGACACCGCGACCGCCAAACATCTGGCTTCGACCTACGGGCACTGGGTGTACTCGATAAGGGCCGGCGACGGTGCGGTCCCCTACCCCGATCCCGATTCGACGCCGCCGCTCACGCCCGAACAGGTCGCGGTGGTCGAGGACCGCATCGAGTCGCAGTTCGTCGGCGCTCCCGACGAGGTGGCACACCAACTTTCGACGCTACAGCGCCTGGCCGGCGCCGACGAATTGGTCGTCACCTCGGTCACGCACCGCCACGCCGACCGGCTGCGCTCGCATGAGCTGATCGCGAAGCATTGGGGTCTGCAGTGAGAGAAGGCAAGCAGCGCAAGCAGATCCACCTGGCCGCCCACTTCCCCGGAGTGAACAACACGACGGTGTGGTCGGACCCCGACTCGGGCAGCCAGCTCGACTTCTCGTCGTTCGTCCACCTGGCCGAGACGGCCGAGCGTGGGCTGTTCGACTTCTTCTTCCTGGCCGAGGGACTGCGTCTGCGTGAACATCGCGGTCGCATCCACGACCTCGACGTGGTCGGCCGTCCCGACACCTTCACGGTGCTCGCAGCGCTGGCCGCCGTCACCGACCGACTCGGCCTCGTCGGCACGGTCAACACCACCTTCAACGAGCCGTTCGAGGTGTCCAGGCAGTTCGCCACCCTCGACCAGCTCTCCGACGGGCGGGCCGGCTGGAACATGGTGACGTCGTCGGATGCATTCACCGGAGCCAACTTCCGGCGCGGTGGCTATCTGCAGTATTCGGAGCGCTACCTGCGGGCCGAGGAGTTCATCACCGTGGCCAGGCAGTTCTGGGACAGCTGGGACCCCGGGGCCGTACGGGCCGACGACGGGTCAGGGGAGTACGTCGACGTCGAGCGAGTTCGCGCCGTCGAGTTTCGCGGCGCGCAGTTCGACGTGCGCGGCCTCGCCACACTGCCCGCAGGCCCGCAGGGGCATCCGATCCTGCTGCAGGCCGGCGACTCGTCCGACGGCCGGGACTTCGGGGCCAAACACGCCGATGCGCTGTTCACCCTGCACTCCGAACTCGCCGCGGGGCAGAAGTACTACGCCGACGTCAAGGCCCGCGCCGTCGCCAACGGGCGGGACCCCAACCGCGTCAAGGTATTTCCGGCTGCGACGTTCGTGCTCGGAGACACGCCCGCCGAGGCGGTCGACCGGGCCAGGCACATCCGGCGTCAACAGGTCACCGGTCCTACCGCGATCGCGATGGCCGAACAGGTTTGGCAGCGCGACCTTTCCGGCTACGACCCGGGCGGGCCGCTACCCGACGTCGAGCCACTCGACGATCCCACCGTCACGCAGGGCCGGGTACGCCATGGCGACCCGAAGGCCATCGCCGCCGCTTGGCGCGAACGGGCCGAGGCCGAGGGGCTGAGCATCCGCGAACTGGTCATCGCGGTGACCAACCGTCAGCAGTTCGTCGGGACCCCCGAGCAGGTGGCCGCCGAGATCGACCTGCACGTGCAGTCCGATGCGTGCGACGGGTTCATCCTGGTGCCGCACCTGACGCCGCGCGGGCTGGACGAGTTCGTGGGCAAGGTCGTCCCACTGCTGCAAGAGCGGGGCACCTTCCGTAGGGAGTACGAGGGCGAAACGTTGCGGGAACACCTGAGGTTGGAGCACCGTTCCTTATGAGTGAGCAGCTGAACTACCCCGGGTTTTGTTCCTACTCGGTTGCGAGGGCCGGGGTTGGCTGGCTCGCAGGGTCTGAGACCGTGGTGAAGGTGGCCTCGTACTCGGCTGGGGTGAGGTAGCCGAGGGCTTCGTGCAGGCGTTTCTGGTTGTACCAGGACACCCAGGATGCGGTGGCCAGTTCGACGTCGTCGACGCTGCGCCACGGTTTACCGCGGTAAACCAGCTCGGTTTTGTAGGAAGCGTTGACGGCCTCGGCGAGGGCGTTGTCATAACTATCGCCACGCGACCCGACCGAGGGTGCAATCCCGAGCTCGGCTAGCCGGTCGGTATAGGCCAGCGATAGGTACTGGGCTCCGCGGTCGGAATGATGCACCAACTCAGATAGATCTGAATCTGATTGCCATACAGCATGATTGAAGGCCTGCAGCGGGAGATCCTCGGTGCGCATCGTCGCCGAGACCGCCCAACCGGCGATCTTCTTCGTGCACGCGTCGGTGACGAAGGCGGTGTAGCAGAATCCTTGCCAGGTGCGTACGAAGGTGATGTCAGCGACCCAGAGCCGGTTGGGGGCCACGGCCTTGAATTGCCGGTTCACCAGGTCGGCGGGTCGGGTCGCGGCGGGGTCGGCGATGGTGGTGAAGACCGGCTTGCCGCGGTGGGCCCCGCGCAGGCCGGCCTGGCGCATCAGCCGGCGGGTCTGCTCGCGCCCGAGTGACCAACCACGCCGAGTCATCGCATGATGCATCTTCTTGACGCCGTAGACCGAGTAGTTGTCGCGGTGCACCGTCTCCAGCTCGGCGACGAGCAGCTCGTCGCGGATCGCCCGGTCAGACGGGGCCCGAGTCTTGGCCGCCCGATACCCGCGAGAGGTGAGGAACCCAGGGATAGCTGCCCGCAAGATACGGCAGATGAGCTCGACCCCGAACTGATCGCGATGCGCGTCGATGTAGGCGATCATTTCGTCGCGGGGCGGTCGAGCTCCGCTGCGAAAAATGCAGACGCAGACTTGAGAATCTCATTGGCTCTTCGTAATTCGGCGTTCTCACGCTTGAGTCGCCGAATCTCGGCATGTTCAGAACTCGTAGCGCCGGGCCGCTCGCCAGCGTCGATCTGAGCCTTACGCCGCCACCGGCGCACCGATTCCTCAGCGACACCGAGTTTGCTCGCTACAGACTTAATCGCTT
>Ga0193717_1001226_pt1 | contig 15920 bp, 11 predicted proteins | sample U2c2metaG_FD_145900 | JGI IMG/M metagenome (GOLD analysis project Ga0193717, IMG submission 145900) | Soil microbial communities from a riparian zone of the East river system, Colorado, United States - U2c2 | ecosystem: Environmental > Terrestrial > Soil > Riparian zone | place: USA: East River... | reverse complement strand
CAGCGGCGGCTACCTGGACCAGCCGGGCATCCTGAACAGCACCTACCAAAAAAGGATCAACCTGCGGGCCAATATCGATGCAGACCTTACACCGAAGCTGAAGATTTCTTCCAACGTCTTCGTAACCAATACGGATAACCGCGAAGTAGAAGAGGGCCGCTTCGACCACGGGCCTATTCTCGGCGCCCTTGTTTATATGCCTATCTTCCCCGCCTTCAATCCCGACGGTACTCCGATTACCGCTGACCAGGGCGCGGCTAAACAGTTCGATGGATATACCTATTCCTTCCAGGGTATCGAAAATCCCCTGGCGCAGGCGCAGCGCGTGAACATCACCCGCAAGGGAACCCGGGCAATGTACCAGATGAGCGCCTCCTATGAGATCATCAGGGACCTTGTGTTCAAAGTCAACGTCGGCGGCGAGAGCCAGGAGAAATACGAATACTACTATCCGACAAACCTGAGCAACGGCATCAATCCTCCCGGTTCTCCCCAGTCTATTCTTGCCGCCAACGCTGCAGCACAGAACCTCAACACCCAGGATAAATTAGCCGAATTCACGCTCAATTATAAAAAGGCTTTTGGAAAGCACCGGTTCGACGCGCTGGCCGGCTATACGGCACAGGAGACCAAACAGGATCTCGTTGCCGTGGCTGCGAAGGACTTCACCAGCGACAATATCCCCGATATTACGGCTGTCGGTTCAACACCGGGCGATTTTTCCATGCAGACCAATACAGGTAAGACCAATTCGACCCTGCTTTCTTACCTGGGACGTGTAGTGTACAGCTACAATAGCCGCTATTTCCTTACAGGGTCTTACCGCAGGGATGCCAGCTCCCGTTTTGGCCCAGCTAACAAATGGGGGCAGTTCGGGTCGGTTGCGGCAGGCTGGACCCTTTCCAACGAATCTTTCTACCACAACTGGCTGGGTGCGAATTCAATGCTGAAGCTGCGCGCCAGCTGGGGCCTCACGGGTAACAACAACCTGCCAAGCAACTACGCGTTTGAGCAGGATGTCTCCGGCGCCGGGGGCGTTGTCGTCGGCAACAACGTTTACAATAGCAATTGGGCGGGAGCCCTGGCAGACCCCAAGCTGGGATGGGAATCTACTTCCCAGTTCAACTTCGGGCTGGATGGCGCAGTTTTAAACAACCGGGTTTCCTTTAACGTCAACTACTATCTCAGTAAGTCCTACGACCTGCTATTGAACAGGCCTATTTCCGCGACGGGCAATACGAGTGGTGCGACAACCATTCTCACCAATCTGCATAACGCCAATATACACAACGAGGGTGTTGACCTCCAGGTGGACTTCAAGGCTGTCCAGTTGAAGAATTTCAATCTGAGCTTTACGGGCAATATCACGGCCAACAAAAACAAGGTCGTCTCCTTAGGCGGCGCAAGTGAGATCCAGGTGGCCGGTGCAGAAAGACAGTATATCACGCATATCACCCGGGAAGGCGACCCTATCGGCTCTTTCTACGGCGTAAAAGTGGCGGGCATGGTCAGGGGGAAAGACATAGCGGCTGTCAACTCCGACCTCGCCGTATACAAAGCCAATGGCAACAAATTCCCGACCGGCTACAAGCTGCAGGCCTTCCCCATCTCCACCTCTTCCTCTACACCGCTGGAAGCGGGAGACCTGTACTTCAAAGATAAGAACCATGACGGCCTCATAACAGATGCGGATAAAGACATCATCGGCTCTCCCTATCCTGATTTCACCTATGGTTTCGGCATCAACGCCAACTATAAAATGGTCGATTTCAGCGCTTCCTTCAACGGTTCACAGGGCAACAAGATCATCGACGGCCAGGACTATTATATCCGGAACATGGAAGGGTCGGGTAACAACTACATCCAGGTCGACCAGCGCTACCGCAGCGAGGCCAGACCCGGCAACGGCCATGAATACAGGGCTTCCCGTGGCGGCACCCAGAGCAACAGCACCCGTCTGTCTGACTTTTACCTGCAGAACGGTTCATACTTCAGATGCACCAATATCTCCGCGGGCATCAATCTCGGCCAGTTGGTGGATATGAAAAAGGCGGTCATTTCCGGGCTTCGTTTCTATGTGTCTGTGGACAATGTCTTCACCATCACAAAATACCTGGGTTACAATCCCGAAGTGGACTACAACAACGGAGCAAATCTGACGCCGGGCGTCGACTATGGAAAATATCCGTTGATGAGATCGTTCAATACAGGGATCAAGGTTCAGTTCTAAGCAATGCGTCATTCAAAAAAAATATTTATGCGTACTAGTATATCAAAAATTCTCGCCCTGCTCCTGCTGGTTGGTCTGGGCGGATGCAGCAAGTCCTTCATCAATCAGACCAATCCCGAAGCTGTTCCGGTGGACAACGGCTATAAAACAGAATCAGATATCACTGCCGGTGTATACAGTGTCTACCAGGCCCTCCGCAGCTCCAACTGCGTGGGTGAAGGCGCACAGCTCTGGACGGACGACCGTGCAGACGACATCAATACCACCGACAACCAGTCAAATGACGGGCAACCCTTTCAGTTTACTGCTTTTTCCCTGGCGCCCAGCAATTCCTACCTGAAGAGCCACTGGGTCGCACTTTATACACCGGTAGGCCGGGCAAATATGATCCTTTCGCTCATCGATGCCGTTTCTTTTGCCAGCGGTGATACGAAGAAGCAGTTCATAGGCGAGATGAAATTCGTCCGAGCCTATATGTATTTCAACCTCGTAAGGGAATTTGGCGATGTGCCGTTGGTGGCGGAGCGGATAACAAGCCTCTCACAAGCGGATGATCTTACCGCCCGGGTGAAAAAAGAAGCGGTATATACCCAGATCGTTGCGGACCTGAAGGACGCCCTCAACAGCGGCCTGCCGGTTGTGCAGCCGGCTGCGGGCAAGGGACGTGCGTCGCTGCAGGCTGTCAACGCCGTGCTGGGACAGGTTTACCTGACGATGGCCGCAACCCTGGATGCCAACAAGGCCGATAATCTGAACAATGCCCAAACCTACCTGTTGGCCGCCTATGGACAAAGGACCTTTACGAACCTCTCTGACATACCCTTCGCCGACGTTTTCGACGTGGCGAAGAAGGCTACCAATCAGGAGCTCATCTGGCAGATCCCTTACAAACAGGGTGACCTCAACTATTCTTCCTCCCTGGCAAAGAACAACCAGGCGGTGGGGCAGACGATCAACTCGCTGTTTAAGTCGCAAGGCAGCGGCGGCCTGTTCACCCAGGACCTGCTGAAAGAGTTCGAAACGGGCGATCTGCGTACGGACTCCTCCATCAAATTTGCTGCGGCTACCAATAAGTATTTTATCACGAAGTTCAGGGATGCGAGCGCCGGTGCTACCACCCAGGGTTATGGTGGCAACGACTGGATCCTGATCCGTTACGCCGATATTATCCTCAACCTCGCGGAAGTCTATATGCTGCAGAACGACAATGCCAATGCCATCAAGTATCTGAACATGGTGCGTGCAAGGGCTAAGCGCCCGGATTATGCCACCATGATGGCGACGGATGCAGGCTATGCCGCACGATACCCGACCCTGAAACTGGCCATCCTGCACGAAAGAAGGGTCGAGCTTGCTTTCGAGCACCATCGATGGCACGACCTGATCCGCTTTTTCAACCCTCAGCAACTGGTAGACTATTTTAAAGCGAAGAGCCAGACCGACTTCGACAACTCCCCGCTGTCCAATATTTCGACAAAAGACTATTATTTCCCTATACCCCTTTTTGAATATCTTCTCGACCCGGCGAAGATGTATCAGAATCCTGGGTATAATAATTAACACTAAAGCCACGACCCTTCTGTCGTGGCTTTTTGATAGATATCGCTTTCCGTTAAATGTGATCTAGGTCACACAGTCATCTTAATTTTCCTACCGTACTTCGTTGTGTAATTTTTAACCAAACAAAAACAACCAACAATTATGTGTATGAAAACGATCATGACAACTCTATTCATGGCATTGATAGTTTCGGTGTCCGCCACGCCCGCTTCACCCCCCGAAGGATTTCAACACCAATACGCTATGGTAAACGGTGTCAAAATTCACTACGTGAAAGGAGGTAAGGGCGAACCCCTGCTGTTAGTACACGGTTTTGGACAAAACTGGTACATGTGGAACCGTTTGCTCCCTGAACTTTCAAAACACTTTACTGTGATCGCACCCGACCTCCGTGGTGTTGGCGAATCAGGCAAACCAGCCGGTGGTTACGACAAAAAAAACATGGCGGTAGATCGGCACGAACTGATGACAAAATTGGGCTACCAGCATATTAATCTCGCAGGGCATGATATCGGTATGATAGTGGCCTATGCCTACGCCGCCCAGTTCCCCGGCGATGTGAAAAAGATAGCCTTTTTGGACGCATTGTTGCCTGGTATAGAACCGGTATATAGCCAGGTTAAAGCACAGGCCTGGTGGTTTGGATTTTTTGCCCAGCAGCATTCCGGCGAGATCATATCAGGCAAGGTAGGCCTTTTCTTTACAGATTTCTGGCCACCACTTGGCTATCAGAAAAGCGCATTTACACAAACTGAGAAAAATGAATTTATAAGGGCTTATTCTGTACCAGGAGCAACTACTTGCGCATTTCACTGGTTCGGCCAATTTCCGCAAGATGCCATTGACGACGTAGAATTTATGAAGAACAAACTTCCCATGCCCTTACTGGCTCTGGGCTCCGAACATTTTGCGGGCTCATTTTTAACAGACCACAGCAAACTTGTAGCAAATGATGTACATGAAGTTATTATTAAGGACTCAGGCCATTGGGTGGTTCAGGAACAACCTGCGCAGGTTCAAAAAGCCTTATTAGACTTCTTTTTGAACTAACTTTAAATCGTCCGAAAATAGGTTGACCCTTCAATGATTCAAAGAGCCAGCCCTGGTTACAGGATTGGCTTTTTTTTATTATCAGAATTCCCTTCTTATTTACCATATGATAAGTGACTTGAAGATCATCAGCGCGAAATTTGCGCTATAGAATTTATGGTTTATGGCACGAATATTCATTACCGGTTCATCAGATGGCCTGGGACAAATGGCTGCCAGGCTGCTACTTGAAAAAGATCACAAAGTTGTACTGCATGCCAGGAATGACGAGCGAGCGGCGGATGCCTTAAAAGCTAATCCGACAGCCGAAACCGTGGTGACCGCAGATCTATCCGACATTGCACAAACCATTGAGCTGGCACAAAAAATAAACCAGCTTGGCGCGTTTGATGCGGTAATCCACAACGCAGCCGTGGGTTACCGTGAGCCCAGGAAAGTCATCACAGCAGATGGCCTATCTCATGTTTTTGCTATTAACAGCCTTGCGCCTTATTTGCTGACATCGCTTATAAACAAGCCTAAAAGGCTGATTTATCTCAGTTCGGGGTTACATCGCGAGGGCGATAGCAGTTTAACCGATTTGAACTGGGAAAAAAGACGATGGAATGGGTATACCGCTTACTCGGATTCCAAGCTTCACAATGTATTGCTGGCTTTCGCTGTAGCTAATAAATGGCACGACGTTTATTCTAATGCGCTGGAGCCCGGCTGGGTAGCTACGAAAATGGGCGGTACCGGCGCGCCTGACAGCCTGGAAGAAGCGCCGCTGACACAGGTATGGCTGGCTATCTCCGACGAGCCACAGGCTTTACACTCAGGTGGATATTTCTATCACATGAAACCACACCCGGTGCACCCCGACGCAAGGAACAAAGAGACACAGCAGTTGTTCCTTGAAAAGTGTCGTGACTTTTCAGGCGTCTAGTTCCCCACGTCCCCGCTGCCGGCTTGATATTAATCAAAACGTACAGAAACTGTATCGTTACCGGACATTAGATCGATTAGCCATATAACAAATAAATGATTTTCAATAAATTGCAAGAAGGCATCTTGTTTGTAGAAGATTGGCCAATTCCTTATAATGATTAAAAATTATCTTCGGATCGCCTTCCGAAATCTGTGGCGCCATAAAGGCTTCGCAATCTTGAATATTATAGGACTGTCCGTCGGCATGACCGCCTTTTTCCTGATCTTCCTGTACGTGCGTTTCGAATTAAGCTATGATTCGTTTCATAGCAAAGCCGATAGGATTTACCGGCTGGTCAGCGACGTTAAGACACCTGGAGAAACATTACATTACAATGCACCGCCTTTGCCGGTGACCCAACACCTGATGGCCGACTTTCCGGAATTGCAGTCGCTCACAAGAGTCAGCCTCGGAGACGACTGGATGGTCATCCGCGACGACCGGGTCTTTCGGGTAGACGACGTTGCAGTAGCCGACAGCAACTTCTTCAAAGTATTCGATTTCCGTCTGCTCAAAGGCGACCCCAACACCGTGTTGAAAAACCCCAGCAGCGTGGTGTTGTCCGAATCGGAAGCCAAACGCTTCTTTGGCAACGCCAACCCGTTGGGTCAATCGCTGACGATGTCAAGGATAAAGTTTCGTGCAACGGTTACCGGTGTGATGCAGGATTTACCGGTCAATTCCCATCTCAAGGTCCGTATGATCTACTCTGCTGATACGTTAAACGCAGACCAAAGCCAGCAATGGGGTAATTATGGCAATAATATTTATCTGTTGCTTAGGCCTTCTGCCAGCGTCGCCGGGCTACAGGCAAAATTTCCGGCCTTTCTGCAGAAAATAGGCGGGGCCGAACTACACAAGGCGCAAAAACAACCTACCCTGCTGCTAGAACCGCTGCGGGATAGCCAAAGAGAATATCACCAATGTCCGTATCTTTTCCATCATCGGCACCTTTATTCTTTTGATTGCCGGTATCAATTTTGTCAACCTTACTACCGCCCGGTCCGGCGAACGCGCCAAAGAAGTAGGCATCAGGAAAGTAGTCGGCGCGAGCAAATCAATGCTGGCCGGACAATTTATCGGCGAAAGCATCATCCTCAGCCTGATCGCCTGTCTACTGTCGACGTTACTATCCACTCTTCTGTTGCACGGCTTTAATCACCTCGCGGGAAAAGAGATCAGTCAGGGCATCTTCTCCCAACCGCAATATCTGCTGCTGCTGCTGGGCCTCAGCGTGCTCATCGGTATGATCGCCGGCTTCTATCCCGCACTGGTGCTCTCGTCTTTCCAACCGGTAGCCGTGCTCAAGGGAAGATTCAGTTCGGGGATGCGGGGCATCTTCCTGAGAAAAGCGCTCGTCATCGTCCAGTTTACCATTGCTACCGGATTGATCATCGCCACGTTGATCGTATACAACCAACTCAAATTCATGCGTAGCCAGGACCTTGGGTTCAACAAGGATCAGGAGCTGATCCTGGATACCCGGGGCGACTCAGCGACAGCAGCTTTCAAGCAGGAGGTCGCTTTGATCCCGGGAGTGCTCTCTACTACGAAATCAAGCAGTGTCCCGGGGGGCGGGATGTACTACGGCCCCACCCAGCTGGAAAATGTCCGCGGAGAAATGCAGGCGATGAATGCCAACGGATACGTTACAGACTATGACTACATTAAACAGTTCGGAATCAAACTGGCAGCCGGCCGCGACTTTTCACGTCAGTATTCGACAGACAGCACGCGGGCGGTGATCCTGAATGAAACGGCCGTCAGACTATTGGGGTACTCCAATTCCGCACAGGCTGTCGGAAAGCGTTTCCATCAGTTCGACGAAACGGGAAATATCATCGGCGTGGTTAGAGACTTTCATTTCCGTTCGCTGCAGGAAACGATCAGACCATTGATCCTGTTTTTACGTCCGGATCAGTGCGATCTGCTCTGTGTCAAAGTGGATGGCCATCAGCTGCCATCGACTTTTGCCGCCATCGAGCATAAGTGGAAACGGATGCTCTCGGACAGACCCTTCGATTATTTTTTCATGGACGAATATTTTGACAGACAATACCGGGCCGAAGACCGGTTTGGCGGCCTTTTCCTTTATTTCGCCATCCTGGCCATCTCGATCAGTTGCCTTGGCCTGATGGGACTTGCCTCTTACAGCACGCTACAGCGGACAAAGGAGATAGGTGTACGAAAGGTCGTCGGCGCTTCGGTGCGTCAGATCGTTATATTGCTATCAAAAGATTTCTTATTGTTGGTGGGATGGTCCTTCGTCGTCGCCGCACCCATCTCATGGCTTTTTATCAGCGCCTGGCTTAACGGCTTCGCCTATCGGATCCATTCCTATTGGTGGATCTTTATAGCAGCCGGAGGAACCGCGCTGCTGATAGCCTTGTTAACGATCAGCTTTCAGGCGATCAAAGCTGCCATCGCTAATCCCGTAATGAGTTTGCGAAGCGAATAGTGAGGAAATAGCATAAGACAAAGTGTCGAAAGAATGGGTTACGCTATCGAAGAAGACATTCACGTTAATCCCAACTCATCCAAAAAGGAATTTTCAATGAGAGATCCCGATCAAGCGCGGCGTTCCATTGCGCAGGACCGGATCGGTCAAAATCAGTCGAGTAGAAATAGGCATTTCAGCCTAAAGCTCTCACAAAACCGTACGTGACAGTCTCCCGTCATACGGCTTTTCATTGTCAAACATCAGGGAGTGACACCTTGCATCCAGTGTTCAAACAGAGCTGGATTTTGCGTGGATATTGTTCGTAACCACGCTTTTGCATGCCACCTGCCCCCTTTTAACCTTTTGAATTTTCGCCTTGCCCACAGCACCAGCCTGCGATTTATATACTGTAGCTGTATTTTAAGTTCGGACGAGTAGAATTGACCATAGCTATTGAACCAACCCCTTATTTTAGGGTTTAATTCCTTTGCTATGTCTCTGAGAGTTCCGGCAGTCTTTACAAGGGGTTCACACGCTGTTACCTTGTCCTGTATCGCTTTGATCGATTTCTTGCTCACAGCCGGCAGATAGCTGGTAAAGAAGTCCCCCGTCTTGGTCTTTGCCTTTCTTTTCCGGAAGGTATGACCGAGAAAGTCGAACTCCTGATGCTCGCTATCCCTCGATTCTTTGCCTTGCCTGCAATCTACAATCTTCGTCTTTACAGGATGTAAGGTGAGCCCGCATTGCTGGAACCTGACCTCTAGTTGACGCTTTACCCATCTTGCCTGTTTCTCGGTCTGGCAGTGGACCACACAGTCATCTGCGTACCTCTCAAATGGAATGTGGCTGACATTTCTTCTCATCCATTCGTCGAAACAGTAATGCAGGAACAGGTTAGCGAGAATGGGCGAAATTACAGCCCCTTGTGGAGTTCCTTTGACCTTCTCCTTCAGACTTCCATCCGACTGCTGAACTGGCGCTTTCAACCACCTTTCTATATACAGCAGATGCCATTTACAGTTCGTGTGCTTTCTTACCGCCTTCATTAACAGCTCGTGTGAAATATCCTCAAAGAATGATTTGATGTCCATGTCCAATACCCATTTATACTTCCAGCATCTTTCCCGCGCTTTTCTCAGCGCATCTATTGCACTGCGATGCGGGCGATAGCCGAAAGAATCTTCATGAAATACCGGCTCTAACATTATCTCCAGTTCCCGTTTTACCACCGCCTGGGCAATCCTATCAGAAACCGACGGAATGCCCAGCGGCCGCTTGCCTCCTCCCTTTTTGTCTATCTCCACCTGCCTTACAGCTTGCGGAAAATAGCTGCCCGAACTCATCCGGTTCCATAGCTTGTACAGATTGTCCTGAAGGTTTTCTTCGTATGCTTCCAGCGATACGCCGTCCACCCCGTGACTCCCCTTGTTTGCCTTCACCGTCTTGTAGGCAAGAACGATCCGGTCAAACCGGATCTCAAATGGTTTCTGTTTTGTTTGCAACATCTGTCTTCTTCCTCTTTTGGAGTTGTTACTAATGATCAAACTGACAATGCCAGTCCCTTCGCTCCGCTGCCATTACGCAGCTTCTACGCTACTACGAACTGGTCCGTCACCGTTATTCGGACATCGGTTACTTCAGCCTCGGGATTGTCGCCCCTTGTGCCTTTGTCCTTAGCATTCTGTTCCAGGTTCACGCCACCTTTACCCCGGATGCCATAAGGACGATAATCAGGCTCCCTCCTTACTAATCCCGGCATATCAGAAGGACACCGGTTTTGACATCTCTTATCTGCTAACGAGGCCTCATCGATGGTTCATTTTCATTCGTCTCCCTGGAACTCACCTGACACTTTTAATAGTGCCTTTCCCCTTGTCGCTCCCAACCATGTCTTTTGAACGTGGTTGTACAAGGTGGTTTGAAGCCAGTACCTGTATACCGGCTCCGACGGGCCTGCCGTCATCTAATACATAGCATCAAAGAACTTTGTCGTGGTAGTTCCTTGTTCGTGTCACCCTTCCGACCGCAAACTCCTCACCGGATTGGCCGTAGCCGCCCGAATGGCCTGGAAACTGATCGTGAGGAGCGCGATCGCTACGGCGGCCGTGCCGGCCAACACATAAATCCACCAGGGCATCGAAGTGCGATAAGCGAAATCCTGCAGCCACTGATGCATAGCCCAGCCCGCAACCGGCGCGGCGATGAGGGTCGAAAGCCCCACCAACACGATGAATTCCCGCGACAACAGCGACACCAGGTGCGGGACACTTGCACCCAGCACCTTGCGAATGCCAATCTCGCGTGTCCGCTGATTGGCAGTGAAGGCCGCCAAACCGAAAAGGCCCATACAGGAGATAAAGATGGCGATGCCCATGGCAATGTTCATGATCTGCGCCGTCTTTTGTTCCCGATCATAAAGCCGTTGAACGGATTCATCGAAAAAGCGGGACTCGAACGCCGATTCAGGGTATATTCTTTTAAAGGCTGCCCCCATTTTTGTCAGCAGCTCCTTTACCTGGCTGATCCGCAGCGTAGCGCTGGAAAGTTTTACGCTAAGCACGCCCCCCGCATCGCTCTGCGTCGTAAAGAAGAAGGGGGGAATTTTTTCATGCAGGCTTTGCGAATGAAAATCCTTGACGATGCCGACCACAGGGCCTAATACCCCGCCATAGCCCGTGCTTACCTTTTGGCCAACGGCGTCGGCCGGCCGGCTGAATCCCAAGGCCCTTGCCGCCGTTTCGTTGAGAATAAAAGCCCGGAAGGGTGCTTGTGCGGGTGAGGAGCCTGCCGAAGCCGGATCGCTGCCTCGCCGCGCCGTGTCCGCCACGACGAAATTCCTGCCGGCGACAAGGGTCAACCCGTATAGGGACATATAGTTAGGGTCTATCTGGTCGCAGCCGGCATCGATCTTCGTGTCCGTGGCTCCTTTATATTCCAGAAAAGTTCCGTTATGGCCGTCTGCCTGGGGGGTGTTTGAGCTGAGGCTCACCTGCTGCACCCCGGAGAAACTGCGGATCTCGCTGGCGAGTACAGTTCTCCGGTTGGGGTCATGCCGGGGAACATCAAACGTAACAATGGCATCCTTTTTAAAACCCAGATCGGTATTGATCACATAATGGATCTGCCGGCCCACCATCATGGTTCCAATGATAAAGATCAGACTGACCGCAAACTGGAAGACGATAAGCCCTTTGCGGAGATAGCTTTTGGAGTTCAGCTGCTGGCCACCCGTGCCGCGGAGGCTGATGACCGGCAAAAAGGAAGACAGCGCCCTGGCGGGATACCAGCCGGCGAGCAGGCAGGTAACCAGGATCGTGAGTCCGATGAAAAGCCAGGTGTTAGCATCGCCGAGATCTAACCTGACGCCTTCCGGGATAAAGCCGTGCAGGGCCCTGATGATCGGATTGGCTAGCAGGAGGGCCAGCACCATGGCCGCCACGATAATGATCCCGGTCTCGCTGAGGAATTGCCAGATAAGACCGCCGCGGCTGCTGCCCAGCACTTTCCGGACACCTACTTCCCTTGCCCGCAGTATAGCCTGTGCGGTGGACAGGTTGATAAAATTAATGGCGGCGATCACCAGGATAAACAGCGCAATGGCCGCCAGTGCCAACAGCGTAGGCTTATGCGCCCTGCGACCGTATGAATCATAATAAGCCTCGTTAAAATGAATGTCCGCAAGCGGCTGCAGCAACAGTCCGCCTTTTTCGTCACCCCCGATTTGTTTGTGCCGATCGAAGAAGGCGGGGAATTGCTTTTCCACCTGCGCAACCGTCGTACCCGGAGACAGCTTAACATAGGCATTGACGTTGCTCTGCCACAGGTTCCAACCGTTCATATCCCTTTGCAGAAAGCTGTGTGCGATCGTATTATAGGAAAGCAGATCTTTGAAGCCGAAATCGCTGTTCTGCTGCCAGTCTTTTACGATCCCCGTAACGGTAACCGTCAACGAATCATAATAGACCAGGGGGCGACCCATCCAGTCGGCGGGATTGCCCTTCCCGAAGTAGCGCTGCGCCTCCGATTGGGTCAGCACTACGGAGAAAGGTTTTTGCAGGGCCGTCGCGGGATTGCCCGCCAGCCACTGATAATGGAAGATGGCCAGGTAATCCGAATCGGCAAAGACCATATGCAGTTTTTCTCCGTCGCTGACCCCGGGAATGACCGCCGCCGGTTTGCCCGCCTTCGGTAGCAGCACCCGGGTGTCGTCGGTATATAGGCCGGTGACGGCGCTTAAGCCGGTGGATTCGCGCCGCAGATCGGATGCCAGGGGCGGCGTCATGCCTGCCCCTTCATGGTGCGAACCATTGCTTTTGGACGTCCAGACGACGACCCGATAGATGCGGTCCCGGTCGGTGTGGAATTTGTCATAGCTGAATTCGAAGCTCACATACAGGTAAATCACCAGGCAGGAGAGTACCCCGAGGGTGAGGCCAAGGACGTTGATGCTCGTGGTCAGCTTATGCCGGCTGAGACGGCGCAGGGCGAAAAACAGCTGTTTCTTTATCATAACGCAGGAGGATATGGCGAATCCGCTCCCAAGATGGGGCCATTTTTAAATTGGGCTGATAATCTGTTGATTAGCGGTAGCGAGCGCAGGCCGGTCTGTCCTTTTTCGATACAAACAGTGTCCGCAGTTGGCACATCCCAAGCGCTCATGACAGCCTTAAGCAGTGATCTTATTTGATTGAAGCCGCTTATTAAATAACAGCAGGTAAAAACCAATAGTGAAATCGATGGATAGGCAAAACCAATCGTAGTGTGGCGGTATTAACCCGGGCGTCGCTATGAATTTGTACAACATATCCCAGCATCCATGGAGAAAATAACCTGCAGCCAAAATGTTAATGCTTCTTTTAACTCCACAATAGGCCAATAGCAGAAATACAAAAGCCTGGATTGAATTTATAACGAGAGCTTTCACATCTGTCCACACAAATCCAACATAGAGAAACCCGATTCCTGAAAGTATCAGTCCATAAACTATTTTTGTGTCACGAAGTCTCAAAATAACAATCAGCAATATTGTTACAATCCCTGAAACAAAACCTATAATTACCGGGGTCACCATTTTGCTGTTATCATATATTCTGGAATTCTTCAAGTTGAAGATACCGAAAATGCGGCGTTGTTCACATGCTAAATCGCTGCAAAATCATTCCGCCCACATTTGTGAATAAATGGGATTGGGCCTGTTCCACCGCTTACTGGCCGGTGAGAAACAAGCCCAACACACTCCCTCTGCTCCTTCTTTAATTTCAGGTAACATGCCACGGCATACGGCCCCGCTCAACCCCGGGGCCAGCATCTTTCGCGAGCGGTCATAATTTATAAAGCTCCGGATAACTCATCAAATAGACACTTCCCTCATTCCGGTAAAACCTATTCAGGCCCCGGGCAAATTTGCCCATCACCTTCAACCCTCCCCCCGCGCCGATCTCCATCAGGGAATGATCCTCCAATCCAAATAATATATTCCCTTTCCCATCTTTTATTAAATTGGTAACGACCCTTGAATCAAATCGATATCTCCCCAACCCTGCCCCATCCTTAAGCCCGAACCTGATAATGCTCCGCTGGCCTTTACAATACACCGTATCGTCCCGGACAACCATGCTTCGTTCCCAAACATCGACGTCGGTATCCATCGCCGTAGTCCACAGCAGCTTGCCCTCCCGGAAGTTGATGGCAAATAGCCCCGGCCGGTCCTTCAGGTCGATGGAAAGCACGAAAACAGCATCCTCACTCCTTCCATACAGGTCATACAACCCGAAAGTATCGGTACGCGGGATCTTCCATTTCGCTGCGGTGTCGCCCAAAACAGGAACCTTCCATCGCAATCGCCCATCCGCCGCGTTAGCTGCCTCAATGACCTTGTCATCCATAACGTATATCAGGGTACTGTCGATCAAAATCGGCTGGGGCATCGTAAACTCTCTATTCTGCGGGATCAGCCACAATTGCTGCAGCGTTCTTGCGTCAAAGCACTTTAGCCCAACTCCCCGATCCTGCAGAATAAAACTGTTTCGGAAAGCGAACGGGTTGGTCTTGCAGCGGTCCACGAGTTTCAAAGTTCTCCTGCTACCCGATGAATCAAAAAGATACACCGTATCCGTAAGTGCAGGAACAACATACTCCCCGGTAGAAGTGATCGCTCCCTCATTAATGCCCATCGCGCCAATGGGTTTTGACCAGCGTAATTTCCTTTCCGTAAGCGAAAAGCATCTTATGGAGCCGGAGTAGGGACTCGCGGAATCCCCGGCTTCATAATAGATCAGGTTCCCGGTGAAATGTAGCGTGTTATAGTCTGGGATACCTGGCAACCGGAAGGTATCCACCAACGCCCCGGCCATGGCACTGGACTCATTTCCGCGACGGTTGCAACAGCTGCAACACAGGATAACCGCAAATAAAATTATTGTTCTCATGGTCTGGACATTACTCTAATTCATAACCAGGGACAAGAATAGAATACAAACGAAGCAAATATAGAAAACAGCAAGCGCCTTGTTTGCCCTCTTCCGTCGTATGGTCTCAGCCGGATCCTTATACTTCACGGACATGGGTAGAAAGTAAGTGATGATATTAAGCTGAAAAGCGAATTTTTTATACAGGTCATAGCCTCCTTTTTCGGCGTTTTTGAGGCCGGTTTGAAGGTAGATCTTGTAAGACATCGAACCCGCAGCGATTGACAGAAGAACAAAGAAAATAATGGTACTCATGGTTGACATAACTAATCTAATGAACTTTCTTAAATAATTTTGTACCGGAATTTAGTACAAAATCTGGATTATCGCGGTACCACCCCGTCCTACAATAGAAGCACCTCTTCGTTCGTTTTTTCTCTATGAAAAGAAAACTTTTAAATCCACCAACTATGAGATCAAAATCTACATTCGCCCTGACCCTCGTCGCCGCAGCCGCTCTACTGGCTATCCCGGCCTGTAAAAAAAGTAACAACAACCCTTCGGCGGCTTCAGGCAGCACCAGCGCATCCCTCAAGGGTACGGCTACCCAGTTTACCTATACGCAGGGAGTCGAAATAAAGGGAATTCAAATTGGGGTGGCAGGCTACAATCTCGTCAACGGCGATACCGTCTACTTTGGTGTGTCCGTCCCCGACTCCGCAAGACTCAATGTCCCTTACAGCATCACCGCGTGGTCTAATCTCCAGTACTGGGACAGAAACCACACCTTCGAATACGATTCCTGGCTTGCCTATCCCATGGATCATGGCAACGTAACGCTCACCACCTGGGACAAGAACGCCAAAACCATCGCCGGCACCTTCGAAGGGGTACTCTATTCCTCTATCGGCCTGGGAAATTTTGCGAACGACAGCCTCGTCATTACCAACGGGAAATTCAACGCCTCGTATATCTCAAAAACTCCCTAAAATTCTACCGATACCGGTCCGCAATTGTGGACCGGGATTTTTTATTGCCAATGCACCCTCTCCCACATTACACCTCTCACACCGATTCAAACCCGAACCAATACTTCACCAGCACCCCATTCCTGAATCTACACTGTATAAAATATTTATACTCATTATGTCTCTTCACAAAATCGTCCGTTTCACTGCTCTCGAAAAACAGCTCTTCGTTACCCCCCTTCCCGTTCAATACTTTATAAGACCTCCCCAATATCTTGATGACGCTATCCTTTTGGAG
>Ga0193717_1001224_pt1 | contig 15928 bp, 12 predicted proteins | sample U2c2metaG_FD_145900 | JGI IMG/M metagenome (GOLD analysis project Ga0193717, IMG submission 145900) | Soil microbial communities from a riparian zone of the East river system, Colorado, United States - U2c2 | ecosystem: Environmental > Terrestrial > Soil > Riparian zone | place: USA: East River... | reverse complement strand
CGTGCGTCTGGATGAGCTCGCGTACACGGACCTTTCAGACTCATTCGAAGAAATGGTCGAGCGTGCCAGGGAGGAAAAATTCAACTTCGTGTGGCTCGACGACGGCCCGAAGCAGGTGATGTCGCATGCCTACGGACCGGTGGCCACGCCGCACGTCTTCATCTTCGACAAGGCACGCAAGCTGCGCTTCGAAGGACGCATCGACGATTCCGAGCGCGAATCCACGGCTACCAAGTTTGAAACGCGCGCGGCCCTCGACGCGCTGCTTGCTGGAAAGGCGCCTCCGGTCACCAACACCAAGGTATTCGGCTGCTCGGTGAAGTGGGCCGACAAGGTGCCGGATTACGCTAACTACAGGAAGAAGTGGGCCGCGGAACCGGTGGGGCTTGAGAAGGCCGACGCCGCCGTGCTCAAGGCCATCCGTGAGAACAAGGACTCCGGCAAGATCCGCTTCATCAATGTGTGGGCGACGTGGTGCGGACCGTGCATCACCGAGTTCGACGAGTTGGTCGACCACAACCTGCGTTTTCGCATCCGCGGCTTCGAGATGGTGACCATCGCGGCCGAGAACCCGGACCAGGAACCGCAGGTGCGCGACTTCCTCAACAAGAAGCACGCATCGATGAAGAACTACATCTTCGCCAGCGACAACAAGGACGAACTCAGCGAGGCGCTGGATCCGGCTTGGAAGGGCCCGTTGCCGTACACCATCATCGTCGACGAGAAAGGCAACGTGATCTATCGGGAGATGGGCTCCATCAATTTCCTCAAGATGCGCCGCGCCATTGTGCCGGCGCTCAATCGCCTGACGCCGTGGCAGGGCCTGAGTCCGATCAAGCCCTAAATGGTGCCTGTCACCGTTTCGTTTCGAAGAACGTGATGCGGTTGCCGAAAGGGTCGGCGATCGTGAGATCGCGGGTGCCCCAGGGCATGAGGTGCGCCGCGCCCGGCCGCGAGTGCTTGAACTGCTTGGCCAACAATCCCTGTTGATAGGCGTCGATGTCTTTGACCGGCACGCGAAAACCGGCGCCCGGGCAGCAATCACCGAAATGCCCGGACAGGTGCAGCACACAATCCCCGTGCGTGACCTGCAGGTACAACGGCAGGCCTTCGGCGAAGCGGTGCTCCCAGTCGACCTTGAATCCGAGAAAGTCGACGTAGAATTCCTTCGCGACGGCCTCGTCGAAGATGCGCAGGATGGGAACCGGGTGTGAGAGTTTCATGTCCGCATTGTAAGAACCGGCATCTCCGTTCGTCATCCCGCGGGATATAGTCGCGCCGAATCGGAGGATTGAACGATGCAGCGGCTGGGAATGGTGTCTTTGGTGGTGGCGGACTACGACGAGGCGCTGGCCTTCTACGTCGGCAAGCTGGGCTTCAAGCTCATCGAAGACAGCTTCGTGCCGGAACAGAACAAGCGCTGGGTGGTTGTTGAGCCGCCCGGCGCGAACGGCGCGGGCGCCAAACTACTGCTGGCGCGCGGCGTCAATCCGGACCAGGTCTCGCGCATCGGCAACCAGACCGGCGGGCGGGTCTTCCTCTTTCTATATACCGATGACTTCTGGCGCGATTTCAATGCCTACAAGGCGAAGGGCATAGAGTTTGCACGCGAGCCGTCCGAGGCTCCGTACGGCATGGTGGCGGTGTTCAAGGACCTGTACGGGACGCTCTGGGACCTCGTGCAACTCAAGGCGTAACGGGACATCGGATTCGGCTTACACCCGAGCGTGAACTGTGCACGCAGGGGGATTCGTAAACCTAGGGACGGCAGTTACCGCCCGAATCGCGACCGCTTCAAACTATCCGACCAGAGTGGCTCTCGTTGTCCACGAGGATTGAAGCCCCGAAATGCACAAGCCCCTGCGTGTCCCGCTCGGCATCACTTCCCGACTCGCCTTCGCTTTCACGATCGTGGCGATACTGGCGGCGGCTTCCAATCTCATCGTCGAGAACGGCGCGTCGATCGTCGAGCACGTGATCAGCGGTGACACACCCACACCCACACCCACGCCCGCACCCACACCTGCGCCCGCGCCTCCGATAGAAGCGCCCGTCGTGCGCGCGCCTGCCCCGATCCCCGTGCGGGTTCGGCCACGCATCTCGGCTTCGCAGCTCCTGCTCGCATTGGGAGAATTCGACAAAGCGGTACGCGAGCGCGTGGAAGCCCGATCGACTGAACCCACGGCTTTGTATACCCGAACGCGCCTCGAGCTCAGGCGCCTGACGAGCGCCTTCGCGCAGCAGCGCTCGCAGGTCGGCGGTGGCACGCAGCGTGCGCTTGTGCAGGCCATCCAGGGACACGAGAAGAACGCCGAGGCGCTGGTTGAAGTCGCGCACAATCAACGCGTCCTGCTCGCCAGCTATTCCACGATCTTCTCGAGAATGCAGGCACGCGTGCAGTCGTCGCTGGATGGCGCCTGGAAAATCATGGGTCGTGTCGTGGCGAGGCAGTCGCTTCTGAAATTGAGCGCGGAGCTCGACGACATCCAGAATCGCTTCGCGGTGCGTAATCCAGCCGGGGATCGCGAAGTTGAAACGCGCGCACTTGCAATTGCCGAACAAGCTTTCTCGGCCACCCTGCAAAAGAACGAAGTCGCGCTGCGCCGTTCGCAAGGCGCGGACTGGTTCACGGGGATGCGCGACGACTCCGACCAGCTAACCACCTCGCGCGCTTCGCTTACATTAGTCGAGGCGCAAGAGTCGCTCCTCTCCAGGACGATCTCGCGAGAGACAGAGCAACTCGTCGAAGCGCTTTCGCGCACACTGCATAGCGATGAGCGCAAGGAGACGGCCCCGCCGCCACCGACGACAACTGCGGCCGTAGATGCCTCACCGATTCCCGTGGCGGCGCCGCAGGCGGTCGCATCACCCCAGATATCCAGTACCGTGGCGCCGCCACAGCCCCGCAGCCGCACGATCGTCGCGTGGGTGAGCATCGTCGTGCTCGCCTTGCTGGCCTACATCTGCGTCGCCACCATTCTCAGCGTGGTGCGGCCGGTGCGACGTCTGCTCGAGGCAACCAACCGGCTTACAAAAGGACAGGTCGCGACACGACTGGCTCCCGGCGGTATCCGCGAGCTCGACACACTCAGCCACGCGTTCAATGACATGGCGGACCAGCTCGCGGCGTCGCAGGCAGAAACTCTTGCGGCGATGCAGAGTCTCGAAAGCAGGATCGAAGAACGAACTTCCCAGCTTCAGGAGCTCGCGGAACGCGACCCGCTGACGGGCCTCGCGAACCGCAGGCAGTTGTTCACCTCGCTCAATGCGTCGATCGATCGCGCGGACGCGGACAATCTCCGCGTTGGAGCGTTCTTTCTCGACATCGACAACTTCAAGACTCTCAACGACAGCATGGGCCATGGTTACGGCGATCGCGTGTTGATCGCCATCGCGCACCGGCTCGAAGTGACGGCGCGCTCGTTCGGATTCGCGGCGAGACTGGGTGGCGATGAGTTCATGATCGTGCACGAAGGGGCGGCGACGATCGATGACATCGTGGCGTCCGGTAACAGGATCGTGGAAGCCTTCCAGGATCCGATCAAGGTTGAAGGCCGTGAGCTGATCGTGAGCGTCAGCGTCGGCGCGAGTGTGTATCCCGATCACGAGCAGGATGCGGAAGCGCTGTTGCGCGCCGCTGATGCGGCTTTGTTCAATGCCAAGGCGCTGGGACGCAGCCGGCTCAATCTTTTCACGCCCGAATTGCTGGTGAGCGCTTCCGCCAAGTTTGCGATCGAACAGAGCCTGCGACGCGCGATCGAAAAGGGCGAGTTCGAGCTTTTCTATCAGCCCGAAGTCAGCGTACAGAACCTCGAAGTTACCCTGGTCGAAGCGCTGATTCGCTGGCGCATGCCCGACGGAAGTTTTCGATTGCCCGGCGAGTTTCTCGCGGTCGCGGAAGAATCCGGACTCATCATGGAGATCAACGATTGGGTGCTGCGCACGGCGATCGAAACGGCGTCGCGATGGCACCAGGGGGCATGGCCGCAAGTGCGTGTGGCGATCAACGTGTCGCCGCGTCAATTCCTCGACTACCGCTTCGTCGAGAGGCTGGAGAAGCTTCTCGAAGAATTTCGGCTGCCGGCTCGCTGCCTCGAGCTCGAGCTCACGGAGTCCGTGTTGCAGACCGGACCGGCGACGATCAAGGCGCTCGCGCATGTGCGGGCCATTGGCGTTTCAATTGCGCTCGATGATTTCGGCACCGGCTATTCGTCCATGGCTTCGCTCGAGCAGCTGCCGCTCACGCGCATAAAGCTGGATCGAAGCCTGATCGCGCGCATGGACAGCAGCGCGCGCTCCGCATCGATTGCGCGTGCAACGATCGGGCTGTGCAGCGAGCTGGGCCTGGAAGTCACCGCGGAGGGTGTCGAACGCCTGGAGCAGTTCACGGCGCTGCTGGGCTATCGCGCCATCTCGATGCAGGGCTATCTGCTGGCCCGGCCGGTGCCGGCCGACGCATTGCTGGCGGTACTGAAGCGGGTGCCGGCGCATTGCCAGGAGCTCGTCCTGCTCTCGCAATCACCGGACGCTTCAGCAGCGGCATCGCAGCCTGCGGACAGCGGCGCAATCTTCGCGGAAGGCGCGAGCTCGACGGGCCTATCGAACTGAACGCAGCCACTGCTATCGAGCGCGCAACTCTTTGCGCAGCACCAGCTTCAACCCCGACCAGGTTTCATCGACCGCGCAGACCTTGATGTCGACGAGTCCCATCGGCAGTGCGACCGCGCGGATGGTGTCTTCGGTGATGTCGGTGGGCACTTTCGAAGCTTTCTTCGGCCATGACACCCAGATCACCGCCTCCGGGCTGAGCACTTTCAGCCACGCGATGAGATTCTTCGCGAGTTCGGCTTTCGAGCTGGTGAACAGGTGCACGAGGTCCGTGGTTTTCGTGACGCGCGCCTGGAACTCGATGCCCTCGGGCAGTGGCGCCAGCAGTTTGCGGTAGTTCGGCGGTGCGCCGGGTGCACTGACGCGCTGCCCGGTCTTGAAACCCAGCTTCTTCGAAAGAGGGGTGCCTGAATATCCAGCCGCCATGACTATTACTCGGTGCGCTGGTTGTCCTGCATCGTTGCCAGGAATTCCTGCTCGGCGGCGGTTTCGCCAGTGCGCTTACCGGGCACGTCTTCGCAGAATTTCACCCAGGGCAATTGGCCTTCGATGCCGAACTGTTTCACCAGCGTGACCTGTTCGGGATGATCCAGCGAGCCGATGGTGGTGTACATGCGCGCGGCCGGCGTGTCGTACTTGAACGAGAGCGGCGTACCACATTTCTCGCAGAAGGCGCGCTTCGCGAGATTGGAGCTCGCGAAGAACGCCGGGGTGCCGCGCGTCCACTCGAAATTGTCGGGAGCCGCACCGGCAAGCGCCGCGAACACGCCGCCGGTGGCGCGCTGGCACATGCGGCAATGGCACACGTGCGCATTTTCGATCGGGGAGTAGAAGGCGTAACGAATGGCGCCGCACTGGCAGCCGCCGGTGGCCACGGGCTTGCGTGATCCGCCGCTCACTGGAAGGTGTTGCAGTCCTGCACGAGGCCTGATCCGTAGCCTTTGCGGAACCACTGCTGGCGTTCGGCGCCGGAGCCGTGCGTGAACGATTCCTGGTTCACGTTACCCTGGACGCGTTTCTGGATGGTGTCATCACCCACCGCCGAGGCCGCATTGAGCGCTTCGTCGATGTCACCGGCCTCGACCACCTGGCTCGCTCTGTCGGCATGGTGCGCCCAGATGCCCGCGAAGCAATCCGCCTGCAGTTCCATGCGGACCGACAATGCATTCGCATCGGCCTCCGAGGCGCGCTGGCGCGCCGCGTGCACCTTCTCCGCCGTGCCTAACAAGTTCTGCACATGGTGTCCGACTTCATGCGCGATGACATAGGCCTTGGCAAAATCGCCCTGCGCGGCGAACTCGGTTTCGAGCTGCCGGAAGAACGTGAGATCGATATACACCTTCTGGTCGGGGGGACAGTAGAAAGGTCCGGCAGCCGACGTGGCAGAGCCGCAGCCGGTATTGATGCCTTCGCCGAACAACGCGAGACGCGGCGCGACGTATTGCTGGCCTGCGCTGCTGAAGATGCCCGTCCAGGCTTCTTCAGTGTCGCCCAGCACGTGTGCGACGAACTGGCCGGCTTCGTCCGAAGGCGTGCCGGCTTCCACCGGGGCTTCCTGCGCGGGAGCGCCGCCATCGCCGATGAGACCCATGATGAGCCGCGGATCGATGCCGAGGAAATACGCGCCGACGATGGCCACGAGGCCGACGATGCCGAACTTCATGCCGCCACCACCGCCCGTGCGCCGGCCGCGGTAATCCTCGACGTTCTGACTCGCTTTCGTATTCCGCCAGCGCATGCACCGGATGTTAGCAGAGGGCAGCGCGGTATGATTCGCAGCTCGTGAAATCCGGTCTGCCCATCGACGAAATTCTTCCTGCGCTGCGCGCCGTGCTGGCCGTTCAGCGCAACGCGGTTGTGGAAGCGCCGCCCGGCGCTGGCAAGAGCACCGTTGTTCCGATTGCGTTGCTCGATGAACCGTGGGTGCGTGGCGGCAAGATCGTGATGCTGGAGCCGCGCCGGCTCGCTACGCGCGCGGTGGCGACGCGTATGGCGACGACGCTGGGTGAAGCGCCGGGCGAAACCGTGGGTTACCGCATGCGCCTCGAGACGCGCGTGGGCAAACGCACGCGCATCGAAGTCGTCACCGAAGGCGTCTTCACGCGCATGCTGCAAAGCGATCCGGCGCTCGAAGGCGTGGCCGCCGTGTTATTCGATGAGTTTCACGAGCGCAGCCTGCACGCCGACACCGGCCTGGCATTCGCGCTCGATACGCAGGAGAACCTCTCGCCCGAACTGCGGCTGCTGGTGATGTCCGCGACGCTGGACGGCGCCGCGGTGGCGAAGTTGTTAGGCGGCGCGCCGGTGGTCACGGCCGCGGGACGCATGTATCCGGTCGAAATTCATCACGTGGGAAGCGGCATGCCGATGCTGCCCGGAGGGCGCGAATCACCGGAACTCGGCGTGCTGCGCGCGATCAAGCGGGCGCTCGCCGAAGCGCCGGGCGACATGCTGGTGTTCCTGCCCGGCGCGGGAGAAATCCGCCGCGTGCAGGGAATGCTGGCCGGCGTGGGCAACGACGTCGACGTGCTGCCCTTGTTCGGTGAGCTCGCGGCCGGCGATCAGGATGCCGCGCTGCGGCCCGCGAAACCTAAGCGGCGCAAGATCGTGCTCGCCACCAACATTGCCGAGACCAGTCTCACCATCGATGGCGTGCGCATCGTCGTGGATGCGGGATTGGAGCGCCGCAGCCTGTTCGATCCGTCGAGCGGCATGAATCGCCTGGAAGTGCAGCGCATCTCGCGCGCCTCGGCGGAGCAGCGCGCGGGTCGCGCGGGTCGCACCGCGCCCGGCGTGTGCTTCCGGCTTTGGGGCGAGGGCGCGGAGCGAAGTCTTGCCGCATTCGCACCGCCCGAAGTTTGCGTGGCCGACCTCGCGCCGCTGGCGCTCGATCTGGCGGTCTGGGGAACGGAAGCGAGTTCGCTGCGCTGGCTCGACGCGCCGCCCGCCGCCACGCTCGCCAGCGCGCGCGATCTGCTGCGCCGGCTTGGCGCGCTGGATGCCGCCGGGAAAGTGACCGCACACGGCCGCGCCATGCAGGAATTTCCGGCGCATCCGCGGCTCGCGCACATGTTGCTGAAGGCGCGGGAGCTGCAGGCCGGCTCGCTGGCGGCGGAACTTGCCGCGCTGTTGTCCGATCGCGATCTGCTGCGCGCGGGCGCGAGCGGCAATCCTCGCGCGCGTGACAGTGACATCCGCACGCGGCTCGAGGCGCTGCGGCGCGGCGCGGCGGACATCGATCGCGGCGCGCTCGATCGCGTGCGGCGGACGCAGCGTTCATTCGAACAGCAACTGGGTTCCGCCGGTGCGTCGCGCCGCGACGTCGATCCGGGCGTGTTGCTGGGTCTTGCGTATCCGGATCGCGTCGCGCGACGCAGGCCCGGCGCCGAGGCGCGTTACCAGATGAGCAATGGACGCGGCGCGTTGTTCGCTGCCGCGGAGTCGATCGCGCGCGAAGAATTCATCGTCGCCGTCGACCTCGACGACCGGGAGCGCGAAGCGCAGATTCGCCTTGCCGCGCCGCTCGACAAGGCCGATCTGTTGGAACACTTCGCTGCGGATTTGCGACGTGCCGACGAACTCGCCTGGGACGAACGCACCGAAGCGGTGGTGGCGAGACGCGTGATCCGCTTCGACGAGCTGCTGGTCGAGGAAAAGCCGCTCAACGACGTGCCGCGCGCCGCGAGCGCCGCCGCGATGCTCGACGGCGTGCGGTCGATGGGCATCGTAGCCTTGCCCTGGGACGACGACGCGCGCGACTTCCAGGCGCGCTGCGAATTCGTGCGCAAACTCGATCGCAAGGATCTCGGGGACTGGCCGGATTTTTCGCCGCCGGCGCTGGCGCAGGACCTGGCCTGGCTCGAGCCGTTTCTCGATGGCGCCACGCGCCGCTCGCAGCTCACGCGTGTGCCGGTACTCGACGCGCTGCGGGCCCGCCTCAGCTATGAGCAGCAGCGCAAGCTCGAAGAGCTCGCGCCTACGCACATCGGACTGCCCACGGGATCGCGCGTGCGCATCGACTATCTCGACGACAACGCGCCGGTGGCGTCGATGCGCATGCAGGAAGTGTTTGGCCTTGCGGCCACGCCACGTATCGGCGGCGGCACGGTGGCGGTGACGTTCACGTTGCTTTCGCCCGGGCGCAAGCCGTTGCAGATAACACGCGACCTGGCGAGCTTTTGGCGTAACGCCTACGTCGAGGTGCGCAAGGACATGCGTGGACGTTATCCGCGGCACTACTGGCCGGAGAATCCGCTCGAGGCTGAGCCGACGCGGCGCGCGAAACCGCGGGGCACGTAGTCGCTAGCTAGAGATCTCGCGCGCGATAGCGGGCGTGGTCGTAGGCTCTCTGCGCTTCGACGCGCTGCACCGTGAGAACGCCGAGCCGGAACATCAGCGCATCGCGCTCCTTCTTTCCGAGCGGGTTTTCCTTGTCCTTGTCTTCCAGGCGGATATTGATGTCACGAAGCTCGCTGTCGATGGAGCCGAGCTCACCGCTGCGGCGGTGCACCTCGCGGCCTTTCTCATACGCGTCCTGCAGGCGCTCCTGATCGAAGTTGCGGCAGATCCCGACTTCGAAGCCGTTGCCGTACTCGCCAAGTTGATAGGCGCGATGGGGGACGCAGAAACGCTCGAGTCCCGTCTCCCGGCCGTGGAGCCAGGCACCCCGGTCGGGGGCCACGTTTACCTTGGCGCAAGCCGTGGAGTGCTGGATCAGGTATTCCTCGGGCTGGCCATTCGCGCCGTCGCGAATGCCGATGTCTTCCCAGTTGGCATTCATGCATTCGCTCTTGGAAAGGCTGGCGCAGCCACCAAGCGAGCCGAGCACCGCAAGTGCCGCAAAAACCCGTAAGAGAGACCTGTTGTTCATGGCGCAAACTCTAATTCAGGCGAATTGAATCCCACCTGAACGGGCTTCACGTTCTGCTAACAATGTTAAACGGTGCCGCCATCCTCGCGCTCAATGGCCAGTAGCGCGGCACGCGCAGGCATGCCGTTGCCGTCGGGCCAATGGCTGCGCGGGTTGTCGATGCTGCCGCCTTCGCCTGGGTGCTGTATCGACAGGAACAGCGTGCGGCCGTCGGGCGTGAATTCACAGCCACAGACTTCGCACCCCGTGGGCCCGCTTGCGAGCTGCTTGAGCAGGCCGCGTTGGGGTCCACTTGTGGGCACGACGAAACAGCCATTGTTCGGATGCCCCGGGTTGTCGCTGTCGGTCACGATCCACAACCGTCCTTGCGGATCGATGCCGAGATTGTCCGGGCACTGGATAGGGCTCTGCTCGGCGGCGTTTGGGTAACCGCCGTAGTAGGTGTCCGTGCCGGACAAACTACCGGGAGCCAATTCGCGTACATCGACGATATAGCGACCCTCCGCCGGATTGCCTGCGAGCAGGAACACATTCCACTCGAAGCGAGTGCCCGTCGCGTCATCGCCGGCCTCGGCCATCTCGATGATGTGGCCGAACTTGTTGTCGGGCCGCGGATTGGCAGGGTTGGGCCCCACGTCGACCTTGCGGCCGAACCACTCGTGCTCTTCCGTCACGCCACGCTCTGACGTCTTGGTGCACGGGATGTAGATGCGGCCGGTAATGGGACTCGGCTCGACATCCTCGGGCCGGTCCATGGGTGTGGCGCCTAACAAGTCCGCGGCGGCGCGCACCTTGATGACCACGTCACCCTGGCTGGCGAAGCCGGCGCGGGAATTCAGCAGACCATTTTCGTCGTGGACCAATGGCAGCCATTCGCCCGTGCCGTCCGCGTCGTACCGCGCGCAGTACAAGGTGCCGTGATCGAGCAGGTCGCGGTTGGCGGCCGGGTTCTTTGGATCGAAGCGCTCGCGCGTGACGAACTTGTAGATGTATTCGAATTTTTCGTCGTCGCCCATGTAGGCCACCACGTGGCCGCTTTTCGCGACGATGGTGTTCGCGCCTTCATGCTGGAAGCGCCCGAGTGCGGTGCGCTTGCGCGGCGTGGATTTCGGATCGTGCGGATCGATCTCCACCATCCAGCCAAACCGAAACGGTTCGCGGGGTTCGACGCGCGTATCGAATCGTAAGTCCTGATGGTTCCAGCCATAGAAGCCGTGCTCGCGCAGCGGGAATCGGCGATTCGCTTCGAGCAGCGCCGCGTCCTTGCTGGATTTGCGCACTGTGTCGCCGCCCGCAAAATAGTCGTCGACGTTTTCTTCGGAGGTGAGGTAAGTGCCCCAGGGTGTCTTGCCCGCCGCACAATTCGCGAAAGTACCGAGCACACGCGTTCCGGTCGGGTCCGCATTCGTGCGCATGAGTTCATGGCCGCGCGCGGGACCGTGAATGTCGATGGGCGTGCGCGCGGTGATGCGGCGGTTTTCCCGCGCGGCGAGTTCACGCGTCCAGCCATGTGAATCACGATGCAGCTGCATCACCGTGACGCCATGCGCCGCCTGCATGAACGCGACCGCGTCCGGATGTTTTGCGAGCCAGGCCTTGCTCGCCTCGGGCTTCATTCCGGTGCCGCGATGGCCCGGAAAAATGAGTTCGCCATTGACGTACTCGTGATTCACGCACACCAGGCCGCGCGCGGCGCGGCCCGCGGCTTGCGGAAAATACGCCACGGCATCGGCGTTAGTGCCGAACTGGCGCTCCTGGGTCGCCACCGCGCCAGCGTCGAGCCAGTCGTCCGCCGCGAGACGGCGCGTATCGAAATCGGGCGTGCCGGTGACAAGGCTGTCACCCCAGCGGGCAACGATGTTGTAGCGATAGCCCTCGGCCACGGCGAACACATCGAGATTTTGTGGCGCGACGCTGTTGAAAACGCTGGGGCGGCCGGCCGACTCGCGCTTTGTGGGAATCTGCGCACAGGCGGCGAGTCCAACGGTGGCTGCAGCGCCCGCGATGACGGTGCGGCGTGACAATCGTGCGGCAAGCACAGCTTCAAAGGCGAGTCGTTTCATCGTTGCGCATGCTAACGTGGCGCCATTTCGCCGCCTAGGTAAGGAAAGATTACAAATGCGTCACGGCATTGTGATGACAACGGTTCTGCTTTCGACCTGCCTGCTCAGCGCCTGCGGGCGCGGTGATGTCGCCTCCACGCCAAAGCCCGTACCCAAGGCCACCGAAGACCACAGCCTCGCCAGCGTTCATGCCGACGCGCCGGGCATTGCCTGGTTCAATGGCAACGTCGAAGCCGCGTTCGATTCGGCCAAGACGTCTAACAAGCCAGTGCTGCTGTACTGGGGCGCGCAGTGGTGCCCGCCGTGCAAGCAGCTCAAATCGGCGGTCTTCAACCGGCCGGACTTCATCGAGAAATCGAAGTTGTTCGTTGCGGTGTATCTCGACGGCGATCTTCCCGACGCGCAGAAGTGGGGCGATGAATTCCGCGTCACGGGTTATCCCACGGTCGTGGTGCTCAAGGCAGATCGCACCGAGATCACGCGCATCGCCGGCAACATGGATCTTTCGCTGTATGCCGGCGTTCTCGACAACGCGCTCGGCGACGTGCGCCCGGTCAAGGACGTCATCGAACTGGCGGTGAAGGGCGAGGCGCCGCTCGCCGCCGACGATTGCCGCCGCCTCGCGTATCACGCGTTCGGACTCGAGGACGACGGCGTTTTCCCGGCTGCGAAGCTGCAGTCCGCATTCGAGAACGCAGCGCGCACTTGTCCGGCCGACCTGACACGGGAACGTGCCCGCCTGGACATTCGCGCCGCGGAGCAGGCCACGGAGCAGCAGAAAGACGTGCTCAAGAGCGGCGGCAAGGCCGACAAGGCGCTCACCGTGGCGATCGTGCGCGTCAATGAGCTGTTGACCAACAAAGAGCTGGCTCTCGCCAATGCGGATGCACTGCGTGGCTTGCGCACGGAGTTTTTCCTCGCGGCGCGCCAGACGTTGCCGCAGCTCGCGCCCACGCTGCGCGACCGGTGGATGGCGATTGCCGATGCGGCCACCACCAATCCGGAGTTCGCGCCCGCGGATCAGCTCGCTGCGCAGTTCATGAAAATCACGGCCGCCAAGGCGTATGCCGCCGATTCGAAAGTGCCCACCGACGTGCGCAGCGTGGCGCTCGGCACCGCCACGAAGATGCTCGCCGTGAAGCAGGAGGCCTACGTGCGCGCCGGCGTCGTGAATTCGGCCATCAACATCTACATCGCGCTCGATGACTGGGAGCGCGCGCGTGACCTGCTGACCCTCGAGGCATCCACCTCCAACACGCCTTACTACTACCTCGGCGATCTCGCGGATGTCGAAGAGCACCTCGGCAACATCGATCGCAGCGTCGAGTTGTTAGCCGAGGCCTACGCCCGTGCCAAGGGGCCCGCGTCGCGGTTTCAGTGGGGCTACGACTATCTCGACGGCCTGCTGCGCATGAAGCCCGACGACCTGGCCAGAATCGAGAAGGTCGGTGCGCAGGTGATCGCCGAGCTCGATGGGCCGAACCGCATTCACCGCCGCACGCTTTCGCGCCTCAACAAGCTCGACGAGAAGCTGAATGAGTGGAACACCACGGCCGCACGTGGCGCTGTCGCCACTAACCTGCGTGCGGGCGTCGTGCGCGCCTGTGAGAAATCGAACGGTGGAAAGGGCGGCAACTGCATTTCGGTGGCGTCCGCCGCCACGAGCTGACGTTCACTCGTCCTTGCGCGGCCTGCGGGCATTGGTGCGCGGCGCGGTGCGGATCTCGCGCCCGCGCCTCGTCAGCGCTTCACGCAACAGCCACTCGATCTGGCCATTGACGCTGCGCAGCTCCTGAACTGCCATCGCCTCGATCGCGGCAGCGACCGCCGGATCGAGGCGCAGCAGAAACGCTTTTCGTGCGGAAGGCTCGTTCAAGACGCCGCCGCTTTATTGATACAGCGAGCCGGCATTGATCACGGGCTGGGCCTCGCTTTCAGCGCACAGCACGACTAGCAGGTTCGAGACCATGGCCGCTTTGCGCTCGTCATCGAGTTCCACCACGCCACGTTCCTGCAGACCCTTCAGCGCCATCTCCACCATGCTGACCGCGCCGAGCACGATTTGCTTGCGCGCGCCGATCACCGCTTCGGCCTGCTGCCGGCGCAACATGGCGCCCGCGATCTCCGGCGCATACGCCAGGTGCGTCAGGCGCGCGTCTTCGACGTGCAGCCCCGCCTTCTCGAAGCGCTCCTGCAGCTCGCGCTTGAGCCGGACGACGATTTCGTCGCCACCACCGCGCAGCGTCAGCTCTGCCTGGTCATCGTCGTGCGCATCGTAGGAATATTCGTTGGCCAGGTGACGCACCGCTGCTTCCGCCTGCACGGGCACGTACTGTTCGTAGTGGTCGATATCGAGCACCGCGCGCGCCGTGTCCTTTACTTTCCACACCACCGCCGCCGCGATCTCGATGGGATTGCCGCGCTTGTCGTTCACCTTCAACTTCTCGCTGTTGAAGTTGCGCAGGCGCAGGGACACCTTCTTCTTGTTGAGGAAGGGATTTGCCCAGCGCAGGCCAGTGGAATAGTCCGTGCCGCGGTAAGCACCGAACAGCATCATCAACGCGGACTGGTTCGGCTGAAGAATGTAGAGGCCCTTGACGATGAAGAGGAAGGTCAGCACGCAGACCACGATTTTGATCGGCGGAAATGGTCCGCCGATGGGTATCGCCACCAAAGCGAGGACCGCAATGATCAGCGGGATGTAGCCGTTGAAACTCTTGAAATCGATTTCTTCGGTAGCGCCTGGCGTGCTCATCTGGTTCTCCCACTCGTGAATTGACTCGAACCGAGGGTGATACTAGAGTGATATCACTTTGCACACAAGCCGGATTTGACACATCCCCTGTACAATCGCGCCCGGTTGGGCCTGTAGCACAGCGGTTAGTGCAGGGGACTCATCTATATAGGTGCCTGCGCGCGGAAACGCGCGCAGTGGACGGGATGAATTCAGGGAAACCTTCGCGGCGCGAGTCGCATGGCAACCCTGAGCCAAGCCGAGGCTGCAGCTTCGGAAGGTGCAGAGACTACCTGAGGGCTGCAGTGCCCTTGATGACAGGCTAGAGCGTCCCGCACCCCACCGGGTGGTTAGTTAGGCCATCCGCGGGTGAAGAGATAGTCCACGCGGGGCGGAAACGCTTCGATGACGTGAATCCCTTGGTCCTTGGTTCGAATCCAAGCAGGCCCACCAACCAACGTCAATCTGACGGGTGCGCTGCCGTCAGCTCGTCCATGAACGCTATCGCATCGAACGCGCTCGCCGGAGCCAGCTCCATCTGCGTCGTGAAATTGGCGCGCAACGACTGCCGCTGACCGAGCCATGAAAGCGCCGCCGGCGCTTGCCGCGCAAGGCGAATGTCGAGCAGAAAATGCTTCGGGCCGATACGCGACAGAACGGTGTCCAGAGATCCTGGCTGCTCGGTCGCAGCCGGCACCCCGGCACCGTTCTTTGCCGAGCTAGTGCCTATGATCAACAGCTGCTCACCCAATGCGGCTCGCAGATGCTGACCCATCGGCTTGAGAGGCTGCCGAAACACATTCCAGATGCCGCCGCGTAGGGGCGTATTCTGGACGTGTACATTGTGCGCGAACACGAAGATTCGACCCGCCGGGCCTTCGCGCCGCAGAACCCACTGTACGTTGTCGGCCATGTCTGCATCCCGTGCATTCCACCCGCTGTACAGGTCGGGCGACAGCCCATTGTCCGGTGCGTCCGGCGGACACAGGCGGAAAAATTCTTCCATCTGACCTCCAGAGATTGCGCTGCGCAGCGCCCACTCGTAGTCGTGCTCGGAGGAAGCGTCGATCAAGCGTTGCCGTTTGCGCTCAAGAATGTGAATGAGGTTTTCGACGGCTGCTCGCAGACGCTTCTGCTCATCCGCAGACAGCTTCGCGTACTGGCCGCGTGTGAAGCGATCGAGGAAGGGCTGCAACTCAGCGTGAGCGACACGAGCGTCCTCTGGGGCAAGGCGCTGCAAATAGGCCAGCGCATCGTCCAGCGCGATGCGTGATGGCTTGAACTGACCGCCGGCGTCACCGCCGGTCAAATCGATCCCATAAAATTTCACCTTCCGTGCGTGCGCCAGATCATCGTTGTACTGGCGGAGCCATTGCAGCAGCTGCACGTTCTGCGCATAGGCACCAACGCCCCAGGTGAGATTGTCACGCGCGATCTGTTTCGCGTCACCCGCCCCACCCATCACGAAGTCATTCACGCGCTTTGCTTCGACCAAGCCCGACTCGAGTGCGATCGCAGTGAAGCCCAGGTGCTCGACCAAGTACCGAAAGAGGCCATTGCGCAGCGCGAGCGGCTCTTCTGCGCCGTGAGTCGGCTCACCCAGCGCAACGACCCGTGCCGCTCCAACGACAGCCTTCACGGAATCGGCGTGAG
>Ga0193717_1001223_pt1 | contig 15936 bp, 12 predicted proteins | sample U2c2metaG_FD_145900 | JGI IMG/M metagenome (GOLD analysis project Ga0193717, IMG submission 145900) | Soil microbial communities from a riparian zone of the East river system, Colorado, United States - U2c2 | ecosystem: Environmental > Terrestrial > Soil > Riparian zone | place: USA: East River... | reverse complement strand
CTCGTCGAATAGCTTCTTGTCTTTCTCGAGAAGCGCGATCTTCTGCTTTTCCTGGTCGTTCTCGAATCGCCTGCTCAGCTGCGCGACTTCGCGGATGCGGTCGAGCGTGCCCTGTTCGCGCACGCGCCGCAGGTATTCGCCCTGGTCGGTGAACGCCGCCGGGTAGTTGCCGACGGCGGCGTGCGCGCGCGAACGCAGCTCGTAGAGCTCGGCGATGTCGTCGGCCGGTTGCGCGCCGCCGGGTGCGATGGCGCGATCGAACTGCGCTACTGCTTCCTTGGAGCGCCCGAGCGTGAGGAACAGACGGCCGCGCAATGCCGCCAGCGTGCGGTAGTCGTTGTCATCCATGCCGCTGGTCTGGCTCAGCGTGAGTTCGGCACGGTCGCACCAGGTTGCCGCCTGCGCGAGCGCGTTGCGCTCGATCTGCACGCCGCACATGCGCATCTGCGAGAGACCCGTGCCCACGCGATCGCCGATGCCTTCGTGGATGCGCAGCGCTTCGTTCGCGGCGATCAGCGCCTCATCGAGTCGGCCGGCGGCCTTGAGGATCGCGGCGCGCCGGTCGAGCGCGGTGGCGAGGCGAATCTGCGCCTTCTGTTCGCGGAAGAACGCGATGGTTTCATCCACCAGTGAGAGTGCTTTCGGATAGTCGCGCACGCTGAATTGCGCCATCGACAGACGGCCCGCGGCGACCATGGCCTCTTCGCCGCTCGCGTGCTGTCGCAGCAGCGCGTATGCGCGCACCAGATCGTCGAGCGCCTGGTCGGGATTGCCGTCGCGGAAATTCAGCCAGCCGCGATCGCGGAGCACGCAGCCGAGCGCGAGCGGGCGGTCACGCACCGCTTCGATGACACGCGTGAGCTCGACCGTGGCGGCGTCGATGCCACCGACATTCGTGCTCACGAGTGCGCGCACCGTGCGCATGCGTATCGCCAGATCGGACATGTCGCCCGCCGGCAGCAGCGCGAGACCTGCGTCCGCGTGCGTGATGCTCTGGCGACTGAACCCGAGCTGACGTGCGGCATCCGCGGCGATGGCATGCAGCGCCGCGCGGCGCGCGGGCGGCATGTCGGCGGTCGACGTGATCGTGTTCGCGAGTTGCGGCAGGGCCGTGGCCGGATCGCGGAAGGCGCGTTCTTCGATCTCGGCGAGATCGTCGGTCTGGCCGCCAACACAGGCGGCATAGGCCTGCGGCAACACATTGGCTGCCAGTGCCATAAGGCAGCTGACCCCGAGCCGGATCTTCCTGGTGTTAGAGCGGATCACGGCGCGTAGTCTACGCGCCCTCGCTTCAGTGCGGTCAGCGCTGTTTTACCGAATCCTGTTTTTGAGCATTGGTTCCGCCCACAGTGCCAAGCGGTATCGTGAAGTACCCGAAGTTCGAGTCCTCGCCCATTTCCATGATCACCAGTACGCGCAGCGGCTCGGCCGTGCCGTCGAGTTTGGTCAGCGAAAATTGCTGCCGATAAACGCCCGATGCGTTTGCTTTCTGCACGTTCAGCGGGCCGGCCGTCATCTGCAGTCCGGCAGCTTGCTGCACGCTCACCTTCATGTTGGCACCCGCAACTCGCGGCACCGCGGCGAGATGCACGATGACGGGTTGATTCGGAAGCGCGGCCCCATCGAAGCTGTAATGAAGGTCCACGGCGACGCCCATCTTGGTGCTGGGTATCGCGGCGAGCATGGACTCGATGCGGGGTTCGTTCGACGTCGCCGGCTTCGGTACCGCGGAGGGTTCGGTGGGCGGCGGGGCGTCCGGCGCTGGCGCCGGCGCGTCGGGAATCGCCGGAGCAGGGGCGGGCTGCGCCGGCGCCTCCGGCGGCGGGACCGGTACGGCTTGCGGCGCCGGCTTGTCACAACCCGCGAGCGTCAGGGCTAACAAGGCGGTCCCGGCTGCCGCGCGAATCATCCCATCGAGCTTGTTAGTACGCATTGAACGCCTCAATTGATCGTGACCGTGAGGTCGTAGTCACCGCTCGTGCCTTGCGGGTTGCTGCATCCGTTGTCGCAATCGTACACATCGAGCACGTAGGTGGTGCCGGCCGTACCCGACACGCTTCCGGTCTCCGGCCCCGGTGGGGGATCGTCTTCGATCAGTACGAACGTGCCGGCACGTTGCATGCGATAGTCGGGATCGTTGGTCGGGTTTGATGTCGCGAGCGTGATTGTGACCGAACCGCTCACTGACGGCGTGAAGCGCAGGAAGCGGTGATTGCCGAGCTTGTTGTCGACGCCAAAGTCATCGACTGTGTGAAGGACCACGGGCGCGCCACCGCGGGTTATGGTGGTGAAGAGAGGCAGCGCCGCATTGCTGGGGAAGCCCAGTGGCACGTGAGTCTCGCCGGCGCCGAAGGCGTCGCTGCCGTCGATGTTCTGCGCCGCCACCAGCGCGGTGATGGCGCCGGCCTCGGCGGGACGGGCTGCTCTCAGCGCGGTGATGAAAGGAAAGATGGTGGTGTACGCGGGCGTGGTTCTCTGCGCACCGATGAGCACGCTCCAGAGCGGCGCGAAACCGAGCGCGACATTGTCGTTTGCGTCGGCGTTGCTGTCGTACAGATCCCAGAGAATGGAGAAGACCGAAGACTCGCTGCACCAGCAGCCGTAGTTATCATTCGGAGCGCCGACCGGATTGGTCTGCGGATTGGTTTCAATGTTGAAACCGGTGGAGAAGAAATCGCCGTTGTTGTTGGCGCTGTCACGCGCATCCGTACTGTTGAGCACGATGGCCGCGAATGCGTAACCGAAACCTTCGCCGAAGGCGACGCGCGGATCGAGCTTCTCACCGAGACTATGCGGGCCGCCGATGTTGTCGGCGCGCGAGAAGTTGAATTCGATGTAGTGGCCGAATTCATGCGCGATGACGTGCTGATCGAACTCGTCGGTATCCGAGACCAGACTCGATAGCAGCGCGATGAATTGCGAAGGGCCCGAAGAAAAGAACGTTCCCAGCGACTGATTACCCCAGTCGACGATCAGCTCGGGGAAGTCGGTGTTGGGCGCCACGGCCAGGATGGTTTGTACGCCCTGGTAGAGGGTATCGAGAATCGCAAACGGTCCCGAAGCGCGCGTGCCCGTAGCCGCGCCGGCGGCGCTGATGCCCGTGGGGATCGCGATGTTGTGCGGCGTGCCCGCGCTCGAACTGAACGCTACGCCATCGGTATACGAGTAGGGAACGTCGCCGGCCGTGCCGTCACCGTTTTGCACGCGCATGTCCCAGCGCGGCAGGGGCTGGGTGGAATCGCGCAGCATGCGTGCGACAACTTCGATCGTGATGCCGGTGCCGTTTGGTACGGAAAGTGAGTAGTTGCCGACGCTGTCCGTGCTGCCCGAGGCGAGCACGGCCTGGTTGGATGCATTGCGCGCGCGCACGAGCACTCCTCGTGAGGGTTGTTGTACCGGGGCCGAGTAGAAGAGGCCGCGATTCATATCCTGCATCGAGGTGGCGAACAACACGCGTGCGAACGTCACCGCGCCGGTCACCGTGACATTGCCCGCCACAGCAGGATTCACAGTGACATTGACGGTGGACGCGGCGCTGGCGGCGCCAAGATTGTCAGTGACGATCAGCGAGAACGTGAACGTGGTGGCGGTCGCGACTGACGGAGCGGTGAAAGTGGGTTGTGAGACGGCGGCACTGCTGAGCGAGACGGCAGTTCCCGCGGTCTGGGTCCAGGCATAACTGGCGATGCTGCCATCGGAGTCGCTGCTCGCAGTGCCATTGAGCGTGACCGTAGCGCCAGAAGTCACGGTCTGGTTCGCACCGGCATTCGCCGTAGGCGCGACGTTCGTCGATGGGTTGACCGTCACGGTTACAGTGGAGGCCGGGCTCACTGAGCCGCGGTTGTCAGTCACCACCAGCGAGAACGTCAGCGTAGTCGCGGCGGCGACCGTCGGCGCCGGAAAGGTGGGTTGCGACGTGGCGGCATTGGTGAGCGTGACGGAAGTGCCGGCGGTCTGTGTCCACGCGAAACTGGCGATGCTGCCGTCGGCGTCGCTGCTCGCGGTGCCGTTGAGCGTGACCGATGCGCCCGAACTCACGGTCTGATTCGCGCCGGCGTTCGCGACGGGCGGGGTATTGGCAGCGCCTCCGCTGCTGCTGCTGCTTCCGCTTCCGCCGCCACCACTGCTGCAGGCGACGAGCAACAGGGCAGCGATGCCGGCGAGTGTTAGGCCTGGCGTCGAATGGCGCATACCGTCTTATACCGGCGCCCGGTGCGCGAGGGGAGTCAAAAGACGTCTCAATACGGCGTCAGTGCTTCAGCTTTCGTGCGAAATGTGGTCGCAGTCACACCGTTTGATACCCCCGGTGCCGGAATCCTGAACTTTCAGGATTTCCCCCAAAGGCCCGCGCCAAACGGGCACCATGCTTCTTGCTACCCACGGGAGGGAAAGCGCATGGTGGCCTTGATATTTCTATCCGTGATTGCCGCAGTCTTCGTGGCGGTGGTCGCGCTCGAAGGCGGCGATGCGTCGCTCGAGAGGCGTCCCAGGGGTTTGCTGACCTGGATCGCGAGCGGCAACTGGCCGGCCAAGGTCGGCGGTGCTCTCCTCGTCGTCGGCGTCGGAGCGCTGCTGCGTTATGCGGCGATCAACTTCGACGTTCCCGCCCCCTTCAAGCTCGCGCTCGGCATCGCCGCGAGCGCCGCCCTGGGTTTCGCTTCATTCCTGACCGCGGCCAATACGCAACGCCGCGTGATCTCGCTCGCGTTCGGCGGCGCGGCGTTCGGTGTCGCCTATCTCACTGCGTACAGCGCGTTTGCGCTGTTCGGATACCTGCCGACGCTGCAGGGCCTGGGCCTGCTGGTGCTGACGGCCGTCGCCGCAGGTGTGTTCGCGGTGTCCCGCAGCGCGTTATCGCTCGCCGTGTTGTCGATGGTGGGCGCATTCATGGCGCCGGCGTTCGCGGTCGACGATCCGGGTCCGCAGGTGGTGTACGGCTACTACGTGGCGATCAGCGTGCTCACGCTGGCGATGGTGTCGTTTCGCGGCTGGCGGCCGCTCATTCACCTGAGTTTCCTGTTCACGCTCGCCGGCAGCGCGTTTTTCGCCTGGACCGCCGGCTATTTCGTCCCCGAAAACGCGCGGGCCATGTATCCGCTGCTGTCGATGCTGGTGGCCGTGCACGTGGCCATGCCGCTCGTCGAGCGGCGCGCCGCCCGCGGCATGGTGATCGAATCGCTCGACACCATCTATCTACTCGCGCTGCCCGTGGTCGCGGCGCTGACCGCGCTGGCGATTGCGCCGTCGCGCGCCGAACTGGCGGCGCAGCTGTGGTGGTACGCGGGCATTTGGGTCGCGGCGTCGGTGTGGTTGTACAGCCAGCGACGCGAGGGGATGGCGACGCACGGCATCATCGGATTGTTGATGCTGGGCTTCGGCCTCGCGGCGCAGTTCCGCAACCTGCCATGGGAGCTCGTGGGTCTTGCGATCGCAGTCGCCTCGCTGGCGTTGTCCGCGCGGCGATCGCATTCCGGGCGGTTGCACGGATTTCTCGCGGGCCTCGTGCTGGTGCTGGCCGCGGTGCACATGATCGGCGCCCTCGCGCCGGCGTCAGGCAGCACCTTGTTTTTCAATGAGCGGTTCTTCGAACGCATCGTGGGCGCCGGACTCATGTTCATTGCGGCGATGACACTGGCGCGGCTGCGGCACACGATGGACAGCCTGATGCTGACCGTCGCCATCGGCTGGGCGGCGTTCGGTGTGGGCGCGGAGGTGGTGCGGCTCGATCTCGTCTCCGTGTGGCTGATCGTGCACTGGCTGCTGGCGCTCGCAGGCTTCGCGGCGTACTTCATGGGTCCGCGCCAACCGGCGGCCGAGCGGCTCGTCACTCCACTGATCTTCGCGATCGGCCTGAGCGCGCTGCTCGCGCAGATGAAGACGTCGGTGCCGCTGTCGTGGATCAGCGCAGTGATTGCCGGCGGCTCGTTGCTGGCAATCGCACTCCGCCCGGCCAGCGAGCACGAGAACGCGCAGTCGGGCAGGTCGCTCGCCGCCATCGGCGTGCCTATCGTCGTGGCACTGTGGATTGGCCGCGTCGCTCATCTCGTGCCCGACACGCAGTGGCAGTTTCCGCTCGCCGTGGCCGCCGTCGCCGCCATCGTCGTGTTGTTGGTGGGTTATCTCGCGAAAAAGCGTTCGGAACGGTGGTTCAACGAAGCCACCGACATCTTCGCGATGGCCTTTGCCTTCGTGCTGGCCGCCGCCGCCATCTTCGACATCGAACGAGTGGCCTCCGCCGTGGTGCTCGAGCTGCTGTGTGTCGCGGGGCTGGTGCTCATTTCGAACTGGAATGGGAACCGGGTGCGCGTGGGTCACTGGATCATTCCGGCGACGGTCATCGGCGTCGCGCTCGTGCTGCAGGCCAACTTGCTGCGCTGGCTCGGACCACCGGGGCACCTGAACGCGCTCGACGTGGCGAAGATGAACTGGCCGACACTTGTGTCGCTGTTGTGGGCTTCGATCGGCGCCGCGCTCACCATCTGGGCGCGACGAATCGGTTCGCGCGTGCTGTGGACCGCGGGCGCGGTGTTCCTGGTCGGCGCCGCGGTCAAACTACTGCTTCTGGACTTCGGTTCTCTCGGACAGCTGGCGAATATTCTGGCGGTCATCGCGGCCGGTGGCGTGTTCATGCTCGTCGGTTGGCTGGCGCCCATGCCCCCAGCGCCGCAGAAGCCGCCGGAGAGGTCACCCGCACCGCCGCCCGCGCAGCGCCCGGCGACTCCGTCGGCTGGCGCGAAAGTCAAAGACGACGACATGTCCGGCAAGTTCGCGTGGACCGTGGCCATCGCCGCGCTCGTGCTGATCACCTATTCGAAATGCGATGGGCGCCACGACACCGGCTCCCGGCGCACCGATATTTCGGTAGAGCAGGCCGTCACCGAGTGCAGCGGATGGCGCGGCGTGTGATTGACGACAACGCGGAGGAATCCACGGCTAACATGGCGCCGTGAGAATTCTTTTCGTCTGCCTCGGAAACATTTGCCGTTCGCCGACCGCCGAAGGTGTATTGCGCGCCATCGCCGCGCGTGAATTTCCTGAGCTGAAGCTCGACATCGAATCCGCCGGGACCGCCGACTATCACGTAGGCGAGCCGCCCGACCGCCGCACGGTGGCGGCTGCACGCCGGCGCGGCTACGACCTCGCCGGCCTGCGCGCGCGCCTGGTGCGGCGCGATGATTTCGGACGGTTCAACTACGTACTCGCGATGGACCACGCCAATCTCGCCGAGCTCGAACGCCTGCGACCCGAAGGCGCGGCGGCGCGCCTCGCGTTGTTCCTCGAATTCGCTCCCGAAGCAAAGGTGCTCGAAGTGCCCGACCCGTACTACGGCGGTGTCGAGGATTTCGAACGCGTGCTCGACCTGTGCGAAGTGGGTGCGCGTGGTTTGCTGGCGCGTCTCGTGAGCGGCACGCCCTAAAGCGCAGATCCTAAAAAAAAGAGCCCGCAGGCTTGCGCGTGCGGGCTCTCGTGCGTTGCCTCAAGTCCGGATCAGTCGTCGCGGCGCGGTCCCGGGACTGCATCAGTCGGCGACGATGACCACACCACGAATGGCTTGGTCGGTGGCGGCGGCGGCAGATCGAGCGGCGCCTGCGAGTTTTCGTTTTGTGACTCGCGCTGCGGTTCACGCTGGGTTTCCCTCTGGGGTTCCCTCTGCGGCTCGGGACGTTCGCCCGCGTTGGACTCTCCATGGCCTTGGCCCGGCTCGCGGCCCTCGCCGCGATTGCCATTGGTCATCTGCGCGTGGAACTCGCGTTCCTCGTCGGAAGCTTCGCGGGCACCGGCGAAATTACCGCCTTCATTGCCATCGCCACCCAGGTTGTTTCCTGGCTGACCACCGCCTTCGCGGCTGCGGCCACCGCCGCGACGTCCACGACGGCGTCCACGGCGTCCACGGCCGTCACCACGGGGGCCTCCGTCCTGCGCCGGGCCATTGCCGCCCTCGAGGATCGGCGGCGGCGGGTCGACCGCGCCGGCGTTGTCGCCCGCGGGTGTGCTCGGTGCCGCGGCGGCATTGGCGTTGGCAACGGCTTGCTGCTCGCGTTGACGTTCACGCTGACGCTCACGCTGAGCCTGGCGCTCTGCCTCGCGCTGCGGGTCGCGCTCACGCGGCTGGTGCTCACGTTGTCCTTCGCGCGGCGCCTCTCTCGACGGCTCACGGGGCGCGTCGCGAGACGGCTCACGAGGCGGCTGCGCATTGTCACGCGCCGCCTGTGGGGCGTCGCGATCGCGGCCATGCTCGCGATGGCGATCACGTCCACCGTCCTTGTCACGATTGCGGTCACGTCCGTGTGTGCCGCGGTCGCGGTCTCGATCACGACCGCGGTCACGATCTCCACCGCCATGCCGGGGACGATCACGATCACCACCACCACCATGCCGGGGGCGATTGCGGTCGCCGCGATCCCGATGGCCATCGCGATGTCCGTCACGACGCGGCTCGCTGCGGGCCGGAGCCGGCTCCGCCACCTTCGCGGCGGGAGCCGAGCCGGTGAATAGATAGACGAGACGTGACCAGAATCCGAGGTTGGCCGGGTGTGCCTTCACGGGCGCTGCGGATTCCTTGACTGGAACTGGCACATGTACGACGACCGGCGCGGCAGTGGCCGGCGCTGTCGGTATCACGGCCGCGGGCTCGAGCACCGGTTTCACGTCGCGCGTGCCGGTGGGATCGGCGACCTGCGGGCGCTCGGGCATCTTGTAGCTGAGCACCTTGTTTTCCGGCAGCTCCACTTCGTCGGTACGTACGCGCTTGATCGAATATTCCGGCGTCTGGATGTGCGGATTCGGGACGATCATGAGATCGACCGCGCTCTTGTCCTCGAGCGTGCGCATCCATTCGCGTTTTTCGTTCATCAGGTAGGTGGCCACTTCGACCGGAACCTGCGCGATGATCTGCGCGGTCTTGTCCTTGCGCGCTTCCTCGCCGATGAGGCGAAGGATCGCCAGAGTCATGGATTCAACTGATCTTATGGACCCAATGCCTGTACAGCGCGGGCAGACCAGGTGACTGGATTCACCCAGTGATGGCCGCAGACGCTGACGGGACATCTCCAGCAAGCCGAAACGCGAGAGCCGGCCGATCTGGATGCGCGCGCGATCCATCTTCACGGCATCGCGAAGGCGATCTTCGACGTCGCGCTGATTCTTCGGCGACTCCATGTCGATGAAGTCGATGACGATGAGGCCGCCGATGTCACGGATGCGCAGCTGACGCGCGATTTCGTCCGCGGCTTCGAGGTTGGTGTTGGTCGCCGTGGTCTCGATGTCCGAACCGCGCGTGGCGCGGGCGGAGTTGATGTCCACGGACACCAGCGCCTCGGTGTAGTCGATGACGATCGAGCCGCCCGAGGGCAGGTCGACCTTGTGGCCGTAGGCCGACTCGATCTGACTCTCGATCTGGAAGCGCGTGAACAGCGGGATGTCGTCGGTGTACCGCTTGAGGCGCTTCTGCGCTTCGGGCGGCATGAACCGCGTCATGTATTCCTGCGCGGTCGCGAACGTGGCGTCGTCGTCCACCAGCACTTCGCCGATGTCATCGGCGAGGTAGTCGCGCAGGCTGCGCGTGACAGCGTCGCTTTCGCGATAAACCAGGTACGGGGCAGGGCGGTCCTTGGTGGCCGCGTCGATCTGTTCCCACTGGCCCTTGAGGTTGTCGAGGTCCCACTGCAGCTCGGCGGCCGCACGTCCGACACCGGCGGTGCGCACGATGGCTCCCATGCTGTCGGGGATGACCAGTTCGTCCATGACCTGGCGCATCTGGTCGCGGTCTTCGCCTTCGATGCGGCGCGACACACCACCCGCGCGCGGGTTGTTCGGCATGAGCACCAGGAAACGGCCGGCCAGCGAGATGAACGTGGTGAGGGCCGCGCCCTTATTGCCGCGTTCTTCTTTTTCGACCTGGACGATGACTTCCTGGCCCTCGGACAGCAGGTCTCGCATGTTGGTGCGGCCGCCGTCGGACTTCTGCCGGAAGTAGTCCTTGGAGATTTCTTTCAGTGGCAGAAAGCCGTGGCGTTCTGCACCGTAATCGACAAAGCAGGCCTCGAGCGACGGCTCGATACGCGAGATTCGACCTTTGTAGATGTTGGCTTTTTTCTGTTCTTTGGTGGGGATCTCGATGGAGAGATCGAATAGTTTCTGACCATCAACCAGCGCGACTCGCAACTCCTCTTGCTGGGTTGCATTGACGAGCATTCTCTTCATTTGAATTGGACCTTAATGACTTCTGTCGGGCCAACTCGATTCGAACGGCGGATATCCTTGCGGACGGCACTGCGGTCAACCGCGCGACGCGGAAGTTCATGCCATGAGGCCAAAGATTGTCGTGGGGTAGACGTGTATTCACGTTGTATGTCCGTCCCATGATGGGGCGGAGCGCCAAAACCCTTTGGGCTACTTCACCGACGGTGCGCCAGGCGTGTCTTTTGGACCTAGCCTTCGACGCGACGATTCAAGTCGGCCTTCGAGCGATGGCCTCGATATCGAGGACCAACTAACATGCGGCGCGTTCGAATCGTCTTACGTTCGTGCGATCGGCGGTGCCGCGGCATTGCGTCGTCACACACAAGCAGGGGACGACGACGGCGCGCATCATAGCCCGAGACCTTAGTGAAAACAAGACGTTACGAATCTCCTGTGGCGCCGGCGCGTCAGGCTCCCCCGAAACCGGTGCAAGTGCCGGTCGAAGCGCCCGCCAAAGTCCAGCAAGTCGAAGTCGGCGAACGCGGTGAAGGTCAGCGGCTCGACAACTTTCTGGGCCGAATCCTCAAGGACGTACCCAAGAGCCACATCTTCCGCGTGGTCCGCAAAGGCGAGGTGCGCGTGAACGGCAAGCGCGCCAAACCGGATCAAAGGTTGCTGGCAAGCGACATCGTGCGCGTGCCGCCGGTGCGGACCGGCGCCGCCGCCCCGCCGCGACGGGCGCCGCCCGCGATGGTGCAGGGGCTGTCCGGCGCCATCATCTATGAGGACCCAAGACTGCTGGTCATCGACAAACCCGCGGGGATCGCCGTGCATGGCGGCAGTGGCGTGAGCTTCGGGGTCATCGAGGCATTGCGCGCCGCACGGCCCGACGAAACTCTCGAGCTGGTTCACCGCATCGACCGCGATACGAGCGGCCTCCTGCTCGTGTCGCGCAAGCCCGCCGCGCTGCGCACGTTGCACGCTTTGTTGCGCGACGGCCAGGTGGAGAAGCGTTACCTGGCGCTCGTCAAAGGCAAATGGGAGCTCGGAAAGAAACGCATCGACGTGCCCCTGCGAACGGACATCCGTGTCGGCGGGGAGCGCACGGTGAAGGCGCATGAGTCCGGCAAGGAAGCGGTCAGCGTGTTCAAGCCGGTGCAGTTCTTCGGCAAAAAGGCCTCGCTCGTGGAAGTCGAGCTCGAAACCGGCCGCACGCACCAGATCCGCGTGCACGCCGCCCACGCCGGCTATCCGCTGGCGGGAGATGAAAAGTACGGCGAAGCGGACTTCAACGAGAAGATGAAAGCCTCCGGTCTCACGCGCATGTTCCTGCACGCGCACCAGGTGAGTTTCGTATGGCCGGACACGGGCATGGAGTTCAGCGTCAGCTCGCCATTGCCGGCAGATCTTTCCGCGGTTATCGACGCGCTGAACGCGCCGAAGGAAAAGAAATCTAGTTAGGGGACCGCGAAGCCGACGGCGCGCAATGCACCCGCCAGCCAGATCAGCGGCAAGCCGATGATGGCGGTCGGGTCCTCGGTGTCGATGCGCTCGAACAGTACGATCCCCAGGGCCTCCGCCTTGAATCCGCCGGCGCAATCGAACGGCTTCTCGCGCTCGATGTAGCGGTCGATTTCCGAGTCCGCCAACGGCCGGAGTTTCACTGCCGTGGTGTCGACGTGCGACAGCTTCACGCCAGTTTCCAGGCAACGCACGGTGCAGGCCGTATAAAACTCGGCCGTGGACCCGGACAGCAGCTTCAGCTGCTCCCGGCAGTTGGCCGCGTTGCCGGGCTTGTTGAGGATGGTGGTGCTGGTGGCCGGGACCTGGTCCCCGCCGATCACGATGGCCTGGGGAAACTGGGCGGCCACGGCCTCGGCCTTGGCCTCAGACAGCCGGAAAGCCCGCGCACGGGGCGATTCCCCATGCCGCTCGGCCTCATCCACGGCCGGATTGTGCGGCGTGAAGGCGAGCCCGAAGCGTTGCAGCAGGCTGGCGCGGTAGCGTGAGGTGGAAGCCAGGATCAAAGGGCGCGTCGGCGCATTGGGGCTCATAAAAACAATGGCTTAGAGTTAATGTTGTTTTGACTTGGAGGGGTGCGGTCCCTATCATACGCGCCCCATGTCACTGGGCTGGTCCCGTCGCGCTCCTGTGGACACCTTGGTAGGCACCGAAGCCGTGGTCGATTTCACGATCCCACTTGCCGAGTTGCCCCGGGTTTCGCATGAGTTGGTGGGAACCGAGGGTTCAGCCGTCGGGCATGTGCGCTACTCGCGTCAGGTCGGACAGGCCGTGGCGGACCTCGAGGTTAAAGCGCAGCCCGAAGTAGTTTGCCAGCGCTGCATGCAACCCATGCGCTGGCCGGTGGTGGTGAAGTCGCGCATTGCGCTCGTCAGCGATTACAACGCGGCGGACCGCGTGCCCGAGGGGATGGAAGTTTTTCTGGTCGAGGCCGATAGCATCAGCGTTCGCGACCTCGTCGATGAAGAGATCCTGCTGGCGCTGCCACATGTCGCGCGGCACGAAGAAGGAAGCGAGTGTGCGGGCCGCCGGATGCAGCTGCCCGGACAGGAAGCCGAAGCCGATGAAACGGCCGACGCACAGGTTCAAAAACCGTTTGCACAGTTGGGCGAACTGTTGAAACGCAAGTAGTAGTCGCCTAAGAGGATTGGTTCCATGGCCGTTCAGAAAAGTCGCAAAACGCCGTCCAAGCGCGGTATGCATCGTTCGCACGATGCACTCACAAAGCCAGCGTTGTCCGTCGATCCGCAGTCGGGTGAAACCCACCTGCGTCACCGCATCACCCCCGACGGTTTTTATCGCGGCAAGCGCGTCATCGAAAAACCGGCCGAAGTCGAGACCGAAGAATAGTTGCGGAGCGGGGCGCTCGCCCCGCTCGTAACGCATGCCGTCGATCGCCGTCGATGTGATGAGTGGCGACAGCGGTGCGCCGGAGTGCATACCCGGAGCGCTGCGCGCCCTCGTCACCGATCCCGCCCTCGAGCTGATCCTCGTGGGCGACCCCGCCGTCATAGAACCCGCGCTGGCCCAGGTGCCACCAGCGGTGCGAGCGCGCCTGTCCGTGCATCCGGCGGCAACCGTGGTTGGCATGTCCGAGCATCCACGCGAGGCGATTCGCCGGCGCAAGGATTCTTCGATGCGCATCGCCATCGATCTCGTGAAGGAAGGCCGTGCGGACGCGATGGTCAGCGCCGGCAACACCGGCGCGCTGACGGCGATGGCGCACTTCGTATTGAAGACAGTGGGACCCGTGGAACGCGCGCCCATCATGTCCTCGGTGCCCGCGCGCAATGGCGGTCACACGCACATCCTCGATCTCGGCGCGAACACCAAGGCGACCGCCCTGCAACTCGCGCAGTTCGCGACCATGGGCTCGATCGTCGCGCGCGATGTGTTCGGCATCGCCACGCCGCGTGTCGGCCTGCTCAACATCGGTGAGGAAGACACCAAGGGACACGAGCTGATCCAGGAAGCGCACGAGCTGATCCGCGCCAGCGGCGTGAACTATCTCGGCTTCGTCGAAGGCAATCACATCTTCGACGAGAACGTCGACGTGGTGGTCACCGACGGCTTCACCGGCAACGTCGCTCTCAAGGCGATGGAGGGTCTCGCCAAACTCATCGTCGAACAGCTGCGCACGGAATTCTCGCGCAACCTGACCAGCAAGATCTCCGGGTTGCTAGCCCGCCCGGTGCTTCGGCGCGTCGGCGACAAACTCGATCCGCGGCGCTACAACGGTGCCTGCATGGTCGGACTGACCGCAGTCGTGGTAAAAAGCCACGGCAGCGCGGACAGCGTCGCATTCGCCCAGGCGATCAGCACGGCGGCGATCGCGATGCGCCGCGGGCTGCCGGCGGCCATTGCCAAAGCCTTGGCGAATGCGCTGCCGTCCACGGTCGCGTCGATCAACGACGCATAGTCGCGAGGAAAAAGGGCCAGCATGTATTCACGTATAGCCGGTACGGGCTCTTATCTTCCGGAACAGATCGTCACGAATTTCGATCTCGAGAAGAGGATGGACACCACCGACGAGTGGATCCGTTCGCGCACCGGCATCGAGCGGCGGCACATCGCGGCCGAGGGCCAAACTACCGTCGACATCGGTGAAATCGCCGCGCGCCGTGCCATCGAGGCCGCGGGCGTCACGCCGGCCGAAATCGACTTCATCGTGTTCGGCACCACGACGCCCGACCTCGTATTCCCCAACTGCGGCACGCTGCTGCAGGCGCGCCTCGGTTCGCGTGGTTGCCCGGCGTTCTCCGTGGAAACCGCCTGCAGCGGTTTCATCTACGCGCTGTCCATCGCCGACAAGTTCGTGAAGGCGGGCGAGGCCAGGTGCGCGCTCGTGATCGGCGCCGAGACGCTCTCGCGCATCACCAACTGGTCGGACCGGAATACCGCGGTGTTATTTGGTGACGGGGCGGGTGCCGTGGTGCTCAAGCCTTCGGCCGAACCCGGCATCATGAGCACGCACCTGCACTCCGACGGCGCCTACAAGGATCTGCTGTACGTCGACAGCGGTGTGTCCAAGGGTTTCAACATCGATCCGGTGACCAACAAGGTCGACATCGGCATCAAGATGGCCGGCAGCGAAGTGTTCAAGGTGGCGGTCACCAAACTGGGTGGCGCCGTCGATGAGGCGCTGGCGCACAACGGTCTGGAAAAATCCGCGGTGAACTGGCTGATCCCACACCAGGCCAACATCCGCATCATCGTTGCGATGGCCAAGCGGCTCGACCTGCCCATGGAGCGGGTCATCGTCACCGTGCAGGATCACGGCAACACGTCGACGGCTTCCGTGCCACTGGCGCTGGATACCGGCGTGCGTGACGGCCGCGTGAAGCGCGGCGACCTTCTCTTGTTGGAAGCCTTTGGTGGCGGCTTTACCTGGGGCTCGGCTCTCGTTCGCTACTAGCGGCGGGCCACCTTCGCCATCTCGCGTTCCAGGTCGTCGAGCAGCGACTGCACGTCTTCGGTTCCGCCCTCGCTGTCGTCCATCATGATGGCGCCGTCTTCGTCCATCTCGATCTTGGTGATGCCCGGGTTGGCCTTCTCGAGTTCTTCGAGCAGGTTCTGCGTCTTCTGATGTTCCTGCAGCAGCTTGCGGCTCTGGGTCACGAGCTTCTTCTGCTGAAGTCCCTGCAGGATGGTCATCTGCAGTTCCTTGGGATGGCAGGGTTTGAGCAGGAAGCGGTACACCTCGCCCTCGTTGATGGCGCGCACCGCCGCTTCGAGGTCCGCCTGTCCCGACAGGATCATGCGTATGGTGTTCGGCCACTGCTTGCGCACTTCCGTCAAGAACTGGCTGCCGGTCATGCCGGGCATGCGTTCGTCGGAAACGACGACGTCGATGTCGTTGCCGGCGAGAATCATCAGGCCTTTCTGTGCCGAGTCGGCCGTGAAGATCTCGAATTGCGTGCGGTCGAGACTGCGAACCAGCGCCGAGGTCAGGTTCGGCTCGTCATCGACCAGCAGTAGTTTGCTCTTGTCCATAAAATTTACCCTTATTCAGCCGCTTTCTGTGTAACCGTGGCATACGCCTCGCGCCATTCGCCCCAGCGATCGGTGCGTCCCTGGGCTTCGAGGTACTCGAGATTCAATCCGAGATCGGGGGACCGCACATCGGCGATGTCCGGGCGGTGCGCCAGACGGTCCGCGCAGTGCACGATGCCGGCGAGGCCGAAGCCTGGGTTCGGCGACTGCGAAGGATCTTCGTGATAGGCAATCGCTTCG
>Ga0193717_1001222_pt1 | contig 15948 bp, 20 predicted proteins | sample U2c2metaG_FD_145900 | JGI IMG/M metagenome (GOLD analysis project Ga0193717, IMG submission 145900) | Soil microbial communities from a riparian zone of the East river system, Colorado, United States - U2c2 | ecosystem: Environmental > Terrestrial > Soil > Riparian zone | place: USA: East River... | reverse complement strand
TATTCTTATTGATACCCAAAACTACAATGATAAAGGTAACCGCTAATGCAATTGTAAAAAGTGTAACTGTTTTGATGCGCGGATGGCGGTGCCAGCCTATTTCTTTGCGCTCAGCATCACTTAGCGCCTTCCATTCAGGATATTTCATATTGTATTGCTTATCACATTAAGCAATACAAACCTCAAATTGTTTGGCCGTTAAAAGAAGGCAAAAAAAAACGTCCCGGAAAACCAGGACGTTTTTTGTTACTAAAAAAAGCAAGATTACATTTTTTTAGTAGTGTCTTTTTTTGCAGAGTCAACTTTAGCTGAATCTGTAGCAGCGCCCATTTTAGAAGCAGTATCCATTTTAGCAGAATCCATTTTAGCAGAATCCATCTTAGCTGAATCAGCAGCTGAAGATGAAGAAGAACCTTTACAAGCTGCAAATGAAGTAGCGATAGCTAAGGCTAATAAGCCAAGTTTGAATGAATTTTTCATGTTTAATTTTTAATAAGTGATTTAATAGTTTTCATATTAATACCATAAACAACAAAAGGTAACCCATAACTTTAAAAAAAAGTTACAGATTACCTTTTATAAATTAATGAATAACTAAAAAATCAATAAAAAGTGATTGAAATTTATATTTCTACCGCCTTTTTATGATAATGGGTAATTATTTCTTAGTTGTATCTTTTTTAACTGAATCAACAGCAGCAGCGCCAGTTTTAGCAGCAGAATCAACTGTAGTAGCTGAATCAGTTTTAGCAGAATCAACTTTAGCAGAATCAGCTTTAGTTGAATCAGCAGCTGAAGATGAACCAGAACCTTTACAAGCTGCGAAAGAAACAGCGATAGCTAATGCTAATAAACCAGTTTTGAATGAATTTTTCATGTTGTGAATTTTTTTAATTTTAATGTTTTGTGATCGTTTTCACATCTTAATACACCTAATCCAAAAAGGTAACCCATGAGATTTCAAAAAAAAATAATTTCTATGGGGTTTATAGTTTTTATAACTAACAGGGATATTTTTTGTGGCACCTTTTTTTTGTTGCAGATTTGCACCCTGCTTAAAACATGGGTATACCTTGGTCAATTTGCAGTATTAAAAAACGAATTGATAATTATGATGTATAATTGTTACGGCAACAAATCGGCAGGCTGGTGCTAATAATTTATTTTCGATAAAATATTTTTTTTAATAATGGGTTACAATTTCGCATAAACAGTATTAAGAGTGAATAAAGAGTTAAAAGCTTCGGCACCAACAGATAGCGAGATAGTTCTTGGTATACTTAATAACTCGGAAATAGTATTAAAAAGGTTATACACCGCCTATTTTCCGATGATATTACAGTTAATTATCAATAACAACGGGAACGAGGATGATGCTAAAGATATATACCAGGAAGCTATCATAGTTCTTTATAATAAGATCAAATCGGGCGAATTTGAATTAAGCAGTAAACTCAAAACTTACATTTATTCAGTTTGCCGGAGGCTTTGGCTCAAAAGGCTTAGCCAAATGAACAGGTACGGGGGCGATATCAGGGATTTTGAGGAGTACCTGCCTGTTGAAGATGAGGTTGATAATCATAATGAGCGGGATACACAGTTTAGTAAAATGGAAAATGCACTCCAGCTATTAGGCGAACCCTGTAAAACCATTATGGAAGATTTTTATATACATAACAGATCAATGCAGGATATCTGTGAACGTTTTGGGTATACCAATGCTGATAATGCCAAAACACAAAAGTATAAATGCCTGCAAAGGTTGAAAAAGTTGTTTTTTCAGCAGAAATAAAGAGTGAAACGAGATGAGTGATAACCAACTTACAGAACTAATTGAACGGTACCTTGATGGCAGTATGACCGCAGAGGAGCGTACCCAATTTGAATTGCTCCGCAAAAATGACGTGACTGTTGAAAGCCGGGTAACCGAGCACAAACAGTTCATGGGCTTGCTGAAGCAATATGGCGAGCGATTGGAATTGCAGAAACGTTTGGATGCCATACATGACGAAATTGATGTTCATGCTTTAAAGGAAGAGGTAACTATCCATCCGGTATGGGTTGTGCGTATGTGGCGCCATCACCATTCAAAAATATCAGTCGCGGCTTCTATTGCCATATTCGCTATTTTAAGTACCCTGTTCTTTACAGGTAAGCTTAATAGCCATGATTCCCGCTTTGTTGAGTTACGGGATGAAGTGAGCAGGCTTAAAATTTCAAATGATCAGCTTAAACAAACTGTTAATACAAGGCTGATAAATGGCGCTAAAACTACCAAGCCAAAGCCAGTTAATCCGGGTAATTTCAGGGGAACAGGTTTTGCTCTTTCATCAAACGGTTATATTGTTACCAATTATCATGTAGTGAACGGTGCCGACTCGATATATGTACAAAACGCTGCAGGAGAATCATTTCATAGTAAGGTAATATATACCGAACCGCAGAATGATATAGCTATACTGGAAATTAATGATTCAACATTTAAAAACTTAGGAGCTGTGCCTTACAACTTCAAAAAATCATCAACCGATCTGGGCGAAAATGTTTTCACCTTCGGCTATCCGGGAGGGGAAGTGGTTTTTGGGCCTGGTGCATTAACATCAGCCACCGGTTATCAGGGAGATACGACAGAATATCAGGTATCAATACCAGTTAATCCGGGCAACAGCGGTGGCCCGTTGCTTGATGACAAGGGTAATATTATTGGGATAATTAATGGTAAGCAAACCCGCGTTGCAGGTGCAGCATTTGCAGTAAAGTCTGCCTATTTATTAAAGGCTATACAAAATATCCCAGCCGATTCGTTAAGCAAGTCCTTAACCTTAAATAACAGGAATACGCTGGCAGGCTTAAGCCGTCCACAACAATTAAAGAAACTTAAAAACTATGTTTTCATGGTTAAAGTTTATAATCAATAATTTGCCCAACCAATAAAAATTAATAATTAAAAGGAGGTGCTGTAACGGTGTCTCCTTTTTTGTTTTAATAGTTTTCACGCGTCATTGGTACGAAGCAATTAGCCCTACCGGGGGAGATTATTCACATTATTATATTTATTTTTTATGTTCATGATGGCCGCGCCGTTTAAAGGGGGCTTCCTTACAGCAATGACGAGGTACGAGAATCTACCTATCCACTTCCCCCAATACAAAATCAATAGACCCTACAATAGCTATCAGGTCAGCTATCAATACGCCTTTTGAAATTTCGGGCAGTACGGATAAATTATTAAAGCTTGGTCCGCGGGCTTTTACGCGTACCGGGATCTCCGATTTACCGTCGGCCACAAAATAAAAGCCCAGTTCGCCTTTGGCGCCTTCGCATCTTACATAATAATCCTGTGCCTTAGGTATGGTTTTACGCGGCATTTTGGCACGCGGGTCAAAATCAGGGGTGCGTTTCAGTTCGTTTTGCAGGCGGTCAAGGCATTGGTCAACTATTCTTAATGATTGTTCTATTTCATCAACACGTACCTTATAGCGGTCCCAGCAGTCGCCCACAGTGCCCATGAGGCCCTGGCCAACGGGGATCTCAAAATCAAGCTCGGGATAGGCCGAGTAATTATCAATACGCCGCAAATCCCATTTAAGGCCGGATGCCCGCAACATTGGGCCCGAGCAGCCGTAATTAATAGCTACATCAAGCGGCAATACGCCCACATTGGCTGTGCGCGATATAAATACCTGGTTATCGGTAAGCAGTTGGTTAAGTTCAGCCATTTTGGGTTTAAAGTACTCCACAAAATCGCGGCAGCGTTCCTCAAAACCAACCGGCAGATCATAAAACAAACCGCCAACCCATATATAATTATATAACATGCGCGAGCCCGATGCCCACTCCAACATGCCCATAATATGTTCCCGATCCCTAAAACACCATAAAAATGGGGTAAAGGCACCAATATCAATACCATAAGTACCAATAGCTATCAGGTGTGATGCGATGCGGTTAAGCTCGCAAACCAGTACACGGATGTATTCGATGCGTTTGGGGATATCTTTGTCAATACCCATCATGCGCTCAACGCCCATTACAAAAGCATGGCTGTTGTTCATGGATGCCAGGTAGTCCATCCTGTCGGTAAAAGGGATAGTTTGCTGGTAGGTTAACGATTCGGCATGTTTTTCAAAACAACGGTGCAGGTAGCCAATATGCGGAATAACTTCCTTTACAATTTCTCCATCGGTTATCAGCTCCAAACGCAAAACCCCATGTGTTGAAGGATGCTGGGGCCCCATGTTGAGCACCATATCTTCCACACTGGCATCAGCTATTTTTTTATGGTAGTTAAGGAGTGCTTCTTCGTATTTTGGATTTGTGATCACCAATGTTGTGTTGTTTTGTAGCTATCAAAAATCAACATTTTTTTCGTTTTTAGGCTAATTTACTGTAAAATCTATAAAAATTGTAGTCTTTACAGGGTGCAGGGGTGGCTCACCCCGCCTGCGCTGCGCGCGGCACCCCTCTCTTCGCCTTCGGCGGAGGGGGGAATACTACTTTTTCATTATAAGCGCGGGATCTATTCTGCGATAAGCATGGTGAACAATAGATGCTTCATTCGTTTGCATGACAAAGCTTTTTTGAAGACTAATGACAATTTAAATACCTTTGACTTAATGAAAGTATCCGGATTTACATTTATCAGAAACGCGGTTAAAAACGATTATCCTATTGTTGAAGCTATAACCTCCATTTTACCACTTTGTGATGAATTTATAGTGGTGGCCGGTAATTCCGACGATGGTACACGTGAGCTTATTGAAGCTATCGATTCGCCTAAAATAAAGATCATTGATTCTGTTTGGGATGATTCATTACGAGATGGTGGTAGTGTTTTCGCGGTGGAAACTGATAAAGCCTTCGCGGCAATAGCGCCCGATAGTGACTGGGCATTTTATATCCAGGGCGATGAAGCGGTGCATGAAAAGTATCATCCCCTTATCAAAAAAGAAATGGAATACGCATTGGGCAAACCAAATATTGAAGGCCTGCTGTTTAAATACTTGCATTTTTATGGTTCGTATGATTATTATGGCGATTCGAGGCGGTGGTACAGGCGCGAAATCCGTTTGCTTAAAAACATTAAAGGCATAAAAGCCTATCGCGATGCACAGGGTTTCAGGTTAGATAACCGCAAGATAAAGGTAAAACTTATTGACGCTTATATATACCACTATGGCTGGGCCAAGCCGCCTCAAGGGTTAAGCAATAAAGTCCGCAACTTTAATAAATTTTATCATGATGATGAATGGGTAGCTCAAAACGTACCTGAAACCTACGAGTTTGATTACAGCAATGCCGATAGGCTGATTCGCTTTACCGGCACCCATCCGGCACCCCTGCAAAAACGTATTGCCGCCACCAACTGGAACATTGATTTTAGTACCAAACAGCTACGCAAAAGCATGACCTTTCGTCGTAAATTTCTCCAAAAAGTCGAAGATATTACAGGCTGGCGCATAGGGGAATACAAAAATTATGAGATTGTAGAGCGGTAATACCGGTAAAAGATGAAGCAATCAGTTGATATTACTAACCGGGCAGAGCTGCACAGATTACTATTGTCGCTAGATCCCCAAACCGTACCGCTTTGGGGGAAAATGAATCCACAGCAAATGGTAGAACATTTGGTTGATCAGGTTGAATGGACCAATGGCAAAAAAATACCTACCTGTGACCGGCCTGCTGATGAGGCCTATCAAAGCAAACAGGTAATGATTTATACCGATGCGGAGATCTCAAAGAATGTGTTTTTAGAAAACCTTCCCGAGAATTTTAAATATGCCAATATAGCAGCGGCCGTTAACCAACTAATGAAAGAACTGGATGATTTTGACCAATATTTTAAAGAACCCGGTACCACAGCCATTCATGGTGGATTTGGCCCTATGAACCACAAGGAATGGCTTATATGGCACGGAAAACATTTTGCACATCATTTAAAACAGTTTGGTCTTATACCTAAATAATAAAGATGAATGTCGAATGAGGAACGAGGAGAAATCTTGTACGCGAAGCAGATCAACTGTACAAGATTTTTCGCTGTCGCTCAAGAGATAGTTTCTCCCTGCGGTTGGAATGGCAGGAGGGGGGGTAAGTGCTATTCCCCACTCAAGAGGGGAATTGTTAGCTTACAGATTTTGTGCAATAACAAATCCACTGGCCCAGGCCCATTGAAAATTATAACCGCCCAGCCAACCGGTAACATCCACGCACTCACCGCCAAAAAACAAGCCGGGGACCTTTTTGCTTTCCAGGGTTTTGGATGATAGTTCATCAGTTGATAAACCACCGCGCATTACTTCTGCCTTGTCATAACCTTTATCGCCGGCCGGCTTTACCTTAAACTCGTGGATCAGGCTGCTGATATTTTCTATATCGGTTTTGGTGAGCGATGCCAGGTTTTTCTCAACTGGTAGTTTATCGCTCAGGGCTTCGGCAAATTTACGGGTGTATAAGCCGGCTAAATAAGCAAGCAGCATTTTTTTTCCGTTAACTTCTTTTTCCTGCTGCATCAATTCGGCAATATTTTGATTGGGGAGCAGGTCTATGTTAATATATTCCCCCGGTTTCCAGTAGGAGGAGATCTGTAGTATTGCCGGACCGCTCAGGCCCCAGTGGGTAAACAGAATGTTTTCTTCAAAACTTATCCTGTCGTTCCAAACCCGGCAAAAAATACTGTTGCCCGATAGTTGTTCATACCAGGGCTGGTCTTTGCCGGTAATGGTAAGCGGTACCAGGGCAGGGGCGGTTTCGGTAATTTTAAGGTCGAATTTGCGCGCCGTTCGCAGCCCGAAATCTGTAGCGCCCATTTTGGGGATAGGCAGTCCACCCGAGGCGATAACCACACTGGGGGCGCTTACATATTCCTGCCGGCCATTAACTTCAACCCGAACGGTAAAACCATCGTCCGTTTTTTCAACCATTTTAACGTCGGCATCGCACCAGATCTCCTGGTCCATATCGGCGCACAGGTTGGTGAAAATCTCTACCACATCCTTAGCTTTATCACTCACCGGGAAAAGCTGACCCAGCGTTTTTTCCTTACCCACGATCCCATAAGTTTCAAAAAAGCTGATAGTATTATCCACAGTCCACTGCGAGAAAGCTGATTTACTGAAGTGTGGATTTTGCGATATAAACTGCTGATCTGTTGCATAAAGGTTGGTGTAATTGCACCTGCCACCGCCGCTGATGAGGATCTTGGCGCCCACACGGTCGTTTTTTTCGAGAACGAGGGTACGCTTGCCCAAAAAGCCCGCCTGCACGGCGCACATAAGCCCACAGGCCCCGCCGCCAATTATTATTGCATCAAAATGGGTTTGTTTTGTTAAATTTGTAGTCATGAATGATGTTTCGCAAATATCAGAATTTGGAAAGATACTTATCTTTCTTATTACTGGAATTATAATGGTATGCGTTATATTTTTTATTAACAGGTTGCTTGCCCCAAATAATCCCAATTATGAGAAATTAACCTCGTACGAATGCGGCGAGGAACCAACCGGTAATGCCTGGTTGCCATTCAATTCGCGTTTTTACGTAATAGCACTTACCTTTTTGTTATTTGATGTAGAAATGGTGTTCATTTTTCCGTGGGCAACCGTATTTGGCAACCATGAAATTATAGCACAGGATGCACGCTGGGGTTGGTTCTCTTTAGCCGAGATGTTTATTTTTTTAGGTATCCTGATCATTGGCCTGGTTTACGTTTGGTGCAAAGGCGACCTGGAATGGATAAAAGCCAAACCTGTCGTACCCACTACTGATGTAAGCATCCCTTCGTCGTTTTACGAAAAACTGAACCTGGAGCAAAGCAAATACACCGTTAAAGCATTTAGTTTAACGAATAATGAACCGGAAGCAGTAGTCGTTGCCGAAACTGCCGAAGCCACGCAACCGGTAAGAAAACCTATGTTTAAACCCACCTTTAAAAAGCCTTTAAATGAGTAGTGATGTAACGAGCGAAAGCGGTGGTATAGTTGTCACCAAACTGGATGACCTGCTCAACTGGGCGCGTTTATCGTCCCTATGGCCTTTAAGCTTTGGGATAGCCTGCTGCGCCATTGAAATGATGGGTTCCATGGCATCAACATATGATCTTGACCGCTTCGGCGTTTTCCCACGTCCATCGGCCCGCCAGGCCGATGTGATCATTATAGCCGGAACAGTTACCTTTAAAATGGCCGAACGTATTAAACGCCTTTACGAGCAAATGCCTGAGCCAAAATATGTGATATCTATGGGGTCATGCTCCAACTGCGGCGGTCCTTACTGGCAGCATGGCTACCACGTGGTAAAAGGTGTTGACCGGGTGATCCCCGTTGATGTGTACGTACAAGGCTGCCCACCCCGCCCCGAAGCCTTAATTGGCTCCATACTGGAACTGCAAAAGAAGATTGAGCAGGAGCATTTGGTGAGAGGGTAAGGGTTAAACTTTTGAAGCAATAAGCCGCCGCAGTCACTCGGCTGGAGTCGAGCGATTGCGATAGGTGTGTAAATAAACTCATTTAAGTTATTGCAGTACTTTTCTTTCCTCAACTATCTCTTTTAAAAGGGCCTGTAGTATCACCGCGTTCCAATCATTGGCAAAACAGCGGCTTTTTTTCTGCCTTTTATTATTACTGCTGTATATCATGAAATAGGTATAATAACTGCTGATGGCTATTTCGTCCCATTGCAAAATGTTTTGAACGTCCCAGCCAATACCGTCAACATGAAACTTAATATCGCAAAGCTCAAATGTTTGATGGATCTTATAAAGATCGCAATAGTAATTAAACACATTAACAAAATAATTGCGCCAAAGTTGCTGTATAATATCCGACCATATTTTTCCGTATAACTTTTTACGGATACTATAATAACTGCCGAGTTTTATATGGGTAACTTTTTGTCGGTCATTTTGGATCTCGATAAAATATTGCCGCCCTATTGTAAAAGCATATCCATTTACCCAACTGATGCCGTATCTGAAACCAGTAATACTTTCAGCCGGAATAAAATCAGGCGGCATAAAACTTAAAAGTTTTTCAATGGACAAGCCTTCCGTTTTAAACGTGATTATCCGGCTTGTTTTATTATTCAACAATCCGGGGATTTCAATATGGTCGGCATTATTGTTCATCACCCTAAAAATAAGCATCTGTATTAACAATTTATTTATCAGCAAAAAATAAATAAGTATTACAAATGGCACTTTTTATAAAAATCATAACTTTATACCATTCAATTAAGCCCGATGCAAAAAAACACACCTAATAAAAGTAACGCCCTGCTAAATATTCTTTGGATCGGTTTGTTAGCCGGTACACTTGATGGCCTTGCGGCGCTGATCCTGAATTATAAAGTAAGCCCCGCTATTGTTTTTAAATTTATAGCAAGCGGCGTATTTGGGAAGGCTGCCTTTCAAGGCGGAAATGAAATGGTTGTGGCCGGCATCGTATTTCATTATCTGATAACGCTTTTATTTACCAATGCATTTTACCTGCTCTATCCGTTTTTTAAAAAAATGTGGCAAAACGTATATCTTACAGCTGTTGCTTATGGGTGCATTGCCTGGCTTATCATGAACCTGCTGGTTGTACCGGTAAGCAAAATAGGATTTCATCCCATTAAGGCAGAAACCATTTTAACGGGAATACTTGTTTTAATTATTTGTATAGGCCTGCCCATTGCCCTCATTGCCGACAGACATTACAAAGCAGGCAAATTTACGATCCCACACAATAAGTAAAGTAATGCCCATACAGACACCACACGTGCAGTTCCCTGAATTACAAACCCCGCGTTTGTTTTTAAGAGCATTAACAACAAGCGATGATCATACTATATTTGCCTTGCGCAGTAATGATGAAGTTAACCGCTTTATTGGCCGTACAGCCGCGCAAACCCTTGCTGATGCCGCCAGGTTTATACAGGAAAGGATGAAGGATATAGCCGCAAGTGAGTGCTTATACTGGGCCATTGAACTAAAAAGTACCGGCAGGTTGATAGGCACTATATGTTACTGGAATTTAAACTATAATGAAGAAAGCGCAGAAATAGGTTATGAACTGATGCCCGATATGCAGGGCAAAGGTATAATGCAGGAAGCCATAACAACAGTGATTGCCTGGGGCTTTAATGAAATGAAACTGGAAACCATTACGGCATTCCCTTTAAGGGAGCATGACAAGTCGGTTAGGTTGCTGGAGAAGAACCGGTTTAGCTCTAACGGGATAACCAATGGTCATTTAGTTTATAAACTTAACAGGCAAACATGGCGAACCGGCCGGGACTTATAAAAAAGAGCCCGGTAATTTGCATACCGGGACTCTTTATGGATTTAAAATTAAGCAAACATACGATTAACTATTGAGCAGGCATCAACAAGCCATTAAGGCCATGTACAACACCGTTGGTGCCCAACAAGTCAAATGCTACCACCAGGGCAACATCTCCTTTGGCATCCGTGATCTGTAAATTGCTTTTATCATTAACTGATAGTGTTAGCGATTCACCGTCGATAGTTTTCAACACGGCTTTACCTTTGCCGGCAGTCAGCGCCTTGATAATATCGGCCTTGGTATATTTACCCGCCACCACATGGCCCTTTAAAATTTTGGCAAGCTTTGCATGATCTTTAGTCAAATCGTCCATGGTAGGTTTTGGTACTTTGCTAAAGGCCACATCGTTTGGTGCAAATATGGTGAATGGACCAGTACCTTTTAAGGTAGTTTCCAGGTCCGCGCTTTTTATAGCCAGGGCCAGTGGTGCATAATCTGTAGTGGTTGAGAGCACGCCTACCACATCACTTGAAGCTGCGGCAGGAGCAGCAGCTGAAGCAGGAGCAGTTTTGCTTGTATCTTTTTTAGTAGTGTCTTGTTGTTGTGTTTGGGCAATTGCATTGTTCGATAAAAATCCGATAGTTAATGATGCAATGGTAATTAAAACTGATTTTTTCATGTTCATCTTTCCTTTTGATTTTGTGTTAAATAAAAATGTAATGAGTAGCAGTTTTTTCGATAGTATTTCTTTTTAAATTATTAATTAGGTCATTTTGTATAGTGTTATAACCTATAATTACATTAAATGGTTTTTAATTAATTAAAATAGGTGATTAAATTACTTACATTCAACTTGGTAGGGGGGCACAAATGTTGGAAAAGGAGGTGTGGTGTACAGATTAAACCGGCTTTAATTAACTATGAATTGTTAATTATTATCAGTTTCACCAACCCTTAATGCAAGGATGCCAAATGCAAAAGTGAGACTAACAAATATGAGTTGATACACGAATAAGAAAAACAAGGTGGTGTAGGTTAACATTAACGATGAGGACGACCTGATAACATGAAACACATCATCCCTTCCCCATTCCTTAACTAAGTTAATTTTACTCCCCATGGTAGCCAATCCTTGTTTTAGCTCACCTTGCGGCCATATGGGAAAAAACAATGGACTTGTGCCGCTAAATTCAACAACGTACTCACTAAAAAGGTAAAGGTAAAGGAAAAGCGCAAATGCAAATACACCTATAGTGCCAATGGCTAAGCAATTAATTGTTTTTATACTAAATAACTTAAAAGTGTCCTGATTGAAACGTAACAACAGGAGCGTGAAAATTCCAAAGGATTCAATAGTGGCAAAAAACATCACTTTTGAACAGTTCGGAGGAACACCAATATTGGTTGCCAGAACCGCTAATCCCGGAATAATGGCGAATACACCCGAGGCTGCTTTTAATGATGTTTTTAATTTTTCCATTTTTAAAAGTCAACACTCACTTTTTGTATAGGTTCAATTTCTTTGGCTTTGGTGTAATGCGTACGTACAAGATACTTATTGCCCAATTTAAAAATTACCATATATACAGTTTCATCAATGCTTACACTGGTGTCGGTTTTGTCGCTGTCAACCATAAAGCTTTCAATTATGGTGTTATCCTGCTGCCATTTGGAGCTTTTGATCTGATTGAGCCACAATCGACGCGGTATCAGGTAAACCTCGGCTTTACTGGGGTTTGATTTCAATTCCAATTGTATTCCGTGCGCGGTTACTCCGCCGTAACTTACTGTATCCTGCCTGGTGGGTTTCCACTTTAAGGAGCCAACTATGGCGTCGCAAGTAAACATTTGGTGTAAGCTGTAAATATTTAAGGGTATTCTCACTTTTACCAAATAACCCAATGAATCTGTAGTAATGGGAATTAGTTTATCTGAAGTCCAATTGATTTGATCTGTTTTATAAGATAGTTTAAATGATTTGGGGGTATAAACGTTTGATTGGAGTTTAATATGCATAAAAGTAAGCACTGTTGAATCACTGTTGCCTGTTGTTACCACGCCTGCCGAAACTGAGTCACTATGCTGTTGGGCAAAACCATTGAAAAATAAACCAGGAAGGAAGACAGCCATTAACCCCGCTATTTTAAGAACCCTGCGCGATTTCATAATTATTGGTTTATAGGTCAATAATATTACACTAAGTTAATAATAGTGAGCTATTTATCAAAGCCACATCTTTTCTTATAATTACCTTATTATGCAAAGCAGCTGCTTAATTTTATCCAACAAAAAGAGGCTGTATTCTATGTTGTAGAAATACAGCCTCTTTTAATATTTACATGGTTTGGGGCTTATTGCCCTTGTGCCAGTGTATAACCAATTTTTCCGTCAAAATTCATCAGGAACTCAACAGAACAAACTTTTGCCAGTTCAGAAAAATCTGCAGCAATATGCAGCAGTTCTTTTTGAGTGATCTCTTTGCCGGCTTTTTTCTCAAAACGTACACGGTACTCATTAACCAGTTCGGTATAAATAGAGCCGGTAGGCCAGACCTGGGTACCACGGTTTGATATCATTACCAGTTCAAAATTATCGGTAAGTACTTTTTTTGCCATTGCAGCAAGCTCATCAGGCTGAACCCTTGCTTCCACAAAAACATCAACCCCTATCATTTCTTCTTTGATGTTTTTAGTAACGGTCAGCTTGTTTTTTAGCGGTTGCAGGCGGTTGGCTTTAGCCTCAAAATCAGGATTTGAAAAAACACCTCCGTTAGCTGGTACCTTGCCTAAATTGGCTATAATGGCATCGGTAAAGGCATTGGTATTTGAAGCCGGGATAGATTTGTCACCAAAATCGCCGGTATGGACGCCCTGCTCTAAAGTATACAACAGTGCATTTTCAATATCAGCGGCATTTTTTGAAAAGCCCAGGAAACGCAGCATCGAAATACCCGAAAGCAATAACGCGGTAGGGTTGGCAATGCCTTTGCCTGCAATATCAGGAGCGGTACCGTGTACCGCTTCAAATATGGATATGTTATCGCCAATGTTGGCTGATGGCGCGAAACCAAGCCCACCAACTAAACCTGCACACAGGTCAGATACAATATCACCCTGCAGGTTAGTTAAAACAATAGCCTCAAATGTTTGTGGCCGGGTTACCAGTTTCATGCACAGGTCATCAACAATAATGTCTGATGCTTCAATATCTGGATATTCCTTGGCTATTTCCTGAAAAGTTTCCAGGAACAAACCATCGGTAAGTTTCATAATATTGGCTTTATGACCGCAAGCCAGTTTTTTAAGACCTTTACGGCGCGCCATCTCAAACGCGTAACGGATCACCTGTGCCGAACCCGGCCGGGTAATGATCCTGCGGCCAACGGCAACATCATAAGTAAGCAAGTGCTCAATGCCGCCATAAGTATCTTCAATATTTTCGCGTATGATCGTAAGGTTAATAGGGATGCCAGCTTTGGAGAAAACGGTATCAACACCGTTCAGTGTCCTGAAATCGCGCTGGTTGGCATAAGTGTTCCAAACTTTACGGGCTGTTACATTTATACTTTTAACACCTTTGCCTTTTGGGGTTTCCATGGGGCCTTTAAAAAGCAGGCCTAATTTTTCAATGGTTTCCTTAGCTTGCGCCGTCATCCCGGTAGAGTGCCCTGCATCAAAATATGATTTGCCCATTTCTACAAATTCATATTCAAGTTGTACATTGTTAGCTTCAAAAACTTTAAGTACGGCCTGCATTATTTCGGGACCAATCCCATCACCGTTGGCAACTGCTATTCTGGTTTTCATTAATAAAAGTATTTATGTAAAAAACGGTGCAAAGGTAGCTGTTTTAGGGGTATTTTGATGGGCTGAGAGCTAATATCAATCAATTTGTGACATTAGGATTAAGGCTTTCTGAGGTTTGATCTGTTTCTTTGTAATTGCAACAACCCGGCTAAAAAGCCGGTCTGTTTTTTATTTATTAGCACCCCATGAAGGAACGTACAAAACAACTTTTTAAAGGCTTTCTGTTTTCACTTATCATTTCGGTAGCTGCAAGCTGTATATACTTTGCAGTTACGCAAAAAGATATTGATTATAGCCATGTTATATCGCCAATTATGGAAGGTGTATTTTTCCTGAACATTATTGTGTTCATTATGTCGTTACCATCATTGTTCCTGGTTAATCCACTTTATTGGAGTAATTTACCGGTGCGTTTGCTGCTGTATTTTTCTGGACCGGTAGTTTTTATTATTACCGCTTCGTCCCTTAAACTACAACCATCATACAAAGTAGTTTACCTTATTACTGGTGTTGTTTTTCTGATTGTTCACTCCGTTTTTTATTATTTAACCGTAAAAAAGCGGGCTTGAGCTATTGATGTTTAAGCATTTTATGGCTTTTTGAAAGATTTAGGCTAAACTTGCAACATCAACATGAAAGCATTTTACGGAGATTTAAGATTAGGTATCCTGGGCGGCGGTCAATTAGGCCGTATGCTGATACAACAGGCTATAAATTATAACGTTACGGTAAAGATCCTTGATCCGGACCGTGAAGCGCCCTGCCGCAAATTGTGTGACGAATTTACAGTAGGTTCACTGGGAGATTATGAAACCGTGTACAACTTTGGTAAAAATGTCGACCTGCTGACCATCGAGATTGAAAAAGTAAATGTTGATGCCCTTGAGCAGCTGGAAAAAGAAGGGGTGCTGGTTTATCCGCAATCGCGCATTATCAGGCTGATACAGGACAAGGGCCTGCAAAAACAATTCTTTAAAGAGAATGATATCCCCACTGCCGATTTCCAGATCATATCATCGCCACAGCAGTTACAGCAAAGCTATATTCCGTTTCCTTACATTCAAAAACTGCGGAAAGATGGTTACGATGGTAAAGGCGTTTATAAAGTAGCCAATGAAAGCTACCTGCCGGGCGCGTTTAAAGAGCCCAGCCTGATTGAAAAATGGATTGATTTTGAAAAGGAGATAGGTGTTATAGTTGCCCGTAATGAAAACGGCGAGATACGCACTTTTCCGTTGGTAGAGATGGAGTTTAACCCCGAAGCCAACCTGGTTGAGTTTTTAATATCACCATCGACCCTGCCATTTGAAATACTTGAGCGAGCCGAACAAATAGCCAAAAAAATAGCCGAAAGCCTGAAAATAGTGGGCTTGCTGGCGGTTGAAATGTTTTTGGATAAGCACGGGAAAATATTGGTTAACGAGCTTGCCCCGCGACCGCATAACAGTGGCCACCAAACTATTGAAGGTAACATGGTTTCGCAGTTTGAGCAGCATTTAAGGGCGATATTTAACCAGCCCCTGGGCGATACCGCCTGCCTGAACAACGCCATTATGGTGAACGTTTTAGGCGAAGCCGGGTACGAAGGGCCTGCCATTTATCAGGGTATTGAAAAAGTATTAAAACTTTCTGGTGTATACGTACATTTATATGGCAAGGCCCTAACCAAACCTTTCAGAAAAATGGGGCATGTTACTATTGTAGATGCCGACAGAGAGAAAGCGATAGAAAAAGCACGGTTTGTGCAAAAGACGTTGAAGGTAATTAGTTAAAAAAGCAGGCTTGTCATCCTGAGCCGTCGAAGGATTACGCGCAGAGGCCTGTCCACCATGCTTCGACAGGCTACCCATGACAGCCGTTGAATAGGTATGTAG
>Ga0193717_1001221_pt1 | contig 15948 bp, 15 predicted proteins | sample U2c2metaG_FD_145900 | JGI IMG/M metagenome (GOLD analysis project Ga0193717, IMG submission 145900) | Soil microbial communities from a riparian zone of the East river system, Colorado, United States - U2c2 | ecosystem: Environmental > Terrestrial > Soil > Riparian zone | place: USA: East River... | reverse complement strand
AGGTCCTTCACCTGAACGCCGATTGTGTCGATCTCGGCCAGAGTATCCTTGGCCTCCTGCACGCACTTATCCCGCTCGGCACGCCGCCTGGCTGCCGTCGTTACGCTGACATGCATGCCACCGGTGAGAAAGATCCTCTGACTGAGAGCCTGCATCTCCATCTCGAGTTCACCGGCGCGAGACCCGGCCGTCTGCGCCCTCCGTAGCAGAGCCTCCACCACGGGCAGCAGCGTCTGGGCCTCGCCCACTGTAAAGGTCTTGCTCACGCACGTATCTCCAGCATTCGATCGAGGGCTACCTTCGCCCACTGCTTCACATCATCGTCTACCTTGATGCGATTCACAACCCGCCCCTCAACCAGATTTTCGAGCGCCCACGCCAGGTGTTGCGGCGAGATGCGATACATCGTCGTGCAGAGGCAGCCCGCGTCATCGAGCGTGATAACCTTCTTGCCTAGTGGGGCAAACCGTTTAGCAAGCCGATTCACCAGGTGAATCTCCGTTCCCACGGCAAAGCTCGAACCCTCCGGAGCCTTCTCGATCACCTCGATGATGCGTTCGGTGGAGCCGATGGCGTCGGCCTTCTGGCAGACCTCCCACCGGCACTCGGGATGCACAACCACCTGCATCTCCGGATGTTGCGCGCGGATGCGGTCCACATGCTCCGGCAGAAAACGCTGATGCACCGAGCAATGCCCCTTCCAGAGAATCACCTTCGCCGCCTTGAGACGATCCGGGCTGACGCCCCCGTTGATCTGGTAAGGATCCCAGACGACCATCTCGCTCAGCGAAATCCCCATCGCGAACGCCGTATTGCGTCCAAGGTGCTGGTCCGGCAGGAACAGAATCTTGCCTGCCCGCGCAAACGCCCAGTCGAAGGCTCCGCGAGCGTTTGAAGAGGTGCAGACCAGACCACCGCGCTCACCGCAAAAGGCTTTGATGGCGGCAGCGGAGTTCATATATGTCAATGGAATCAACCCGCCAGTGGAAGCATCGGTTAGCCCGGCTCGTTCGAGCGAGTCCCAGCAATCCTCCACCTGCCCGATCTCGGCCATGTCAGCCATCGAGCAACCGGCGTTCAGATCCGGCAGAATCACCTGCTGCCAGGGCTGTCCCAGAACATCGGCCGTCTCGGCCATGAAGTGAACACCGCAGAAGAGCATGTACTTTGCGTTGGTCTCGGCGGCAACCTTGGAGAGCTTGTAGCTGTCGCCCGTGTAGTCGGCAAACCGGATAACCTCGTCGCGCTGGTAGTGGTGCCCCAGCAGAACGACATCGGTTCCCAGGGTCGCGCGCGCTGCGGCAATGCGGGCATCCATCGTATGGTCAGGTTGCGTAAGGTAGTTATCGAGGGAACAGAAATCCGCAACAGCCTCTGTCGCAGCCGTTGCCGCGACCTCTTCAAGTAAACCGTTCAAAGTACTCCGCCTTCAGCCTCATGAGGTCGTTCGGCATCGGCGATCACCGGTGCCGTCTTCTCGCCTCTGAGACGGGGATGTTGAAAGCATGTTCACTGCCGAAGCTGCAGTGGATTCGCTGTGCCGGCTCACCTTCAAGCCATCACCCAACCCACGGGGATGTTGCAACTCTTACCACTCTGTACACCACTTGCGGCCATCATTGCCGCTCGTATTTCATTGGACGAAGGCCGCATCTAAAAGATGCATTTTTCGTTTTGAATCAATGATTCAACCCTGCAGCCGTACACCTTTAATCTTACAACAGCGTCAACATATACATCTATTTGTTACGCTCCAATGTAACCCGTATCATGGAAGTCACTTATGCCTAGCTTTCAGGACAGCGCCGTCATCTTCTTCATCGCCCTGCTCCTCTTCGGCCCGAAGAAGCTCCCCGAACTCGCCCGCCAACTGGGCAAGTTGATGGGCGAGTTCCGCCGCGCCTCCAACGAGTTCCGCATGCAGATGGAGGACGAACTCCGCGTCGCCGAGCAGGCCGAGCAGCAGAAGAAGATCGCCGCCATGGAAGCCGCGGCCCCCGTCACTCCTGCCATCACAGACGGCACCGAAAACACCATAGCGCAGCCGGCCGATAGTATCGTCGCCGACAGTGTCACCGACAGCTTCGTCGCAGACCAGAACCACGAGTTCACGGCCGAGTCCACACCCGCTACTATGCCGCTTCCCATCGCCACCTCCGGGGACTTGAACCTGATGCCGCCTTCGACCGGCCTGCCAGTAGCCACCTCATCCTCCTCCGATTCCTCCGCCAACTCCATGTCCCACGCCTTCGACTCCATCCCCCACGTTCCGGATCCCGAAGCAACCAGTTCCACCCAGGAGTACGCCCTGCAACAGACTCCCGACCACACCCAGGGCCACACCGTTGACGACACCGTAGACCAGACGAACGAGGCGCCCCTCCATCATGGCTGACCTCATCGATAACGTCCGTGCCGCCGTCAGTGACCGAGCCGAACTTCCTGGCATGAGCCTGATGGAGCATCTCGGCGAACTCCGCAAGCGCCTCCTCCACTCCACCGTCTATCTGCTCATCGGCTTCGCCGTCGCCTACACCTTTCACGTCCAGCTCTACGCTATCGTCAAGGCTCCGCTCGACCACCTCGGCATTGCACTCAACTTCACCCATCCGACCGACGGCCTCAATCTCTACCTCAAGACCTCGCTCTACGGCGGCGCCATCCTCGCCAGCCCTTTCATCCTCTATCAGCTCTGGCTCTTTATCGCGCCGGGCATGTACTCGAACGAGAAGCGGTACGTCGTCCCCTTCATGGGAGCCACCATCCTCCTCTTTCTCTCCGGAGCCTGGTTCGGGTACCACTGGGTCTTTCCAGGTGCGCTCGAGATCCTCATCAAAGGCTTCGGAAAAGAGTTCCACCCCATTATCACCATCGAGGACTACACCAACTTCTTCCTCGCGGTAATCCTCGGCCTTGGCGTCACGTTTGAGCTGCCCATCGTCATCTTCTTCCTGGCTCTCTTCGGCATCGTCGATGGCAAGTTTCTGATCAAGCACATCCGCTACGCGATTCTCATCATCTTCGTCATCGCAGCCATCATCTGCCCCACACCCGACCCCATCGGCATGTGCCTCTTCGCCACTCCCATGCTCGTTCTCTACATGATTGGCGTTGGCGTCGCCTTCATCGTCCACCCAGCGCGTCGCAAAGCCCGGGAGCAGAAGAAATCTGCATGACGAACTCCTTCCCCCTCAAAAAAGCCGTCATTCTGACCCTGAGTTTGCCGAAGGGGAAGAGCCTCCGTATTTCGTCTTTGCAGTTGCTTGTCCTACTCTTCTCCGCCTTCGTTGCCCCGGCTATCGCCCAAAAACCAGCCGCGTCGACCCACTTCAGCGGACAGGCCGCCTATAACCTCACCCAACAGTACCTGGCCGCCGCGCCGCATCGCTGGATCGGCTCTCCCGACCATCTCAAGGCCGAGGAGTTCATCAAGTCCCACTTCGCCCCCGAAGCCGCCAAGGGCAACTTCGAAACCGACAGCTTCTCTGCCAACACCCCCATCGGCACACTACCCATGCGCAACTACATCGTGCGCTACCCCGGCAAGAAGGACGGCGTCATCGTCCTGGCCAGCCACTACGAGACAAACTACTGGCTCAAGGACATCAACTTCGTCGGAGCGAACGATGGCGCCGCCACCACCGCCCTGCTCATCGAGATCGGGAACTACCTGCGCGCACATCCACCCGAGGGCTACAGCGTCTATCTCGTCTTCTTCGACGGCGAAGAGGCCATCAAATCCTGGTCGGCCTCCGACTCCCTCTACGGTAGCCGCCACCTCGCCGCCAAGTGGTCTTCCAACGGAACCCTGGGCAAGATCAAGGCTTACCTCCTGGCCGATATGATCGGCGACAAGGACCTGAATATCGACAAGGACGCCAACTCCACCCCCTGGCTCCTCGACCTGCTCGCCAAAGCCGCTAAAAACACCGGGCACTCCAGCTATATCTTTAAAAACTCCACCGAAGTCGAAGACGACCACATCCCCTTCAAGCAGCGCGGCGTCCCCGTCCTCGACCTCATCGACCTCGACTACGGCCCACCCACGCAGGAGCGGCCCGAAGGCAGCTTCCACCACACCGAGCTGGACACGCTCGACAAGGTCAGTCCCAAATCACTCCAGATCTCCGGCGACCTCTTCGTCGAGATGATCCGTTTAATCAACCAGCGCCCCTGAAGCCGGACACAGGCCTCAGGAGCGCCGTCTTTCCTAATCAATCCCAGTGCTACTTGGTGCAAGGCTTATTGTGGTCGGCGTGGGCGCCCTTCGCCTTGGCATCGACCTCCGACATATACGCGCCAGCCTTCGTCTTGCCATAAAATTGTGTCCCGGAGCAGTGGTATACGTTGGTCCCGGTATTCAACCACACCAGGCCCGGCCCGCCGCCCGCCGCCTGCGGCATCGAAGCCGTAGAAGCATGAGTCGTGGCAGCCTTTGCCGGAGCAGCAGGAGCAGCAGCCTCGGCTGGAATGGCAGGAGTAGCCGCCTTCGCCGAGGTTGCCGGAGCAACAGGAGCAGTCGCATACCACTCCTTCACGCCCTGATGTCCGCGGCAAGCGCCCTGTTTGCTGGCAGCGGTCGAGTACGTCCCATCCTTGCAAATTCCCGTAGCTCCAGCAGGAGCCTGGGCCACGGCAACCTGTGCCACCAAAAGCCCTGCCGCAACCGCTATCAAGCGAATCACCGTCTTCATAGGATCTCCAGTCGGAATCGAATCGTTTGCAGCAACAATACGGCACTCATGCTACGTCGCGCCGAAAAAGCTGTCATGAAAAAAGCCGCTCCAGTAGGCCGTTAACAACTTCGATATCCCCCAAATTAGCCACGATCTGCCCCTTTTGAGGGATGCTCAGAGGCTAAATCTCCCAACTACTCTGCCGATAGGGATAGAACAATGAATCTACCGACACTCCCTGTCCTACAAAACCGCTATAGAAGCTCCGCTGCAAAGGGCTACCTCTCCGTTCATCCCCTCGGCCAGGTTGCGCGCAGCCTCTTCGCCTCCTCTCTCTTCTGGGTTTTCATCGCAGCTGCCATCTACGCCGTCTATTCCATGGTTCTCGGCAAAGGCTAATCACTAGCGCGATGCATCATGCTGCGGGGCCATGTAGCATCCATGTAGCATGCTTGGCGAAACTCCCATCAGTCACTGGATAGGCTTCCATCTCTTCGTTCTCATCTTGCTCGCGATCGACCTGATCTACGTCGCACGTCAGAGCCCCAGGAAGAGGCACGCCGCCTACGTCGTCGCAACTATCCTTTGGATCGCGGCCGCCGTAGCCGTAGCCGTCTTCGTCTTCGTCACGCTCGGCGGCGAGCCCGCTACGCAGTATCTCGCCGGCTACGCCATAGAAGAGGCGCTCTCCGTTGATAACCTCTTCGTCTTCCTCCTCCTCTTCCGCCTCTTCAACATCGAGCCCGCCAAGCAGCCCAAGGTCCTCTTCTGGGGAGTCACCGGCGCTATTCTCATGCGCGGGGCTTTTATCGCCGGTGGCCTCGAACTTCTCGCCCGCTTCGAGTGGATCAGCTACATCTTCGCCGCCATCCTGCTCTTCGCTGCCGTCCGTCTCGTGCTCCCCGGAGACCACACCCAGGAGACTCCCGGCTGGATCAAGTGGCTCGCCCGCGTCCACCCCGTCAGCCTTCGCCAGGACGCCTTCTTCGTCGTCGAAGATGGCCGCCGCATGGTCAGCGTCCTCTTCCTCACCCTGGTAGCCATCGAGCTCACCGATCTGGTCTTCGCCCTCGACTCCATCCCCGCCGTCCTCTCGATCACCCGCCACCCCTTCATTGCTTACACCTCCAACATCATGGCGGTGATGGGGCTCCGCTCCCTTTACTTCGTCCTCTCGCACCTGCTTACCAAACTCGTCTATCTCCACTATGGCCTCGCCGCCGTCCTTGCCTTTGCCGCGCTCAAGATGCTCAGTGCCCATTGGATCGAGGTCGGCCCCATGCTCTCTCTCAGCATCATCGTCATCCTGCTGACAACGACCATCCTTCTCTCCGTGTTCTTACCGCGAACCTCCAAAGACCCCGTCGCCAGATAAGCCGGCAGCAGAGCCGATCCCTCAGAGTCCTGCATAAATAACCCCGATCGGACAAACCGGAAGGACGAATCAACAGATTTAGCTTTTTTAATCAAAATCCAACAGAAAACTCAGGTTCTTTTAAGATATATACGACCAATTAAGTCCTAAATCAATTTACAATCCCGGAATGCGCTCCCATACTCTGCTTCGCTATGTTCGCCTGATACACCTCTACCTTGGCGTCTTCATCTCCCCCGCCCTGATCTTCTTCGCCTTCACAGGGGCGCTCCAGACCTTCAGCCTGCACGAGACCACCCGCGGCAGCAACTACAAACCGCCCGCCTGGGCCGTCACCCTGGGTCAGCTTCACAAAAAGCAGACCACCGTCGTCTCAGCCAAAAGGCCCCCTGCCCCAGAAAAATCCGTCCCCGCAGACAAAGCGGACAAAACCCAGCCTGCACCGATGCCCCCCGCACCCGCCGTCAAACAGCACAACGCGATGCCGTTGAAGATCTTCTTCCTCATCGTCTCCATCGGACTCTTCTACTCCACCCTCTCCGGCATCTACATGTCCTACAAGTACCTTCGCAACAGGATCCTGGTCACGGGAGCGCTCGTCGCCGGCATCATCATCCCCGTCGTTTTCACCATCTTCTAGGCCCGCACCAAATCTGATGGCAGTGCTGTCTGATGGAAGCGCGCAAACACAACTGATCAGGCGATCCTTATGCCACAAACTCCAGCGTCCCCCGCTGCATCACCGAGTGCTTCGCCACCGCATCCTTATAGGGGAAATCGTTGCGGTAGTGCGCTCCCCTACTCTCCTCCCGGCCCAGCGCCGAAGCCACCATCACGCTGGCCACCCCATGCAGGTTCCGTGCCTCCACCGCACGCCGGTAGAGCCCCCGGGGCATCGCCGCCGCTAACGCATCCAGACCCCGTTGCGCCGCACGCAGGCCATCGGCGTCCCGCAGTAAGCCGGCATCCTTCCACATCAGCTCCCGCAGCTCCGCAATCCATCTCTCAGTGGCCGCCTCACTCGTCACGCCGCCGGACGCTGCCTCAGGAACAGCCAGCTGGCCCCCCTCCTCTGCCGGAGCCTCCGCAATCATCGTCTCCGCCGCCAGCGCCCCAAACACCAGCCCCTCCAGCAGAGAGTTGCTGGCCAGCCGATTCGCGCCGTGCACCCCGGTGCAGGCCGCCTCCCCCGCCGCATACAGGCCCGGCAGCGAGGTCCTTCCATGCACATCCGCCCTCACACCACCCATCAGGTAGTGTGCCGCCGGACGCACCGGAATCAGATCCCGGCCCAGCTCCAGATAGTACTGCGCGAGAAACCTCGATATCCCCGGAAACCGCGCCTGCAAATCCTTCTTCACGTGCCGCATATCCAGATAGACCGGCCCATCCATCCCCTCGCGCGTAATCGCCCGAGCCACGACATCCCGCGGAGCCAGCTCCAGCAGCGGATGATACCGCTCCATAAACCGCTCTCCCCTAGCGTTGACGAGATAAGCCCCCTCCCCTCGCAGCGCCTCGCTCATCAGGAACCGCGGAGCCCCCGGCGCGGTGAACGCCGTCGGATGAAACTGATAGAACTCCATATCGCTGACCGCCGCACCCGCCCGGTACGCCATGGCGATCCCATCGCCCGTAGCGACCGCCGGATTCGTCGTATCGCTATAGACCTGCCCCGCTCCTCCACTGGCCAGCAGCACCGCCCGAGCCCGCACCACCAACAGACCACCGCCTTCTCCATCCAGCAGCGTCGCCCCCACGACGCGCCCATCCTCCATCACCAGGTCCACGCTGGTCGTCCACTCCATCAATTCAATCGACTCCATCCCGCGCACATGCCGCAACAGCGACACGGCAATCTCCTTGCCGGTAGCATCCCCATTCGCATGCAGAATCCTCGACCGGCTATGCGCCCCCTCGCGCGTCCGCATCAGCTCCCCGCCCTGCCCGTCCTGGCCCTTGGGATACCGATCGAAGGCCGTCCCCCACTCCAGCAGCTCCTCCACGCGCCTCGGCCCCTGCTCCACCAGCATCGCCGCAGCCTCCCGGTTCACCAGCCCGTCACCGGCGGCCATCGTGTCCTCCAGATGCAGCGCCACGTCCTCCTCGCCCCCCATCGCCACTGCGATTCCACCCTGGGCATAGGCCGTATTCGACTCCGCCAGCTCTTCCTTCGTCACAACCAGCACCCTGCCCACACTAGCCAGACGAATCGCCGCGCTCAAACCGGCAATCCCGGCCCCAATCACAAGAAAATCTACCCGTTCCCTTACAAGATCCATCTCTAAATGCTACTAGGTTGCGTTGAACCGGCACGATCATCGTGCACCTTCATTGCAACCCCTGCGATACGATGGAGCTATTGTGCCCGTGATCCCCCTCAAGACGCCCAGCGCTACCTACGACATCACCATCGCCGCGAACCTCCTGAAGACCCTCGCGCCGCGACTCAAAAAGCTAAATCAGGACAAGCCCTTCCGCCCCTTCTTCGTTACCTCGCCCGAGGTCTGGGGCCTCTGGTCGAAGCAAGCCCTGGCCTCCTTCAAAAAGTTCCCCACCGTCCCCTGCCTCCCCTCCGGCGAAGCCCATAAACGCTTGAGCAGCGTCGAGTCCCTCGCCCAGCAGTTAGCCACCGCAGGCGCGGACCGCGACAGCCTCTTGCTAGCCCTCGGCGGTGGCGTCATCGGCGATGTCACCGGCTTCCTCGCCGCCATCTACATGCGCGGCATCCGCTACGTGCAGATTCCCACGACGCTTCTCGCACAGGTCGACTCCTCCATCGGCGGCAAGACCGGCGTCAATCTCCTCGCGGGCAAGAACCTGATCGGCAGCTTCCACCACCCCCAGGCCGTCCTCGCCGACACCAACCTCCTCGGAACCCTGCCCCCCGCCCAACTCCGCGCCGGCCTGCAGGAATCCATCAAGGCAGGCATCATCTACGACGCAAAGCTCTTCCGCTACATGGAGCAGAACGCCGAAGCAATCCTTAGCGGTGATCCCGCCGCTCTAACCCGCGTCGTGGCAGCCTCGGTCCGCGTCAAAGCCGACGTCGTCAGCAAGGACGAGCGCGAGTCCGGCCTGCGCATGATCCTCAACTTCGGCCACACCATCGGCCACGCCATCGAAGCAGCCACCAACTACAAGCAGCTCCTCCACGGCGAAGCCGTAGCCTGGGGCAGCATCGCTGCGCTCAACGTCGCGCTCACCCGCAAGACCATCACGTCCGCCCACGCCGAGCGCATCACCACCCTCATCCTCCGCTACGGGCCGCTCTCAGCATTCAAGGCCACCCCCGAAAAACTCGTCGCACTCACCTCCAGCGACAAGAAGACCCGCAGCGGCGTCCGTTCCTTCGTTCTGCCCACCAGCATCGGCACCACGCAGATCGTCAAAGACGTCACCGACGCCGAGCTCCTCTCTGCAACCGAGTCCATGCTCACGCTCATGCGCCAGCACACCGCTGCACCGCCCGCCAAAAAGCGCAAGCCATGATCACGCACCACAGCCAGCCCGAACATCAATCCTCCACCGGCGCACGCCCCATCGGAGCAGCGGACGAAAGCACCGCAGCCACAGCCGTCCAGCAGATGTTCGACACCATCGCCCCGAAGTACGATCTGCTCAACCACATCCTCTCCATCGGCCTCGACCGTTGGTGGTGGAGCCGCACCGCCCGCGTCTTCCGCCCCACGCTCCAGCGCCCCGAAGCCGTAGCCCTCGACCTCTGTTGCGGCACCGGCGACATGACCCTCGCGCTCCTCAAGCATCGTCCCATCAACGCCAACGAGGCCCCCATCCTGGCCGTGGACTTCTCCCACCAGATGCTCTCCCGCGGAGCCGAGAAGTTCGCTCCTCACAATATCGTCCCCATCGAGGCCGACGCGCTCCACCTCCCGCTCCCCGACAACTCCGTCGACCTCGTCACCTCCGCCTTCGGCTTCCGCAACCTCGCCAACTACGAGGAGGGCCTCGCCGAACTGCATCGCATCCTTCGCCCCGGCGGCCAGATCGGCATCCTCGACTGCAACCAGCCCGGCGGCCTCGTCGGCGCGCTCTACAACCTCTACTTCAAGACCATCCTGCCCAAACTGGGAGGCCTCATCTCCGGCAACGCCCGCGCCTACAGCTACCTCCCCGCATCGGTAGAGCGCTTCCCTCGCCCGCCCCGCATGCTCCAGCTCATCGCCAACGCAGGCTTCACCAGGGGAGCCTGGACCAGCTACACTTTCGGGACCGCCGGCCTCTACCGCGCGACGAAACCATCTCTCCCATGACCCCGACCGCCACACCCGAAGACATCGCGCACAAGCACTCCGCCAAACGTTCGGCTGCGCTCTTCTCCGTCCTGGCGGCCCTCGTCATCACAGTGCTCAAGATCCTCACCGGAGTCCTCACCGGCTCACTCGGCATGTTGTCCGAGGGAGTGCACTCCAGCATCGACCTCGTCGCCGCTGCAATTACCTTCTTCTCCGTACAGGTCGCAGATCGTCCCGCTGACGAAGGCCACACCTACGGTCACGGCAAGGTCGAGAGCCTCGCAGCCTTCATCGAAACCGTCTTCATGCTCGGCTCGTGCGTCTGGATCCTCACCGAGGCCATCCGTCGCATCTTCTTCCACGAGAACCTCGCGCTGGCAATTTCCATCTGGCCCTTCCTCGTCCTTCTCCTCTCCATCGCGGTCGACTACGGACGCTCGCGCAATCTTCACCGCATCGCCAGGCAGTACAACAGCGAGGCGCTCGAAGCCGACGCAATCCAACAGCGACTTACATCGGCGGGCGCTGGCACATCCACGCCCTCCAACTCGCCGATCCCATCGCAGCCATCATCGTCTCGGGCATCATCCTCCGCGTCAGTTGGCGCCTCGCCCGCCGCACCATCGATGCGCTCACCGACGCGACTCCGGCAGAGACGCGCGCCCAGACCGGTGACCTCACGCGCGAGCTCGCCGCCATCCCCGGCGTCCTCTCAGTAGAGCGCGTACGCACGCGCCGCGCCGGTCCAAGCTACTTTGCCGACGTCACCCTCGGTATGCCTCGCAACCTCACCTTCCAGCGCTCCGAGCAGATCACGCTCGCAGCCACAGCCGCCGTCCAGCGCCACCTCCCCGGAGCCGACGTCGTCGTCCACTCCATCCCCACCGCCTCGCTGGCAGAGAGCGTGCATGACCGCATCCGCGCCGTCGCCGCACGCTCCAACCTCACCATCCACGATGTCAGCGTCCAGGAGTACGACGGCTCGCTCCACGTCGAACAGCACCTCGAGGTAGACGAGACCATGCCTCTCCGCGAGGCGCACCTCCTCGCCACGCAGCTCGAGTCCGAGATGCGCCGCGAAATTCCTTCCATCGCCTCCATCCTCACCCACATCGAGAGCGAGCCCGCCACCATCGAGCGCCCCGCCTCGTTCGAGCGTGACAGGCAGCTTGAGGTGCGCCTCCGCCGCGCCGCCAGCGCCTTCCCCGAGATCCTCGATATCCACGAGGTCTTCGTCTCGAAGATCCACGACCGAATCCAGGTCAGCTGCCACTGCACCCTGCCCGACGACCTCCCCATGGCCCAGGTCCACGCCGTCATCACAGCGCTTGAAAGCGACTTCAAGCTCGACGCTCCCGAAGTTCGCCGTCTGCTCATCCACCCGGAGCCAGCCACCGACAACCGCCGCTGAGGCACACTGAGGATTCGGCGTCTTTCTGTCTTTGAGAATTCGTCGATATTGCCCATCGCTACGTTTTCAAGAGAGGAGCTGATGAAGCTTCTCAACTCCGACGAGATGCCAAAGTCGGGAACAGATTTAGTCAATCCTGCCGGGCAAGCGCAAAGTTCTCCTTCTATGGCTGACTCTCCCATTAGAAGGAACGCCTCCACAAAGCCTGCGCCACACTATCGAGTTCCTGGACGAGAACGAGAAGATTCACACACTCGCTGGTGCTGTAACACGTGTGGATCAGAGACATGTACTGGAGCTCGGAGCTCCGGTGCGCGGACATATCTGGTTGGTCGATGAAGGACCCCGCAATCCTAAATCGCATCACTGGGGCAGCATGCTTGCAGAGAACGGGATAGTAACTAGTCCCCAACGGTTTGCGATTGACTTCTTTGGGCTCAATAATGCGGGGCATGCCGTAGAGGCACCGCCTGACAAACTCAATCAGACTTCCAATAATCAGTGGATCGGATTTGGTTCCGAAGTGCTTGCGGTACGGGATGCTGTCGTGCGGGACATGCGCGATGGTGTAGCGGACCATGTGCCGTTATCCTCTTTGCCCAAACCAAGTGGTATCACAGCTCGCGGAGTTTACGGAAACTTCATCGTGCTGGAGATCGGACCGGGCATCTTCGCGCACTATGCCCACTTACAGAATGGAAGTATTCGGGTTCATATTGGGCAACATGTGAAGAAAGGTGATGTGTTGGCTCGTGTAGGAGATTCCGGGAACGCCGGGGGGCCTCATCTCCACTTTCATATCGCCGACAAATCGACGTTCGCGCTGTCGGAGGGAATGCCCTTTGTGTTTTCTTCAATCAATCTGCTTGGTAAGACCAACGAGGGAGCCATGCTCGATCCCGCCTGAGCGTTCCACGCGCAATCGTTGGCAGAAAAGAATGTGCTGCCGCTTTATGGCGATGTCGTGCGCTTCTAAGCGACGCTAGCGATCATTCTCCGCAGATAGTCTCGATGGCGAGGGTCACGCGTAAGGGACGACAAGTCAGCTTGTGGGAAGTAATTCGTATGGAACCACGTTCGCCAAATAGGTAGCTGGTTATAACAGGACGAGTCGCTCATTGAGCCCTGAACACTGAGGCTTGGGGCATTCGGGTGGAACGCAAAACACAAAAGCGGCCCGCTTCGGTGATGTTTTTTGTTTTGTATGTCGATGGCCGCGAAGCTCGCGGCCACAACTCATCAACGCACTGCAACTCCCCCACCTTCTCTGATCCGCTGGATCCGGTCTATCCCTTCGGGGCGGAAGCTCTCTATCATCCCGCTAGGCCACTGCACCCTTATATGCAATCCAGACGCATCCTGACCGAGACCGAAATGTAGCCGCAGATCATTGCTTGAAATATAACTACCCCCACTTCGGAGTTCCTGTACGTAATCGCGACCGCCTGCCGTTAGTATTACCCGGGAGCCGATGCCATCGCGATTGGATTTGCTTCCCTCTAACCGCAGTTCCAGCCAGTGATTCTCATTCGCGTGCCGATTCACGAGCAAAGTTGGCCGGCTACTCATGTTGTTGATCACGACTTCTGTGCGGCCATCGTTCCACAAGTCAGCAATGGCTAGGCCACGTCCTGACTCTGAGGCCGAGATGCCCGGTCCAGACGTTGAGCTGAGATCGCAGAAGTGACCTTTGCCGTCTCCGTAGTACAGCAAGCGCGGCTCCTTGTAGGTCGAGCCAAGGTGAGCTGTGTCGACCTCCGGATAGACATGGCCATTGGCGACCACGAGATCGAGCACGCCACGATTGTCCGGGTCGAAGAACATTGTGCCCCAGCCAAGGAGGTGAGTGTTCAACTCCAGCCCAGCTTGTGGAATCGCCCAGGAGAAGTTGCCACGGCCATCATTGCGATAGAGCGACGCTGTATCGTCGGAGAAGTTTGTTTTGAAGATGTCCGGTCTCCCGTCGCCATTCATGTCCCCGATCGTCAGCCCCATTCCCGCCTGTTCCATGCCGTCTTCGTTGTACGCGACTCCCGCGTCGGCGGCCACATCGCTGAACGTGCCGTCCTTATTGTTCCGATAAAGAATGGAGGCGGTACTGTCACATGCAACATAGAAGTCAGGCCAGCCATCGTTGTTGTAATCGAAGTTAGTGACACTGAAGCAATAGTGTCCGTTCGTCTTCCTAATTCCTGAGCGATCACTTACATCTTCGAATGTTCCGTCACCGCGATTGTGATACAGAATGTTCGGTGTGTATTTAAGTCCACGAGGGCCGCACATAACGGGTGTTCCTTTCCAAACACACATCATGCCTTCTCCGGGCTTAGGCACAGTCGCTACATCGAAATCTACATAGTTGGCAACCATCAGATCGAGCTTGCCATCGCGGTCATAATCCACGAAGGCACAGCCGGTGCCCCAGGACTTCCCATCTCCTGCGACGTGTGTCAGTCCTGCGACCTCTCTGAATCTGCTGCCGTGCTCATTGCGGAGCAAGCGATTGTGTCCGTAATAGGTGATATATAGGTCATCGAAGCCGTCGTTGTCGTAGTCACCGACACACGCACCCTGTCCCCAGCCGGGAAGCGTGTCGAGCCCCGTATCATGCGTTACGTCAGCAAACTTGCCGTTGTGCAGATTGCGATAGAGATGAGGCGTGGGCGCATTCTTTCCCGCACCACCGTCGCGCCCGGAGCCTTCAGGCGCACCGTTCACGAGAAGAATATCCGGCCAGCCATCATGGTCGTAGTCGATGATGGCCACTCCACTTCCGGTCGTCTCAATAATGTATCGCTTGGTATCGACTCCGCCGTTCACATTCAACATTGTCAAGCCAGCATCAGCAGCCACATCCTCGAACCATAGGGGGCCAGCGTGAGACGACATTGGTGGATAGGGCTGCTGCGTGTTAGCCCACGACGCGAGACATACGATTAGGGCGAAAAGCAGAGGCCAGTTCTTGTATGTACTCATTGTGAGCTTCCTGATCAGTAGCTGATCGTCAGATGATGTACGGCGCCATCCGATTTCAGCTCAAATAGAATGCTACCCGCTCCGTCGTGCATTGAGATCGGATGATCATCAAACTGTACTTGCTTTGGATGGCTCTCTCCGTGTTTTTGCATTTTGAAGTTGATGCTGACCGGCTCACCATTGCTCTCGACTGCTAGATCCTGACCGCGGGAAGTCCGAGTCAAATTCAAGTTGAGCGTCGTTTGCCCAACCCTTACGTGGTGGAGTGCGAGATGGTCCCACTGCTCTGGAAATTGGGGAGCAAAGGTGAGTCGGTGCTCCTTCGCGTCAGGCGTCAAGCCTGCCGCTCCAGTCAGAAATGACGATAAGAATAGGGCCGAAGACCAGGTCTGCTCTGGAACAGACTCTATCTGCGGTCGGAATTCCGAACCCGAAAGCGTCTCGTGCAGGTGTCCCATGCTGTCCAACGTAAACCACGGAAGCAGCATGCGCCACGTCTTCCATGCATCATCATTCCGATCGTTCTGCCAGAACTCCAAAGCAGCTTCCGCGGTATCTGCCGCCCACACGCTTCCTGTCGCATAGGAAGCGGGGTCATATGTCGAACTTGCGCTGCCTACACCCCGCGTTCCCCAACTCGTCTGAAATTCAGAGCTGGCGACTCGTTCAAGTACAGTCTTTCGTTGCGGCGGATCGAGCAGTGGGAACGAAGCTGGAGGCGGAAGGTGCATCTCAGGTTCTGGCGATCCGTCCATAAGAATCCCAGAAACCCAGAAATTTGTGGCTGGATTCCAGAAGTGCGAGGAGATAGAACTCGCAGCTTGCGTCGATGCTTTGTGAGCGGGCGGTGCCACTTCGGAATGACCGGATGAATCGGCGAGATAAGCGAAGGCGTCCGCCGCCCGCATCCACGCTACCGCGAGCGTCAGTTCTTCGCGAGGATGACGCTGTTCATCGCCTCCTGCCTTACCCGCTGGGACGCGAGGAAGTCCATCCGAGGCATCGATCAAAGATCCGCAATACTTATACGCATTCAACACTGCCGGCCAATTTGATCGAAGCAGTTCGGAGTCGCCAGTGGCGCGCACATACTCTGCTAAGATCTCGAGAAACTGAAACGTAATATCGACATGCGGAAACATGTAGGGATAATCCTTAGCCCATTGCACGTAGCTTGCACTCTGTGACATCTCGTGCCACATCATGCCACTGCTCTTGTCTTGATACTTCAATAGAAACAGTAGGCATCGCGCG
>Ga0193717_1001220_pt1 | contig 15950 bp, 17 predicted proteins | sample U2c2metaG_FD_145900 | JGI IMG/M metagenome (GOLD analysis project Ga0193717, IMG submission 145900) | Soil microbial communities from a riparian zone of the East river system, Colorado, United States - U2c2 | ecosystem: Environmental > Terrestrial > Soil > Riparian zone | place: USA: East River... | reverse complement strand
CACTACAACGCTCCCTCCGTGCGTGGCCGCAAGATCATGGGTGAGCTCGTCCCCTACGGCAAGGTCTGGCGCACAGGAGCCAATGAGGCCACCACTCTGGTCACCGCAGGCAACCTCAAGATCGGCACCCTCACCGTCCCTGCAGGCACCTATACCCTCTATACCCTGCCCAGCGCCAACCGCTGGCAACTCATCGTCAACAAGCAGAACGCTCAATGGGGAACCGAGTACAAGCAGGACCAGGACCTCGGTCGAGTCGACATGCAGACCCACACCCTCCCTTCCCCCCAGGAAGTGATGTCCATCTCCTTCGAACGCACTCGGGGAAACACCACCGAGCTGCACATCAAGTGGGAGACCACCGACGCGTCCGTACCCGTCACAGCGGAATAGCCCTATCCGGCTGCCTCTTTATCGAGGCGGATCCGCTCCATCACCGACGAAATTAACTCTTTCGCTCCATTGATGTTCGCCAGAACAGCCTGCAGATCGAGCGCCGGAACATTCGGGTTCCGTGCGCTCGTGCAGTAAACCCCATGTTGTCCAATCAAGATCAGCGCGTCCGTCAGCACATCGAGCGTGACGGCGAGTCGCCCGCGCGCCTCGCCCATCATGAACTCATACTTCTCGAGCTCCGTTTGCCGATCGTAGAAGACAGACAAGTTACCACTCCTTGGCAGCTGTATCGACCGCAAGCGGCGTAGAGGCTACAGGAGCCTTCCAGCGCAGGATCGGCTTTCGCGCCGCTGTCGTCTCGTCCAGCCGCTGAATCCGCGTCGAGTGCGGAGCCGTCTGCACCAGCTCAGGATTCTCCTCAGCCTCGCGCGCAATCTGCTTCAGCGCATCGATCAGCAGGTCCAGCTCCTCACGGCTCTCGCTCTCCGTCGGCTCGATCATCATCGCTCCCTGAACGACCATCGGGAACGAGACTGTATAGGCATGGAAGCCGTAGTCAATCAGCCGTTTGCCCATATCGCCTGTCTTCACGCCGTTCTTGGCCTGCAGCTTGTCCGAGAACACGACCTCATGCAGTGACCGGGTCTTGTACGGCAGCTCGAACGTGCCCTCCAGCTTCGCCCGGATGTAGTTGGCGTTCAGCACAGCATCTTCGGTCGTCTGCCGCAGCCCATCCGGTCCATTCGCCAGGATGTAAGCCAGCGCCCGCACGAACATGCCGAAGTTCCCATAGAACATCCGCACACGTCCGACAGTCTGCGGCCGGTTGTACTCCAGCCCCAACGACCCATCCCCCCGAGTCACCACAACCGGCGTAGGCAGGAACGGCTCCAGTATCCTCTTGCAAGCCACCGGTCCCGATCCCGGACCACCACCCCCGTGCGGTGTAGAAAAAGTTTTATGCAAGTTCAAATGCATCACATCGACGCCGAAGTCGCCCGGTCGCGTCTTGCCTACCAGAGCGTTCATGTTCGCGCCGTCCATATAAAGCAGCGCACCCTTCGCGTGGAGGATGTCCGCAATCTTGTGGATGTCACTCTCGAACACACCGATCGTCGAAGGATTCGTCAGCATCAGTGCCGCGGTATCCTCATTGACCATCCGCTCCAACTCGGCCAGATCCACCATGCCCTGAGCGTTCGACTTCAGGTTCGCAACCTCATACCCGCAAACAGCCGCAGTCGCCGGATTCGTACCATGCGCCGAGTCGGGAATCAGGATCTTCTTTCGAGGATTGCCTTTGCTCTCATGGTAAGCCCGAACCAGCAAGATGCCCGTGAACTCGCCATGAGCACCAGCCGCCGGCTGCAGTGTGATCGCATCCATGCCCGTAATCTCGACCAGAGCGTCGGAGAGGGTCTTCATGATCCCCAGGCAGCCCTGTGACAGCGACTCTGGCTGGTAAGGATGCGCCTCGGCGATCCCCTCCAAGCGCGCCACAGCCTCATTCACCCGAGGGTTGTACTTCATCGTGCAGCTACCCAGCGGATACATCCCGAGGTCGATCGCATAGTTCCACGTAGAAAGCCGCGTGAAGTGCCGGATGATCTCGATCTCGCTCAACTCCGGCATCACACCAAGGTCGCTGCGCACCGCCGCGCCCAGCAAGGAAGCGGCGTCTACTGCTGGGACATCCAGCTCGGCCAGCCGGTAAGCCTTCTTGCCCGACGACGACTTCTCGAAGATCAGGTCTTCATTCTGATTGACATGGGTCGTCGCCTTCTTCGGCGAACCAACGAACTTCTCATCTGCCATCGCTAAAACTCCTGCGCATCAACTGCGTTTCCGGTCCCCGAGTAGCTCCCGGACTCCGGCCCATCCACATCTTCTTCGCGCAACGAAAGACCAAATACCGTGCCGCTCTCGAACTCGATCGTCAGTGCGTCGCCCTCTTCCAGCGATGCCTGCGCGACCTTTTCGCCGATCTGTGCACAGAGCGCATTGCGGTACTCCGGCTCGCCATACGCCACTGAAAAATCGGGCAGTAGCACATGCGGCCAGTCATACAACATAAAAAGAGGAGCCGAAAAGCGGAGCTGCAGATAGTCCTGCACAAACTCTACTGCCACCAACTCCTCGCCTATGATGGCCGATACATCCATCGTTAAGCCTTTACACCGGTAAGCGCAGCGGCTGCCGCATCAATCTGCTTGCGCGTCGTCAGCTCTGTAGCGCACCACAGGCTGGCATTTGGCCCAAGCTCCGGATACCATTTCGCCAGAGGCAGTCCGCCGATAATTTTGTCGCCAAGCAGTGCGGCATTTGTCGCGTCCGCACTCTGCGGCAGATCAAGGACAAACTCATGAAAGCGCGGAGCGCCATCAAACAGCACCTTCGCGCCAACACCCAGCGTCGTTTGCGCATAATGTGCCTTCGCCAGATTTTGCTCCGCAAGCTCTTTCATGCCCTGTTTGCCATAGACCGTCAGGAAGATCGTCGTCATCAGAGCGACCAGCGCCTGATTTGTGCAGATATTCGAGGTCGCCTTCTCGCGCCGGATATGTTGTTCGCGGGTCGATAGTGTCAGCACAAATCCGCGTTTGCCGTTCACATCCTTCGTCTCGCCGATGAGGCGCCCTGGCATCTGCCGCAAGAACCTCTCCTTGCAGGCAATCACACCGCAGTAAGGTCCGCCGTAGCCGATGGCCACGCCATACGACTGCGCCTCCATCGACACAATATCTGCCTCAACGGGAGGCTTCACGATACCCAGCGAAACTGCTTCAGCGATCGATACAATCAGGAGAGCGCCCTTCTTATGCGCAATCTCCGCAATCGCGGTAACGTCCTCGATTGTGCCAAAGAAGTTCGGCGATTGAATCAACACGCAAGCTGTATCGCTTGTAATCTCCGCATCGAGCGCTGCCAGATCGACGCGGCCATTCTGGACGTAGCCGACTTCGGTAACCGGAATCTCCTGGTGCTGGGCATAGGTCGCAATGACCTCCCGATACTCCGGATGCACCGTCCGCGCTACCACTGCGCCATCGCGCCCGGTCACGCGCACCGCCATCATGATGGCCTCAGCCGCGCCGGTCGATCCGTCGTACATCGAAGCGTTGGCGATCTCCATGCCGGTCAACTCGCAGATCATCGTCTGGAACTCGAACATCGCTTGCAGCGTCCCCTGCGCGATCTCGGGCTGGTACGGCGTGTAGCTCGTCAAAAACTCACCGCGCTGCACCAGCGAGTCGATAATGACCGGCCGATAGTGCCGGTAAACCCCTGCGCCCAGAAAGCTCGCATAGCCTGTCGCATTGTTCTCAGAGAACACCCGAAAGCGGTCCAGAATCTCGGACTCGCCATGCTGCCTGGGAATTGCGAGGTCGCGCTTTAGCTGATACTCGACAGGAATAGTAGAAAACAGCTCATCAATCGAAGCGACACCAATCTCGGAGAGCATCTCCTCGCGGTCCGCGGGGGACTTCGGCAAATAGCGCATATCTTTTAGTGTCCGGTCTCTTCGCTGATGAATTTTTCGTAGTCTGCTGCCGAGAGAAGTCCATCGGCTTCAGCTACGCTACTCACATCCAGCTTCAACATCCACGTATTGTTCGCGTCTGCATTGATCTTCTCCGGAGCATCTTTCAGCTCCTCATTGATCGCAGTAACCGTCCCGGATACCGGAGAAAATAGGTCAGAAACCGCCTTCACGGACTCCACCGAACCAAAGATCTTACCGGCTTCGAGCGTGTCGCCCACCTTAGGCAGATCCACAAAGACAATATCGCCTAGCGAGTTCTGCGCGTAATCCGTTATGCCGACGGTCCCTTTGCCGCTGTCGACGTGAATCCACTCGTGTTCCTTGGTGTACTTGTAATTGGCAGGATATGGCATGATCTTGGCATTCTCTCCATCTTCAATTGTAGTGTGTCCGGGCCGGAATACAGCGTGCGGCAAGGTCGTTTAGAGGGGTCCAAATGCGGGGTACGGCTCCAACTGCGTCAACACGATGATCTCGAGCATGTCACGCTGTGCCAGTGGAAGACTGGCCGCGGCTGCGCGTACCTCTTCCTCTGAACCTGCTTCCATGAGGAGTACCGCACCCGGTGTGTCCTTCCGTCGCCAGATGCTGCGGATCAGACCGGCGGAGTAAAGCTCACGCACGCGTTGTCCCTCGGCTGCGACTAGTTCAGGGGTAAATGCTTCCGTTGGAAAAACATCCGTCCGGCGTCGGCTCACAATGATAAATTGCACTGACTCTCCTTAGTGTGGCTACAGCGATTTCTTTGGGCGCTTATAGAAGGGTGTAGGCACAACCTTGGCCTTCACCAGCTGACCGCGAATCTCCACCGTCACCTCAGTATCCAAAGCGGCGTATTCGACAGGAACATAGGCCAGCGCAATATTTTTCTTCAGGAACGGTCCCGGTGATCCGCTGGTGATCTCGCCCAGCCGCTTGCCGTCCAGCGAAAACACCGGATAACCATCCCGCCCGATCCCACGCTCGATCATCTCCAGGCCTACCAGCTTGCGCTTCGGACCGCCTGCAGCCTGAATCTCCAGCAGGGCATCACGTCCTACGAAGTCTCCTTTGTCGAGCTTTGCATACCGCCCCAGTCCAGCCTCGAATACGTTGATCGTTTCGGAGATCTCGTGTCCGTACAGCGCCATCGCCGATTCCAGTCGTAGCGTATTGCGCGCCCCCAGTCCACAAGCCAGAATCCCAAAATCTTTACCAGCCTCCAGGACCTCGCCCCAAACTCGAGCACTGGTCGGTTCATCCGAGGGAATGTAGATTTCAAAGCCGTCCTCGCCGGTGTATCCGGTGCGCGCAATCATAACGTTGTGCAGTCCGCACACCTGTCCCCAGGTGAACCAATAGTTCTTGATTGTGCTCAGATCTGTCGCGGTCAGCTTCTGCAGCGTCTCCGCCGCTCGTGGCCCCTGGATCGCAATCTGCGTGTAGTAGTCGCTGAAGTCGTTCACATGCACGCCAGGCATATGGCCGATCTGCTTCCGCACCCACTGGATGTCTTTCTCCCGTGTGCCTGCATTGATGACGATCAGGTAGTCGTTGTCCGAGAGCTTATGTACCACCACATCATCGACAAAGGTCCCATTCGGAGACAGCATCGCCGAGTAGTGCGCTTGCCCTACAGCCAGCTTCGACGCATCGTTCATGCAGAGTTGCTGCACCGCCGCCAGCGACCCCGGTCCCCGCAACTGGATATCGCCCATGTGCGACACGTCGAAGACCCCAACCGCAGTGCGCACCGCCATATGTTCTGCCACAAGTCCGCAGCAGTCCACCGGCATGTCCCATCCGCCAAAATCCACCATCTTGGACTTTGCCGCCCGATGCACGGCATTCAGTGCAGTCTTGCGAAGTTCCGTCGTTGTCTCTTGCATATCAAATTCCTTCTGTCTTTCGTTCTGCGACCACTCAAAACGATAGCACCCGACGGCCTTCGTTATCTGCTCGCCGTGTCCCGTACTTCGGGGAAATCCCAGTGTATCTAGGGAAATCGCTACCGCGCCTTGAAATTAGCCGGATACCGCACACAGCAGAGGCGAAAATGAGCGAAATCAGGCGAAATTAATTACAAATCAATTGCGAACCAGCCAGGACTAGGGTGCTCCAGCAGTCACCGGAGCCGTGAGCCTCTTCACATCTTCACCAGAGTCGAGAGCGCGACGTCGAAGTTGAGGTCGTGCGTCTTCTGCAGATTCGCCCGCTCGATCGACTCCGTAAGCGCCCACAGCACATAGTGAGATCTTCGATCGTCGGAACATTTCGACGCCACCATCGCACCAGGTACCTCAAACCGTAACTGTCTCCCGATACTCCCCAAACACCCGCCGCATCACATCCGCAATCTCCCCTACCGTCGCAAAGCTCTCCACTGCATTCAAAATCTGCGGCATCAGATTTCCCCCACCTCGTGCTGCATCCTCCACGCCACGCAGAGCCGCCCCATGCACTCCCGCATCCCGCCGCACCCGCAGCGCCCGCACCCGCTCTACCTGCCGCCCCTCCAGAGCCTCATTGATCCGCTGAATCGGCACCTCGACCTCCTGTTCGCTGACAAACTCATTTACCCCGACCACCACCGCTTCCTTCGCATCGACTGCCCGCTGGTACGCATACGCAGCATTCTGAATTTCCCGCTGCACATACCCTTGCTCGATCGCCCGCAGCATCCCATACTTACCCCCCAGGTCGAATCTCGCAACCGTGTCCATATACTCCTGCGCGCGCCTTTCGATCTCATTCGTCAACGATTCCACATAGAACGAGCCCGCCAGCGGATCCACCGTCTGCGCCACTCCACTCTCATGCGCCAATATCTGCTGAGTCCGCAGGGCAATCCGCGCCGCATTCTCTGTAGGCAGCGACAGCGCCTCATCAAATCCATTCGTATGCAGACTTTGGGTTCCGCCCAGCACCGCAGCCAGCGCCTGCAGCGTCGTCCGCGCAATATTATTCTCCGGTTGCTGTGCCGTCAGCGTCGACCCAGCTGTTTGCGTATGAAACCGCAGCATCCAGCTCCGGGCATTCTTCGCACCAAAGTGCTCCCGCATAATCCGCGCCCACATCCGCCTTGCCGCGCGAAACTTCGCGACCTCCTCCAGCAGATTGTTATGCGAGTTGAAGAAGAAGCTCAGCCGAGGAGCGAACGCATCCACATCCAGACCCGCGTCCATCGCTGCCTGTACATACGTCACGCCATTGGCCAGCGTGAACGCCACCTCCTGTACCGCCGTACATCCTGCCTCGCGCATGTGGTACCCGGAAATCGAGATCGTATTCCACTCCGGCACCTCCTCTGCTGCCCAAGCAAAGATGTCCGTCACCAGCCGCATCGCATGGTTTACTGGATAGATATACGTCCCCCGAGCGATATATTCCTTCAAGATATCGTTCTGAATAGTCCCGCTCAGTTTGCCAACGTTCGCCCCCGTCCGCCGCGCCACTGCCACATACAGTGCCAGCAGGATCGACGCCGTCGCGTTGATCGTCATCGAGGTCGAGATCGTATCCAGCGCAATGCCGTCGAACAGCTGCTGCATGTCCTCGATCGAGTCAATCGCAACCCCCACTTTGCCCACCTCACCCAGCGCCAGCGGCGCGTCAGAGTCATACCCAATCTGCGTCGGCAGGTCGAACGCCACCGATAGTCCCTTGGTTCCATGCGCCAGCAGAAACTTATATCGCCGGTTCGACTCCTCGGCGTCTCCCATGCCTGCATACTGCCGCATCGTCCACAGCCGTCCGCGGTACATCGTCGGCTGGATGCCTCGCGTAAACGGATAGGCCCCGGGCTTCTCTATCTGGGTGGCAGCATCAAATCCCGCGAGGCTCTCCCCGTCATAGACAGGATCGACAGGAATTCCAGAACTGGTTTTAGGTGACTCCGGCATGACGCTGTAGTGTACTCGTTGACCGTTCAGCTTAGCGCTTGCGGCTTCGCCGGCTCGCCTTCACGAAGCTGCTGACAAAAAAGTACCCGAACAAGATTGCCATTCCGGCCGAGAGCAGAAGATGCACATGAGCATCGTGATTTGTGGCTGTCTGGTGCCACTCCCCACGTAGCTTCCACGCACCCGTCCCCGCGAACAAGGCAAATATGCCGAAGAAAACCCCCGTAAATTCCAGCCACAGGATTCCCGAAAGCTTCACGAATGGTCCCCAAGCCACCTCGCCAAAGCGCTTGCTCCCCCGTGCCAGTCCCTGTTTCGTCTGTCGCACCTGCTCTGTTGTCCGGGCTGCCTTCTCCACTAGTCGGGTCCCCGAAGCAGCGGCCCTGTTTCCCATGGGGTTGACGCCCGATCCTGCCTTGGGTTTTATCCCAGCTGAAGGGTTCGGAGCAGTAGCCGCATCCACCGCCGTCACCAGCGTCTTCGCAGCCGCCCGGGCCCCGATACCAAGTGCACGACCGAACCGTACCGAATCCATACCCGAAAGTGTAGTCGTTCACAGCGTCCGAGCGAAAGTTTCGCTTCGAATAGACGTCACCGCCCGTCCCTGCATCCAACTCACAGTCAGCAGTTACGCGATAAGGAGCCGATCACGATGATGAAGAGTTTTCTCTGGACGGCAGGCGGCTTCTGTGCCGCGGCAGTATGTTTTTTAGCCTGGAGTCCAAAACGGACTCGTTCGGTACCTGAGCTGGCCCATCGCTTGGAACAGGCCTGGGCCGATCACCACACTGTCGTCTAGTAAATAAAATCCACCGTTCAAATGCATTGCAGCTGACACTGGCGAAAGCGTATTCTGTGGGTGGACGTCGATACGCCAGTAGTACCCGCAATGCCGTTCCCGCCGGTTTCCTCTACCTGGGAATACCCGATGCGCGGTGAGATTGCATAGATAGGGCAGCCCGGAGGTGGCATTGAATCAGAAGGTTAAAAACCTGATCCAGAAGCTTGGCGAAGCGATCCACGAGTCCGTCTCTGAATCGGAGGACATCGCTGGCGTCGTCAAAAACATCCGCGAACAAGGTTTTGATGTCCTGCTCATGCTTGAGGCCACCATCGGCCTCAATGAAGTGGAGGCCCAAACCGAGGAATCCCCTGAAAGCGTTGACGAAAGTGCAGAAGGTCCGTTCACCCGAAATGATCTGACCTTTCTGAAATCTTTGCGCATCAGTCTCACCGAAGACGCGACTGACGGCCAAATCGAAGAGTAGTGGTTACGCTACCCTGGCCCAGGCTTTCCTGCTGGGCCTCCTCTCTATTGCTCCCATAAGCTTCCGAACAGGTACAAAATCAATCGTTGCATGGTAGACTCGCGTTTCTTGGAGACGTGTTGTCCATTTTTGGCATCCGATGGAAGTGGTTCAAAGCTAATTAGTTAATTGTCCGAGGTCGTTGGAATATGAGAGATACGCTTGGCGTCTTGCTTGCCGGTGGTGCCGGTGAACGGCTCTTCCCCCTTACTCGCGATCGTGCGAAGCCGGCCGTTCCCTTTGCCGGCCAGTACCGCATCATCGATATCACCCTCTCCAACTGCATCAACTCGGACCTGCGTCACGTCTACATTCTTACGCAGTACAAGGCCCTCTCCCTCAACCGCCATATTCGCGAAGGATGGGGACCGGTCGTGGCCAACGAGCTTGGCGAGTTTATAGAAATCCTTCCGCCCATGCAGCGCGTCTCCAAGAGCTGGTATCAGGGAACCGCCGACGCCGTCTACCAGAACATCTACTCCATCGGCTCCGAAGAACCCAAGCACGTCATCATCCTCTCCGGCGATCACATCTACAAGATGAACTATGCCCTCATGTTGGAGCAGCACCGCGACTCGGGAGCCGATGTCACCCTCGCCACCCTGCCCGTCGCCCCAACGGAGGTCTCCGCCTTCGGTGTCGTCGAGGTCGCCCGCAACGGCGAGGTCACCGGCTTCGATGAGAAGCCCAAAGAGACAAAGATCCGCTCGCCCTTCAACCCCGACATGGTCGACGTCTCCATGGGCATCTACATCTTCAACACCGACGTCCTCCTGCCCGAGCTCATCAAGGACGCCGAAGATCCCAACTCCAAACACGACTTCGGCCACAACATCCTGCCCAACCTCCTCGGCCGCTTCAAGATGCATGCCTACAACTTCGTCGATGAGAACAAACAGCGAGCTCTCTACTGGCGCGACGTGGGTACGCTCGAGGCCTACTACGAGGCCAATATGGACGTTGCCACCGTCTCCCCCACCTTCAATCTGTACGACAAATCCTGGCCGATGCGCACGCGTCCCTACCAGTACCCTCCGGCGAAGTTCGTCTTCGGCGAACCGGGGCGCACTGGTATGGCGATCAACTCCATCGTCTGCTCAGGTTCCATCGTCTCCGGAGCCGTCATCCGCAACAGCGTCCTCTCTCAGGATGTACGCGTCAACTCCTACGCCGACGTCGACTCCAGCATCGTCTTCTCCCACGTCAACATCGGTCGTCACTGTCGCATCCGTCATGCCATCATCGACCGCGATGTCCATATTCCGGACGGCACTGTCATCGGCTACGATCCCAACGAAGATAAGAAGAACTACTTCGTCTCCGCAAGCGGCCTCACCGTCGTAACTCGCGACTACTCCGTCTACGAGAACCCTGTCTCTCCGGAGTTCATGCAGCAGGGCAACTCCTGGTAATTCTTTCAATCGGCAAAGGAATGGGGCGGAGAGTAATCTCTCCGCCCCATTCCTTTGAATTAACTTCGTCTTATCGCTTGCCGAATCGGTAGACGACTCCAGCTGAGATCGCGAAGAACTGCCGCGTCTCCGACCCGAAGTGTTCCAGCATCAAGTCGGGCGCCAACCGGATCGCTATATTCTTCGAGTAGTTGAAGTCGACGCTGCCGCCCAGCGCTGCAATCCCCTTGGTACGGTTTGTGTACAGCCCGATCGTCGGAAGATACTGTGGCGGCACATTGCCGGTGCTGCTGTCGAAGACGCCATGGGACGCGCCGAAGTAGGCGTGATAGTTGATCGCCGCATAGCGGTTCTTCGGGCCACGGTACTGTGCTCCCAACATGCCCATATTCATGTAGACCAACGGACGGTTGATTTCGAAGGCGTTCGGATGCACCGGCGTCGTTCCCGCTTCGCCGCGGTAGTCTGCGGTCAGTCCCACGTGATTTGTCAGCCAATAAGTTGCCGAGACCTCGCCACCACCCATGTTCATCCGGGTTGGCAGATCCTGCCCAGCCTGGAAGTTCATAAAGTTGATCCCGCCATAGATCTCATACCTGTTGTCATAGGTCACAGGAGCCGCTGGACCAATCTTGTTCGTGGCCTGCGCCGTTGCCCGCTCTGCTCCTGCTATCAGCAACGCAGCCATCAGCATTCCAGTCAATGCGCGAACCGTGTTCTTCCGCGCCTCCGTTGTCTTCTGCAACATCATTCCCGGCATCTTCTTTTCCAACATCTTCTCCTGCAGTTCCGTCACTGTTCCCGCAATTGGTTCACTTCCAAGATATAACGTCCGGCACCCATCTGCCTTATCTCGAGGACGTATCTATCAGCAGATTGCAGCTGTGCGACAATAGTGGGTGCCGGTCGGCGCGTGTTTATTCCGGCTGCATGGAGAATTACTATGGGCGAACTCTTTACACCAACACACCTCATCGTTCTTGCTGTCGTGGTTCTGGTTCTGTTCGGCGGCAAAAAGCTGCCCGAGCTCGGCAAGGGACTTGGCGAAGGCCTCAGGGGCTTCAAGGACGGCATGAAGGGCGTCACCGAGGAAGTCAACAAGCCTGGCGAGACGGCGCACACCGTTACCCCGAAGGCTGAGGAATCAGTCAAGTAATCCGCCGCATCCGCTCAGTGGATGGCTCGCCCTGCGATGCAGCGCTGACTCCGGCGTACTCCTGTTCGCGCGTCACGATCCCACCGATTTTCAGGCATACCGCATGAAACTAAAGTCGCCGTACCTCATCAGGCAGAATGCGGCGGTCAAGCTGTCGCGTATGCCTACGGGTGAAACCGGGGACTTCAAGGCGGAGGAGACGGCAGCACCTGTCCTCCTCAAACATCGAGAGCAGCTTGCCAGCTTGCAGGAGATCTTCTACGCCAATCAGCAGAAGGCGCTGCTCATCGTCCTGCAGGGCATGGATACAGCCGGCAAGGACGGAACGATCCGCCACATCTTCTCCGGCATCAGCCCTCAGGGCTGTGCCGTAGCCGCCTTCAAGGTACCAACGCCGATCGAGGCACGCCACGACTTCCTCTGGCGTGTCCACGCTGCTGTTCCCCCGCGCGGCATGATCGGCATCTTCAACCGCTCGCACTACGAGGATGTCCTTCCCCCGCGCGTCCATAAGCTCATCTCTGCCAGGACGGTCCGACACCGTCTCGACGATATCAACGAGTTCGAGGAGATGCTGACGGACAACGACGTCGTCATCCTCAAGTTCTTCCTGCACATCTCGCATGAGGAGCAGACCCGCCGCCTCCAGTCCCGCATCGATACTCCCAACAAGCAGTGGAAGCTAGACGAGGCCGACTTCAGGGAACGCGAGTTCTGGCCGCAGTACGAGAGGGCCTACGAGGATTTGATCGCTGCTACCAGCAAGAAGCACGCTCCCTGGTTCGTCATCCCATCCGACCACAAGTGGTACCGCAACGTCGCCATCTCCGCGATCCTGGTCGAGGTTATGCAGGGCTTCAAGCTCAAATATCCCAAACCCACGATGGATCCCAGCAAGTTCAAGTTGTAGGCAGCCGGTCGCTTGGTCCAGTCAGAGGGAACCCCCCCCCGGGGGGTATCTCGGCGTAAGTTGCTTGTAATCATTAATTTACGAGATAGTATCCTTGCAAAGTCGTCCTGTCAAAGGGGTTACGGCCAAATTCGTCTTTCTAAAGGTTTTATATGTGTTACAGAGGAAAGCCCCGGCTTCGCCGGGGCTTCCTTTGATTCAGATTTAAGTATAGCTGGTTGGGCGAAACTAATCGGCGAGTTTTCAGGGAAGCTCTTCTTGTGTGTAAGGTACTTATTTTGTGCAACTTATTAGTTTTGTCAAGGCTTGACCTGGGGAAGTGGGGCTTGACAGGAAAACAGAGTAGAGGGAACAAGAACGGCAACGACGAAGAGCTAGCCTTCGGCAGCAACGGTGCGGTGATGTCTTCGATGCGACGGCTTTTCTTCGTCGCGGCTGGGAGCGCGCTCTTGAGCAGCATTGCACGGGACTCTGCTGAACATGAGGGAGCTCCCCGCTATAGCGTGATCATTACAACTGCTGCCGCCGCTATTGCCATCCCGATGCCCTGACGACGCGTAGGACGCTCGTGGAGGGTCCATGCGGCCAGCAGGATAGTTGAAGCGGGATAGAGGGAGGCCAGCACCGCAGCGACATCCAGCCGTCCTGCCCTCGTTGCTGCGATGAACAGCAGGTTGCCTGTGGTGTCGAATGTCGCCGTTCCAAGCACCCAAGCCACGGCGGCCGGGGTCAGCCGTGCTTTTTTCTGTTCACTCGACCCGAGAGAGAGGCCGAGCAGCATGAGCGAGCACAGGGCGAGGCTGCCCATCCTCGCGGTCGCCATGGGCCAGAATACGCCTGCCGCGCCCGCGCCCTTCAGTGCGACGAAGTAGATGCCAAAGCCTGCGCCCGCGATCACCGAGAGCCAAACGGTTCCGGCAGATGCCTTCACCGCCTCGGGATTAGGCCCTGCGGCGATGAGCCAGATCGCCGCCCCCGCGATGACGAACCCGGCGACGCGCATCAGCCCTGGCGAGCCCTCCGTGGCAATGGAGACCACCGCCGGAATCGCTGCGGCCAGCAGGCCACTGATCGCTGCCGAGGCGCCCATGGCACCACGTGACAGAGCCACATAGAAGCAGGTGAGCGACAGACCGCCCATGACCCCAGCCGTCAGCCCCCAGGCGAGCGGAGCGCCGTGCGGAAAGGCATCTCCGTGCCACCACACGACCGCCAGCAGCACGCTGAAGCTGGCTGCATGGCTGAGCAGAACGACGCGCAGCGCGGCACCCATGGTACCGCCCGCGTGCTTGACACCCATGCCGCCGGCGAAGTCTCCACCGCCCCACAAAACTGCCGAGGCCAGCGCCAGCAGCGCATTCCCATGCAGCAGCATATTCATTCAAATCCGATCGGGGTTGTCGAGATTGTCGGGATTGTCGAGATTGTCGAGGGGCGCAGCAATCGTCTGCTGCGCCGACCTGACGGGTCTGTTACTGTGCCGGCCTGACCGAGGGGTGCACATCGCTCGCCGTCGGGTAGTAGCCCTTCTTCGCAATCACCTGCAAGTTCGGCCGCATGACCCTCACGTCGAGCGAGCGGTACTTGCCATCGATGAATGGCTGATGCGTGTAGTAGCCGACCGTGTACTGTGTCCGGACCTCTTTGGCGATGTTGGCGAAGCTGGACTCAATACCCTTCTGGCGGAACTCCGCGTCAAACTGTCCACCGGTGGCATCTGTGTAGGTCGTCAGGATGTTGTCCCGCATAGTCAGCGGCAGGTGGATGCGATCGAGAAAGCCGACGCCTGGAAGGGAAGAGTCCCCCACCAGGGTGGCGTAGACGGCGATTTTGTTGGCCTGAAGGTATTTGATGACATCCTTGGTCTTGGCCGTGCTTCCGTACTCCTTGCCGTCGCTGATGACGTAGACCACACGCCTCCGGCCCTTGCCTGCCTTCGACGTAGCAATGGCAGCCGCGAGAATGGCGTCGTTGAGGGTGTGGACCTCTTTGGGAGGATTCAGCTCAAGAGCTTGTTTGTTGCGGATGGGCGCAGTGTTGGGGTCGAAGTTCTGCCCGTTGATGTTGGTGGTTGCCGCCAGAGGACCGCCAAGGACCTGTAGCGGCTCCCGTCCGGAGGCTTTTGACTGTTCCAGCACAAAGTTGAGACGCGCACTCTGTCCCGCTGTGAAGTCAGTCCGGAGTCGCGGGCCGTTGTTGTACGTAAAAACCGCGACCTCATCGTAAGGTGTGAATGCGCCTTGCATCGCGCCAAGGGCGTTGTTCACCTTGGTCATGTTGTCGTAGGTCAGGCTCTGGTCGATCACCAGCGCGACCGACAGGGGGAAGGGATCGACCGTGAAGATGCTCATCGACTGTCGCAGGCCGTTCTCGTAGAGGCGAATGTCGCGCCAGGTGAGTCCCGGAACCAACTGGCCTTTTTTATCCTTGACGGTAAAGGGGACTTCGACGAAGTTCGTCTGCACACGGAGCGTGAAGGCTTGAGCGCCCTGCCCGGCCTCGGGGAGCTCCGGCGGTGGACCGTCGTCTGCCTTCGGGGCCGTGGGAGACTGCGGCAGACTGGTTGCGGGAGCCTGGTCCTGGCCTGCCGGGGTGTCTCCATTGTAGTCACGCGTGGTTCCCATACCCGGCCGGGCGCCCGACATGGGCAGTCCCTGTGGCTTTGGAGCATCGGGAATCGCCTGCTGCGCTGTATCCTGTGCCGCCGTCTGCTGCGCCGGCTGCGCCACCATCATGCAGACCAAAGCCCCCGCCAATACGCTATTCCTTACCACGCAACAACCCCCATATTCTTCCGGCAAGCCGGTTCCAGCCCAGCTGTGCCAAGTACCAGACTATCAGTGCGTCCCTTGCGCCGTCATCGTACACCACTCATATCCTTTAGACGAGTTCGCTGGCCGGGACGTTGGCCCTATGCCCTCCCCGCAATTCCCGCATTTTCCGCTGACTCAGCGCCTGCCTGCGTCGTCTAATGAATTATGCGCTCCTTCGTCCTCGCTGCCGCTGCCTTGTGTTTCGGTCTCTTGCCCACTCTTCATGCGCAGGAAGCGCCCTCTCCCGGGGGCCCGCCCCCTGCCAGCTCTGCCGCTCCCCAGCCTACCGAGGGCGAAGACGTGCAGACTCTGAAGGTCAACGTCAACCTGGTCAACGTCTACTTCTCCGTCCGGGACAAGAGCGGCTACATCACCAACCTCCACAAAGACGACTGCAGCATCTACGAAGACAAATCCCTGCAGAAGACGAAGAACTTTACCCAGGAGAAGAATCTGCCCTTGACCATCGGCATTCTGCTCGACACCAGCGGCAGCATGCAGAACGTCCTGCCGCTCGAACAGCAGGCGGGT